>Ga0302324_100003138_pt1 | contig 37416 bp, 32 predicted proteins | sample Palsa_T0_1_FD_201949 | JGI IMG/M metagenome (GOLD analysis project Ga0302324, IMG submission 201949) | Peat permafrost microbial communities from Stordalen Mire near Abisko, Sweden - Palsa_T0_1 | ecosystem: Environmental > Terrestrial > Soil > Palsa > Peat permafrost | place: Sweden: Abisko... | reverse complement strand
GCTCTTCCGATCTGTCTTCTCGATGATCTTGTTGATTGCTTCGCCGATGATGCCGGTGAGAGCGGTGGCCCAGATGACGCGGATGGCGAAGCGTTTGAACGCATCGGAGCTGGAGAAGTAGGTCCGCTTCCACTGCTGCCAGAAGTAGACGATGACGGCAAACATGGTGCCGGTGTGGAGCATGACCAGCAGCAGCGTCATCTGCGGAGAGGACATATTGAGGTGCATGAGTTTTCCTGCGACGACGACGTGCGCGGAGCTGGAGACGGGCAGCAGCTCTGCCAGACCCTGCACGATGGCAAGAAGGATCACTTTTAAAATCGGCATGACTTCATCCTAAAACGTCGACGTGTGTATTGGGTTAATCAGTCGCGGTCTGTGCCATAGATGGCAATGCCCTGCGAGACACGAAAGGCGATGCTGGAGCCACGTGCGGCGAAGTCTGACTTGGGATAGCGATCCTTCAACTCCTGTGCCAGAGCCTCGGTTCTCTGTGCTGCGGCCTGGGCGCGTTTTGGCTCCTCCTGCACGTTGTACATGGTGACGACGACGCCCTGGCGGTAGACCGCGTTGTAGAGGGCCTCGGCGGCCTTGGGACTATCGGAAAACTGCTGAGCATATTTCTGATAGAGGTTGGCCTCCATCTCGGGGCACTTTGGCAGGCCCTGCCAGTCGCCGCAGAGTTTGTTGTCCAGCAGGTCGTAGGCGGCGAGGGCGGCGAAGCGCGTTCCCGGGTACATCTTCATCACCTTCTTGAGTTCGCCTTCGTAGAGTTGCGGCCGCAGATAGGCCTCCTGCTCTTTGGCACTGGGCAACGTGCTGATGTCGCGCTTGTCCAACTGCCAACGGATGTCGGCGGAGCGCCACGCGGCTTCGGGGGCGAGGGAGGAGTCGGGGAAGTACTCGTATACGCGCCGGTAGAGCAGATGAGCGAAGCCAGCCGCTCCTTTAGGAGCATGGGGTTGCTCAGCTTCCTCTTCGAAGTTCGCAGCGGAGCCGAATAGGATCGCGTCGCCGCCGGGGGTGGGAGGGCCTACGACGCCCTTGTCGCGAATCCATCCCGATGCCGGCGTTACGTTCGCGTCCTCGCCAAACTCCGGTTTGTTCTCGTCCTCTTCCCTGGCGTCATCTTGAACGTCGGTGTTTGCAAATACCTTGACCCAGGGGCCGTTGCGCTCCATTACGACGACCTCGTGGCCCGGAGTGACCAGAGAGATCTTCTGCGCGTCGGCGTCGGCGGCGACATAGACGTTCGCATCGTGCAAGACGGTGGCCCGCGCAGCCTTGTCATAGTCTTCGGCTCGCTTCTGTGCTCTGGTTTGACCCAAGGTAACAGGCGGCAGCAGCGGTAACGCTACCGCAACCCACATGGTTGAACGACGCAACAGACTAGAAAGCCGCATAGACCTCACTTCGACGCGAGCCGACCGTTACAGGTGAGCTGGCTACGGTTGAGTTTAACCTTCTTCCCCTTCGGGAGTTGCCTCGGCTGGAAAAAAATCTTGACCGGGCGGGCGATTTCCGCACGACAAGAGCTGTTCGTCTACGCACGGTGGCCCTATCTGCATCAAAAGCAATAGACTGGAAGATGCTGCGCTGCGCAGTGGATCTGCAGTAGTTTTGACCGCGCTATGACCGTGGAAACAGACGAATTATCGAGTGCTAAACGAAAGCTGATCGTTCGCGATGCCGCGAACTTTCTGGGCTTGATTGCAGTTACAGCGGTTTTGCTGGTGATTACGCTGTTTCTGTTTCGTTCCTTCACCGCGCACAGGGTAGAGTTGGCCCAGCGATGGTCGGCGCGCGGCCAGGATGCACTCAATCAAGGGCGTCCGGACCAGGCGATTGTCGCACTGCGTACCGCGTTGTCCTATGCGCCGGATGAGCGGTCCTATGAGATGCTACTGGCTCAGGCTCTGGGAGACGCCGGCCATCTTGACGAGTCATACAACTACTATCTGGGGCTGTGGGAGACCGAACCCGGCGACGGCTTCATCAACCTTCGTCTGGCACGGCTTGCTGCGAAGAAGAGAGACACGCAAGCGGCGATCAACTACTATCGCGCCGCGATCTACGGCACATGGGAGGGCGATGGCACTGTGCGTCGACGTGAGGTTCGGTTGGAGTTGGCGCGCTATCTAATCTCAATTCGTGATAACAGCAGCGCGCGAACTGAGTTGCTGATCGCTGGCGGGAACAATCCAAATGACGTTGGCGTCGAACTGACACTCGCCGATTTACTGCAGCAGGCGGGTGTCCCGAAAGACGCGTTGAACTACTACCAGAAGGTGCTCGCGCAAGAGCCAAAGAACGTAACTGCGCTGGCGGCTGCGGGGCGGATGGAGTATGAAAGCGGCAACTTCGAAGAGGCACACCACTTGCTGGAAGAGGCTGCTAAACAGCAGGAGAGTGTTGGGCCGCGTGAAGGAGTAGTGCCTGTGGACGTGAGTACCATGCTCGCGAACTCGACACGCATTCTTGCGCTGTCGCCTTCGGGGCCGCTCTCTTCGGGCGAGCGCGTGGAGCGGATATTGCGAGCGCGTGAGCTAGCAAAAAAGCGCTTCGACGACTGCAATGCACAGGTTTCTGTGGCCAGTGGGCTGGCCTCTCCGCTGCAAAATCTTGGCTCGCGATGGATGGCCGAGGGTGCGAGCCTGGGACGGGCAGCTCTGATGAAAGACCCTGCAGCACAGGATGCAAACGTAAAGTTAATCTTCGATACAGAGTTGCAGACTAGCCAAATATGCGGCGCACCAACCGGCGATGACGCACTATTGCTATTGCTCGGTAGATCGCCGAAGACGGCGGGCCATAGCGAATGATAGAGAAGGAGCCGGTGACGAAGAGCGGAAGCGCCAGTGGAGTCTCTGTAACGACGGAGGAGATGATTGCCCGCATTGCGCCGGCGCGCGAAGAGCGAATTTTTCTGCTGCTCTCCATCTTTATCGGAGTCATCTCGGGTCTGCTGGTGGTTTCGTTTCGTATGGCGATCGACTGGCTGAGCGTTCTTTTGCTCGGCTCGTCGCCTAATCCACACCAGCTTCGGATCGTTCTTATTCCGGCGGCTGCAGGGCTTGTGATCGCTTTGTTGACGCGTTATGTGTTTCCGAATGTGCGCGGCAGCGGGATCAACCAGACCAAAGCTGCGCTCTATATCAATAACGGTTACATATCCTTTCGTACGGTGATTGGAAAATTTCTGCTGTCGGCGCTGGCCATTGGGAGCGGCCATTCCCTGGGGCCGGAAGACCCTTCGCTGCAGATCGGAGCTGGAGTTGCCTCGCTAATCAGTCGGCGAATAGGGATGTCGAAGGAGAAGCTGCGCATCTTTGCACCGATTGGAGCAGCGGCTGGACTTGCCGCGGCGTTCAATGCTCCGATCTCTGCAATTCTCTTTGTCATCGAAGAGGTGATCGGTCAGTGGAGCGCGGCGGTGCTGGGATCGATTGTGCTCGCCGCGATCTCGAGCGTGGTGGTGGCGCGTTCGTTCTGGGGAGCGAACCCGATGTTCCGCATTCCGCCGGTGACGCTGCGCGATTCACGTGAGCTGCTGGCCTACGCGGCGCTTGGAGTCTTCGGCGGCTTTGCATCGTTGATCTTCGCCAAATCGCTGAGCTATCTGCGACCACGGCTGCGCAGACAGCCGGGATGGTCGCAGATGCTGCAGCCTTGTCTTGCTGGTTTGCTGGTGGGCGGCATCGGATACTTCGGTCTGCCACAGGTGATGGGCGCGGGGTATGGGGCGATGGACCAGGCGATGCACGCGCAGTTCGCCTGGAAGATGCTGCTGGTGCTGGCGCTGTTCAAGATCATTGCGACGACGCTGTCTTTTTCCAGCGGCACGCCGGGCGGTATGTTCGCTCCGACGCTGTTTATCGGAGCCATGCTGGGCGCTGCTGTCGGCTCCTTCGAAAAGATCTACTTCCCTCATCTGACCGGTTCGATCGGTTCGTATGCACTGGTTGGAATGGGAGTATTGTTTGCGGCGTTTCTGCGTGCACCGCTTACCTCGGTCTTCATGGTGCTGGAGGTCAGCGGCAACTACTCCATCGTTCTACCGGTCATCCTCGCAAACACGATTGCGTACCTCATTTCGCGCATACTTCAACCAGTTCCGATTCTGGAGCAGTTCACTCATCAGGACGGGCTGGATCTGCCTTCGATGGAGGAGATTCGCGAAGAGAGCAACCTGCATCTTGAGGACGCCACACAACCGGTCACTGTGCCTGTTCTGCAGGGTTCGGAGAGTATCGAGGACACCGTAAAGTCTCTTGCTCAATATGGGGAGATCAAAGATATTCCGGTCGTGCTGGTGCATTGCCCTGACGGCCTTTGGTATGCGGCGACACGCGACGAACTTGAAGCGCTTGTAGCGAAGCCAGCAGGCGAGATATCGGCTGATCCTCCAGAGGAGCACCTTGCCCTCACTCTCGCAGAGCAGCTAGGGCCGGAGCGCACACCGGTCTTGTTTCCTGATCTACCGCTGTCGAGTGCGCTGCCGCACTTTCAGCGGTGGCCGCTTTTGCCGGTTACGAATCGGGCGATGCGTGGCTCGTTAGAAGGCGCGGTTTCGCTGCAGGATGTTCTCAATCGTTATCAAAAACGTTAGAGAGGAATGCTCGGGTGATGGAGGCTAAATGCCGAAGCTATCGCCGCGTTGTGTAGAGCCACGCCCAGTAGATGAGCGGAAGTTGGAGCGGAAGGCGAAGCCAGAGCGCCCAGAGAGGGATTGAGGCGAAGCTGCTGTGCTCGATGATCATGTAGATGTTGGCTGGCAGGACGGCGATGAGAAGTGCCACCAGCCCCCATGCAGCGACTTGGCGAGTGGATGACAGAAATAAACCAAGGCCGCCGAGGACCTCTGCTGCGCCACTGATCTGGACGAGCGTAAGCGGCATGGGCGAGAATGGCGGCATGATCTTGAGATAGGCCTGCGGGATGATAAAGTGCAGCGCTCCAGCGATGATGAAGAAGATTGCAAAGATACTTCGGCCAATCATGCTATTGCCTTCCGCCCTTCTTGCGGCGATATAGCTTGTGCGATTTTAAATGATGCGGGCGGAGGGGTAGATACCCTTCCGCCCGTTTAGCAGAGGAACCGATTCCTGAAACTACTTCGCGACGAGGGTGTCGCGGTGGCTCTTCACATAGTCATGCGAGGCAAGGATGTGAGCCTGCTGTTCGGCCAGCAACTGGCGGATGGGAAGTGGAAGATCCTGGTTGAGGGCGTCAGCGTAGGCGTCCTTAGCCTCATCTTCACCCTGTTCGGCGGTATCTAGGAGAGTGTGGTCGCCGCCGCCGAGTTTGGCTTTGAGATCGCCCCAGACGCGGTGGATTGCGCCGACTGCGGTACCCGATTCCTTGATGTCGTGGACGCCATTCTGATGGAGGATCTCTTCAATGTCGCCGCGGAAGCTGGCGCGCTTGAGTGACTCAGCGAGGAAGTAACGCTTCAGGGTTTCGTCTTTGAGATGCTCGCCTATGTCGGCGAAGCCTTTCTGGCTATCGAGCAGGGTGCTGATAAGAGAGTTGAGGGCGAGTTGCATTTCGTGCTGCTTGCCTGAGTCTGTCGGCATGGAAGAGACCTCGATCTTGGATTGTCTGTGTAATCTGCGGTGCGGTTGGGGCAGGGTCCGTCGGCTGCGTGCGATTCTCCTCCGCCGACGGCAAGCAGGAGAAATCGCGAAAATCCCGCGCCCCTGCCAACCGGTTCTAAGGTCCGCCGGATTTTACCTATCCGGCAGCGAGTACCCACAGATAGATGCGGGGTAAGGCTGTGGGTTTGTATGCGGATACCTCATGGGTTAGGTTTTCCCCTTTTTCTTTTTGAGTCTGGGATAATCGGAGGTGCTCTGGTGGTTCACGGCCTTATTGCAGACCGCCCGGTGTGCAGAGGTGTGCACGCCGGAGCGAGCTGGGCCGCGCGCACTCCACGTGAAGGCTCCCCAAATGAAAACTATAAGACTTGTTTCGACACCGACGCGCAATCGCCGCCTGAACGAGATTATCGGCATGGTCGTTCTGGTGTGTGCGGGTCTGCTGCTGCTTGCGCTGGCGAGCTATACGCCGTCGGACCCTTCGTTGAATACGGTGGGCTCGTACGTGGTGGGGCGGCTGGCGCACAACTGGACGGGGATGGTGGGTGCCTATCTGGCCGATGCGATGCTGCAGTTGATTGGCGTGGCTGCGTTCTTGCTTCCTCTGGTGCTGGGACGACTGGGTCTGTGCTGGATGCGGTCGGTACCGGCGGGATCGCCGCTGGCGAAGACGATTGGACTTGGATTGTGGGTGGGGTTTGGGCCAGCGGCGATTGCGCTGCTGCCAGGTCACTTGATGTGGCGGCACTCTCTCCCGATTGAGGGAACGACGGGACGGCTGCTGGCGGACTTTATGGTGCAGTACCTGAATGCGCCGGGCGCAGCGATTGTGCTGGCGCTGATGGTGGCGTTGTCGCTGTACCTGGTAACTACGTTTACCTTCAATACGGCGCGGGAGTGGGCGACGATACGGTTTGGATTTATGCAACGCCTGTGGGACTGGTGGGTGCAGCGGCGAATGGGAAGCAAGGGTTTGGAGGATGCTGGAAGCGTCTCCTACGAAACGTACGGAAGTAAGCGCGAGATGGCGGATGCAAAGGCGCGGCGGGCTCGGGAGCTGGAGGAGCGTGCGGCGAATAAGGGCTCGGAGACAGCAAGCACAACACTGCTGAGCGGTCTGTTTGGCTGGTTGAGCCGAAAGAAGCGCGTTGAGCCGATCTCGATTGACCCGCAAGATGAGGTTGCGGCGACAGGCGAGCAGGTTTCGATGTGGCAGGCGATGCCGCGAACCCTGGTGGACGCTCCGCCGGTGACTGCGTTTGGAACCGCGGCGGCGGCGGCGGCGCCGTTTGCGGAGGCGTTGGCGAAGGCTGCAGCTCCCAAGCATGCTCTTGATGACGCATCGAACTTCGAGGGTGGATTTGGCTCTGTTAGAGACGATCGCAGAGCGGTTGAGCTGCGGGATGCGGCACCTGCGCGGATGCCTGCGCCGATACGAGCGACAAAGAAGGCAGTCGAGGAGCCGATGGCTCCGTTTGCCTCTGCAATGCCGGCGGCCCCGCTTGCGAGATTGCCGGAGGGGATCGCCTTTGGCAGGCGGGCAGATGCTGATATTAAGCCAGTCATGATTGTGCCAAAGAGCGTGCGGGGATATAAGCTGCCGCCCTCTTCGTTGCTTTATCGGAGTGAAGAGCACGCCGTGGTGCGGGAAGATGCACTGCGCGAAGAGGCGCGAGTGCTGGTGCAGAAGTGCGCGGAGTTTGGCGTGGATGGCCAGGTGACGCAGATTAATCCGGGGCCGGTGGTGACGACGTTTGAGTTCAAGCCGGAGGCCGGAGTGAAGGTTGCCCGGATTACCGGACTCGCCGACGATCTATGCCTTGCGATGGCGGCGGAGTCGATCCTGATTGAGCGGATGGCGGGCAAGAGCACGGTTGGCATCCAGGTGCCGAACCATGAGCGCGAGACAATCTGGCTGCGGGATGTGGTGGAGTGCGAGAGCTTCGCGCAGAGCAAGAGCAAGCTGGCGATTGCGTTGGGCAAGGACATCAATGGGCGCATCGTGACTGCCGATTTAGCGAGCATGCCGCATGTGCTGATCGCGGGTTCGACTGGATCGGGTAAGTCAGTTGCGATCAACGCGATGATCATGAGTGTTTTGTTCAAGAGCACGCCTGAACAGGTCAGAATGATTCTCGTCGATCCGAAGCGGGTTGAACTGGGGATGTATGAGGGGATTCCGCATCTGTTTACGCCGATCATTACAGAGGCGAAGCTGGCGGCGAATGCGCTGCGGAATGCGGTGCGGGAGATGGAGCGGCGGTTGAAGCTGCTCGCAGCGAACCATGTGCGGAATATCGACCAGTTCAACAAGCTGTTCGAGCATGGCAGCGAGTATCTGTTTGAGGATGTGAACCAGGAGCCGCTGCCGTACATCATCATCATCATCGATGAGCTGGCAGATTTGATGATGCTGGATCGGGCGAATGTCGAGGAGTCGATTACACGGCTGGCGCAGATGGCGCGTGCGGTGGGCATACATCTTGTTCTGGCGACGCAGCGACCTTCGGTGGATGTCATTACCGGGTTGATCAAGGCGAATGTGCCAACGCGCATGAGCTTCCGGCTGGCGACGAAGGTGGACTCGCGCACGATCATCGACAGTAATGGCGCGGAAAGTTTGCTGGGACGCGGGGACATGCTTTATCTGCCGCCGGGGACGAGCCGGGTGCAGCGGGTGCATGCGCCGTTTGTGACGGAGAAGGAGATCTCCGCGGTAACGGCTTTCTGGAAGGCGCAGGGTGAGGCCGAGTATGTCCATGGCTTCCTGGAAGGGCCGAAGGAAGATACCGGCACGGGCAAGGATGGCGATGGCGGCGTCGACGGGGAGAACAACGACGAGCTGTACGACGACGCGGTGCGGCTGGTGTTCGAGTTTGGCAAGGCGAGCACTTCCCTGCTGCAACGGCGGTTGCGCATTGGGTATGGACGGGCTGCTCACCTGATCGACATGATGTACAACGATGGTCTGGTGGGGCCAGCGGATGGGTCGAAGCCGAGGGAGATTTTGAAGTCGCAGAACTGGATCAATGAGGTCGATGCTGCGATCCGGTAGAGCGGCTTTTAGCTAGTGGCGAATGGTCTTTGAAGAGCGGATGGCTACGACGCCGAGGATGCAGATGACGATCAGCAGAACGACCCAAAGAAGATGAGGGCGGCGCTCGGTGAGGGGGCGCTCGTCCGGACGCTCGCGATAGGCTGGATTCAATTGTTCTTGACTTAGTTGCGCGATATGTACTCCGCCTGAGGGAGAGAAGAGGCGGGCGTAGTCGTATCGCGGAGCCGTTAGCGCCGGGTCGCCGTAGAAGAGCGTCATGGACTGGGATGTGGGGGCTTCGAAGCAGAGCTCGCGCTGGCGCATTTCTAGGCGAATGGCCGCGATGGGAAGTGGCGTGTCGTCGCCGTTGTCGATGGCTACCTCGACTGTGGCCGCGCTCTGCATGTTGGAGCCGAGGGTTGCAGGGACGCTGAGTTGCTGCTGTCGGATCTCGCGGCCGGATTGCGTGAGATGGACACGGAGGATGGTACCGGCGAGGGTTTCGCTGGCTGCGGCGGTGGCGTCGGGTGAGTTGAGGGGATGGTCGGTGATGTGGACGTCGCGGCTGAAGTTAGCTTTGTAGGTTGGGGAGATGTCGATGGAGACGCGCTCGATGGGGATGCGCTCGGCCAGGTTGTAGGTGGCGATGCTTAGATGGTTGCGCTGGGTGATGGTGGTCGATGCAGCGGTGGTGTAGAGGGACTGCGCTTCGCGGCTGGGGGGGACGGTGACGCCGCGAACCATCTGTTGAAGCGTTTGGGGCGTTGCGACGAAGGTGCGGGCGCCGGGTGCTGAGGAGACGGCCAGTTCGACGTGGAGGTAAGGAAGGTTCGTTTCCTGCAGGTGGAGGGTGGTGCTGCGCGAGAGGTGTTGCGTGCTGAGATCGAAGAGAGTGAAGTCGCCGAGGCTGGTCTGGTTGGAGTAGCTGGGGTCGCGGGTGCCGGAGACGGTGGCGGTGCCGATGAAGTCGTGGCCGGCGAGGTCGAGGACGACGTCGGTGTAGGGGCGATTGGGCATCTCCAGGTCGAAGACGATATTGCGGCCGCGGAGGCCGAGGTTGCGGATTTGGGCGGTGTCGCTGTCGGACTGTGAGGGTTCGCTGAGAGTAATTGCGTAGGGAATCTCATGGTTCCCCTGATAGAGGCGGAGATCTTTCAGCGAGGGTGCGGCGTGGGGGAAGATCTGTGGCTCGATGACGGTACAGGTCTGACCGGAACCGTTGGGTAGGGGCACGGCGCGCTGGTAGCGGAGGAAGTGCTGGTCGGGAGTAGACGTCTCCAGGCTCGTCGCGGTTTGCCAGAGCAGAAGGGTGAGGAGGAGGGCGAGTTTCACTGGTTGGCTTCCTCCCGCGGAATGGGGTGAGGCGCTGGGGTGGGTTCGGGAGTACGGAGGGCAAGCCAGTCTTTCTGATAGGCAAAGCTGATGGCCATGAGGAGTGCGCCTAGACCGAGGAAGCTGAGGATACGATAGCCCTCATTGAGGTTGCGCAGATCGTAGAGGAAGGTTTTGGCGATGGTAAAGACCAGAAGGATGAGTGCCTGCCAGCGGATGAAGGCACTACGCCTCCAGAAGCCTACGGCCAGCAAGGCAGCTCCGTAGAGCATAAGGAAGGCAGATATGGCGAGGGACCTCTGAAGGTCCGCCTCGGGGTCGCCGGTGGGGTTGTACCAGAGAACCTCAAGCTCGCGGACGACAGCGAGAATGGCGACGAGGTTGAACGCAATGATCGAGGAGGCGGCTATTGCAAGCCAGGAGGGGGAGGATTCTTGTTTGGATTGGGGATCGGATTTGCTATCGCGACCACGCGGGTGGAGGGCCATAGTTGCAGCGGCGGCGAAGGCAGCGAGACCGAAGAGAGCGGTAGCAAAGTGCGAGTTGAGGAAGGCCGTCTGATGAGACTGCGCCTGGAAGATTTCGAAGAATGGTTGAAACAGGAGTGAGAGGAAGCCAAGGACAAGGGCTGCAGCGGCGAGTCTGCGGAGGATGCCGTCGGCGACGGCCGGGGTGCTCTCCGCTGCAGGTGTCGAGAGGCGGGATGCGACCCAGAGCAGGGCTACGCCCTCTGCCAGCCAGCCTATAGTGATCCAGCGGCCGCTGGCCTTGAGCGGGATTGCGACAGTTAGGAAGACGACGGCTAACGACAGGTGGATGGTGGCGGTGGTACGGGACTGCGGCAGGCGCATGAGGCCGAGGTAGATGGCGGAGAAGAGAACGGCCATCCAAGGCAGCAGATCGTGATAGCCAGCATCCTGAAGGACAGAGTAGAGAGCAAGCGAGGCGAAGGCGGCGTTGCCCAGGGGGAGCAGGATTTCCGTGATGGTTGCGGCGGTGCCATTGGCGGGTTGCTTATGGTAGATCGAGGGGATGACGAACGTAAGAAAGAAGAGAGCGATGAAGAGGGCGGTGATCGCCACCGGTTGGTCGGTTGCGGAGGCGTCGTACCACTGGACGTACCAGGCGATGAAGAAGGCCACGGTGGCGGGAGATGCTCCGAGCAGCAGGCGCGGCCATGGTTTGAGGCGGACGAGGGCCACAGTGGCGATGTCGATAGCGAGGATATAGGTGAAGAGAAAGATCTCGTGGTTGCCGCCAGAGGAGAGCAGCAACGGTGTGGCGAATGCTCCGGCAACGGCATAGGCGGCGAGCAGTTCGCTGTTCTGCGACCAGGCCATGAAGGCGTTCCAGGCGGTGACCAGGATCATGGCGGCGAGGGCGACGGCGGCGGGCAGCAGGTGGTAGAGCTGGAAGGCAGCCCAGAGGGAGAGATACAGAGCCCCGCTGCCGATGGCTTTGAGCGAGTAGGAGAAGGCGTTGAAGCCATTGCGGCGGAAGCGCTCTGACCAGAGGACGACGGCGGTGGCGGCGATGAGACCGGCCAGAATGCGGCCGAGCGGACCGATCCAGTGATTGTCGATGGCCCATTTGAGAAAGAGCGTGGTGGCGATGAGCAGCGCCACGATGCCGATGCGGCTGAAGAGTTGGGAGCCTATACGGTCTTCAAGTGAAGCTGTGGCTTTGGGGAGGTGCTTAGCGAGGTCAAGCGTGTCGTCTGGACGGGGGTGAGCCGTCTTGGGCGGTGGTGGCGCAGGTTGGTGGGATTGCGTGGGTTGAGGCCGGAGCTGGGCGAGCTCGCGTTCGAGGATTTCAACACGGGCGGAGAGAGCTGCCAGCTGTGCCACTACCTGACTTTCTTGATCGCGCTGCGTGGGTTGTTCCTCAGGGCCCATGGCAACTACTTTACCGCCATCAAGGACGGAGTGGTACTGCGGCCAATCAATTGATAGTCTTTGCGTTGATGAACATTGACCTTATTCCGGTTCGAATTCTCGTGGTGGATGATGACACTGTGAGCCGGGAGGTGATTGCGCTGCTGTTGGAGGGAGATGGGTATGAGGTCCATACTGCCGACTCCGGGGACAGGGCTCTGCTTGACCTGGAGGCGATAGACGACTGGCGACCGGCAGTCGTTTTGACGGATCTGCAGATGCCGGGGATCGCAGGAGGGGAGCTGGCTCGGCAACTGCGGGGTCTGTGTGGGGCGCGGACGGTTCTACTGGCGATGAGCGGGAGTGAGCCGGGTGAGATTGTGCTACGAAAGTTTGATGGATTTTTATTGAAGCCGTTCATGATGGAGGCGCTGGCGGCGGCGATTGCGGGTAACTTTGACGAGAACAAAGCGGTTCGCCGCGACGTCCCTGCTTTGGATGAGGGGGTTTATCGCAAACTTGCGGGGTCTATGCGGCGAGAGCGACTGGAGCAACTCTATGCACTTTGCCTGAGCGATGCGGAGACGCGGATTGCCGGTATGAGACGCGCAGCAGACAGCGGCGATGACGATGCATATCGAAGGGAGGCGCATGCTGTTAAGGGTGGTTGCGGCATGGTGGGCGCTGTGGAGTTGCAAACACTTGCAACTTCCATGGAGAAACGAGGGTTGGGTAATGCTAATCATGTAGCTTCGCTCGATGAATTCATACTGGCTTGCGAACGGCTGCGGCGTATCCTGATCGCACACGCAAGCGGAGAGAAACACCCTGCAGTTTAAGGAGAAGACGCGCTATGAAGGAATCAGTGAAGAGATCTGCCGAGACAGCAGTTGCAGTCGCGCCTATTCGTATCGTTGTTGCCGACGACCATCCCGTTGTGCGATTTGGCGTAAAGAACATGCTGGAGAGTGAACCTGGCTTTGAGGTCGTAGGCGAGGCGGAAGATGGCGATACGGCGATTACCCAGACGATTGAGCTGGAGCCGGATATTCTTCTGCTGGATCTGGCGATGCCGCGTCTGCCGGGGCTGGAGGCTCTGCGCGCCATCATGAGTAAGTCACCGCGGGTGAAGATCATCATGCTGACAAGTACGATCTCGACGCAGCAGGTGATCGAGGCGCTGCAGATCGGCGCACGTGGGATTCTGCTGAAGGATGCGGTTGCGGGCGATCTGTCTACGTCGCTGCGTGCGGTATTGTCCGGCGACTACTGGATCGGCGGGGCAAGGGTCGCGAACCTGATGTCCAAGCTGAACGAGTTGATGAAGCAAGCCGCCAACGTTCCGGAGCGGAAGACGTATGGACTGACGCCCAGAGAGCTCGAAGTGGTGACCTGCATTGTGGAAGGGTGCAGCAACAAAGACGTTGCCAAGCAGTTCACGATCAGCGAGGAGACGGTGAAGCGGCATCTATCGAACATCTTCGACAAGACGGGTGTGTCGACACGTCTGGAATTGGCGCTGTTTGCGATCGCTCACAAGCTGGTGGCGCTCGATAACTAGGCCCATCCGCCGTCTTCAGTAAGATGAAGGTATGAGCGATGGGACGAGTTCAAATGTAGTGGATCTCCTGGTGATCGGAGCGGGACCGACAGGGCTGGCTTGCGCGATTGAGGCGCAGCGGGCGGGGTTTACCGCTATGCTGGTCGACAAAGGCTGCCTGTGTAACTCTCTGTTTCACTATCCGGCGCATATGACTTTTTTTACGACGCCGGAGCTGTTGGAGATTGGGAGCATTCCCTTCTCCAGCCCGAACCAGAAGCCCAATCGCAACGAAGCTCTGGAGTACTACCGAAAGGTCGCGGAGTTCTACAAGCTGGATGTTCGACAGTATGAGAACGTCGAGCGGGTGGAGGGCGGCGACGGAGATTTTACCGTTCATACTGCGGATCGCTTTGGGCGCAGGTTGGAGCACCGCGCGCGCAAGCTTGTAATCGCTACGGGATACTACGACCTGCCGAATTATCTTGGGATTCCAGGTGAAGATCTCAGCAAGGTGAAGCACTACTACCATGAGCCGCATCCGTTCTTTGGGCTAGATGTGGTGGTGATCGGCGGGAAGAATTCGGCAGCGATTGCTGCGCTTGATCTGTGGCGGCATGGAGCGAAGGTGACGCTGGTACATCGCGGTGCGGAGATGCATCGTCATGTGAAGTACTGGATTCTCCCTGACATTAATAATCGAGTCAAGAATGGAGAGATCCAGGCTTACTTGAATAGCAATGTCACGAATATCTCAGAGGACGACGTTACGATCGCTACTCCTGAGGGAGAGGTTACGATCGCGAATCAGTTTGTGTTCGCGCTGACTGGGTATCATCCGGACTTCAGCTTTATCGAGCGGCTTGGGGTGAAGCTCGATGAGGCGAACAACCGTTGCCCGGTGTGCGATCCCGCGACGCTGGAGAGTAATGTTCCTGGGATTTATCTGGCGGGAGTGATCGTGGCAGGCGAGCGGACGAATGAGATCTTTATTGAGAATGGGAGATTTCATGGGCAGTTGATCGCGGAAGATCTGCGGGCGAAACGGGTTGGGTCTTAGAAGATATGTCCTGCCGGACGGGCTCCACTGCGCGTGGAGCGACCACTTCGTGGCGTGTATACCTTTCTTGCTGAGATGATTCGCCTATATCCTCCCGTTGGTCGGAAACGATGCCCGACCAACGGGAGGACCTAGGCTTCTATCTGCGCTAGCCGATGACGCGGCGGAGGAAGCCTTTGATGCCAAGCCAGGTGAGCAGGCAGAGCGAGGCGACCAACATGCTCAAAATGAGGATGGGGTTCATGTGGGGTAGTGTCGGGGTAAGCGCGGCCCGGAGCCCTTCGCTCATGTAGACGATAGGGTTGATGAGGACGCCAACCTGAAGCCAGCGAATGTGAGTAAGCGCTGCCCACGGATAGTAGACGCAACCAAGGAATGTGATCGGGATGACGACGACTCCGAAGATGAGGCCGATCTGCTGCGGCTTGACGCTGGTGCCGATGGTGAGCCCGAGCGCCCCTGCGATGAGGCTGGAGAGAATGAGGACGACGCCCAGGAAGAACCAGTTGCTGACGTGGGTGACGGGGTGAGTCGCAGGAACGTAGTAGGCGAGCGGGTAGACGATAGCTGCGGCGATCATGCTTTGGAGCGCGCTGAAGCAGATCTTTTCCACTGCGACGGCAGGCACAGGTAGCGGGCACATGACGCGATCGTCGATCTCGCGAGTGATGCCGAACTCCTGCGCGAGAGGAAGCGCTACAGCAGCGATGCCGCTGAACATAATCGCGACGGCCATGAGACCGGGGAGAAGAACCGTGCTGAAGGCGCTGCCAGCCATGGCACCGGTTGGGTTCATGGTGGCGTTCGAGTTCATGTGGGGGATGACGTAGGTGAAGACGAAGAGGAAGAGCAGCGGATTCATGCAGACGCGGATGACGAAGGGAAAGAGTTCGCGGCGAAGGACGTGAAGGTCACGCAGGAAGAGGCCGGCAAAGGCGCGGGCGTACTGGACGGTCTTCGAGCTTTCCTTGCGGCGGATGATGTTTGGGTGCGGCGTCGCAAGTTGTTCCAGTTGTGTCATGTCGGTCTCGATTGTGCTGACCCGCTATTCGCGGAGATCTCTGCCGGTGAGTTGAATGAAGACGGTTTCGAGGCTGGTTTCGGTGATGGTCAGATCGCGGAGGCCGTAGGGGTTGGCTTCGCGGACGACGTCGGAGAGGAGACCGTCGGCGCCTTGTGCGAGAACGCGGACACCTTTGGCGGTGCTCTCAACGCTGGCGACCCCGGAGAGCTTTTGGAGTTGTTGAATCAGAGCTGGAATATTTTCCTGGCTGCGGAGATAGAGCTCGTACACCTTCTGTGCGCCGACTGAACCTTTGAGTGTAGAGGGAGTGTCTTGTACGAGGATCTTGCCATGGTCGATGATAGCCACGCGATCGCAGAGCTCATCGGCCTCTTCCATGTAGTGGGTGGTGAGGACGACGGTGATTCCCTCTTCGCGCAGGCCGCGGACGGCCTCCCACATGGCGATGCGACTTTGTGGATCGAGGCCTGCGCTGGGCTCGTCGAGGAAGAGCACCTTGGGGTGATGGGCGATGGCGCGGGCGATCTGGACGCGTTGCGCGAGGCCGCCGGAGAGCTGCGATGGATAGGCGCCGGCACGCTCCGAGAGATGAAACTGTGCGAGGAGCTGGTTGGTGCGCTGCTTCGCCTCTGCGCTGGAGAAGCCAAAGTAGAGACAATGGAAGTGGATGTTTTCAAAGATGGTGCAGGCGCGATCGAGCGTGTTGTACTGAGGCACGACGCCGATACTGCGACGGGCCACGGCGGGTGATGCGACTACGTCGACTCCCGCGATGTGGACCTTGCCGGAGGTGGGCAGGGCGCGGGTGGTGCAGATGCTGATTGTTGTAGTTTTGCCGGCGCCGTTGGGGCCAAGCAGACCGAAGAGCTCGCCCTCGCGCACGCTGAGATCGATGCCGTCTACAGCGACTACACGCTGTTTGCCGTCGTATATCTTCTGTAGACCTTCAATCTCTACGATCACTGCGGATTCAGCCCCCGGCATAGCTTTGATTATAAGCAACGCAGGTCGTGTGCAGAACAGTAGATTTGGCTACCTTCGCGCAGCCAACAAGGGCGACGCATTTGTTTCGCTGAATACCGTGCGCGCCTAGGCTTGCTTGATCCGAATAACGATCTTGCCGAAGTGGGAGGCGGATTGCATGTGCAGAAAGGCCTGCTGCGCTTCATTGAATTCGAAGACTCGGTCGATCACCGGATGCAACTCTGCCGCAGCGATGGCTGCGTTCATCTGCTCAAACATCGCGCGGGAGCCGACGTAGATTCCGTGCACACGAAGCTGTTTGTGAAGGAGGGGAGTCAAGGCGAGCGGCTCCGTGGTGGAACTGCCGCTCAGAACGCCGATCTGCGCGACCAAGCCACCGACGCGAGCAGCGCGCAGAGACTGGCCGAAGGTACCAGCGCCGCCGACCTCGATAATGCGATCCACGCCTTCTCCCCTTGTGATCTCGGTGGCCCACTTCGACCAGTCGGAGCGCTGCTTGTAGTTGCAGCCGTCCGTGAGTCCGAGGGTAGTGGCGCGGGCCAGCTTCTCATCGCTGGAGGAGGTTCCGACGACCTTCGCTCCGAGCAGCTTTGCGAACTGCAGGGCGAAGAGAGAGACGCCGCCGGTGCCTTGAATCAGAACCGTCTCACCGGGTAGAGCGGGGCGCGTTGGATCGCCTGCGTGGTGCAGGGCGTTCCACGCTGTGACACCAGCGCAGGGCAACGTGGCGGCCTCTTCGTAGGTGAGGTGCTCGGGAAAACGAACGACGCCTTCGTTATGGAGGAGTGCATACTCGGCGAGCATGCCGTCTGTATCACCGCCGAGTGCGACCTTGGATTTTTCTGCGGTGAGCGGGCCGTCCAGCCAACGTTGCATGAAGATGCCGCAGACACGGTCGCCCACCTTGACGCGGGTTACGCCTTCGCCGACGGCGACGATCTCGCCCGCGCCATCAGAGCATGGGATTCGTGGAAGGGCCATCCTCGGGTTGTAGAGGCCCTTCACCACCATGAGATCGCGATAGTTCAGCGAGACCGCGTGGACTTTGATCAAAACAGTGTCAGGAATTATTTGTAACTCGGGGAGTTCGTTTGGCTGCAGATTTTCGATGCCGAACTGTTTTACGGGATAGGCGCGCATGAAACCTCTGGGGACTTTCGGTAAGCTCGATAAAAGATGCATGAAGATATGGCTTTGTTGCCATGATGATTCTTTTTTATTTACAGGTGGCGGCGTAGTATGGGAGCTATGTCGCGAGGCTGGGAGAGTAAATCCGTGGAAGAACAGCAAACACAGGCTGCCGCTCCGAAACCCGTCGCGGTCGATAATCATGCCGAGACGGCCGAACGTAAACGTCAGAGACAGGCTCTCGAACTGCAACGGGAACGCATTTTGTCCGAGAGAACCTCAAGTCCGCACCGGCGGTCTGCGCTTACGATTGCATTGGCCGATATTGAGGAAAAGCTCTCGGAGCTCGGTTGGTCGATTCACCTCTAGGCGAAGCGTTCGGGATCAGCTACGGCGGTTGAAGACCGTCGAATTGGCCTGGTCGATCGTGGTCATGACAATCGTGTGAATGTTGATGTGCGCGGGACGAGTCGCGGCCCAGACGATGGCTTCGGCTACGTCCTCTGGCTGTAGCGGCGTGATGTTCTGGTAGACCTTGGCAGCCTTCTCCTCGTCTCCTCGAAACCGTACTGAGCTGAAGTTGGTCTCGACCATGCCGGGATCGACTGAGGTCACCCGAACGGATGTACCCATCAGATCGATCTTCAGGCCTTCGCTGATGACCTTCTCCGCTGCCTTGGTGGCGCAGTAGACGGCGCCGTTGGCATAGGTGGTGTAAGCGGCTGTAGAACCGAGGTTGATGATGTGTCCGCGACCGCGGGCGACCATGCCCGGGACGACCGAACGTGTCACATAGAGGAGGCCTTTGACGTTGGTGTCGATCATCTCCTCCCAGTTTTCGGGGTCGTCTTCGTAGAGCTTTGCGAGACCGCGGCTTAGACCGGCGTTGTTGATGAGAACGTCGATCTCGCTCCAATCTACAGGGAGTGCGGCGATTGCAGACTGGACGGCCTGACGATTTTGGACGTCGAGGCTGAAGAGATGCAAGGACTGTGCTCCGGCTGCGAGGAGTTCCTGCTGGATAGCCTGCAACTTATCGAGACGACGAGCGCACAAAAGCAAACGGCAGCTTTCGTGTGCGAAGGCCATTGCGGTCGCTTTGCCGATGCCTGAGCTTGCTCCTGTAACGAGTACGGTTTTTCCCTTGAGAGATGCCATGACTTTCTTATAACGAAAAAAGCGAAAGGCCGCACGAGGCGACCCTTCGCTGGTGAGTGCCGACGCTACTGGGGAGGAGCTGCGTCGGGAGAGGTTTCCGTGACGCCGATCGCATCTCCGGAGACGACCAGGTTGACACGACGGTTTTGCGCGCGACCGCTGGCTGTGGAGTTGTCCGCAACTGGCTTGGTCTTTCCGTAGCCTGTGGCGGTGATGTTGTCTGGCTGAACGCCCTGAGTGATGAGGAAGTCCCTGACGGCGTTGGCGCGATTCTCGGAGAGCTTTTGATTGAGTTGATCGCTGCCTACGCTGTCTGTGTAGCCCTCGACCTGAAGCTTGAGCCCAGGGTAGGCCTGAAGGATTCCTGATACCTTGGCCAGGCTGATCTGCGTGTTGGGCTTCAGGGTGTATTTGCCGGTGTCGAAGAGGACATCGGACATTTTGACGATCAGGCCGCGAGCAGATTCGCTGGTCGCCAGAACGCTATTCAGCTGAGTACGAAGTCGCTCACGGACGGCATTTGCGTCATCCGCACTCTTGGTTGCAGCGGTGGCGCGAGCACGAGCCTCTGCAGCCTCGGCTTCAGCGCGAGCACGGTCAGCATCGGCCTGAGCCTGGGCTGCCTGCGAACGCTCCGCTTCGAGCTGCGATTGCTGTGCCTGCAACTGGGACTGCTGTGCCTGCATCTGTGCGTTGCGCCTGGCTACTTCGGCCTCATATTGCCTTTCTGCTGCCTGCTTTCGCAGGGTAACAAGCCGGGCATCCTCTGCGCGCTGAACGGCCTGGCGGGCGAAGGTGATCTCCATGTTGCGATTGCCTTTTTTGTTGCCGTTGATGGCGGCCGCGTTCTGCAGGTCCTGCATCGCTTCCTTCATGATGTCGGGGGCGTACTTGTCAGCTCCTGCCATCTGGGCGATTCGGATTGCGTTGTTCGCCTCGTAAAACTCAAGTGGCGATTTCTCATCGCGGGTGATCGGGTTCATGACCGTGTTTGAGCCCTCTGTCTGGGCATAAGTCCCACGAGGCAGAAGCAGATAGTGGGCATTCACCTTCTCAAGCACACCATTGGTCTTGTCGTTGAACACGTTCTGGAGGACGACAACGTCGCTTGGCTGCGTCACAGAGAAGTAGGGCTCCGCCGTAACGATGAGACCGAAGGACTGGAGAGCCGTCGTGACTTCGATATTGTTTTTTGTGCCGGCGGGAAGAACCTCGCCGAGATTGTTGGGACGGCCGTCCGGGGTGATGGCCCACAGAACATAGGTGAGGTATTCCGGGCCAAATCCATTGGCAGGTGTGAGGCCCTGGAACCTGGCAGAGATGTGGATTCCCCCGCGCTCGCTGGTGACCTTGGCCTCGCCCTTGGCGAAGGGAAGAAGCTGCGTGCCTTTGAAGGATATGCTGGTCGAGCCACTGCGATGCAGATAGTTCACCGCATCGAGGTCGCGCTGAACGACCTTTACGCGAAATAGATAGATGCCGTTGTCCTGCCTCTCAGGCGGAGTAGCGTCGGCAGGGTTCGTCTGGGCAGTGGGATTTGCCTCCTGGGCTGACAGCGTCGTCGCTCCATATCCACAGAGCCCCGCTAGAACCAGGGCCGCAAAGATTCCTTTGTTACGTTTCATGCACGTTCTCCTTACCGAAATTTGAAGGAAACAACCGCGAACACATTGATTCGACGGGATATCGGATACATGATGCGATGCCTGGGAAAGAGCAAAGGTAGTCCGCAGGATGGCGTTTCTGAACCAGGAGCGACCTAACAGCCTGAAAACACGTTCGCGGGGGGATATTTTCGGGAGTCACTTTGGGGCGTGCGGTACGGCGGCCCCCCTCTGCCCGTTCGACTACGGGATGGGCAAAGGGGAGCACGATAGTCTAAGCAGACTAAGCAGAGTGCTGCTGCTGTGCGCTGGAGCGGTGTACAAAGTGGTACGGAGGCCAGGGGCCGGAGAGCTGCATGCGGCACTCCTTCAGTTCAAGGGTGGCCGAGGTGTATTTATTTTGATAACGCTCGATGGTCTTGTTATCGATCAGATGGGCGATATCCAAAAGCATCTTGCCTGAGTCCATACGCTTGCAGGTGATCTCCTCAGCGAGGGGAAGGAACATCCGATGCATTTGGACCGACAGGGCACGAGCCTTGGACTGGCGCTCCCGTTGGCGGCTGGCGCTCTCGCGGAGGCTGGTCAGGTACTGCTGACCAACGGTCATGTCGCGAGCGGAGTTGCCGGGACAGGTGTCGTCGACAAGCACCTTGAGGTGCATCTCGGCTTTGCCGCGGAGACGCTCGACGTTGGCCTGGAAGTGGCGCTGGTTGGAGCGGACGGAACGGCGCAGGGCGTCGTCGTCCTGAAAGGTGGTGCCGAAGCGGAAGGGCAGTACGGTGGAGAGTTTGAAGCAGTCTGCGATAACGCGGGCGTGGTCTTTGGCGACCTGTTGATCAAGCTTGGCGCACTCTTCGGCTGTGTGCTCCGAGACAATGACGGCAAGATCGCTGGCTGGGAAGAGGAATGTTTGATTACCGAAGATGCCCGAAACTCCAGTGAGGGGCATCGGACGGCGATGGCGGGAAAGTTCCGGAAATGCCTGACGCTCTGCTACGCAATAGGCGTACCATGCCATGATTTTTACCTTCCATATGCGCTGAGGGGTCTAACCGCCCCATCAGGAAGTTGATTTTGAAACCTCACAAGTACATAACCCTTATGCAAACTATTCATTTTCAGTCGGTTGAGATCAGCGAACGCTCGATTTTCACCAAACTTCACTAAGCCGAAACGGATAGTAAGCCTATTGGAAGACAATTGGCAACACTTTCTTATCGGCTCTCCTGCACCATCCATGGGGCAGAGAGGTCAGTCCAATCCATCTTCCGGTCAACCTTTTGAAGCCGAAGGCGAAGTGCTGATTATGCACAACTTAGCGGGATAATTTCTGCCGCGACGGGAATAGAGAGGGGAGAGACAAGATCGCTTGGCTTCTGAACTGGCGGGGCAGGGTGAACCATGAGGGCGGCTCCGAGGCAATCGCTAGTACAGGAACCGAGTCTTGCGGGGCTCGAGACGCCGACCGGACGCAACATCTTTCCAGTCATACGAATAAGGGAATGCACTTTTAACTCTGTAACCTTCTGAGCTACGCTATTTTAAGAGTCATGACCGCCAACCATGAAACTACCCCCCTTCGCAGGCCAGGTGCGTTGCGCCTCGCGCTCCTTTTGAGTCTGATCTCCCTGTTTTGTGCGCACCGGGGGTTTTCTCAGGCAGCGGCGGCCAAGCCGGCCCCGGATTTGATCGTGTTCACCAATGGCGACCAGTTGACGGGCACACTGGAGAAGGCTGTCGGTGATTCGTTTGTCTTCAAGAGCGACATCGTCGGCGAGGTGACGGTTTCAGCGGACAAGATCAAGGAGCTACGCGCCGGCGGCAACTTTGTAGCGCTGAAGAAGAATGAGCAGATCACGCGCACTTCCAAGCAGCCGGGGGCGGTTACCTATTCGGACAGTGTCATCAACGTGGCTCCCACTTCGTCAAGCGCTCCTGAGACTATCCCCGTGAAGGAGCTGGCTTACCTGATCGACGCCGCCACTTACAACAAGGAAGTGACCAGCAACCCGAACTTTCTGCATGGGTGGAATGGATCCATATCGGGCGGCGATACGACAGTCCAGTCGACGGATTCAGGCCAAACCTTCAATGCGGCAATCAATTTGGTCAGAGCGATTCCGTCAGTTCCCTTTCTGCCGGCACGGACGCGGACGACCTTCGATCTGCTGGAGACCTACGGCAAACTGACAACGCCAACGGTTCCGCAGACGACTCCCCCGACCCCCGACGCGGTGGCAAAGACGAATATCTTTCATGCGGATGCCGAACACGATAAATATTTGGCACCCCGGTTTTATGCGCTGGTGGGAACCTCGTTCGACCATAACTTCTCGCAAGGACTGAATTTCCAGCAGATCTACGGCGCTGGTGTTGGCTGGACGGCAATCATGGATGCGAAGCAGGAGTTGGATGTAAAGGCGGATGTGCATTATGAGAAGCAGAACTTTCAGCCTCCGACCGTAAGCGAGAATCTGATCGGTTCGACCTTTGCCGAGATCTATCACCGTACTCTTCCGGCGAAGATGATCTTCACCGAGAGCGGGAGCTACATTGCAGCGTGGAACAACCTCAGCGCCTACTCCGCGATTGGCGCAGCAGGATTGCAGTTGCCGGTCTACAAACGGTTCAGCTTGAACGTCAATGTTCTGGACAACTACCTGCATAATCCGGCGATCGGGTTCAACAACAACAGCTTTCAGTTTGTGACGGGTATTCTTTATACCTTGCGGTAACGGCTGTGCGGTCTCGATGCCGGAAGGGTCGAGACCGCGCTGGAAAGCGCCATGAGCTGCGAATGCTGTTTTGACAGGCGCAGTTTACAGCGGCGTACAGCCGGTGGTCCATATTTCGAATATCGCGGGACGCTATCTTCTATTCCAGTAGACTAGACGCAGCAGAGATTTTTACTGACACAGCCAGCGTTCATCTATTAGGAATTCACACATGAAATTGCGTTTTCTCGCAGCACTCGCCGGTGTAGTTATGGCAACCGGCGCAGCCCAGGCACAAAACCAGGTCCAGAACCAGATTGGCGTCTACATTACCCCGATCGCATCGCACATTAGCAATTCAATGTCCGACCCAGGGGTCTTTGCGTTCCTCGGGCCAAATACGACGTCGCGGGTCTTCGCGGGGGTTGGCCTCGGTGCCTATGATGATCTTTATCACTCCGGCAATATGGAGGCTGGGCTGGATATTCGAGGAAACATTCTGAGAGGAAACGGCGCGCAGCTCAATACTTTTCTGTTTGGGGCGCGCGTCGCCTACAAGCCAGTCAAGATGCCCAACCTGAAGCCTTACTTCCAGGTCGGCATCGGTGTCGGCTCCTCCAAGTCGGCGACCAATCCGGTTCATCTCACCAAGCTTGAATACAATGTCGCTGGCGGTGTCGATTATCGGTTCGCGACGCACGTCGACTGGCGTGTCGTCGAGATTGGTTACGGCTCCGTCGAGACGATCAGCAGCAATGCCATTGATTCAGCAGGCCCCGTCTCGAACTCTAAACTTGTCAACTTCAGTACTGGCCTTGTCTTCCGCTTTCCATAGAGAGGCTCAGTACGGGTCATTCGTACAGGTCAAGGGGTGGTGGCATTGAGGATCTGGGTGACCGGATCCGGGAGATCCTTGTCAGCATTTTTCAGCAGAAGGCTGACCTGCCAGATCTGGGTGTCGGACAGTACGCGGTTGTAAGCGGGCATGCCGGAGAGACGAATGCCGTTGGCTACCTTCCAGTAGGTCTCCCCGGGCTCGTCGTCGCTGACGCCGACCACACCACTGCCTCCGTGCTTCTTCCAGAGCTGTGGCGCGCTGGGGAACATGTGTTTTGCGTACGCAACATCGTGGCCGGGGGTGCCATGGCAGGCAGCGCACTGGGCACGGTAGATGTGAGCGCCGGCCTCAAAGACATCCTCGCTGGTGCCAAAGGGGGCGGCTTTGGATTCGCGGTCGATGCGGGCTCCGAGGGGTAGTTTGACTATCTGCTTTTCAAATGGCAGTGGAGCATCCGCGACGGCAACTGGCAGAGGGCCAAACTTCAAATAAAGAAAGAGAGCGGCGGCTACGGCGACGACGCCGAGCAGGAACCCAAAGAGGAGTTTGCCAAATCCACTGCTGCCGCTGCTTCGTTTCGCTGTACTGTTTTTCGCCATCTTGCGTTCTCCTGCGTAGGTTGGGAGTTGGTCTCGGTAGGTGTTCTGATGGTATCCGGGCAAGTATTGGTGGCTAAAGCACCACCGGGACGGGCTTCGGATGTTCTAATAAGGATGGGCCGCTGTTTCGAACAGGCGTACCCCTAAGTTCCACCATAGCAAAGCGCAGCTTGTGCAGGAGTAATCGTTGATGTTCGGTTTCAGAGTGAATGTGAAGTGGGTAGCAGGAGTGTTGCTGGCGGTTGTAGCGGCCAGCGGAGCAAGTACCGTACAGGCGCAGACGACGCGGCGGACGCGACGGGAATCGAACGCAAACCGCAAGGCCCGCATTGCGAGGACGATCCAGGAGACCTACACTCACCGGTATGAAGTGGCCGGTGGCGGCGGCTATCTGCGTTTCCGGTCGGGCGAGTATCTGCAGAAGAACGACGAAGTTACTTTCTGGATGACGGGAACATACTTCCTGAACCCGAAGCTGGGCATCATCGCCGATGTTCGCGGGATGTATGGGAATGCGAAGATTGGCAACACCGGTTCGCCCGGCAACAGCATCCCGAATTTTCTTTCGTTCAATCCGCAGATCTCGCAGTACCCGTTTATGGGCGGCGTAGCCTACCGGGTGTATGCCAAGGAGAAGACGGCGGTGAGCCTGACCGCGGAGGGCGGAGCGGCGCTGGGCAAGTTCGACGGTGACACGAAGGGGCTTCCTTCGAGCGCGCTTGGACTGTGGCAGACGGCGACGAGGCCGGTCTTCAGCCTGGGTGTTAACCTCGATTACAACCTTTACCCGAACCTCGCGATACGTCTGACGCCCACATATATAGGGACGTTCTACCAGTTATCTCCGCAGGACCCGGCCCCGACTCCGCACGGATCGTTCCAGAGCAACGCGGGGTTCAACGTGGGGATCGTGTATCGATTTGGCAAGATCAAGTAAGAAAGACTTAGCAAGGTGATCCGAGTTCCATCGGGCGTGGCGAGAATCTTCGCCACGCCTTTTTCTTGGCTGATCAACCTGCGAGACGAAGTTCGCCTGGTGTAGTGACGGCGGTTCCACAAGACGCCTAAAATGAGTCGACAAGGTGGCTTGCGACTCTTATGGCGACGATCAATCAGGACGACTTTATACGTAGCGTAGCGGATGCGCTGCAGTACATCAGCTTCTACCATCCGGTGGACTACATTACGAACCTGGCGCGGGCGTATGAGATGGAGCAGAGCCATGCGGCCAAGGATGCGATAGCACAGATTCTCATCAACTCGCGGATGTGCGCCGAGGGACATCGGCCTATCTGTCAGGACACTGGCATTGTGACTGCGTTCGTAAAGGTAGGGATGGAGGTACGCTGGGAGCCGGGGATCGGTGGCATGATGACCATGCAGGAGATGGTCGATGAGGGCGTGCGCGAGGCGTGGCGGAATGCGGATAATGTGCTGCGGCCGAGCATTCTCGAAGACCCTGCGTTTACGCGGAGGAACACCGGCGACAATACTCCGGCCATGGTGGTGGTCGATCTGGTGGAGGGCGGCGAGGTGGATGTGACGGTCGCGGCCAAGGGTGGAGGCTCGGAGGCGAAGAGCCGGTTTGCGATGCTGAATCCTTCGGACTCTGTGGTGGAGTGGGTACTGAAGACGGTGCCGGGGATGGGCGCGGGATGGTGTCCGCCGGGGATGTTGGGTATCGGGATCGGCGGGACTGCGGAGAAGGCGATGGTAATGGCGAAGGAGTCGCTGATGGACCCAATCGACATGCAGGAGCTGATTGCGCGTGGGGCGAAGACAAAGATTGAAGAGCTGCGGATTGAGCTGTATGAGAAGGTGAATCGGCTGGGGATTGGGGCGCAAGGGTTAGGTGGACTGACGACCGTGCTCGATGTAAAGATCATGGATTTCCCGACGCATGCGGCGAACCTGCCGGTGGCGATGATTCCGAACTGTGCGGCGACACGGCATCTGCACTTTCATCTGGACGGCAGCGGGCCAGTGATGGTCGATCCGCCGTCGCTGGATGCGTGGCCGAAGCTGGAGTATGACGTACACACGGCGCGCAAGGTGAATCTGGATACCGTGACGCACGAGGATGTGAAGACGTGGAAGCCGGGTGAGGTGGTTCTGCTGAGCGGCAAGCTGCTGACCGGGCGCGATGCCGCGCATAAACGGATGACCGATATGCTGACACGCGGAGAGAAGCTGCCGGTGGACTTCAAGAACCGGTTTATCTACTACGTGGGGCCGGTGGAGGCGGTGCGCGACGAGGCCGTGGGGCCAGCGGGGCCAACGACTGCTACACGGATGGACAAATTTACGCGGCAGATGTTGGCGGAGACGGGTCTGCTGGGGATGATCGGGAAGGCTGAACGCGGGCCAGCGGGGATCGATGCGATTCGCGAGTTTGAGGCGGTGTATCTGATTGCGATTGGGGGAGCGGCTTATCTCGTGTCGAAGGCGATCAAGAGCTCGAAGGTGCTGGCGTTCGCTGACCTGGGGATGGAGGCCATCTACGAGTTCGAGGTGAAGGACATGCCGGTGACCGTCGCGGTAGATACCAAGGGGACCAGCGTCCACAAGACAGGGCCAGAGGAGTGGTCGCGAAGGATTGCGGGGATTCCGATTCTGCAGTAGATCGGTTGCGTGTTGAGCTTTATCACTGGTGTGCCCCCCTTAGAGGCAAGAGGCAGCGAACGTGACCTTCGTCAGGAAGAGATGCCTAAATCTAACAACTGGTTGAGATTAGCCGTCGAGTTGGTCACGACCCTTTGCTAGAATGCCGTCAATGCCCCCAATGCTGAAACGCTATTACCGTCCTGAGTTGGACGCGCTACGCTTCTGCGCTTTCCTCAGTGTCTTTCTCTTCCATGGAATGGAGTACTACATTCCTGACGCCTTCCGGAACATGGAGACCTATCATCTCGCCTGGGCTGGCCAATGGGGAGTGCCGATGTTCTTCCTCCTTAGTGCCTTCCTCATCGTTGAGCTGCTCCTTCGCGAGCGTGAAGGCACCGGTTCCATCCATCTCATGGCGTTCTACATTCGACGTATCCTGCGCATCTGGCCGCTCTATTTTTTTGCCTTCTATGGCTTCGCCCTGCTGAACCGCTTCATTCCGAACGTCAACCCTGGTGTCGGAGCTACGTGGCCCTACTTCACCTTCTTTCTGGGGAACTGGTACATCTCCCAGCACGGCTGGATTGCGGGGCCAGTCGATCCTCTATGGAGTATCTCCGTCGAAGAGCAGTTCTACCTCTTTATTCCACTCATCGCCGCCTTCGGAGGGCGACAAGGTTTGCGCGTCGCTTCTATCATCGTTTTGGCCGTCTCGTACTGGGCTATCTATCGCTATGCCCGCATCACCTGGACTGTCGACAACGGTGAATGGACCAACAGCCTTGTGATGTTCCAGTTCTTTGCCGGGGGCGCACTCCTCGCTATGGGCCTGCGTGGCCGCGTGCCGCAATGGAGCGCTCCGGTCCGGCTAATGGCCTTCGGCTCAGGCCTCGCTTGCTGGATCATCGCTCAAACCGTCTTCGGCGTGCGCGGCTGGAAGCCCTTCACCACAGTAGGTCAGGCCTTCGCCGGATGGCCGCTGATCCTCGCCGGATGCGTCTTATTCCTTTTGTCGTTCCTTGGCATTGCTGCCGACCACATCCCCCGCTGGATCGCCTACCTGGGCCGCATCTCCTTCGGTCTCTATGTTTACCACTCGTTGATTTATATGCTTCTCTTCCGCTATCTGGCGCCGCATATCTGGCACGTACAACAGCAGAACTCCTCCTGGCACTTGCCTGTAGTCTGGGCGCTGGTCGCATGTGTCCTCGCAGTCTCCATTGCGATCGCCCACTTCTCTTACCAGTTGTTGGAGAAGCCTTTCCTACGCATCAAAGAACGCTTCGCCCTGGTGCCATCCCGGCCCGCATAGTATCCGTTGCTGGAGCTTTGCTGATCAGGGAGTTCACGTTTCTGCAAAACTGCAAAACGTCTACCGGAAACTTTAGCTCTTGTCGTGGGGAGTTCTTGGAGCGCTAAAGTATTCCAAATAAAAAATACTAAAATGAGTGACGCCAGTACGAGCTGGCGTCACTCATCCGAGGTTTGTGCGGTTAGCTAGAGGTTTTCGTCGATGATGCTGAGGAGGGAGTGGGGCGCGGGCGCGTCCTGCGATAGCTCCCACACCATGACGCCGCCATACTCCTTACCGAGCCGAGTCTCTCGCGCCATGGTAGCTTCGCCGACGTAATAGAGGGCGATGCCGCCATCGAGGGCGCCGCCGCTAACTACATCGGTCTGCCAGGCGTCGGGGTAGGCGGCAAGGATTGTGCTGTAGGTCTCCTCGGTATTGCCATCGGCACTCTGACCGAAGAAGGGAACTCCGAGGGTCATTTGATCCTTCGGAACGCTCTTCATCTCGTGGTAGTAGTTCATGGCATCGGTGGCGTCGGAGTAGTTCGAGTAGTTCATGACGTTAATGAAGTCGAACATGTGGAGGGCGCGATCGGGCATCGAGTCCTGAAGATACTCGGCCACGGCTGCGGTGACGATCTTGCCCTGTGGGTGGAAGGTTTCGATGAGGGTACGGGTAAAGGTCTCGTAGGGAATGCCCATGTTATTGGGATCTTCGATGTCGAGATCGACGCCATCGAGATTGTGCTGATGGATGTACTGGTTGAGTGACTTGACGAGCGGTTTGGAGAGGCCAGCGTTGTAGAACTGCAGAATCTGTTGATCCCCGCCGCCGCCGCCGATGGAGAGGATGACTTTAACGCCTTTACGATGCGCCGTATCAACGAGCGTGCGAATGTCCTCGTCGGTCTGGCCGAGGGAGAACTGCATGTCGCTGCTCACGGTACAGGTTCCGTTACAAACGGGTGGCACGCCAAAGGCGAGATAGAGGTGGGTCATCTTGGAGAAGTCGATGGTTTTAGCAAAATCGGCGTAGCTGCCGTCGTAGTCGGGAAGGTAGCCGACGAGCTTGGTATGGCGATCTCTCTGCCAGGGGGAGGAGTCGTTGACTTGCTGGGCCGCGGAAGGAGTGTTCTGCGGAGGAGGGGCTGCGAAGGCGGTGTTGCCGCTTGCGCTCAAACCAATCGCGAATGTGATGGCCGCGAAGAGGGCGCTTTGTGGGCGTGGGCGGGTCTGCTTAACGAGAGGGGAGTGCATAGACATGGCTAATCTCCGAAACACAGGGTGATGATTCTGTTTGTCTGCAGAAACTCAAAAGTGCTACTCAGAACTAGGTGAGGAGACCATGACAACAGGTATTCGCTGTGAACCTGAAGGACCGTTCGCAGGCGGCAGCTTTGGAGGAGTAAAGGTGGATCAGCGGCGTTGTCTTATGTCCGGAGCTCACAGCCTTCCGTGTATTGACCTCGCTGCGTGGGGCTATTAGAGGGGAAGCAACGGACTTTGTCAACAGTATAGACACCTCAACAGGTCGAGAAACAAACGATTGTCTAAAGAAGGTGGCTTGACGCATCGGTCAACGTAATCGAGTGCGAGGTGCGATGGATCTGGTCCGTACCGAATTCAGCTTCAAGTGCGGAGGTCTGTTTACTAACGGCAGGCTAACCAATTCCACGTTCCTTCGCGGCAGCGCAGAAGCCCCTCCTTTTCGACTACTCGAACGAACACCTGCATCGTATCGAATTTGTCCTATAGCTTCCCTATTGCTCCCACGGAATCGACTGAATTTGCCAGAACAAGATTCAGTCAGCTCTTTGAACGGGGAGAATCATCGAATTGGGGTATTCTTGCATTCCCATTTGAATGGCTTGCAGTCCCCAAAGTTCCAAATCCTCTTGCCAAACGGCGCATCTGATAGTGGTAAATCGTTCACAAAAAACAAAGGGAGGTTTTATGTCTAAGTTAGCCAAGAAAGTGGCACTCGTCACCGGAGGTTCCCGGGGTATTGGCGCAGCGATCGCGAAGCGTCTAGCCGCGGATGGAGCGAGCGTGGCCATTACGTACGCGAAGGACGCCAGCGCGGCTTCCGCCGTGGTCAAAGCGATTGAAGGCGGCGGCGGAAAGGCCATCGCCATCCAGGCAGACGCGGCCGACACTCAAGCTATCAACGCCGCAATCGAAAAGACTGTCGCTACCCTCGGCCGGCTGGATGTGCTTGTCAACAATGCCGGCACGGCCATTCCGAAGCTGTTCGAGGAGACCACGCTCGATGAGATGGATCACATGATTAACCTCAACTTCCGCGGCATCCTGGTTGCAACCCAGGCGGCACTCAAACATATGAACGATGGCGGCCGGATCATCATGATCGGCTCGTGCGTAGGCGAGCGTAACATGACTCCTGGGCTGGGAGTCTACGCGGCCACCAAGGGAGCCGTTAAGATGTTCACCCAGGGCTTGGCCAGAGAGGTCGGAGGCCGTGGCATCACGGTCAACAACGTCCAACCCGGCCCGATCGACACGGACCTCAATCCCGCCTCCGGCGATTGGGCGGCGCCACAGAAGGCCAACACGGCGCTCAACCGCTACGGAACTGTAGACGAGGTCGCCGCACTGGTGGCATTCGTCGCCGGTTCGGAGTCCTCGTACATTACTGGGGCAAATCTAACCGTCGATGGCGGGACGAATGCCTGAACCAATTCACGCACTCGGTCCACTGTCTTGAGCAAAAGGGGTGTCAGCCCGGAAGTGATTGGGAGCCGACGAACTAGCGGGTCGGCTCCTTTGACTGCAGGCGCTCAAGTTTTATCCATTAGCTGGCCGGCAAGAGAAAACAACGACTACACTTCAAAACGTCGCGCCGTAGTTCCCAAAGTCGGTGTTACCGGCAGCTCGTGTTGGCAACCCAACCTGATCCACTGCTCAGAATTGTGGCTTGGGCTTCCTAGTCGGGCGCGGTGACTTGGGTGGTCGGAAGAGTAGTCATGTAGGATTGCGCGAGTACTTATTTTGCTGTGATCGCTAAGGAGCTTTGGATGGACGCTGCCCTACGAAAGAAATTACGGGATTCAGCATGCGTGATGCTGGCCTTCACTGCCTTGACCTATACAGCGGCCTCGCAAGAGACACAGGCGGCGACTCCGGCAGTGCAGAAGTCTATAGGGCAACAGGCAGTGGATGTGGTTTTGAGCAACTTCATACTTGATCCGACAGTTGTGGTTTCGAAGACAGGCAAACCTCTTCCTACGGATGGCTCTTGGTCTGTGGGTAAGGAGACTCCAACCACATGTCCGAAGACCACTACTCCTTGCGTGCGGGTTCTATATCGGGTGCCAGATGCCGAGGTTTCGTGCGAATGGATTGTTTTGCTGGATGGCGGCGAAACAAAGGGCATTGTTCTGGACGCGAATGAGGATGTCGCACGGTATCTGTTGGAAAAACTTCCGCCGAAAGAAGCCCGTAAACTTATCATCTCCAGGCAAAACCCGATTTACCCACCGATGGCCAGGGCTGCTCATGTCACAGGCTCAGTCAAGATGACTATTCACGTTTCTTCTACAGGAGTCGTAGACAGAATCACGTTCGTTGACGGGCCCGAGATGCTCAGAGGCGCTGCCGCAGATGCGGTGAAGCAATGGGTCTACAAGCCGATGACGGTTGGCTCGACCGCAGTCCCTTTCCAAACTACCGTCACTCTCAATTTTAATATGTCAGGTTGATGAGGCCTGCGTGGAACTCCCTAGCTGATGCGGGAGGGGTGTTCGACGGGGGGGATGGGCTTTTTTTTCTTGCGGCTGAGGATGGAGGTGCGGCGGGTGCGGGCGCGCTCGCTGGCGTGGTCGATCTGTTTCCAGAAGCCGACGAAGTAGTCGACGGCAGAGATGATGGAGACGATGGTCATCCAGTAGATAGCGGTGACGGCGATGAAGTGGACGCCGACGATGTAGCCGCCCCCCAGATTTGGGAACCACAGCCAATAGTCCCAGCGGTGGGCGAGGATGGCGGCGACGACAGAGACGATCTGAATGACGGTCTTGAGCTTGCCGAGCTCGCTGGCTTCGATGGTGAAGCCCTCGGAGGAGGCGATGGAGCGGAGGCCAGAGACGAGGAACTCGCGGCCGATGACGAGCACGGCGATCCAGGGTGGAACAATGCGAGGGTTGTAGGCGACCAGGATGATGTAGGCGGCGGTGACGAGGAGCTTGTCGGCGAGGGGGTCCAGGAGCATGCCGATGGTGGTGATCTGCTTCCGGCGGCGGGCGAGGTAGCCGTCGAGGCCGTCGGTGATGCTGGCGAGGATGAAGATGGTGCAGGCGATGAGCTCCTGCTCGCCACCGCGGAGGCCGATGGCGCCGTGGCCGCCGGTGAGCGGGAAGGCAGGCGAGAGCACCCAGATGAGAAGAGGTACGCAGGCGATGCGGCTCATCGTGATGGAGTTGGGCAGGTTCATATTCGCTCTGGCTCGATTCTAAGGCCATGCCGCATTGCACGATAGTGCCGGCTGCCATTCTGCGCCACGCGGCTTGGCAATAGCTAGGTATGATGCCGCCAAATACGGAACTTTCGGGGTGTGTGCACGTACTTTAGTCTGAAGCCTGTATGGAGCGCCCTTATGATTACGTTGTGCGTGCTTGGACTTATCTACTTCCTGCCCACCCTGATCGCAGCGAATCGGGGCCACTCTGTGACGGGCATTCTGCTGCTGAATGTGTTCTTTGGCTGGACGGGGATCGGCTGGCTGGCGATGCTGCTCTGGGCTGTGGTCTCGCGTCCGCCGTGTTATGTGGTCGCGGGGCCGCCGTACTATCGTTATCCGGGATGGCGATAACGCTCAATCTTGAATGGTTGTAGTGTTGGGTGCCCCAGGTCCGAGAGTCTGGACGTGGGACACCCAGTTTTTTGCGCTGGCTAGGCGTAGATGCCGCGCTGCTTGGTGGTGTAGGCGACCCGATCGATGGCGAGCATGTAAGCTGCGATGCGGTTGTTGACGCCGTGAGACTTTGCGTAGGCGACGACATCGTTGAAGCTTTCGGTCATGATGGCGTCGAGACGCTGGTTGACCTCAGCCTCGGTCCAGAAGTAGCCCATGCGGTCCTGCACCCACTCGAAGTAGCTGGTGGTGACGCCGCCCGCGTTGGCGAGGATGTCGGGAATGATGAAGACGCGCTTGTCGGCGAGGATCTCGTCGGCGACGGTGGTGGTTGGGCCGTTGGCGCCTTCGCAGAGGATCTTGCAGCGGAGGCGGTCGGCGTTCTGGCTGGTGATGACGTTTTCAGTCGCTGCGGGGATGAGGATCTCGCAGTTGTAGGTAAGGAGCTCGTTCTTGTCGGCCGCTTCGGCTTCCGTGAAGCCGTTGATGGTGCCGGCGCGCTTGCGATGTTCGATGAGCGCAGGGATGTCGATGCCGTTGGGGTTGTAGAGGCCGCCATCGTACTCGGCGATGCCGATGATGGTGTAGCCCTTCTGAGCAAGAATCTTCGCGGAGTTGGAGCCGACGTTGCCAAAGCCCTGGACGATGACACGGCAGCCGTCGATGGACATGCCGAGGTGTTTGATGGCCTCGTCGCAGACGACGGAGACGCCGCGGCCCGTAGCCTCTTTGCGTCCGCGCGAGCCGCCGATGTTGACGGGTTTGCCGGTGACGACGGCGGTGACGGTCTGGCGCATGTGCATGGAGTAGGTGTCCATGATCCAAGCCATGGTCTGCTCGTCGGTGCCCATGTCAGGAGCGGGAACGTCCTTTTCTGGTCCGAGGAACTCAATGAGTTCGGCGGTATAGCGGCGGGTCATGCGCTCAAGCTCGCCCTGAGACATCTTCTTGGGATCGCAGATGACGCCGCCCTTGGCTCCGCCGAAGGGGATGTTGACGACGGCACACTTCCAGGTCATCCAGGAGGCGAGGGCGCGAACTTCGTCGAGCGAGACGTCGGGGGAGTAGCGGATGCCTCCCTTTGCAGGGCCGCGCGCGACCGAGTGCTGGACGCGGTAGCCAGTGAAGACTTCAATGGAGCCGTCGTCCATGCCGACGGGGATGTGAACGATGATCTCGCGGGCCGGGTAGCGGAGCACCTTCCAGATGCCTTGATCGAGGTTGAGTTTCTTTGCGGCGAAGTCGAATCGAGCGGCCTGAGCTTCCCATGGATTAGTCTCCTGCTCAAGGGTGAGGGTCTGCATTTGTACGTTCCTTTTTTCTGTTGCTGGTATCAGCGATTCTCCGGCCATCGTTTGCCTCACTGGAAGCAGCATACAGCTTGAGCCAGACCGGTCTGTGGCCAAACTTAGGGATTGTAGGCTTGCGGGAAGACGATATGCAATGAGACGAATGGGGTAGGTAACCCCTTGACATAAGGCGTTTTTCGGCTGCTAAAAGACCAAGGAAAGACACAGTTATGATGGATGCAGCCATGTCCTCTTTTGACTCCAATTCCCTGCCCTCCGCCCGTGAATTTCTGAAACTAAGCCGAACGCACTCGCTGGTGCCGGTATACCGAACGGTGACGGCTGATCTCGAAACGCCGGTGTCGGCCTTTTTGCGCATCGCCGCCGAGGAGCCGGAGGCGTTTCTGCTGGAGTCGGTGGAGGGTGGCGAGCATGTGGGCCGTTATACCTTTATCGGCATACAGCCGTATAAGAAGATGGTGGCGCGCGGAAAAGATATTACCGTCCGTGAGGGGCGGCGGGAGCGCAGCTTTACCGGGGACATCTTTGAGGAGTTGAAGCGAGCGCTGAGTGGGCATACTCCGGCGCGGCTGCCGGGTCTGCCTCCGTTTACGGCTGGCGCGGTGGGTTTCTTCGCGTACGACGTGGTGCGGCAGATCGAAAAGCTGCCGTCGCTGGCAAAGGATGAGCTGGGAGTACCGGATGCGTGTTTGATGTTCTTCGATCAGGTGCTGGCGTTCGACCATGTGAAGAAAGAGATCCACCTGATGGTGACGGCGGACCTGACGCGCGAGGCTCGCGAAGGCGCGTACGAACGAGCGGTGCGGCGGTTGAACAAGATGGAGAAGCGGCTGGCGAGTGCTCTGCCGGTGCGCCGGAAAAAGAGGCCGGAGGGTAAGCTGAAGGTGACGTCGCGGACCTCGAAGGCGGCGTTCTTGAAGGCCGTGAAGAAGACGAAGGAGTACATCGCGTCGGGAGATGTCTTCCAATGCGTGCTCTCGCAGCGGTTTGATTGTGTGCCGGGAGTGGATGCGTTTGAGGTATATCGGGCGCTACGGATCGTGAACCCTTCGCCGTATATGTACTTTTTGCGGTTTGGGCTGGAGGCGGAGGGTAAGAAGAAACCTACCGTAGCGCATATTGTGGGGTCTTCGCCGGAGCTGCTGGTTAGAGTGCATGGGCGCGAGGTGGAGTATCGGCCAATCGCCGGGACCCGACCGCGGAGCGCGAATGAGGCGGAGGATCGGGCGATGGAGGCGGATCTTCGCGCGGACCAGAAGGAGGTGGCCGAGCACATTATGCTGGTCGACCTGGGACGAAACGATGTAGGGCGGGTGAGTGAGTTTGGGTCAGTAAAGGTGAAGGACCTGATGTTCGTGGAGCGGTACAGCCATGTGATGCATCTGGTGAGTTCGCTGGAGGGTAAGCTGCGGCCTGAGCTGGGGGCGCTCGATGCATTTCGTGCGTGCTTCCCTGCCGGGACGCTGAGCGGCGCGCCGAAGATTCGCGCGATGGAGATTATCGAAGAGCTGGAGCCGGCGCGACGTGGGGTGTATGGCGGGAGCGTGCTCTATGCGGACTTCAGCGGGAATCTTGATTCGTGCATCGCAATTCGAACTCTCTATATGAATGGCGAGCAGGGACACTTTCAAGCGGGGGCGGGGATTGTCGCGGATTCGGTGCCAGAGAAAGAGTTTGAGGAGTGTGGAAATAAGGCGAGAGCAGTGGTGCGGGCGATTGAGCGGGCTCGGGGCATTTAGGGCTATGTATATTCTTGCTCTAGACAAAAATGAAGGCAAACAGGGTACGTCATGATACGGATTCGCTCAATGGTTCTCGTCGCAGCGCTCGGTGGATTGCCTTCGGTCGTAATGACAGCTCAGACAGTCGCAGTTCTTCCTGGGATTCCCTCGGTCAACGTAGAGGAGAGGTTTCAGAATGCTCCGTACTCGGCCCAGCGACGCTTCACATCTGTCGATACGTTGGTTGATGGCAAAATCAATCGCAGCGAATCAGGCGGAAGTGAGGCTCGAGATTCGCAAGGACGTACCTACAGCGTCGGCGAGCGCCATTGGACTTATCAAGGTGCTCTCAAGAGTGAAATGCTTTATCGAATTCACGATCCGGTTGCGAACACTGACACAAGCTGGGACTCAAGCTCGAAGGAAGTGAAAGTTATCCACTGGCCTCAAAACGTGAGTAACGATGAGGCTTCCAGTGCGCAGTGCCAAGTGTGCCTTGACGCGATGACGAGCGATTTAGAGGCCTCAACTGAGAAACTCGGGACTAAAACCATCGAGGGAGTCGCAGCTGAAGGCACGCGTCGCAGCTACACAATTCCAGCGAAACAAGGCGCCAACGACCACCCAATAGTTGTCGTCCACGAGACTTGGTACTGCACCCAACTGAAGATCGTGATCCTCGAAACTAACGATGATCCGCGTAGCGGAACGACTAGAAATGAGTTGATTGGCATCGTTCGCGGCGAGCCGGACGTCAAAAAATACAATCCACCATCGGATTACGTTATTCACGAGTTGCAGATGCCGTGATAATCGGGTGAGGCCAGGATGGTCGTGGAGACCGTTCATCGGGTTTCGCCATGGATTTGGGCCTGTGGTCCACGGAGTGCGGCCTGTTGTCTGGGGGTGTGGGCTGCGCGGGCGTAGAATTTGAGGATTGATATGGTCTTCGTTCTCGATAACTACGATTCGTTTACTTACAACCTGGTGCAGTATATGGGCGAGCTTGGCGCGGAGATGGTGATTCGGCGCAACGATGAGCTGACGCCGGCTGAGGTAGAGGCGCTGCGGCCAGAGCGCATCCTGATCTCGCCGGGACCTTGTACGCCGCAGGATGCCGGCATCA
>Ga0302324_100003137_pt1 | contig 37423 bp, 36 predicted proteins | sample Palsa_T0_1_FD_201949 | JGI IMG/M metagenome (GOLD analysis project Ga0302324, IMG submission 201949) | Peat permafrost microbial communities from Stordalen Mire near Abisko, Sweden - Palsa_T0_1 | ecosystem: Environmental > Terrestrial > Soil > Palsa > Peat permafrost | place: Sweden: Abisko... | reverse complement strand
CTGATGATCGGCTGGCCGCTCGCGCGCCTGGCGCGGCATCGGGTCGTGAAGGTCGTGTGGTTCCTCTACCCGTTCCTGATGGCGTTCGTGATCATCGCCACCGCCAACCACTTCATCTTCGATGCGATCCTCGGCGCGCTCACCGCCGGCCTCGCCGCCTATGGCGCGCGCTGGCTCGCGCGGGCACGCCCGGGTGGCGTGTGGCGCTTCTCCGAATCAACTTCCAATCCTCTGCAAGCGAGCTGATGGCCCCGCGACATCAAGCTCCCACGCGCCGCGCGCGGCGCGGAGTACCCCGGGCGCGAGCGAACGGCAGGGCCCCGATCGGAGCGGGGGAGCGGCGCGAGCTCGTGCGCAACCGCCTGATCGACTCGCGCCTGACGCCGAACGCGATCTCGCTCACCGGCTTCGCGCTGAACCTAGTGGCGGCCGTGCTCGTGTGGGAAGAGCTGTACTTCCTCGGCGGCGTCGCGTTCATCGTCGGCTCGGTGATGGACACGCTCGACGGGCGCTACTCGCGGATGTCGGGCAAGGGCACCCCCTTCGGCGCGTTCCTGGACTCGACGCTCGACCGGATCGAGGAGGGGATCGTGCTGACGGCTGTCGCCGGGGACTTCGCACTGAAAGGCGACCGCGTCGCGGCCGCGGCGGTCGTCGTCGCGGTGCTCAGCTCGCTGATGGTCAGCTACACGCGCGCCCGCGCGGAGGCGCTGGGCGTCGAGTGCAAGGTGGGCATCGCCACGCGCCCCGTCCGCGTCGTGATCCTCGCGATCGGGCTACTGTTCGCTGACGTCGCTGCGGGCGGGCACCTCGCGGTGCTGAAGGGGGCCGTGTATGTGCTCGCGGCGCTCAGCCTGATCACCGTCGCGCAGCGCATCTGGCACGTGCGCAGCGAGCTGTCCAAGCCCGCGGTGTGACCTAGCGCGCCGCGCGGAGTAGTTACCCCGAACCTTCAGGAAGGACATACGACTTGACTCCCACCCAACACAGCAACGGCGCCTCCTCCAATGGCGCCTCCAAGAACGGCGTCGCGCGGTACCAGTCGGACAAGGTCCGCGTCGCGATCGTCGGCGTCGGCAACTGCGCATCGGCGTTCGTGCAGGGCGTCCAGTACTACCGCGACGCCGACCCCAGCCAGGAAGTTCCCGGCCTGATGCACGTCGACCTCGGCGGCTATCACGTGCGCGACATCGAGTTCACCGCGGCCTTCGACATCGACAAGACGAAGGTCGGCAAGGACCTCGGCCAGGCGATCTGGGCCGGCCAGAACAACACGATGAAGTTCGCCAAGGTCCCCAAGAATCTGGGTGTGCCCGTATATCGCGGTATGACTCACGACGGCCTCGGCAAATATTTAAAAGAGAAGATCACAAAGGCCCCCGGCGAGACCGCCGACATCGTGAAAATCTTGAAGGACACCCATACCGATGTGGTCGTCTCCTACCTACCCGTCGGCTCCGAGCAGGCGACCAAGTGGTATGTCGAGCAGGTGCTCGAGGCCGGCTGCGGCTTCGTCAACTGCATTCCGGTGTTCATCGCCCGCGAGGATTACTGGGACAAGCGCTTCAAAAAGGCGCATCTGCCGATCGTCGGCGACGACATCAAGTCGCAGGTCGGCGCCACGATCGTGCATCGCACGCTGGCGCGCCTGTTCGAGGAGCGCGGCGTACGCATCCAGCGCACCTCCCAGCTGAACGTCGGCGGCAACATGGACTTCTACAACATGCTCGAGCGCGAGCGCCTGGAGTCAAAGAAGATCTCAAAGACCAACGCGGTCACCTCGATCATCGACCACAAGATGGCCCCGGAGAACGTGCATGTCGGTCCCTCGGACTACGTGCCGTGGCTGACCGATCGCAAGTGGGCGCACATCCGCGTCGAGGGCCAGGCCTTTGGCGACGTCCCGCTGAACCTCGAGATGAAGCTCGAGGTGTGGGACTCCCCGAACTCGGCCGGGATCGTGATCGACGCTGTTCGCTGCTGCAAGCTCGCGCTCAACCACGGCGTCGGCGGCCAGCTCGACGGGCCCTCCTCCTACCTGATGAAGTCGCCCCACAACCAGCGCCCCGACAACCAGGCGCGGCTGGACACGGAGAAGTTCATCGCCAAGTACGGACGGGGGCCCGCCGGATCTGGATCTCCGGCGAGCAAGCCCCGAAAGGTGACGCAGAAGGTGTGATCATGGCGGGCCAGATGGCCTCGTCAGAGCGGTTCTCGATCGCCCATGTGACCCCGTACCCGTGGGAGGAGCGAGAGCACGAGGTCAACGCCTACGTCGAGCGCGTCACGCGCGAGCTCTCGGCGCGCGGGCACCGGGTGCTGGTGCTCGCCCCATCGCGCTCGCAGGAGCGAGTGCGCGCCTCGCGCAAGGCGCTGCGGGCAGCGCGGGGTAACGCCGGATCACTGCTGGAGGGGACCGACTCGGGCTCGGACCCCGCCCGCCCGGGTGGGCCTCGGGTCATCGCCGTCGGTGAGGTACTCGATCTACAGAGCACTGCGCGGGCGGGCGGGCCAAGTCCACGCCGGCGGGCGCCGGCGCTGCCGATCGATGTCGCGCGCACAATCGAGGAACTGCTGAGCACCGTCCCGCTCGACTTCGTCCATGTGCACGAGCCGTTCGCGCCGAGCACCTCCAACGCTGCCCTGCGTCACTCGCGCTCGCTCAACGTCGGCTCCTTCCACGCGCCCACCGAGCGGGTGCTCTCGACACTCGTCGCGCGGCGCTTCGTCGAGACCTTCTTCGGGCGACTCGACGCACGAACCGCGAGCCTGCCCGCGACGGCCGAGCTGATGGACCGCCACTTCCCCGGCGATTACAGGCTGCTCGACGATCACGCCGAGACAGTCCGTGCCGCCGACGCGCTGGAGGAGATCTACCGCGGCGTGGCGGCGCGCAGGCACAGCGCGGGCGGCGATCCTGAGCTGAAGCGGCGCCTGGCGAAACGACCGCTGATCGATGTCGACCTGCACATGCACACCGACCACTCGGGCGATTGCGCCACGCCGGTGGAGGTGCTGCTGGCGAGAGCGCGCGAGCAGGGACTGGGCGCGATCGCGGTGACCGACCACAACGAGATCTCCGGCGCCTTGGAGGCCCGCAGCCAGGCCGCCGAATTAGACCCCGCCCACCCCGTGAAGGTGATCGTTGCCGAGGAGGTGAAGACCGCCGGGCAGGGTGAGGTGATCGGGCTGTTCATCGAGGAGAAGATCCCGCGCGGGCTGAGCTTGGAGGAGACCGTCGACGAGATCAAGCGCCAGGGCGGTCTCGTGTACGTGCCGCACCCGTTCGATCGGATGCACTCGGTCCCCGACTACGAGCACCTATTGACGATCCTCGACGACGTCGACGCGATCGAGGTCTTCAACCCACGCGTGGCGATCGGTGCCTTCAACGAGGAGGCCGCGCGCTTTGCGGCCAAGTACCGGATCGTCGCGGGCGCCGGCTCGGACTCGCACGTCGCCCAGGGCCTCGGCTCGGTGCGAATTCGGATGCGCGACTTCGACGGGCCGGCCGAGTTCCTGCAGTCGCTGCGGGATGCCGACATCCTCACGCGCCCCACCAGCCTGCTGTACGTGCAAGCGCTGAAGTTCCTGCAGACCAAGGCCACACCCGCCTCTGCCCAGCGGGCGCGGAAGGCCCGGCGGGTCAAGCGCGCGACGGGCGGCCACCGCAAGTAAGGGTGCAGCGTCAAGGACAAGTCCGCGCGCCGTCAAATCCCTCGGGGTCGATGCCCGTAACCGATGACGAGATCCGCGAGAAGTACCTCGAGCGCGCAATCCGCGAGCTGAACTCGCTCACGCGCGAGCTGCAGGCGTGCCCGCACTGCCCGCGTGGGAACCTGATGCCGGTGCTCGGCTCGGGACACCCTCAGGCGGACATCATGCTGCTCAAGCACGCCCCGATGCCATCGGAGATCGAGGAGGGCGTCGCCTTCTATGGCCGCGCCGGCGGCGCGCTGATGAAGTCGCTCAAGCGGCTGTCGATCGATCCGCTCGCGGTCTACGGCACGCTCTGCGTGAAGTGCCCGCTGAGCGACTCATCGCTCGCGGACTTCGCCTGCGTGGCGCGCGTCGTCGAAGAGCTCGCGATCGTGCAGCCGAAGATCGTCGTCGTGATGGGCCCGGACGCGCTCGCCGCGCTTGGCGAGATGGAGATCCCGCTCGCGCGTCCGTTAGAGCCCCTGCTGGGCGAGGTCCAACGCCTCACGCCGATGATCGACGCCCTGTACGTACCGAACATCGACGACTCCTTAGACGAACAGGACGCCAAGCGCGCCTTCTGGGCGGCGTTCCGCACGCTTGGCGATTGGTACGCGGCGCAGCCGCCGTACTAAGAGCCTGCGTCAGATCTCAAGAACGATCTTGCCGAGCTTGCCGCCCGCGGCGAAGTGCTCGTAGGCATCGGCGGCGCGCTCGAGCGGGAAGGTCTCGGCGATCGGCACGCGTAGGGCGGGTGGGCTAGTTTCGAACAGCGGTAGCACCTCGTGCTCGACGCGCCTCGCGTTCAGGGCTTTCTCCTCCAGCGAGCGCGCGCGCAGGGTCGAGCCGTGGATGCGGGCACGCTTGCCCATCAGCGCGAGCAGGTTCAGCTCGCCCTTGGCCCCGGCGGCGACGCCGATCACGGCGATCCGCCCCCCAGTGGCGAGCGCCTTGAGGTTCTCGGCGAGGTTCGGCGCGCCGACGAGCTCGAGGATCACGTCGAACGGACCGTGCTCGGCGAAGTCCTCGGGCGCGATCGCCTCGGCTCCGAGCGCGGCAACCTGCTCGCGCAGCCCCTCGTGACGAACGGTCGCGGTCACCCGCGCGCCGGCCGCACCGGCGAGCTGGATCGCGGCCGTGCCGACGCCGCCGGCGCCGCCGTGCACGAGCAGACGCTCACCGGAGCGCAGCTCGGCCTGGACGAACACGGCGTCGTGCGCGGTCGTAAAGACCTCTGGCAGGCCCCCAGCGGCGGGCCAGTCGAGCTCATGCGGGACCGCCATCAGCAGACGCTCGTGGACCGTCATCAACTCGGCCTGCGCGCCGCCGCCGACGATCGCCATCACGCGGTCACCCACCGCGAAGCGCTCGGCTCCCGCGGGGTGGGCGCCGAGCGCGAGCACCTCGCCGGCGAGCTCCATGCCGGGGATGTCCTGAGGGTAGCCGGGGGGCGCCGGGTACAGCCCGCGCAGCTGCATCATGTCGCCACCATTCAGCCCGGCGGCGCGCACACGCACGAGCACCTCGCCGGCGGCGGGCTCCGGATCGGAGTGCTCCTCGATCACGATCTGCTGCTCGCGAATGGTGGCGGCGCGCATCGCTCTGAAACCCTATCGGCGCTCGAACAACGCCACACACTCGATGTGGTGCGTCTGGGGGAACATGTCGACGGGGCGAACCTTCTTCAAAACCCAGCCCGCCTCGACGAGCTGTGCGGCGTTGGGCGCCAGCGTGGTCGGGTTGCAGGACACGTAGACGATCCGCTTCGGCGAAGCCTCGATGATCCGGCGCACGACTTTCTGAGAGAGCCCGGCGCGCGGCGGATCGACGACGACGACGTCCGGTCGCCCGGCGCGCTCGACCAGCTCGGGCAGGGCGAGGCGGGTGTCGCCGGCGAAGAACTGCACGCCTGGAATCTCGTTGCGCCGCGCGGCGGCGATCGCGTCGGCGACGGCCTCCTCGATCAGCTCGATGCCCCACAGCTCGCCCGCGCGCGGGGCAAGCGTGAGCGCGATCGTGCCGATCCCCGAGTAGAGGTCGTAGACGCGCTCCCAGCCCTCCAGCGCCGCGTACTCGACAACCACCGCGTAGAGCAGCTCCGCCATCTCGGTGTTCGTCTGGAAGAACGCCTCGGGGGAGATGCGCAGGTCGAGCTCGCCGAGGCGCTCTGGAAGCTCCGCATCGCCCCACACCAGCTCGGTGTCGCCGCCCGCGGTCGTCTCCGCGAGGCTGCGCGAGCGCGTCCACAGTACGCCCGAGAGGCTCTCGCCGAGCGCCTCGCTCAACGCCTGCGCGAGCGCGCCCGCCTCGAGCTCGCCGTCGGTCGTGACGATGCGAATCTGCAGCTTGCCGGTGCGCCGGCCTTCGCGCACGACGAGGTTGCGCAGGCGCACACGCCCGTCCGGATCGGCCCCCACCCGCGCCGTCCGCTCCCGGCCTTCGCCGGCAGGAGCACCGCGACCGCCGCCACGCTCCCAGGCGGTAAGTCCCTGCGCGCGGCACCAGGCCAGCGCAACCTCGCGCGCGAGGTTGCCCCGCTCGGATGCCAGCAGGCAATCCTCGATCGCCACCACGCTGTTGCCGCCCGCCGGGGCGTGGAAGCCGCACACCAGACCGTCGCCCTCGGAACCGGCGGGAGCGCCCCCGAAGGAGTACTCGAGCTTGTTGCGGTAGCGCCACTGCTCGAGCGCCGGCACGATCTCCTCCAACTCGAACCCGTCGAGGCGTCCGATCCGCCGCAGGGCGTCGTCGACCTGCGCCCGCTTGACCAGAAGCTGGCGCTCGTAGGGAAGCACCTGCCACGGGACACCGGGGTGGTTGGCGCGCGGCGCGATCCGCTCGGGGCTGGGCTCGAGGATCTCCACGGCGCGGGCGTGCGCGTAGCTGCGCTTGCGCTTGTGCACGACCGCGCGCACGCGATCGCCCGGGATGGCGCCCGCGACGAACACGACGTAACCGCCATCACCCAGCCGCGCGACGCCCTCGCCGCCGAAGGCAAGCGAGTCGATGCTCAACTCGAGCTCGTCCCCCCGCTGCGGGCGCGGCGAGGGCACGTCGGCGCCATCGACAGCTCCAGGAGCATCGGAAAGCCCGGTCGACGCGTCGGCATCGGGAACCACCCGTGGATCGAGGGTCATGCCGGTGGCGAGGAGTCGGCGGGAGCCACCAGCAACTCCAAGAGAGCCTTCTGCACATGGCGGCGGTTCTCGGCCTGGTCCCAGACGCGCTGACGCGAGCCGTAGAGGACCTCGGCGGTGATCTCCTCGCCGGGATGTGCGGGCAGGTCGTGCATCGCGAAGGCGCCGGGCGCGGCGGCGTCGAGCAGCGCGTCGTCGACCCGGTAGCGCGCGAGCGCCGCACGGCGTTCGTCGGCGGTCGCCTCGTCGCCCATGCTGACCCACACGTCGGTGTAGAGTGCCTGGGCGCCGGCCACGGCCTCGAGCGGGTCGGTGTGCAGCTCGAGGGAGCCGGTGGCGCCGTCGAGCAGCGCCAGATCCTCCTCCAGCGCGTAACCGGGAGGAGAGGCCACCGCAACGTCCAGGCCCGCGAGCGTGCCGAGCAGCGCGAGCGAGCGAGCGACGTTGTTGCCGTCGCCGACATAGGCGATTTGAGCCCCCTCAAAGGTGCCGAGCGCCTCGCGCAGCGTCAGCAGGTCGGCCAGCGCCTGGCAGGGATGGTGCAGGGCGGTGAGCATGTTGAAGATCGGCACTTCGCTGTACTCGGCCAGCTCGGCGAGCATCGCGTCGGGGCCCGTGCGCACGCCCACCGCGCAGACGTGCCGGGAGAGGACGAGCGCGGTGTCGCGCAGCGACTCTCCGCGCGAGAGCTGCAGCTCGTCTGAGCGCAGCACCACGGGATGGCCGCCGAGCTCGTCGATGCCTACCTCAAACGACAGCCTCGTCCTGGTGGAGGGCTTCTGGAAGATCAGCGCGACGCTCCGCCCGGAGAGCGCCTCGGAGGAAAGCGGCGCGGCCTTCAACTCGGCGGCGCGGTCGAGCAAGGCGTTTAGCTCCGCTGCCGTCAGCTCCGCTCCCGTAAGAAAGTGGCGTGTCATGGACCGGCCAGTCTAGGTTAGGCTGGGTAGAACGTCCGCGGAGAAAGGATCGTCCGATGAGAAAAGGTCTACTTTTAGGTGCGCTGATCGGCTGCTCCGCGCTTCTGTTGTTCGCGGCCGGCTGCGGGTCGAGTAGCTCCAGCAGCTCGACGGCGGCGAGCACGAGCACTTCCAGCGGCCTAAAAACGGACTCGACGCCCAAGTACGCCGCGCCGGCATCTTCGACGCCCGTGCAGAGTGGGACAGTCCAGATCGCCTATCGCAACATTGCGATCAACCCGGACACGATCAGGGTGAAGGTCGGAAGCACGATCAAGTGGACCGACTATGACGACGTCACCCACAACGTCACCTCCCAGTCCGGACCGGCCCACTTCGCCTCTGCGAACCTCACCGAAGGATCGACGTTCTCCTACAAGGTCACCAAACCGGGGATCATCCACTACGAGTGCACATATCACCCGGCGAGCATGAATGGGACGATCGAAGTCGTTAAGTAGGAGACCGAGTAGACCGGCCGCCTCAGCAAAGTTCAGCTGAAGTCTGGGAGACCCTCGTCGGGCGTGGAAGCGGTGGCGTAGAGCCGGCGGGGTATACGGCCCGCCGTGCGCGCCAGGCGTCCGGCCTGCACTGCGTGGCGCATCGCGCTCGCCATGCGCACGGGATCCTGGGCGCGGGCGATCGCGCTGGCGGCCATCACCGCATCGCAACCGAGCTCCATCGCGAGCGCCGCGTCGGAGGCCGTGCCGATGCCGGCGTCGAGCACGACCGGGACCCGTACGGCTTCGCGGATCAGGCTGATGTTGTAGGGGTTACGGATGCCCATGCCGCTGCCGATCGGCGAGCCCAATGGCATCACCGCCGCGCAGCCGATATCGACCAGCCGCCGTGCGAGAATCGGATCGTCGGTCGTATACGGCAGCACGACGAAGCCGTCGTCGACGAGCTCCTCCGCGGCGCGCAGCAGCTCGGGGGCGTCGGGCAGCAGCGTGTCCTCGTCGCCGATCACCTCGAGCTTGACCCAGTCGGTCTGGAACGCCTCACGCGCGAGCTTCGCGGTGAGGACTGCGTCGCGGGCGGTGAAGCAGCCGGCCGTGTTCGGCAGCAGCTCCACGCCGGCGGCGGAGAGCACGTCCACGAGCGAGCCGCGCGCGGCCGGATCGATCCGGCGCAAGGCGACGGTCACGAGCTGCGAGCCGCTATGCGCAATCGCCTCGGCGAGCAGCTCCAGCGATGGAAACCCGCCGGTGCCAAGCAACAGGCGCGATTGAAACTTGCGGCCAGCAATCCGCAGCGCATCTTCGATGGGTCCTGTGCCGTTGTGCGCAGCCGCGATGGGCGGTGCGGCGCTCGTCGGATCGGTCATCCCCCGGATCATCCTCCCTGCATCGCTGTGAGCACCTCCACATGTGAATCCGCGTCGAGCGTAAAGCTCGGCCAGGCGGCTCGTGGCACGACCTCGCCGTCGACGGCCACGGCAACTCCCCGAGCGGCGAGCGACAGGCCGAGACGCTCGAATACCGACGCGACAGTCTCGCCTGGTTGGATCTCAGCACTCTGCCCGTTGACGATCATCGCGGAGCTCCCACTGGGGAAAGCGAGTCTGTGCGTGGCGGACTGTCCGAATCCGCCGTAAAGCGCAAGGGGTCACAGGCGGACAGCAGCGGGTTGCCAGTTTGCCCACCGAGCAGCGCCTCGAGCACCAGCTCGGCGGTGACCGGCGCGAGCAGGATGCCGTTGCGGTGATGGCCCGTCGCCCAAGTCAAGCCGGGAAGCGCACCGGGGCCGACCAAGGGGACATTGTCTGGCGTGCCCGGCCGCAGCCCGACGCACAGCTCCTCGATCTGCAGCTCGCTCACGCCGGGGACGACCTCGTGGGCGTTGCGCAGCAGCTCGTACACCCCGCCCGCGGTCGCATGCCGCTCGAAGCCGCGCTCCTCGACGGTCGCGCCCAGGACATAGCGCCCGTCCGCGCGCGGGAGGAGGTAGCCGCCCTCAAACCGCACGACGCGCTTCAGCAGCCCCGGACCAGCGGGGTCGCGTAGGCGTAGGAGCTGGCCCTTGACCGGGCGTACCGGCACGCAGGCCTCCGCGGGTAAACCCTCCAGACGGCCGCTCCACGCGCCGGCGGCGATTACCACATGACGCGCGGACACGAGCTCGCCGTCCTGGAGCGCAACCGCCACAACCTGCGTCCCGGCGCCATCCAGCTCGACGCGCGCCACCGGCGAGTGCTCGCGCACTGCAACCCCGGCCACCTCACACGCCCGGCGCAATGCCCGGAGCACGCGGCGTGGATCGACGGAGTGATCCTCCGGCGCTTCCAGCGCCAAACGCATGGTGGATGCAAGCGCCGGCTCGCGCTCGCGGGCCTCGCTGCCTAGCAGACGCACCGTGTGCAGCCCCAGCGAATCGCGCCACGCGATCTGGCGCTCCAGCTCACGCGCCTGATCCTCGTCGCGCGCGAGCACCAGCGTGCCCGTCCTCAGCAGACCCACCTCCTCGCCGCTGCACCGCTCCAGCTCGGCCGCGAACTCCGGCCACAGCGCCACCGAGCGCAGCCCCAGCTCGAGCGCAGCCCGTCCGGCCTCACCGAACTCCACCTCGGCCACCGGCGCGAGCATCCCGGCCGCCACGTAGGAGGTTGCCCGCCCGATTGTGTCGCGCTCGAGCACCGTCACCGACAGTCCCTTCGCCCGCGCGCGCCAAGCGACAGTCAGGCCGATCACGCCGCCACCGACGACAATCACATCGGCCGGCCGGGCACCCTCGGAGATAGCGGACACATGGTTGATGCTAGCCCGCTGTCAGACTGCGGATCTATGTCCGTGCAAGACCTCGGCGCCGAGCGGCGTGCTCGTATCGCAGCCGCACGGCTGTACCTCGTCTGCGGGTCGATCTCGGATACGTCTTCCGCTGAGGCCGCGCTACCGGACCTACTGCGCGCGGCGATCGCAGGCGGCGTGGACATAGTGCAGCTGCGCGAGAAGCAGCTTCCCGACGATGAGCTGGTCGCGGTCGCGAATGCCGCGCGAGCGCTGTGCGAGCGGCTCGGCGCGCTGTTGATCGTCAACGACCGACCGTTCGTCGCACGGGAGGTGGGCGCCGACGGGGTGCACGTCGGCCAGGAGGACATGCCGGTCGAGGAGGTGCGCGAGCTCCTCGGCGCCGACATGGTGATCGGACTCTCCACCCACGCCCCGCAGGAGATCGATGCCGTGGATGCCGGGCTCGTCGACTACATCGGCGTCGGGCCCGTCCACGCCACCCCGACCAAGCCGGGTCGTCCCGCGGTGGGCTTGGAGCTCGTGCGCTACGCCGCCGAGCACGCGTCCGTGCCGTTCTTTGCGATCGGCGGGATTGACGCTTCGAACGCAGCCGACGCGATCGATGCCGGGGCACGGCGACTGTGCGTATTGCGCGCGATCGCCGCGGCGGAGAATCCCGAGCACGCCGCCCGCGAGCTGCTCGAGCTGCTCGACGCGTATCCCCTGGAGACCTGAGTTGGCGTCGTCCAATCGCCCCGAGCGCGGTCAGCGCGATGAGCTGCTCCGCGCCGAGCTGGAGCCTCTGGGCGAGGGCGAACGTCCACCCGCGCTGCTCGTCGCGGTCGCCGTTTGTGCACTGCTCGCCCTTGGGGTGATCGTCGGCGCCGCGACCGTGCACGACCTCCGTAGCCGCGGTGGCTCACTCCCAGGCGGCGCCTTTTTGACGATCGTCCTGCTGCTGCTCGCCTCCGGCATGTATCAGCGGCGCTATTGGGCGGTGCTCGGCTTCGAGGCGCTACTCGCCTTCCAGATCATCGTCACCTCGCTCGCGCTCGTCGTCGCCTCGACGATCCTCGCCGCGGCGATCTGCGTGGTGAGCGTCGGGCTCGGGGGGTGGCTGTTCTGGAAGCTGGTGCGGGTGATGGGCAGGATTCAGGCCGGCGAACACCAATAGCCTCGCGCCTTCATGGGACGGCCCTGGAAGCGCAGCGACGTTCGATAGGCTCAGGCCTCTATGGCAGAGAGTTCCTACGACTGCATCGTGATCGGCTCCGGCCCCGGCGGCTACGTGGCCGCGATCAGGGCCGCCCAGCTCGGAAAAAAGACCGCCGTGATCGAGCAGGACAAGGTCGGCGGGCGCTGCCTGAACTACGCGTGCATCCCCGCCAAGGCGGTGCTGCGCTCGGCCGACCTGCTCACGGAGATTCGCGAGGCGGACGAGTACGGCCTGAAGGTCGCGAGCGTCGAAGTCGACTACGCCGGCGTGCAGGCACGGCGCGAGAAAGTCGTCTCCACGCTCACCGGTGGTGTCGCCGGGCTGTTCAAGAAAAACACGATCGACCTGATCGAAGGCTCGGCCACGCTGAGCGCGGACGGGAATGTGCTCGTCGAGGCGGACGGCAACAAGCAGACGTTCGGTGCGGAGACCGTGATCCTGGCCACCGGCTCGATCCCGCGGGCGATCCCGGGGGTCGAGTTCGGTAGGCGCGTGATCGGCACCGAGCAGGCGTGGGCGCTCGGAGAGCTGCCCGCGCGCTTGGCGGTCGTCGGCGCGGGCGCCTCGGGGGCGGAGATCGCTTCGGGCTTCGCGCGGCTGGGCAGCGAGGTGCTGCTGCTGGAGGCGCTCGACAGGGTGCTGCCGACCGAGGACGCGGACGTCTCGCGGCTGGTCGAGCGAGGCCTCAAGCGTCAGGGCATCCAGGTCCATACCGACACCCCGGTCAAGGACGTGCAGGAGACCGACAAGAGCGTGAGCTTCTCCTACGGCGATCAAACCGCCGAGGTCGATTACCTCGTGATCGCCGCCGGCCGCGGCGCGGACATCGACGGGCTCGGCCTGGCAGAGGCCGGGGTAGAGCTCGACGAGCGCGGGCTGGTGCAGGTCGACGGCGCACTGCGCACATCGCGCAAGGGCGTCTACGCGATCGGCGACCTCGTCGCGGGGCCGGCGCTCGCGCACAAGGCCTCCGATGAGGGCGTGATCGCCGCCGAGGACTCCGCGGGTCTGCAGACCCATCCGATCGCCTACGTCGACATCCCGCGCGCGACCTTTTGCACGCCGAACGTCGGCTCCTTCGGTCTGACCGAGGCGCAGGCCAAGGAGCAGGGCTACGACGTGATCGTCGGCAAGGTGCCCTACGGGGCGGTCGGCGGCGGGATCGTCTACGGCGACCGCTCAGGGATGGTGAAGCTCGTCGGCGAGTCCAAATACGGCGAGCTGCTCGGCGGGCACATCGTCGGCGCGCGGGCGACCGAGCTGATCCAGGAGCTCGTGAACGTGCGAGCGCTGGAGGGCGGCTTCGCCGAGGTGGCCCGCACGATCCACGGGCACCCCACCCTGTCCGAGGCCGTGATGGAGGCTGGACGCGCCGCCGACGGTTGGTTGATTCACGGTTGAGAAGGCCGTTCCGTGGCGTCATACGCCATCCGCGACCCGGCCTCCTACGTCGCGAGCACTAGTCTCGGCGGGATGCCCGACTCGGACGCCGCCTTCTACTTCGACCTGGCAAGTCCGCTCGCCTACCTCGCCGCGGAGCGCGTTCTGCATGTTTTGCCTGGCCCGGCCGAGTGGCAGCCGGTGCTGGCGCGGGAGCTGCCCGGCGTGGAGTCGATCGAGGCCCACCGCGGGAGCGCCGAAGAGGAGATCTTCCGCGCGGAGATCGAGCACGCGGCGCGCGAGCAGGGCCTACAGCCCCTGACGTGGCCGAGCCCCTTCCCGTTCGACAGCGGGCTGGCGATGCGCGTCGCCACGTATGCCAAGTCGATCGGGCGAACGGTGCCCTTCGTGCAGGCAGCCTTCCGCCAGGCATTCGCCGGAGGACACTCGCTCGAGGACCCGGACTATGTGCTGATCGCCGCCGCGGCCTGCGAGATGCACCCGGCCGCGGTGCTCAAGGGAGCAGGGTTGCGTTCGGTGAAGGAGCAGCTGTCCAGCGCCACCGCACGCGCAGCCCGGGCGGGAGTAACCGGCGTGCCGGCGGTGCGCCTCGGTGAGCAGGCGTTCGTCGGCGAGCACGCCGTCGAGGAGGCGGCCGCGGCCGCCCATGCGAGCAACGGGGATACGCGATGAAGGCCAACCGCGCCTACCGGCTGATCGTCACGCGTGGAGGACGGGCGCCCGCGCTGCTGGCGGACACCGGCAGGGTCGACCACATCGAGGTCGTCGAAGTAGACGCCGGAGAAGTGATCCTGTTCTGGGATCGCCCGCCTCAGGCTGCATCGAAGCTCGCGCGGGCGCTGCGTGCAGATCTGTCGCAGCTGGAGGCCGAGGAGTTCATCGCGCGCTGGGCTACCGTGGAGCATTGATGTCCGGGTTGCCAGAGACCGAGGCCGCGCGGGAGTGGCTGGAGACGATGACGCTGATTCGCCACTTCGAGGAGCGCGCGGGCGAGATGTACGCGCGGGCGAAGATTGGCGGCTTCCTGCACCTGTCGATCGGCGAGGAGGCCACGATCGTGGGCAGTACACGGGCGCTGCGCGAGACGGACTACCTCGTCTCGACCTACCGCTCGCACGGCTATGCGCTGGCGCGCGGCACCCCACCTGAGAGGGTGATGGCCGAGCTGTTCGGGCGCGTCGACGGTTGCTGCGGCGGGCACGGCGGCTCGATGCACATGTTCGACATCGAACGGCGCTTCATGGGTGGCTACGGGATCGTCGGCGGCAACCTGCCGATCGCGACCGGGATCGGGCTGGCGAGCGACTACACCGGCACCGACGACGTGACCCTGTGCACGTTCGGCGACGGCGCATCGAACCAGGGCACGTTCGGGGAAGCTTTGAACCTCGCAGCGTTGTGGCGGCTACCAGTGGTGTTCGTCGTGATCAATAACCAGTTCGGCATGGGCACCTCGCTCGCGCGTCACTCCGCGGTGACCGATCTGCAGCGCAAGGGCGAGTCGCTCGGTATCCCTGGAACGCGCTGCGATGGGATGGACGTGACCGCCACGCACGCGGTGATCGCCGCGGCCGTAAGCCAAGTGAGGGAAGACCGCCGGCCAGTGCTCGTCGAGGCCGTGACGTACCGCTTTCGCGGCCATTCGATGGCCGATCCCGAGGAGTACCGCACAAAGGAGGAGGTCGCGCACTGGCGCGAGCGCGACCCGATCCCGGCGTTCGGTGCACTGCTCGAAGGCAAGGGGATCCTCGACGCGCAAGCGCGCGAGCAGATCGATCGAGCGGCGATCGCCCGGATCGATGCGGCGGTCGAGTTCGCGGAGGCATCGCCGTTCCCTGCAGCGGAGTCGCTGTACGAGGATGTTTACGTCCTCGACCAGCATGCCCGCGGGGCCTACCACTGATGGCGCAGCTGCGCTACCGCGAGGCGCTGAACGCAGCGCTGCGCGAGGAGCTAAAGCGCGATGAGCGCGTGATGCTGATGGGCGAGGACATCGGCGTGTTCGGCGGGGCGTTCAAGGTCACGGCGGGGCTGCTGGGGGAGTTCGGCGAGCGCCGGGTCCGCGACACGCCGATCTCGGAGAACACGATCGTGGGCGTCGGCGTGGGCGCCGCAATGAGCGGGCTGCGGCCGGTGGTCGAGCTGATGACGATCAACTTCGCACTGCTCGCCTTCGACCAGATCGTCAACAGCGCCGCCCACATCCGCTACATGTTCGGCGGCCAGGTGTCGGTGCCCCTGGTGATTCGCATGCCCCAGGGCGCCGGCCACCAGCTCGGGCCGACCCACTCCCATTGTTTGGAGGCGATGTTTTTGCACGTGCCCGGCCTGCTCGTCGCCGTCCCCGCCACGCCGGCCGATGCGAAGGGCCTACTGAAGACGGCGATCCGCGACGAGAACCCAGTGATCTTTATCGAGCACGAGTCGCTGTACGGGATCCGCGGCGAGGTGCCCGACGACGATCAGGTGACGGTCGACTTCGGCCATGCGCGGATCGCCCGCGAGGGCGCGGACGTGACGATCGTCGGCGTCTCACGGATGGCGCTCACGGCCGAGCGGGCCGCAGAGACGCTCGCGCAAGAGCATGGCGTCGAGGCCGAAGTGATCGACCCGCGGACATTGCGCCCACTCGACCTCGACACAATCCTCGCGTCGGTGAAGAAGACCAACCGCTGCGTGGTCGTCGAGGAGGGTTGGCCGCATGGCGGCGTCGGTGCGAACCTTGCGGCACTGATCGCCGAGCACGCCTTCGACGACCTCGACGCGCCGATCGCGCGCGTGTCCGGCGCCGACGTGCCGATGCCGTATTCGAAGCCGCTGGAGGACATCGCCTTCCCGCACGAGCCCCAGATCGTCGAGGCAGCGCTCGTGAGCCTCGGAGCACGTCCGGCAGCCTCCGGAGCACGCTAGATGGCCGAGATCGTGATGCCCAGGCTGTCGGACACGATGGAGGAGGGCACGATCCTGCGCTGGCTCGTCGCCGACGGCGAGCCCGTGAAGCGCGGTCAGGAGCTCGTCGAGATCGAGACCGACAAGGCGAACATGACGTACGAGTCCGACCAGGAAGGAGTCCTTCGGACGATCGCCGCCGAGGGGGACACGCTGCCGGTAGGTGCTCCAATCGCACAAATCGGAGCCGAAGATCCCGATACATCTGTCTCGACAACGGCCAAAAATGAGGATGATGAGCCGTCCTGGAGACCGGCCGGCGTGCGCGCGGTGGGTGAGACCCCTGACGGCGACGTATCTCCGATTACGCCGATTTCGCCAAAGGCGCTGGGGGCGCATGACACACAAGGGAGCAAACGCCTCAGGGCATCGCCGGTCGCACGTCGTATCGCACAGGAGAACGACATCGATTTGAACACCCTGACCGGGAGCGGCCCGGGCGGGAGGATCGTCAAGGCGGATGTGCAGAGAGGGACCGCCAAGCCACCCCCCGCCACGGGATCGGTGGAAGTGAGCACCGCGAAGGGCGAGACCACGATCGTCGAGCTCACGCGCACCCAGCAGACGATCGCGCGGCGGATGGCCGAGGCGAAGGCGACGATTCCCGAGTTCACGCTGCAGATGGAGATCGATATGGAGGCCTGCGTCGCGTTGCGCTCCGAGTTGAAGGCCCTAGGTCACGTAGACGCGCCCACGTACAACGACATGGTCGTGAAGGCCTGCGCGCTCGCGCTGCGCGAGACCCCGCGCGCCAACGGCGGCTACCGCGACGGTCGGGTGCAGCTGCATTCGCGCGTGAACGTCGGCGTGGCGGTCGCCGCCGAGGAGACGTTGGTTGTGCCGACAGTGTTCGACGCCGACCAGAAGTCATTGGGCGAGATCGCCCGCGAGACGCACGCGCTGGCCGCAAGGGTGCGCGACGGGTCGATTACCCCCCCAGAGCTCGGCGGAGGCACGTTCACGGTCTCCAACCTCGGCATGTTTGGCGTGAGTAACTTCACCGCGATCATCAACCCGCCCCAGGCGGCGATCCTGTCAGTCGGCTCATTGGGGCCGCGCGCCGTTGTCCACGACAGCGAGGTGCAGGCGCGCAACACGATGACGGTGACGCTCGCCTGCGACCACCGCATCCTCTACGGCGCCGATGCCGCGCGGTTCCTGGCCCGTATCCGCGCATTGCTCGAAGCACCGGCCGCGCTCACCCTCTGAACATTGGCCCGGCGCTAACCTGAGCATATGACCCGCAACGAGCTATGGGTGTGCCACCTCGGCACGGTTCCCTATCTCGACGCGGTCGCCCTCCAGAAGCAAGTTCGCGGCCGCAGGCAGGCCGAGGAACTGCCCGACACGCTCCTCCTACTCGAGCATCCCGCCGTCTACACGCACGGCCGTCGCTCGGCCGCGGGCGAGCTGCCCTTTGACGAGGACTTCTACCGCGCGAAAGGCATCGACCTCGTCGCGACCGACCGTGGTGGCCGCGTCACCTACCACGGCCCCGGCCAGCTCGTCGGCTATCCGATCATGGGAGTGACCGACATCGGTGCGCACCTGCGCACGATGGAAGCCGCAATCGTCGTCGCGCTCGGCGCGGAAGGGGTCGACGGGGCCCGCTCGCGTGCGGACGAGGGACCCGACTACACCGGCGTGTGGGTCGGCCCGCGTAAGATCGCCTCGATCGGCGTGCACGTCTCCAGGGGAATCTCAACGCACGGCTTTGCGGTGAACGTCGTGAACGACCTCGACCCGTTCTCCTGGGTCGTCGCCTGTGGGTTGCCCGACGTAGCGATGACTTCAATCATCGACGAGCTGAGGGCCTCGAACCCCCGACAAGCGAGTTATGATTCTGCTGCTCTGACCGTCGACGAGGCGCCCGGGGTAGCGTGCTTTCGTAAGCGTATGGCGCACGCGTTCTGCCAGGCCCACGGCCGCCGCCAGCGGCTCGTCTCACCGCGACGCCTGGGAATCGAAGCGCCGATCGCGATCCCACCCGTGCGGCGGGTGGCGGTGCCCGCATGAGTCCGCCCCCGGCTGCCACGGAGACTGCCCCCGAGCGTGAGCACGTCACGCGCTCGCGCAAAAACCCCGGCGGGATGGACGTGCTCAAGGTCCTAGGCCCCGACGTGCGCCCGCTGCGCGAGCGCAAGCCACCGTGGTTCAAAGTACCGCCGCCCGGCGGCCAGCGCTACCGCGAGCTGACCGAGCTGATCAAGTCGGAGAACCTGCACACGGTCTGCCAGGAGGCCGCCTGCCCGAACGTCGGCGAGTGCTGGGAGCGGGGCACCGCGACGTTCATGATCCTCGGCGACACCTGCACGCGGCGCTGCGGGTTCTGCAATGTGCAGACCGGCAAGCCGACCTGGAACGACCCCCTGGAGCCGGCGCGGGTCGCGCGCTCGATCGCACGCATGGGTCTGCGCCACGCGGTGATCACCTCGGTCGACCGCGACGACCTGCCCGACAAGGGCGCATCCGCGTTCGTCGGCGTGATCCGCCAGGTCCGCCGCCAGGCACCCGAGTGCCAGATTGAGGTGCTGACCCCCGACTTTCAGGGCCAGGAGATGCCGCTCGCGAAGGTGATCGCCGAGCGCCCGGACGTCTTCAACCACAACGTCGAGGTCGTCCCGCGCCTCTACCGCATCGCCCGGCGCGGTTCGGAGTTCCAGCGCTCCTGTCGCGTGCTGGCCCTCGCTGGCGAAATGGGCGAAGGCGAGGTCGTGACGAAGTCCGGCCTGATGGTCGGACTCGGGGAGACCCACGATGAGCTCCTGGACACCTTCGCCACCCTGCGTAAGCACGGGGTCGGAGTGCTCACCGTCGGTCAGTACCTGCGACCGTCAGAGCGTCACCTCCCGGTCGTGCGCTACTGGCACCCGGACGAGTTCGCCGCGCTCGAGCGGGCGGCCTACGAGCTCGGCTTCGACCATGTCGCGGCGGGCCCACTGGTGCGCTCCAGCTACCACGCCGACCAGCATGTCCCCCAAGCTCGCCCGGGTGTCGGCCCACTCGCCGGCGTCGGGGACGCTAGCCGCGGATAGTCTGCACCGATCCTCCCGCCAAGCAACATCCGATCGCGGCTATGACGCGTGCCGTAGTGCTCCTTACGGCGCTGATCTTCATCCTCGGCTTCGCCTTCCTCACCGTCAGCGCCGCCCTCAATCAGGGGGTGACGATCGCCAGCGTGCTGTCAGCCTTTATCCTCGTGCTGCTGTTCGTCGGGATCGTCGGCGCGATGTTCAATCCTCCCCGCAAGTAACACTCTCACCTGACACGTCGCAGGTCGCGGGGAGCTAGTCTCGTTGTGGCCTTCGCAGGCAGCACCGCGAGGCTCTTCCGGCGGCGGTCGGCGTGATCGGCAGAACGACTATGAGCACCTCCCCGTTCATGACCCCCAGTCACCGGCGCCGGCGCCGCGAGGTGGCCTCCCGCCGGCGACGTCGCCGGCGGGCCGTTTTCACGGTCGCGATCGTGCTGGCGCTGACGGCGGCGGTCGTCGTGATGGCCTTCGCCGGCCCGGGCGCCGCCCACGAATCAACGGCGGCGGCGCATCGACGGTCCAACGCGCACGCCGCCACGGCGACGCTCCCTGCGGCGAGGACTCCCACGGCGGCGCTCGAGCACGCGACGCGCTCCCCGATCGGCCTGCCGCTCGGCACGCCCGCGCTCGCCCTGAAAGGGATCGGCAATCCCGCCGAAGATCCGGTGCACCCACCCTTCCACGAACAGCCACACGCGGGCATCCTGTTCAATCTCGACACGGGGCAGGTCCTGTGGCAGCACAACGCGTACACGCGCCTAAGGATCGCCAGCCTGACGAAGATGATGACCGCGCTGCTAACGGTCACCTCGGCGCCCGCGGACACACCCGTGCTGATCACGAGGGAAGCGGTGGATATGCCCGGCTCGAAGGTCGGGGTGCTGCCGCTCGGCAAACACGTGAAGCTCGAGACGCTCCTCTACGGTCTGCTGCTGCCCTCGGGCAACGATGCCGCGGTGGCGCTCGCACAGCATGTCGCGGGCACAGTCGACAAATTCGTGACCCGCATGAACGACGAGGCCGCGAAGCTGGGGTTGGGCTGCACTCACTACTCCTCGCCGTCGGGCTACTACGACCAATACAACTTCTCCTGCGCCGCCGACCTCGCGCTGCTCGCACACGACGACCTCGAACAACCGCGCATCGCAAGCGTCGTCCACACCTACTCGGCGGTCCTGCCGTTTCCGATCAAGGGCGGCAAGCTGTACCTGTACAACAACAACCCGCTGCTGATCTACGGCTACCCGGGCGTCACCGGCATGAAGACGGGCGAAACCGAAGCCGCCGGCCGCTGCCTGGTGGCGACCGCCGAGCGCCACGGCGTGCGCCTCGGCGTGGTACTGCTGCACTCGCCCGACCCGGGCACGCAGGCGAGCTACCTGCTCGACCGCGGTTTCGAAAGCGTCTACCACCAGGCGCCCGTCCCGGCGCCGGCGATGCCGCCCGGCGCCTGAGAGGAACACCTCTCGGACCGCAAGGGAGTACCGTTCCTCGTATCGATTGACTGGTCAGTCAGCCAAAGGAGGATGCAGCCGTGGATCTCGACGACACCCCAGAGCAGGCCGCCTACCGCACCCAGGTGCGCGCTTGGCTCGCAGAGCACAAGTCCCAGGCGCCGATCCTCACCGGCCCCGGCGCGCTGAAGGACGAGGATGAGATCGTCGCCGCGCGGCGCGCCTGGCAGGGCAAGCTCGCCGAGGCCGGCCTCGCGGGTGTGACCTGGCCGAAGGAGTACGGCGGCCAGGGCCTTGGCCCGATCGAGCAGCTGATCTGCAACCAGGAGATCGGCCAGGCGAAGGTGCCCGGTATCCTCGACGCGATTGGCGTGGGCATGCTCGGCCCGACTCTGATCGCCCACGGTACCGACGAGCAGAAGGGACGCTACCTCGGCCCGATGCTGCACGGCGACGAGGTCTGGTGCCAGCTGTTCTCCGAGCCTGCCGCAGGCTCTGATCTGGCGGCCGTGCAGGCCCGTGCGCGCCTGCAGGACGACGGCAGCTGGCGCCTGTCCGGCCAGAAGGTGTGGACGACCAACGCCCAGTTCGCCTCCTACGGGCTGCTGCTCGCGCGCACCGACGCGGACGTCCCGAAGCACAAGGGCATGACGATGTTCATCGTGCCGATGGACGCCGCCGGCGTGACGGTCAGGGGCCTGCGCCAAATCTCCGGCGAGGCCGAGTTCAACGAGGTCTTCTTCGACGATGTCGCGCTGGACTCCGACGCTGTCGTCGGCGGTGTCGGCAACGGCTGGGGCACCGCGCTGACGACGCTGATGTTCGAGCGCGTCACGATCGGCCTCGGCGGCGAGGGCCTCGGCTTCAACTCCAACCGCTTCGCGCAGGCGATCGCCGCGGACGAGCACGCCCGCCGCGACCCCGAGGTGCGCCACCAGCTCGGCGAGATCGCCTCTGAACTGCTGGCGGTGCGCTTCACCGGCTACCGCACGCTGACCGCCCTGCAGAAAGGCCAGATCCCCGGCCCGGAGGCAGGGCTGGCGAAGGTCACGATCGTCAACGGCGCGATCAAGGCCGGCGATCTGATCACTGACGTGATCGGGCCCGATGCGCTCGACGAGGACAGCGAGTGGGCCTACATGATCTCCTTCCTGCCCGGCCTGAAGTCCGCGGGCGGGACCGAAGAGATTCTGCGCAACACGATCGGCGAGCGAGTGCTCGGGCTGCCGCCCGAGCCGCGCCTGGACAAGGGCATCCCATTCTCGGAGCTGCGCTCCAAGGAAGGAGCAGCGGCATGAATCTTGCACTCTCAGACGAGCAGGTCTTCCTGCGCGAGGCCGCGCGCGGCGCGCTGTCGCGCTTGCAGACGATCGAAGCCGCCCGCGAGGCGCTCGACGGTAACGCCCCGCTGCCCGACCTGTGGCCGACCGCGATGCAGGCGGGCTGGCCCGGCCTGCTGATCGACGAGGAGCATGGTGGCGCGGGCCTGGACGCGTTCGACGCAATGCTCGTGCTCGGCGAGTGCGGCCGTGTGCTGGCCGGTGTGCCGCTGCTCGGCCACCTGCCCGCGAGCGCGATCCTGAACGACTCGCCGAATGCGGGCGGGTTCCTGCCCGAGGTCTCGAGCGGCGAGCGACGAGCGGCCTACCTACCCGCCCAGCCCCCCAGCGACGTCAGCGATCGCTGGAGCACAGACCCGGCCAGCGGCCTCGAGCGTGGGGCTCTGCCCACCGCCGGAGCTCCCGACGAGGATGGTCGCGTGCCAATCAACGGGAGCTTCGCGTTCGTGCCCGACGCTCCCGGGGCGAGCGGCATGGTGGGGGTCGCGCTGCAGGACGGCCGACCTGTCGGGATTGCGGTCCTCAACGACTCCCGAGGCGTCGAGGTGAAGCCGGTGAGCCGTTACGACGCGACCAGATCGCTCGGACACGTCTCGTTCACCGACTCACCGGCCGTCCTCCTGGACGCCTCTGAGGAGTCCCTCGCCGCCGCCTGGTACCTCGCCCAGGCTTTGATCGCGGCCGAGTCGCTCGGCAGCGTCGAGACCGCGCTGGACGTGTCGGTCGCCTACGCCAAGGAGCGCCACACGTTCGGCCGCGCGATCGGCTCTTACCAGGCGGTAAAGCACTCCCTGACGGAGGTTCTGCGCCAGCTCGAGAACGGACGCTCGCTGCTCTACTACGCCGGCTGGTCACGTAACGGCAAGCCGGAGGAGTTCCCGCTCGCGGCCAGCGCCGCGCGCTCGGTGGCCGGCCGTGCGCTCGACCAGGCCGCGCGCACGATGATCTCCGTGCACGGCGGCATCGGCGCCACCTGGGAGCACGACGCGCCGCTGTACTTCCGCCGCGCCCAGCTATCCCGCCGCCTGCTCGGTGGGACCGCCGGCGCCACGGATCGCGTCGCGGGCGAGCTGATCGCCCAGGCAAGCGCCGCCTGAGCCGAAGCGGGATTCACCTGAGCGGCGCCGCTATTCGCGGCGCCCACGCTTCGTGGCGCGGGTGGCGGTGGCCGCCTTTGGCTTCGTTTCGGCTTCGAGCGCCGTCAGCACGGGCGCGCCGTAGGCGGCGTGCACCGCTTCGATCATCGCTCCTTCGACACCACAGTTGATGCAGAACGAGTGCTGTGACCAGCCGATCGCGCGGGCCAGCACCTCGTCGGCGTAGCTCACGCCAGTCGCATCGTGGCCGTAATAGTCATACGCCGCGTCCCACGCCGCGCCGTTCAGCGCGTATTCCGCACCGTCCGCCGAGAGCAGATGCGCGGCCGCCATGATCGAGTCGAAATCGTCGTAGATCGACGGGTGCGTCGCCGTCATGTGGTCATAGACAGCCGGGCGCTTTCCATACTCATAGGAGTCGCTCACGAGGTCCCAGGTCGATCCGGTGCCCCGTCCGTCCCCATTGGTCACGTTGAATTGCATCGGCCCCCCGCAGCACCCGGCGAAGTTCAGTCCGTGGTAGGTGCTCGGAGCTGTCGAGAACGCGGACTCCTGCTTGTGGATCGACGCGATCAACAACCAATTCACGCCGAACGTGCTCTGCGCCGTGGCGTAGATTGGGTAGAAGCCTTCCATCCAGCGCGTCGGTATTGCAGTTTCGGTCTGATCAACCAAGCGCCGCGCGGCCAGCTGCTGCTGTGCTTCTGACGGCTGTGCGACGATCGTCGCCCCAGGTGAGCGTCGCCCACGCCTTCCGCTCTGCTCCGCGCTGGAATTGTGTGACCCAGTCGACGAACCCTGGTCTGCAGCCACACCGGCGAGCACGCTCGCGGACTGCGCCACGCTCGGCGTCGGGGTAACCGCCGCCGCCAGCACCGCGGGAGGCGCCGCGTGGGGCACAGGGGTGTTCGTGCGCCCGACCAGGCCGGTCAGCACCGCCACCAGCACAGCCAAGCCAAGCCCACCGAGCGCCAGCGCAACCAGCCATGCCCCTCGTTCAGAGTGCGGGGTCGGCAGATTGGCGCCGGGCGTAGACGTAGATGTAGAGGAATCGGCCATCATCGATCGTTACACCGTATCCACGGCGGCTCAATCAGGCATCAGTTGAACGCGCCCACGAGCCCTCCACGCCGGTGCTGCCGGTGCCCCCAGCGAGACGTTCGGCCTACCCTCGGGTTGTGACTCACATGGGCAAGCTCGCTTTGATCCTTTCGACGCTCGCGCTCTTCTGCTTGAGCGGAACCGTTGATGCGGCGCCGCTGACCGCCATCCAGCAGCACTATCTGACGCTGGCCCAGACGGGGGTTTCACACGCCGAGCAGCGCTGGGGCGATCGCCGGCTCGGATGGTATGACGCACAACTGGGGGACCGCGAAAGGTATCCGCTGGCCACGATCTGGGACATCGTGCCGCTGTTCCAGTCGCTCGATGCGATCGCGATCGCCGAGCCCACCCAGGCCAACAGGCGCGCCGTACGTCGCTTTGCCCGTGGCGCCGAGCGCTACCTGAACAGGGGACTGCGCCCGCTGCCCGGCTACTCGCCCTACCCGGGCGACCGCGAAGCCGACACCGAGACATGGTTCGACGACAACGGCTGGTGGGGCCTAGCGTTCTTCGATGCCTACCGCGCAACTGGCACGCGCCGCTGGCTCAAGGACGCCGAACGGGCGCTCGCCTACGTCGCCGCCGCCGGCTGGGACAGCGAAGGAGGTGGAATCTGGTGGAACACCGAGCATCCCTACAAGGCCGGCGAGGCGCTCGCCGCAGACACGCTGCTGGCGACACTGATCTATGAGCAGACGCACTCCGCCTTCGCCCTCGGGGAGGCGGAAAAGTTTCTGCTCTGGGGCAACACGATCGGTTTCAGCTCCGCCAACGGCCTGTACGCCGGCAGCAGCGTCAACCCAACTCCGATCGACTACATCGAGTCGCCTCTGATCTATGCGCAGGCGCTGCTTTGCAAGGAAACGGCGAGCGCCGCCGACTGCGAACGTGTGGAACCGCTGCTGGCCACATCGTTGCGGCGTTTCGGGCAACTGCTCGACTTCGCCCCGCAGTACGACGCGATCTACCTGCAGTGGATGCTCGCGCTGTACTCGCTCGACCACAACCCGGCCCTGTACGCGCTCGCCGCCGCGAACGCGCGCGAAGCACAGGCGCACGCGCTGAACGGCGAAGGGCTCTACCTGCGCTCCTGGAGCGGGGAAACGCTCTCCACTGCCGATGCCCTGCCGGGGAGCCTGCAGACGCAGGCCGCGACCACCAGTCTGTTCGCGTGGCTGGCGGTGTACCCGCCGCCGCCGGCCTAGATGTGAGCTCCGTTCAGAGGCTGAGCCGCTGTCCAGGGGCTCTATCCTGGGCGACTGCCGGCCGGGTCGGGTCAACGCCGGGGCCGGTCCCGGGCTGGGCTCAAACCCCCACGGCTCTGCGCAGCAGGCGATCGAACAGAAGGTCCGGGAGCAGGCGACTCGCCCACACCATCGCGTGCGCGTCGCGGCCGATGAGATAGCGCGCGCGCATCCGCTTGGCGCTCAGCGCGCGCTCGATCGTCTGCGCCACCCGCTCGGACGGGATGCCGCGGCGGGCGGTGCTCTGGAGCGTCTTGGCCATCGCAGCGGGTACGTGGCCATACTGCTCGCGCAACTCCTCGGGTACCGCGAACTCGTCGACCTGGCCGCGATTCTTCTCCCAGATCGGGGTGGCGACCGACCCCGGCTCGATCAGTGCCACCTGGATGTGAGAGCCGGCGAGCTCCAGGCGCAGCGAGTTTGCCACCGCCTCCAGCGCGTACTTCGAAGCGTGATAGGGCGCCAGGTATGGCGTGGTGAGCAGCCCGCCGACGGAGGAGATCAGCACGATGCGTCCACGCGCGCGCCGCAGCGCCGGAATCAGCGCCTGGGTCACGGCCACATGTCCGAAGAAGTTCACGTCGAACTGGCGACGCAGATCGTCCAGGGAGATCAGCTCCAGCGGCCCGCCGACGGCGCTGCCGGCATTATTGACAAGCGCGTCCAAGTCACTGGGCGCGAGCTCGCCCACTCGCTCTGCGGCCTGCTCGATCTGCGCAGGATCGGTCACATCGAGCTCCAGCGGTATCACCCGCTCACCCCCCGCGACCCTCAGCGCCTCCCCGTCCGCCGTCTTGCGCACACCCGCGAGCACCGTCCAGCCGGACCCCGCCAGCCGCAGCGCCGTCGCGCGGCCGATGCCCGTCGAGGCGCCGGTGATCAGGACGGTGGGCACCTAATGAGTATGACCTCAACTCATCGGCGAGGCCAGCGCCCGCGGCGGGTGGACCTCATCACCTTCGTCCTAAACGCCTTAGGATGTCTCTCTGATGATCTCGCGCATCGCCACCTCTGGCCTCAGGCGCGCAGTGGTGGTGCTCGCGCTGCTCCTCGCACTTCTCGCCGGCTACATATCGAGTATCGCGGGCGGCGCTCCCGACGAGGCGCGGCTGGGCGGAGCCTCCAGCGCCTGCGGCGCGACCGTGCTCGAAGCCCTCAACCAGGTGACGATGCGCGTCTACGACGAGGGCGTCTCCAGCGAACGCACCGAAATCGCGGAGCACCTCGTCAAGGGCTCGCGCGCGCTGCGCGAAGCTGTCGAAAGCGACGATCCTGCAGCCGCGCGCACGGCCGCAGCGGCACTGCTGGCGGGCGGGCACCTGACGAACCTGACCGTGACCCGAGGTGGCAAGACCCTGGCAAGCGTCGGCTCCGAAGGCGCGCTGGCGCCGCTGCACGGGTCGATCCTCGGCTCCACGGGAGCCCCGATCGCGAGCTTCGTGATGAGCGTGTGGGCCGATCGCGGCTTCCTCTCCGAGCTGAAGGGCGTCGTCGAGGGCGACGTCGCCCTGCGCGAGGGCAACCACAGCCTCGACGGCTCGTTTGCGATGCCGGCAGGCGAGCTTCCGCCGGCAGGCACGCTGACGGAGCACGGAACCGTTTTTCAATATGCCTCATTCCCCGCCTCGGCCTATCCCTCCGGCTCACTGCGCGTCTATCTCCTGAGGTCTGTGAACTCAACCGCGCGCATCTGCGGCGCCACCTCTCAGGACACGCTCGTCAACACGCTCGGTCGCGTGGCGGCGCTGATCTATGCCGGCGAGGGCGGTCCGCATGCACTGATCCAGGTGCACAACGCCCAGCAGAACAGCGCTCTGTTGCAGGCGGTCGCCGAACGCAACCCCGTCGCCGCCCGGAAGGCGGTCGTCGGCGTGGTCTACGACCACAGTCACATCGTGCGTCTGCGCGTGAGCGCCGGCGGACACCTGCTCGCGGACGTCGGCGGCCCGTACGTGCTCGCCCCCGTAAGCGCGCCGCTACGCCTGCACGGCAAGCGGATCGGCGAACTGGAGCTCTCGATCCAGGACGACGAAGGCTACCTGCGGCTCGCCAAGCGGCTCGTCGGCCTCGACGTGCTCATGTATATGAACCCCGACTCTCCTCACGCCACGCTCGTGAAGAACAGCCTTGGTCCCGGGGTGGGCGGGTTCTCATCCGTCCCCACCAGCGGCCTCTACCACTATCGCGGACACACCTTCCGCGTGTTCACGCTCGACGCCCGCTCGTTCCCGGCCGGGCCGCTGCGAATCGCGGTCCTGATCCCAATCCCCTACTCCTGAGTGCTCAGGCGAGCGCCGCCTGCTTCTCGCCCAGCGCCTGTAGCAATTCGTTAAACGAAGCCGAGAATTTCTCCACGCCCTCGCGCTCGAGCGTGTCCGTCAGGTCGTCGTAGTCGACGCCCGCGGTGGCGAGCTCCCCAAGCAGCCGCTGTGCCTGGGCGACGCCCTGCTCCAGACGGGGCGCCGGCTTGCCGTGGTCCTGGAAATCGCGGATCGTCTCCTCGGGCATCGTGTTAACGGTGTCCGCCCCGATCAGCTCCTCCACGTACATCGTGTCCATGTAATCCGGGTTCTTCGTCGAGGTGCTCGCCCACAGCACCCGCTGCGGTGTGGCGCCCTTGCCAGCGAGGTACTCCCAACGCTCGCCGGTGAACGCGCGCTTGTAGTGCTGGTAGGCGAGCTTCGCATTGGCGATCGCGAGCTTACCCTTGAGCTCGTCGTGGCTGCCGATCTCGTCCAGCCGGCGGTCAGCCTCGGTGTCGATTCGGGAGATGAAGAAGCTCGCGACCGAGGCGACCGTGCTGGGATCGCCGCCCGCCGCGACCAACCGCTCGATCCCGCGCACGTAGGACTCCGCGACATCCGCGTAGCGCTGGAGAGAGAAGATCAAAGTCACGTTAATCGAGTGTCCCTTCGCCACCACATCCTCGATCGCGGCGAGGCCCGGCTTGGTCGCGGGAATCTTCACCATCAGGTTGGGTCTGTCCACGACCTTGTGCAGCCGGATAGCTTCGCGGTAGGTCGCGAGCGTGTCGTACGCAAGGCCCGGGTCGACCTCCAACGAGACGTACCCGTCGCGTCCGGCTCCTCCATCCCACACCTCGCGGAACAGATCGCAGGCGTCTTTGATGTCCCGCTCGGCCAGCGACCAGAACGTTTCCCTGACGTTGCTCCCCCGCCCGGCCTCTTTGCGCAGCTGCTCGTCGTAGGCGTTCCCCGCGGTCATCGCCTTCTGGAAGATCGTCGGGTTCGACGTGGCCCCGACGACGGAGTCCTCGTCGATCAGGTGTTGCAGATGACCCTCGCGGATCGATTCGCGCGAGAGGAAGTCGATCCACACGCTCTGACCGAGCGCTGACAGGTGGGTCATCGGCGAGGAGCTCATCGCACTGGCACCTTCCCGTCCAACAGCGCGCCGGCGCGGGCGGCGATGTTCTCGACGCTGAAGCCGAGCTCCTCGAGCACCTTTGTCCCCGGCGCCGAGGCGCCGAAGCGGTCGATCCCGAGCACGTCTCCGTCGGTCCCGACCCACTTCCACCAGCTGAGGCTCGCGCCCGGCTCCACGGCCAGCCGCTTTGTCGTGCCCGGAGGGAGCACGCTGTCGCGGTACTCCTGCGTCTGCGCCTCGAACAGCTCGATGCACGGCATCGACACCACGCGCACGCTCGCTTTCGTCTCCTCGACCAGCTTCCGGGCGGCCGCGAGCGTCGGTGGCACCTCGGCACCGGTCGAGATCAGGATCAACTCCGGTGCGGCCGGCCCGTCGCCGGAGGAATCCCACAGCACATACCCGCCGCGCTCGAGCTCCTCCGCGGCCCCCAGCGCGGAACGGTCGAGCGTCTCCACGCCCTGGCGCGAGAGCAGCAGCGCCACGGGGCCGTCCTCACGTTCCAGCGCCACACGCCACGCGTGGCTGCACTCGTTCGCGTCGCCAGGGCGGATCACCCACAGCTCAGGGATCGCACGCAACGACGCATAGTGCTCGATCGGCTGGTGCGTCGGCCCGTCCTCGCCGAGACCGACCGAGTCGTGGGTCCAAACCCAGACGACTGGGAGACCCATCAACGCCGACAGCCGCACCGACCCGCGCATGTAATCCGAGAACATCAGGAACGTCGAGCCGTACGGCGAGACGATCCCGCCGTGAGCAGCTGCGCCGTTGACGATCGCGCCCATCGCGTGCTCGCGGATGCCGAACGGCACGTTGCGCCCGGCGTGAACCTTCGAAAACTCGCCGGCGCCCTCGAACACCGTCTTCGTCGACTCGACCAGATCCGCCGCCCCGCCGATCATCGTCGGGGCGTGCGCGCCGAAGGCCGCCATCACCTGCTGTCCAGCCGCACGCGTGGCGAGCTTCTCACCGGCCTCGAACTTCGGCAGCGTCTCGCGCCAGCCTTCCCGCAGACGCCCCGCCCAGGCGAGGTCCCAGTCCGCAGCCAGCTCGGGTGAGGCCTCACGCCAGGCCTGCAAGCGCTCCTGCCACTCGCCTCGCGCCTTCGCGCCAGAGGCGCGCAGGCTCATGTGCTCGTACACCCGCTCGTCCACCCAGAAGTGCTTGTCGGGATCGAAGCCCATCACTTCCTTCGTCGCGCGTACCTCGTCCTCGCCGAGCGCCGACCCGTGCGAGGCGGAGGTGTCGACCGCGTTGGGCGCCGGGTAGGCGATGTGCGAGCGGATCGCGATGAACGACGGGCGCTCGGCTTCGTCGCGGCCCGCCGCCAGTGCAGCCTGCAGCGCGTCGAGATCCTCGGAGTCCTCGACCCGCTGCACGTGCCAGCCATCGGCTTCCATACGCGCCGTGTGATTCTCGCCATCGAAGGAGATCGTCGTCGAGCCGTCGATCGTGATGCGGTTGTCGTCGTAACAGACCACGAGCTTGCCGAGCCCGAAGTGCCCAGCGATCGAGGCGGCTTCCTGGCTGATGCCCTCCATCAGGTCCCCGTCGGAGCAGATCGCGTAGGTGTGGTGGTCGACGACTTTCTGCCCGGGCCGATTGAAGCGCTCGGCGAGGAAGCGCTCAGCGATCGCCATGCCGACGGCGTTGGCGAAGCCCTGTCCGAGCGGGCCAGTCGTGATCTCGATCCCGGGCGTGTGCCCGCGCTCGGGATGGCCCGGCGTGCGCGAGCCCCACTGGCGAAACTGCTCAAGGTCCTCGATGCCCAACTCATAGCCGGTTAGGTGCAGCAGCGAGTACTGCAGCATGCAGGCGTGACCGGAGCTCAACACGAAGCGATCGCGGTTGGGCCAGTCCGTCGCGGCCGGGTCGGCGTGGAGGAAGCGCCTGAAGATCGTGTACGCCAGCGGCGCGAGCGCCATCGCGGTGCCGGGGTGGCCCGCGTCGGCCTTCTGCACGGCGTCCATTGCGAGACCGCGAATCGTGTCGATCGACAGCTTGCTGATCTCGGGCTGCTCCATCGAACCGATCCTAGCGAGCTACAGTCGGACGATCATGCCCGAGCTCCTCTGTGATGTCGGCGGTGGGATCACCCTCTGCTATGAGACCTTTGGCGAGCGGACCGATCCGGCGGCGCTGCTGATCATGGGGCTGGGTGCCCAGATGGTCGCCTGGCAGGACGACTTCTGCGAAGAGCTCGCCGCGCGTGGGCTGTACGTAGTGCGGTTCGACAACCGCGACATCGGCCGCTCGACCCATCTGCAGGGTCCGCCCCCGTCGCTTCGCCAGCTGTTGCGCTACTCCGGTCCCGCCCGCTACACGCTCGCGGACATGGCGCAGGACACCGTGGGCCTGATGGACGAGCTGGAGGTCGGCTCGGCGCACGTGATCGGGGCCTCGATGGGCGGGATGATCGCGCAGAGCATCGCGGCAACGCACCCCACGCGGGTGCGCTCGCTGGTGTCGATGATGTCCAGCACGGGCGGGCGATGGGTTGGGCGGCCGGCGCTTTCGAGCTATGCGATCTTCCTGCGTAAGGCTCCCCGGCAACGCGATGCGTTTATCGAGCACGCCGCGCACCTGTTCGCGAAAGTCGGCTCCCGTGGCATCGCCCAGGACATCGAGGGCACGCGCCGGATCGCCGCGCTCTCCTTCGACCGCGAGCTCGACCGCACGGGGACCGGGCGCCAGCTCGCCGGGATCATCGCCTCCGGCGACCGCACGGCCGAGCTAAAGCGCATCACAGCGCCGACGCTCGTGATCCACGGCAGCATCGATCCATTGGTATCGCCCTCGGGCGGACGCGCGACGGCCCGCGCAATTGCAGGCACGAAGCTGATGATGATCGAGGGCATGGGCCACGACCTGCCGCGCGTGCTGTGGCCGCGCCTGATCGATGCCTTCGCCGCGCACGCCGCGGAGGCCGACCGGCTCGCGGAGAGCGATGCATCGCTGCAACAGGCCTGAAGTCATCAACTAGCACCGTCAGAGCACACAATTCCCTTTATCGGGATTCTAAATTCCTCATACCAAAATCCGGCTTCCACCGGTCCAGGGATCTTCATCTTTATAAAGTAAATGTAAGAAGGGGCCGAGATGCTCGCCATGGCCCTGCTCGAAGGTGCGGTAGCGATCGAGAGCGATGATCACATCCTGCGGGCACGCCGGACCGCGGCGACCACGCGTGTGACCGTAGGGCTGGGGGGCATCACGCTGATCCTCGTCCAGCCAAGCCTGCTGGCCCATCCGGCGCTTGGGATCGCGGGCTTCACCACGATCGCGCTGACAGCGCTGGTGCAGCTGTGGGCGCCCCGGATGCGTTGGCTGAGAATCGAGGAGTCCCTTGCCGGCGCAGCGGCGATCCTGATCATCGGCCTGCAGGATCAGCGGGTGACGGCGCTGAGCCTGCTGTGGCTGGCGGCGATCGGCAGCGGCGTGATGGCGCGTGGCGGGCGCGTGCACTGGATCGGTCGCACGGTGGTGCTCACCGCCTTGGCGCTGCCGGTGATCAGGCAGGGCCAGCTGAGCGCCGAACACGTGGCCCTGTGTCTGGCGTCGCTAGGTCTGCTGTTGACGAGCGGACGACTCACGCGCGAGCTCAACCACCTGCTCCGGCAGGCCCGTCACGACGCCGAGAACGCCGAGACGCTGCTGCTCGCCGGGGACATCGCCTCGCGCGTGGCCAAGCGCAGCGACGCGGCCTGCGTCCGCGAGACCGGACAGTCGGAGGATCCGCTGAGCGCGGAGGAGAAGCTGCTCGCCGAAGAGGCGCTCGCCCGCTTTATCGCGGGGGATGGCCTCGCGATGGCGGTGCAGCCGATCGTCGACGTGCATACGGGGTCGGTACATGCCTACGAGGCGCTCGCCCGCTTTGCCGGCAGCACGGAAGGCCCGCTGCACTGGTTCTCGATGGCCGCGGCGCTAGGCAAACGTGATGCGCTGGAGCGCGCCTGCCTGCGCGCGGCGCTTCACCTGTTCGGGCAACGCCCCTCGGGCGTGAGCCTATCGGTCAACCTCTCGGCGCCCGTGTTGCTCGATCCGCTGACTCTGGAGATGCTCGACGAGCAGCGTGACTTGCGGGGATTGATCGTCGAGATCACCGAGGAGACGCTTGTGCAGAGCGCCACGGAGCTGCGGAGCGTGATCGCTCCACTGCAGGAGCGCGGCGCGTGCCTGGCGGTAGACGACATGGGGGCCGGTTACTCGGGTCTACGCCAGATCACCACCGTGCATCCCAGTTACCTGAAGCTCGACCGCTCGCTGATCAGCGACATCGACCACGACTCCGACCGCGCCGCTCTGGTGGGGGCACTCGTCGGCTACTCCAAGCAGGTGGGAAGCCTGCTCGTGGCCGAGGGCATCGAGTACAGCGCCGAGCTGCGCGTGCTTGGCGATCTCGGCGTCCCACTCGCACAGGGCTACTACACCGGGCGTCCGGGACGGCCGTGGCCCGACGTCAGGGTCGCATGGCCCTCAGCGGAGCCGGACAGGACGCTCCTCGCCCTCGACACGACGACGCCCGCGGGCGTCGCGACAGCGGGCTCGCTGCTGCCGGTTTGAGTCGCGCAGCTGCAAAAAATGCGCCCGGCGGGAATCGAACCCGCGGCCTGCGGCTTGAAAGACCGCTGCTCTTTGGCTCCCCGAAGAGAACCGTTGACCACTGAGCTACGGGCGCGCGCAGGTGGTATCTAAGCACGCTAAGCAGGCGGCCTAGCGCCCCAGCGTGCGCACGAACTGACGGGCGTGCCCCGGAATCCCGCCGAGGAGCTTGCGCACGTCCTCCAGGCCGGCCCGCAACTCGGGGTCGCCGACCTCGACCGGGAGCATCGAATCCTGGAGCGTCGCGAGCGCACCGTCCGCCCTGGCGACGCCGTCCACGGCGCTGTCGAGGAAGCCCTTCACGCCGTGCGAGGGAGCGCCTGAGGGCGCCGGCCCGAACTGCTGATCCGGGAGCTCGTGGCGTGCTGCGAACTCGTTGTAGGTGCGCTGCGCGCGGCCGTAGGCCGCCTGCACGGGCTTGAACAGCTCCTGCTCGAGCCTATCCGCGCTCTGCTCGTCGAGCTGCTCGTAGGCCTCGCCGAGGGCCGCAAGCGCGAAGGCGATCTCATCGATCGCCTGTGCGACTGCGTCGAGTAGCTGCTGCCTGGCCTGCGCGTTGGTGTAGGTCATAACGTCTAGGTTATTCGGAGAAGGTAGAGTCCCCGCCACTTGAACTGAATATGGCGTGGGGGGGTCAGCGAATGGGGCGCCACGGAACCTTCGACGACACATATTCCTGACGCCACATCGGCCAAGCACAGCGGTTACGAACACTGGACTGGTCATGTGATCGTGTGTGGTCTGGAGGGCGTCGGCCTGCGCACCGTTGAGCAGCTGCGCGTGGCGGAAGTGCCCGTGGTGGTGCTCGACGACGACCCCTCCGCCCGGATGGCGGCGCTCGTAGAGAGCTGGGGCTGCCCGCACATGCGCAGCGACGGCGATCCTGCCGCGCAGCTGCGCGCGGCCGGCCTGGCCGGGGCGCGGGCGGTGGTATGTACGCAGGCGAGCGACCTGCGCAACGTGGAGATGGCGCTGATGGTGCGCGACATGCGCGAGGACATCTCAGTCGTTGTCCACCTCGACAACCCGACGGTCGGCCGTGCCGTGGAAGCCGCCACCGGCCCCGGCAGCGCGCTGGACGTCGCCGGTCTGTTCGCGCCGTCGGTTGTGGACGCCTGTATGGGGCGCACGAGCTACGACGTGATGCTGGGCGAGGAGCTGTTCGTCGCCGCCGAGGTGGCGGTGACGGAGACCGGAACGCTGCGTACCCTGTTCGGCGATCTCGCCCCGGTCGGCATCATCACCGTCGAGGGTGAGCTCGTGGTCTGTCCGGGTCGCGATCACGAGGTGCAAGAGGGCGACCGTGTGACAGTGCTCGGCAAGCCCGAGGATCTCGGCGGCGCCGGGGTGGCCGCGACCAAGACCTCGGTACGCCCCCAGGGCATCGGCCGGCCGACACGGCGACTGATCCGTCGTGTCTCTCGCACGCTCGCAGAGGAGGCCGATCGCGCACTGATCGTCACGCTCATGCTGGGCGTACTGCTGCTGATCATCTCTACCGTTGTCCTCGCGCTCGGATACCGGCAGCCAACGCCCCCCCACCACCTGTCGATCGAGGACGCCGTGTACTTCACCGTGGAGACGGTCGCGACGGTCGGCTTCGGCGACTTCTCCTTTGCGACCCAACCGGCCTGGCTCGAGGGCTTCGGCATATTTCTGATCGTCGCGGGGACGACGCTCGTGACGACATTGTTCGCGCTGCTCACGAACGTCCTCGTCAGCCGTCGTATCGAGCAGTCGCTCGGCCAGGGGAGCATCCGCGGGATGGAGGACCACGTGGTCCTCGTCGGCCTCGGAGCGGTCGGGCTGCGCGTGCTCGAAGGTCTGCGCTCGCTCGGCCGGGAGGTGGTGGTGATCGAGTACGACGAGCGCAACCGCTACGTCCAGCACGCCCGCTCGCTCGGCGTGCCGATCATGCACGGCGACGCGACCCTCGGCCAGACGCTGCGCTCGGTGAACATCGCCGAAGCGGGCGCCGTCGCGATCCTGACGAGCGACGACCTCGTCAACCTCGAGACCGGCCTCGCGGTGCGCGACTCGCTCGGCGAGCGCTGGACGGAGGTACCGGTCGTGCTGCGCGTGTTCGACCGCGCGCTCGGGCACCGCCTGGAGAAGACCTTCAAGTTCCACCACGTCTGGTCGACCTCGGCGCTGGCGGCGCCCTGGTTCGTCGGGGCGGTGCTCGGGCTGGAGGTACTCGCGACCTTCTACGTGCGCAACCAGCCGTTCCTCGTTGCGCGCCTCACGGTCCGTCAAAACGGCGGCCTCGTCGGGCTGGCGATGCGCGAGCTCTCAGCCCGGATCCGCGTGGTGGCGATCGTGCGGGCCGACTCGGGCGGCGCACTGGAGCACCCCCCGCGCCGCGACACGCGCTTTGCCGCCGGGGATCAGGCCTACCTCGTCGGCCCCTACGAGGAGCTCTTACGCGTCCTCGGCCGCGAGCGCGAGACCGAGGATTCGCCTACCTCTAAAGGTCCAGCCGTCACGTGAGGCTTGCCGGTCGTCAGAATCTCCACACCGACACTCCGTCCTCAATCTCGCTCGAGCCGCGTCAGCTCATCGGACTCCTTACCGGAGTCCTCGCCGGCATGCACCTTTAGCTCGACCCCAGGCGGCAGCTCGACCTCGATCTCGGCCTCGTGGTCAACGTGGACCACACACTCGGCCGGACGGCAGGAGAGCACGTGGCCACCACGTAAGCGGTCCTCAGAGAGGAAGTGCAGGTGCCGGCCGGGCAGGTTGAGCCGGCTGTTGTGAGCCGGAAAGCAGAAGCCGACGACCACGCCGAGGACGTCGCTTTCCTCGAAGATGCGCTGGTCCGCAAGCACATCCGCAAGCGGCGGGTAGGGGCGGCGCTGGGCGCCCACCGAGCGTAGCCGGACGTGCTCGAAGCGACCTTCGATCCGCACCGCCGTGCATGTGGGCGACGGCGGCGCCAGCTGCTTCAACAACGCATCGACGTCCTGCACGACGCCCACGTACAGCTCGGTGCCGGGCTGAAAGGAAGTCACGACCGCGAATGGACTACGCCGCGACGGCTCGGCCGGATGTACGGACCCGTCCTCGGCCGCACGGTAGACGATCCCGTCGACCAAAACGAGCTCGCCGTCGAGCGCATTGAAGGTGCCGAGCCCCAGGTCGCCGCGTCCCGCGAGCTCGACGACGGTCACATCGCCGTCGTAGGCACCATGCAGCAGCGCCTCGATCGTCGAGATCTGGAACAGCGCGTGCGGCTCGCCGCCTACAGGAAGCTCCGCGCGGCGCACGGCCTGTACGTGCAGCGCATGAAGCAGATGAGAGTCGAGCATCGACGGGTAAGCCTATGACGCAGGGGCTTCCTTTGTCGCGATAGGAGGGACGAGCCCAATAAATCGACTTGCCAGACTTAGGATCCGACCGGTACTTGGGCGACAATGAGCAACGCTTTCTAAACCGCAAATCCCCAATGCACTAAGCGAGCGCTCCGGAACACCGAGCAGGATCTCTCCGTCAGCTCCCGGGGGTCGGATAGCCTAAACCGTTGATGGCCGATACGACTGACAGAGCTGCGGACGCTCAGGAGCGCTGGACGGCTGTCGATCGCTATATAACCAACCTGCTCGTGCCCGAGGACGCTGCACTGGAAGCTGCGCTGCGGGATAGCGTGGCCGCGGGATTGCCACCGATAGCGGTGACGCCGAACCAGGGCAAGCTGCTGGCGCTGCTCGCACGCGTGCAGGGCGCGTGCAGGATCCTGGAGATGGGGACGCTCGGGGGCTACAGCACGATCTGGCTGGCGCGGGCGCTGCCGGCGGGCGGGCGCCTGGTCACGCTCGAGGCCGAGGCAGAGTACGCAGAGCTAGCCCGCGCGAACATTGCCCGCGCCGGGCTCGCGGCGCTCGTCGAGCTGCGGGTCGGGCCGGCGCTGCAGACGTTGCCGCAGCTCGTCGCCGAACGGGCGGGGCCGTTCGACTTGATCTTTATCGACGCCGACAAGAAGAACAACCCCGGCTACTTCGAGTGGTCTCTAAAGCTGTCTCGCCCCGGCACGTTGATCATCGTCGACAACGTCGTCCGAGATGGCCGGATCAT
>Ga0302324_100003135_pt1 | contig 37432 bp, 30 predicted proteins | sample Palsa_T0_1_FD_201949 | JGI IMG/M metagenome (GOLD analysis project Ga0302324, IMG submission 201949) | Peat permafrost microbial communities from Stordalen Mire near Abisko, Sweden - Palsa_T0_1 | ecosystem: Environmental > Terrestrial > Soil > Palsa > Peat permafrost | place: Sweden: Abisko... | reverse complement strand
AGGGCCGAAAAGCATGCCAGCCCCAACGGATTTCCGCACACGTGGTAGTTCCGCACGAGCCACGGCGCGTAAACGAGACTGAACGTCCCCAGCATGAGGAGCGCGTAACACCCCCGCGGACGAACGACGAATCCGGCATAAAGAAGCGCGCCGGCGAAAATCCAAAGAGTGAGGCCGTGCGCAAGCGCCAGCAGGCCGAAGAGCGCGCCCGCCGCGGCGAACCACAAGGCGTCTCGAGCATTCCAAACCGCGGCGTGCGGAGCGCGCGCCATCGTATAAAGGCAGGCGCTGAACAGAAAGAGCATGAGCATCTGCGGAAGGCCGGAAAGCGCGAATTCCCAGAAAGCGGCGCACACGACGAGCAGACCGAGTCCGAGGAGAGCGAGGCGAGGACCGAAAAGATGTCTCGCCGTAAAATAGTTGATCGCGAGGGAGAGCAGGAAAAACGCAATCGAAACCTCGGCGATCAAAACGTCGCACGGATAGAGGGCCAGGCTGGAGGACATCGCCCACGATTTGCGGTCAAACCTCAGGAAAAGCGAGTTGATGAAGGGATTCAGCGGGGCGTGATAGATGTCGGGGATCGCGCCGGCGGGAAACACGCCTTTGCGGCTGCGGAATTCCCAGACGGCGAGCGGCCTGATGACCTTTGTGCTGAAACCGTTGCCCCGTGCCAGTTCGCGCGCGATCTGCGCCTGTTCCATGCCCGCCGCCGAGGAAAGCCCCTGGAACCCGGAGATAAAAAGGATCGTGAGGGCCAGGAGGCAAACCAGGAGTAAAAGGAACCGGAGCGGGCCCGCCCAGACGCCCTCTTCGATGCGATGAACGAAGGTCTGGACATCCCGCTCAGAGGCCATCGGGTGGTGTTTGCTCCTTGGATTCCTTCAGCTTGCGGTGGACCGTCCGGCGGCTGATTCCCAGTTTTTTGGCCGCCTGGGTGACGTTTCCGCCGGACTCTTCCAGCGCTCGCGCGATGATCCTGCTTTCGGTTTCATGCAGATTCAATTGGCGCGCGGGGTCGAGATTCCGCGCGGAAGGATCGCCCGGTTTCCCTTGTTGCCGGACGGAAAGCGGGAGATCCCGCAACGTGATCTTCGCCCCGCTCGACATCACCACGCCGCGCTCGATCGCCGTGCGCAGTTCGCGGACGTTGCCCGGCCAGTCATATTGCTCGATGCAGTTCATCGCCTCGGAGGTCAGTTCCCGCACCGGCTTGCCGTTCTCCTTGGCAAACTGGCGCAGGAAGGAGTTCACGAGCAGCGGTATGTCTTCCTTGCGATCCCGCAGCGGCGGCATGTTGATCGTCACCACGTTCAGACGGTAGAACAGGTCGTCCCGGAATCTGCCTTCCGATACAAGTTGCTTAAGGTTCTTGTTCGTGGCCGCGATCAGCCTCACATCGACGCGGATGGATTGGTTGCCGCCGACCCGCTCGAAGGAATGTTCCTCGCCCAGCACGCGCAGAATCTTCACCTGTGTGTTCGTGTCGATCTCTCCGATCTCATCCAAAAAGAGCGTTCCGCCGCTGGCTTGCTCGAAGCGGCCGATCCTGCGTTCCGCCGCCCCGGTGAAGGCGCCGCGCTCGTGGCCGAAAAGCTCGCTTTCGAGCAACTGCGGGGAGAGCGCCGCGCAATGCACCGCGACAAATTTCGCCTTGTTCCGGTTGCTCAGGCCGTGGATGGCATGCGCCACCAGTTCCTTCCCCGTGCCGCTGTCTCCCTGGATGAGGACGGTCGCGCGCGAGGGCGCCACCTGCTTGATCATATCCAGAACCTCGTGCAGGGCTGGGGAATTGCCGATGAGCCCCTCCAGCCCGAACTTCGTCTCGACCTGCTGCCGCAACGCCCTGTTTTCCTTCTTCAAGTTGCGCTCTTGCAGGGCGCGGTTGATCAGGATTTCGAGCTTGTCGATGTTGATCGGCTTGGTGACAAAGTCGTAAGCGCCGCGCTTCATCGCCTCGACTGCCGTATCGACGCTCCCATAGGCCGTGATCATGATGCAGATCGGCGGATGCGGCATTTGCAACGCGCGATCGATCAGCTTCATCCCGTCCTCGCCGCCCAGGCGCAGGTCGGTCACCAGGAGATCGATCTCATCCGCTTCCAGAACGCTCAATGCCCCGGCGGCATCCGCGGCCGTATAAACATCGAAGTCACCCTCGAGCGAAGCGCGCAATCCCTCGCGGCTGTGTTTCTCGTCATCCACGATCAGGATCGTCGCTTTCATGGCGCTTTCCCCTCCGGTTCATCCGCCGCCGCGGCGGGGGTGTTTCCGCCGCCCAACATCCTCGCGCGCTTATTGCGCAGGGGCAGGCGGATCGTGAGCGAGACTCCCTGCCCCTCGTTGCTGACGATGTCGATCCCGCCCCGGTGTTCCCTCACGATCCGCCGGACAATCATCAATCCAAGTCCCGATCCCGATTGCTTCGTCGTGAAATACGGATCGAATATCTTGCTCATAACCTCCGCCGATATTCCGCCACCCGTGTCCGTGAAAATGATCAGCACATGATTCTCGTCCGCATCGGTCTTGATGTGAAGGATGCCCTCGCTCTTCATCGCCTGGAAGCTGTTCTTGATGACGTTGTAGAAGGCCTGCTTTATCTGGTTGCGATCCACCTCGACCAGCGGCAGATCCGAGCGAAGCTCCTGTTCGACGAGGATGTCCCGATCCTGTATTTCCGCCGCGAGAAAGGAGATGGATTCCTCGACGAGCGTGTTGACGTTCTGCGGCTCCAGTTTTAACGGGGCCGGCCGGATGGCGCTCAGGAATTGGTTGATGATGTCGTCCAGCCGCTGGATCTCCTCCTTCGCGATTCGCACCGGCTCCTGCAAGTCGGCTCGCAATTCATCGGGCAATTTGCGAAGCTTTCTCTCCAGCAGTTGGAGATGGATGTCGAGCGAGTTCAGCGGATTGCCGATTTCGTGGGCGACCCCGGCGGCGAGCAATGTAAGGGCCGACAACCGCTCCGACTCGATGGTTTCCTCCGTCGAGCGCTTGCTCTCGGTAATGTCCCGCAGGATGACGGCGTAACCGACCAGTTCCTGCCCGACGGCATCCCCCGTTTTTGATTTTCTATCCTTGAGCGCCTTTTCCAGGGTCAACGGGACGACATAGAAATTCAGGAAGCGATTCTCGGGATAAAAAACCTCCATGTCGCGGCTGATGATCTTTTCCGAATGCGCCAGCGAATTCCAGTCGAGGCCCTTGACCTTTTCGGAGAGGAGCTGGCCGGCCGTATTCTCCTGGTCCAGCCCGAACAGGAGGGACGCGGCCTGGTTGAGGTAACTGATGCGGCCTTGCGGATCGGTGACGATAACCCCCTCGCGGATCGCGTTGAAGATCGTCTCGAAGAATCCCTTCTCGCGCGCGAGCCGCAGGAGATAGTTCTGTATTTCGTGCGGCTCGATGCGCCCGACGCGTTCGAGAAGCTTTTCGAGGAAACCGGGCTTCATATCAGCGGCATCTGTTCCTCGGGCGCGGTTGCGAAGAAGCCGGAGAATTTCTTGACGAGATCATTCAACTTTGCCGCGTAGTATTCCACATTCTCATCGCGCGTGTCCGCGCGCCAGTCGGCGGCGAGTTTCGAGTTCTCGTAGGCGGAGACATTCTTTTTCATCCCGGTGATGTAATAGCTCACCTGGTCGCCCGGCTGGAAGTTCCGGCCGCTCTTGAGGGCCAGTTCATACGCCGAGGCGCGATTACGCGAGGAAGCTTCGATTTTTTTGGCATATTGGCCCAGCGAATCCTGAAGCGTGTCGGTTTTCATCAACAGCTCGATCGGCCATTGGCGGCCGCGTATCTTCTCCTCGAAATCGGCGTGGAGCGCGGCGATCTGCCCGCCCTTGCCAAGCAGCAGGAGCTTGATCATCTCTTCAAGAAAAAGGCGCTGGAACCTCTCCAGTCCGCGAGAGCGCAGCGCCCCCCCTCGGATCACCAGTTCCCCGTCCTCGGTGAGGAGCGCGTAGTTCTTGGCTTTGTAGCTGAACATCGCCTGGTATTTCGCGTCGAACTCGACATCGATGCCGCGCGGAAGAATCGATTCGAGACCCTTTCGCAACGCTTCCTCCGTCTCCCCGGCGGCAGGGATGAAGTAGATGCCATCCGTATCGACTTCGATGACCGTCGCCCGCCGGGCCTGGAGCCAGTCGAGCATGGTCTTGAGGAGATCGCGTCCCGTCTGGGTGACCCGGCTCGCCGCGTCGAAGTCGGCAAAGTGCGCCTGGGAAAAACCGAGGTAGCCGTAGAAGCTGTTGATCAAAATCTTGAAGGTCGATTGCAGCGCGTGGAAATAGCTCCGCTTCGAACCGCGCGCGTTCTCGCGCATCCTGGTTTTGGCCTCGAGCCGGAAATGGCGCAGGTCGGTAAGCAATCCCTTGAACAAGCCGAGCCTGTCCCGCGACGGAAAGCAGTCGAAGCACAACATCACCGAGGGGTAGAGCGAAGCGATGTCGCAATGCCAGACTCCGCGCGCGATCCCCGTGTAAAAAATGGCCGTGTAACCCCCTTCGAAATCGCGCGCGACCGGCAAATCCGGAATCGAATGCCCCCTCCGGTAATACTCGCGCAACAGGAGCGCGTCGATCTTTGTCGCGTTTCCCCGCACGACGGCATCCTGGTAGGAATACGGGAAAATCTTCGTCTGGACGAAGTAGCTGCCGCTCAAAAGACCGGCCAATTCCCTGGTCTGGCGCACCGTTTGCCGGGCATGATTGTCAAGAACCGCCGGATCTTCGAGGTAGGCGGCTTGAATCTCGCGCTCGCTCAAATCCAGTTCGCCCGGGATGTGGAAGTGGCGGGCGACCTCGCCCAGCCCGTAGCTCTCCAGTTCGCGCGCCGTGATGTCATAGAACTGGCTCAGGAGCGCCGTATCGACGAAATGGCGTCCGTGAACCTGGAATTTCGGGTAGTTGACCGTGCGCTCCGCGAATTGCAGCCTCGAGGGACGGCTCTTCGGCACGCCGCCGTCGCGGCCAAACGCCAGCTTCGCTTTTGCAAGCCGCGCCCGCGCCGTGAGGTACGGCAGCGAAATCCGGAACAGGTCGTGGCCTTCGATCACATCCGGGTCGCGTTCCTGGATGATCGAGACTAGTTTCTCGAGCGCCGCCTGCTCGGACATTCCTGGATTGGCCGGGTCGATGAAGAGCACCTCTTCCCAACCGGCGTTGTCGGACAGCGCGATCGACATCAAATGATCCGAAGCGCGCTGGGCGCTGGCGAACTCGGAGCCTTCCCCGCGGAAAGTCTCGATGCGGATCTGCATCCGGCGAAGATCGTCGAATTGCATCCCCTTGAAGAGAGTCATGCCGGTGCTCAGCAGGAATTGCTGGACCGGGTCGCCAAAGGCGTAACATTTCTGATTCTTCAACAGCGTCCGCAGGCGCGAGAAATCCTTCCAGCTTTCGCATTCGAGCAGGACCGCGAGGGGGAGATCGCCCTCCAGACGCCGGATCGTGGCGGCGGCATCTTCCGGCGGCGGGGCGTCCGTCCAGAGAAACGGCTGAAAAACAGCGCGCCGAACCTCATTCGAGCCGTCAGGCTTGCGGAGGTAAAGCGTGATGCCGTTCGGTTCCTCGAATTCGGCCGCGACGATGCGCTCCGTCGGGTCGTGGCCGAAAAGGACTTTGTTCTCCTCGAATGCCATGGAGGGCTGGATTCAAGGAGAACGGGCAGCCTCAGCCTTCGGTCTTTTCAACGGGCTCGGGCTTCGCGGCCTTTTCCTTTTTGGCCTTTGGCTTGCCTTTGGGCTTCTCCGCACCCTTGGTTTCCGTGCCCTTGGCCTTTTCGACAGGAACCTCGAGCTCCTCGGCATGGGGCGCGTCCACGAATTCGAGAAAAGCCAGCGGCGCGGAATCGCTCCTTCGCTGGCCGAGCTTGATGATGCGCGTGTAACCGCCCTGGCGGGTGGCCGAACGGGGCGCGACCTCCTCGAACAGCTTCCGGACGGCGTCCTTCTGCCGGAGCACCGCCAAAGCGGTCCGCCTGGAATGAAGGGAGGCCTTCTTGCCGAGGGTCACCATCTTTTCCGCCACGGGGCGAACGGCTTTCGCCTTGGCCAGCGTGGTCTTGATGCGGCTATGCTCGATGAGACTGCATATTTGGTTGGCGATGAGCGCCTTGCGGTGCGACGCGGTCCGCCCCAGCTTTACGGTCTTTTTCTGATGGCGCATGGGAAGGGATCCTTTAGTGCGAATCGCCGGCAGTGGCGAGTTCAAGCGCCGCGGCGCCGGAGGGCGACGGGTCAACCAGGCCCGGCTCGAACTTCTGGCCGAGGCCCAGGCCGAGCTGTTGCAGTTTGTCCTTGATCTCGTTCAGCGATTTCTTGCCGAAATTGCGGTACTTGAGCATTTCCGCTTCCGTCTTCTGGGCGAGCTGGCCCACCGTGGTGATGTTCGCGTTGTTCAGGCAATTGGCCGCCCGCACGGAAAGCTCGATCTCGTTCACGCTCATGTTCAGGAGTTTCTTGAGCCGCGTATTTTCCTGGCTCACGGCTTCGGGAGTTTCATCGAATTCGACGGCGTTCTCATCGTAATCGACAAAAACATCGAGGTGATGGCGCAGGATGGCCGAGGCTTGCAGAAGCGCTTCGTCGGGCGTCAGGCGTCCGTCCGTCCAGATCTCGAGGATCAACTTGTCGTAGTCGGTGCGCTGGCCGACCCGGGTGTTCTCGACCGCGTATTTGACGCGCCGGACGGGTGAAAAAATGGAATCGATCGGTATGACGCCGATGGCGCGATCCGGACGCTTGTTCTCCTCGCCGGTGGCGAAACCGCGGCCTACCTTGACCTCGAGATCCGCCTCGAACTTCTGCTTTTTATCCAGCGTGCAGATGATCTGGTCCTTGTTGAGCACTTCGCATTGCGCCGAATCGGCGATGTCCGCCGCGGTCACCGGGCCTTCCCTGTTTACCGCGATGCTCAGGTTGCGGATTTCGTGATCGTTCGCCTTGAATTTGATCTTCTTGAGATTCAGAACGATGTCCGTGACGTCTTCGACGGTGTTCGGCAGCGTCGCAAATTCATGGAGCGCGCCGGTGATCCGAACCGACGTGATCGCCGCGCCCTCGAGCGAGGAGAGGAGCACCCGGCGAAGGGAGTTTCCGACCGTGTGTCCGTAGCCGGCCTCGAACGGTTCGGCAAAGAACTTTGCATAAGTTTCCGTCGAGTCCTCGTCCTTCGAGAGGGTCTTCGGCATTTCGAAACGACCTAAACGTACAGCCATGGGAATAAATCAGGAAATTCGGAACCGTGCATCCGTTTTCGGCCTGGCTCCTCTCTTCCTGCCTTTCATCACCGGGTTACCCTCGACGCGGTGGCCGGCGATTCAGCAATCGCGGCCCGAGGACCTACGGCGTATTTTTCAAATTACGCGCTTGGGAAGGGAGAATAGACAGCAGCCTCGGCGGATTGTAAAGGGGAAATATCCACCCCATTGCACTCCTTATGATACTTTAGAAGGCTATGGAGGCCCTTCAACAGCGCCGGCGGAAGTTCTGGCAACAGCCCGAAGCGCCGGAAGCGGCCTGGCCGAAACCCGGCTCGCAGTCGCAAAGCGGATCGCCGCAAGGTGGCGGAACGTCCAGGGTTGACGACGCGCTCCTGAAATCACCGGCATCATTTCAGGGCGGCGTCTCCGACTATTCATTCGTTGAGGCTCACAGCGGCTTGTTTGAGGTTTTAGCTGCTTGATACCGCGGAGGCTTGGCGAGTTTCTCTAACACGCCACGTCGAACGAGAGCCTTCAGCCACTTCTTAGCCTGCAATTTTGAGACGGCGAGCATTTCAGCAACATCGGCTTCCGCCACTGGCGTCAATTCAGCCGAGAGAATCGCACCAACAGCTTCCAGCAGTTTCGCCGAAGGACTAAGCTGCGAATCCGACGGCTGTGATTCAGTGACAGCGTCATTTCCAGATATCTCCGGCTTCGCAGTTTCATAGCCTTCAGGCTCCTCACGAAGCCGAAAAGAGAAACTCTCCTGCTTCGGTTCTGCCGCTATGGCATCAGCGGCTGCGACCAAGGCAAGGCTGAGTTCTTTGCCGTCATGCGGATTCGGCCAAGGTTTTGCTCCGCGTTGCAGGAGCGCCTGATTGCCTTTTCCGGCATTGGCGCCATTTCGGACAAAAACCGGGACGAAGTGAAGTCGTTCGAGTTGTTCGATCGCGCCCGCCCACGTTCCGCCTTTTTCGAAATCGGAAGTCACCACAAAGGCCGCATCCGCCAGTGCGTAGATCAGCTTGTTCCGCTGCATCGCGTGCCCGACATTGAAGCCCGCAGCCGGATCGTATGGGGAAATCAGCACCAGCCGGCCATCCATCAGTGGCTCTCGATTATCCCGGGCCAACGCCGCCCGTTCCAGACTGTCAGCCATGACGCCCGCCGCATCTCCGCCCGCCAATAGCGCGCCATGCATGGCCGCACGGTCAATCCCCTTCGCGCCGCCGGAAATGACCGTGCGATGTGCGTCCGCCGAGAGCCTCCCGACGTTTTCGGTGAAGGCAACAACTTCATCGTCCACATGCCGCGAACCCACCACGGCGAGGCCGCCTTTTTCCAATAGCGCAGGATCACCACACCCATAGATCACTGGGGGCGCGTCCTCTTTCAGGCGCGCTTTGAACCGCTTGGGATAAGCGGGATCGGCGCGACTGATCACCCAAATGGCGCGTGCATTCCACCGTTCCACCGCCTGGCTGAGCAAAAACCCCCGCCCCAGCATCTCCTCGATTCGTTCCCGCCCAAAGTGCTCCGCAAACAAGCTGATGAGTTCACCCGCATCTGGTCCAATCAAATCAGCGGGCTGCTTCCGCTTCTCGCGCAGGATGCGAGCGAGCCGGTTATATTCGCTCAAGGTGAGCAGGTCGCACGAAGTCTCTCTGTGCCCGGCAATAAGCGGTGCGACCAGCAGGAGGATAACCTGTGTATTCGGAGTCAGTGGCTCAATCATTCGTCAGTGTTCGCAGTTGAGGCCAGGGCCAGAGGATAGACAGGTCCACTGCCGTTCGAGGTTAAAAGATAAGCAGCGACCGTCAACGTCCATTTCGAATCAACCATATCGTCCACCAAGAGAACTGGACCAGTTGGCACGTTGCCGCGAATGCGCAGCGTGCCATCCACATTCCGGGCTTGCTGGCTGCTGTTAGCCATTTGTTTTTGTGCCGGACGGTCGCCGGTCTTCTCCAGCACTGGATGAAATGGCAAATTCAATGCGGCTGAGAGGCGGCGGGCAAAGTCCGGCACGAGATTGGGATGCCGACGTGACGGGATGCAGGTGGCCCAGGCAGGCGCCGGTCGCGGCGCCCACGTCCGAACCATCGCAGCACAGGCCTCGACAAGTTGGTCGGCGAACCGACCGTCTCGTGACTTCCCCTGGCGGACAAAAGAACCCCATCCCGCGTCGCCCCATACGCAAAGCACGCGACCGGGCTGCGCGCGGAAGTGTTCCGGAATGTTCCCTCTCACGTTCGTCCGTGGCAGTCCACCGGCAGGCCACTGCTTTCGCGGTTCCAAGGGCAGGCTGGTCCGGCGGAGAAAGGCGACGGCCTCCTGGGCCAGTCCCGCATCAACTGTTGCTGGCAAAGGTGCGACGTTCGGGGATCGGCAGGCGCCGGGATCGCCGTCGAGCGCGCGAATAAGAAATTCCATGTGCCCTGATGTCAGGGCCACGTATTCCTGCATCTGCTTCTGTTCGGTGCGACGGAGAGCGGTCAGCCGATCCGCCCGCTCCCAGAACGCCTCCGTCAAGTTGGCTGCGGTGAGCATCCACCGGGTGTCTTGCTTGACGTTAGGCGGAGGTGATTCCAGCGACATCAGTTGCAACGCCTTGTCGATACGCCCACGGCTGATATTAACCTGATTCATCAGTTCGTTGATGGACAAGCCAGCGGGCGCACGTTGGAGAGCATTCAAGACACCTGCAACCTCGTCCCGTGATGGAAAGGCGCTCTCGATGAAATAATCGGTGATGTCCGTTTCCTCCGTACCGCTCAGAAGCACCCCGTGGGCGGCGGCGAGCCCACGCCCCGCACGCCCGACCTGCTGGTAATAGGCCACGACGGAACCCGGAGTTTGGTAGTGAATCACGAAGGCGAGGTCCGGCTTGTCGAAGCCCATTCCCAGCGCCATCGTCGCGACCAATGCCTTGAGACCGTTTTCGAGGAGTGCGTTCTCCAATGCCACCCGGCGCTCGCCGGTCTCGCTGCTGTAAGCCTCCGCTTGGATCCCTCGCGACTGAAGCCAGCCTGCAACCTGCACTGAATCGCGGACGGTCAACGTGTAGATGATGCCGCTGCCTTGAATGTTCGGCAGGTGTGTTGCCAGCCACGCCATGCGCTCCGCTTGGCTCGGGAGGCGCATCGTCTGGAGTAAAAGCGACGGCCTGCCCAACTCCCCGCGCGACACGGCGAGATTCGGTCCCAGCACCGTCTGCAAATCATCGAGCACCCGGTTGTTCGCGGTCGCTGTCGTGGCGAGGACCCGAAGATTCGCGGGCAGCGTACGGACAATCCGTTCGATGAAGCGATAGTGTGGGCGGAAATCATGGCCCCAGTCCGAAATGCAGTGCGCCTCATCCACCACCAAGAGCGAGATGCGTCCGGCCACCGGCGCCAGCACCTCCGTGCGGAAATGCTCGTTGGCAAGTCGCTCGGGCGAAATAAGCAGAATATCCACTTCATTCCGTGCCAGTGACGCTTCGACCTCGTGCCACTCCTTCTGATTCTCCGAGTTGATCGTGACGGCGCGCACGCCCATGCGCGTGGCCGCGGCAATCTGGTTCCGCATCAGCGCCAGCAGCGGCGAAATCAGAACGGCTGGTCCCATGCCTTGCTCGCGCAGCAGCTTCGCTGCGACGAAATAGACGAAGCTCTTTCCCCAGCCTGTCTTTTGCACCACCAGCAACCGTCCTCGACCATCCACTACGTGCTGGATCGCTGCTTCCTGTCCATCGTGGAAAGTAGCGGCAGGGTTCTTCGTGCCGAGCCGCAGAAGCTCGATCGCGCGCGAAGGATTGTAAGGCATGGCGTGTTTGAACTCAGGTTACCGGGCTTGAACGGTTGGCTTATTGCTCCCGTGTGCCTGGGTCTCTAGCCAAGCCACCTTTACGCCGTAATCTGTAGCAGGACGATTCCCGAGCCGATCAAACAGATCGCGAACCATTGCCACAGAGTGAGCGCGGATTTGAAAAGGACGCACGATGACAACTGAAGAAAGAAAAACCCGCCTCCAAAACAGAGCGCGTAAATGACGTTGGGACTGTGATCCTTTAGCGCGAGCGTGAGAAAGATGGTGCAGAAAAAGCCGATCAAATTGCCCGCGATAAACCAGGCGAGCGGCGAGGCGTACTGGAGCGGGTGGTGCACGATCACCGACAACGCGGCTGGCTGCCCCTCGACCATCTTGAAGCAGAGGTTCGCGCTCACCTGCGCGAGCACAAAACCGAGGACGAGAAGAACCGTTCTCAAAAACTTCGACTGAACCGGGCCGCTACCCGGCCACGAGCGGCTCTTCCTTGCGCGAGCGCATGAACTGGAAGAACTCGAGGCCTTCCCGCAACCGGCGCTGCATCACATGGGCGTCCTGGAGCATGGTCCAAACGATCCTCGCGATTGGCCGCGGGCGGAAATAGTACGACTTGTAGAATTTCTCCACGTAGCGGAAGATCTGTTCGCGGCTCAGGCCGTCGTATTGCAGAACCGCCGTCTGCTGGCCGTGGGCGTCGGTCAATTCCACCGGGCCGCTGAACCAGCCGTTTTCCTTTGCCTGCCTGTAAAGCTCCGTGCCGGGATACGGCGCGGCGAGGCTCACCTGCATCGAGAACGGGTCGATCTCCTTCGCATATTCGATCGTCTCGCGGATCGTGTCGTGCGTCTCGCCCGGCAGCCCCAGGATGAACGTCCCGTGAATGGCGATGCCGAGCTTCTTGCAGTTCTTGGTGAACTCGCGGGCTTGCTCGAGGCGCACGCCCTTCTTGATGTTATCCAGGATCTTCTGGTTGCCGCTCTCGTAGCCGACCAGGAGGAGGCGGCAGCCGTTGTCCTTCATCACCTTGAGGGTCTCGTAGCTCACATTCGCCCGGGCGTTGCAACTCCACGTCACACCGAGTTGCCCGAGTTTGACCGCGATCTCCCGTGTCCGGACGGGATAGGCGGTAAACGTATCGTCATCGAAAAAGAATTCCTGCACTTGCGGAAAGAGCCGCTTTGCATGGGCCATTTCCCGGTAAACGGCATCCGGAGACTTGGCCCGGTATTTATGGCCGCCGACCGTCTGAGGCCAGAGGCAGAAAGTGCACTGGGCCGGACACCCGCGCCCCGTGTAGTGGGAGACGTAAGGATACTTGAGATACCCGATGACGTAGTTCTCGATAGTCAGGTCGCGCTTATAGACATCCATCACGCTCGGAAGATCGTCGAAACTCTGGATGAGCTGGCGCTCCGGGTTGTGGACGAACTTCCCGTCGCGCCGGTAGGTCACGCCATCGACGGACTCGACCGGTTTGCCTTCCGCCAGATCCTTGCACGTAAAATCAAATTCCTTGCGGCAGGCAAAATCTATCGCCTCCGAAGCGCCGAGCGTCTCTTCCGGCAACACGGCGGCATGAGCGCCTACGAAGCCGACGGGGGTATCCGGCGACTGGTTCTTGAGCGCTTCGGCGAGCAGGGCGTCTCCGCGAAGCGTCGGGCTGCTCGTGTGGACGATCACCATTTCGTAGTCGCGGGCGATCTTCAAGACGTCATCCACCGACAAGCCATCCGGGGGCGCATCGACGAGCCGGCTTCCTTCGATCAGCGCCGCCGGTTGCGCCAGCCAGGTCGGATACCAGAACGACCGGATTTCCCGTTTCGCCTGGTAACGGGACCCCGCGCCGCCGTCGAATCCCTGCCAGGACGGCGGGTTAAGGAATAAAGTCTTTTTTGTATCCACGCGAGTCTTTTGCACCCTGCCGCCGGGCGCGTCAAGTCCTTTCGAGCCGCCGCATGGAGGAGGGAGTGCCCCCCGCAAAATCCTTTTCTTGCAACCTTCACCTCCTGCACTAGCGTCTTCGATCTCCATGACTGGACATTTCGCCTCCCGAGGGACGCGCGCCGCGCTGCTGCTGGCTTGCGCCATCCTCCTTCCGCGCGGAGTTGCCGCGGATCAGGCGCCGCCCGACAAGGAGAAGATCGTCCATGTCTTGAACAGGCTCGGTTTCGGGCCGCGCCCGGGTGATGTCGAGGCAGTGGGCCGGATGGGGCTGGACGCCTACATCCAGCAGCAGCTTCATCCCGAAACCATCGACGACTCGGCGGTCGATAAAGCCCTCGCTTCCTTCGACACATTGAAGATGGATTCGAGCGATTTGATGGCCGATTACTACGCGGAAATACGGCGCTTCATCGAAAAGCAGAAGGCCTCCGGGAATGGCGCCGAGCTGAAAGCCCGTTACGGCATCGACACCGGGAAACCGGAGGCCGCGGCGGCGGCGGCGGTACAGCCGGCTATGCCGGGGCCGGCCAAGCCGGGTCCGGCCGGGCCGGGCATGCTTCAGACCTTGCAGGAGCTTCCCTCGCGCATTTCGCTGCGGGCGCTGGGTGAATTGCAAACAGCGAAGATCGTGCGCGCGGTCGAGTCGAAAAGGCAGCTTGAAGAAGTGCTGGTCGATTTCTGGAGCAACCACTTCAACATCGATGTCAAGAAAGGGCCGGATCGCGTCCTTAAAGTCATCGACGACCGCGAGACCATACGCCCCCACGTATTCGGCAGGTTTCGGGATCTGCTCGGCGCTTCGGCGCAGAGCCCCGCGATGCTCGTTTACCTCGACAACGCCGAGAATACCGCCCCTCGCAAAGTGGGCCCCATCGAACAGTGGATTCGCGCCAAATACGTCGAGCACCTTACCGGCGTCGATGCGATGCCCGCCCAAATGACGCCGAAGATGGAGGGCGGCCTGAACGAAAACTACGGCCGCGAGATTCTTGAACTCCATTCGCTGGGGGTGGATGGCGGCTACACGCAGCAGGACGTGCAGGAAGTCGGCCGCTGCTTCACCGGCTGGGGGTATAACCGGCTCACGGGCAAATTCCGCTTCGATTCGCGCCAGCACGACAACGGCGAAAAGAAGGTCCTGGGCCAGGTCATCCCGGCCAACGGCGGCCAGGCGGATGGCGAAAAAGTCCTCGACCTCATCGCCTCGAGCCCGGCCACCGCCGGCCATATCGCGGAGAAGCTCTGCCGCAGGCTCGTCGCGGACGACCCGCCTCCCGCGCTGGTGAAGCGCGTCTCGGCGGTTTTCCAGGATACGGATGGCGACCTCCGCAAGGTGGTCGAAGCGATCATCTCCAGCCCCGAGTTTTACTCCAGCGCCCACGCGAAGATCAAGTCGCCCTTCGAATTCGCGGTATCGGCGGTGCGCGCCGCGGGCGGGCACGTCACCGAGCCGAACGCCTCGGCAAAGATCCGCGAGACGCTGGAAGGCGCGGCGACCATCGGCTACGGCGCCGAATTCGTCTCCGGGTTCAAGCGCCATTCGTTGAACTGGAGCATCCATGAGATGGGCGAGCCGCTCTTCGCCTTCCAGGCGCCGACGGGTTACCCCGAGGATTCGAGAAGATGGGTGAGCGCGGGGGCGCTGATCGCGCGGCTCAACTTCGCGCTGGCGCTCACGGGAGGCAAGGTGGCCGATGCCTCGATCGACACTGCGAAATTGGTCGGCGGCGTGGACATCGACCATCCCGCCGAAGTCCTCGACCGCGTGCTGGCGAATCTGTTGCATGGCGATGCCAGCGCCTCCACCCGCGATGTCTTGATGAAGAGGGTCATCGCCGCCCAGCAAGGGCAATCCGCCACGGTCAATGTCCCGCAGCTCGTCGCTCTCGTGCTCGGGTCCCCTGAATTCCAGCGCCGTTAAAAGAAACTATAAGGATATGAACCTCTCACGCCGATTGTTTTTGAAAAAGGGAGCCATCGCCCTCGCTTCCGCCGGGACCATGCCGCTCTGGGGGCCGCTCTTCCTGCGCGGCACGGTATTCGGGGCCGAGGCCGTCCGCGCCGAGAATGGCCGCAAGACGCTCATCTGCATATTTCAACGCGGCGCGGTGGACGGCCTCTCGATGGTAGTTCCCTTCGGGGACAGAAATTATTACGACTACAGGAAGGAGATCGCCATCGCCCCGCCGGGAACGGCTTCCGGCGCGGAGGGGTGCCTCGACCTGGATGGCTATTTCGGGCTGCACCCCGCTCTGGCTCCCTTCCTGCCGCTTTACAAGGCGGGCCACCTCGCCGTGGTGCACGCTTGCGGCTCGCCCAACGCCACGCGCTCGCATTTCGATGCCCAGGATTTCATGGAGTCCGGCGTGGCCGGCGACAAGACGGTCCAGACCGGATGGCTGAACCGGACGCTGCTCCAATGCCCGGAAGACCGGGCGAGCCCGTTCCGCGCGGTGGCAATGTCCCCGGTCATCCCCCGCACCTTGCAGGGCGACCAGGAAGTGCTCGCGATCCCCGACTTGCGGCATTTCGGCATCGCCGGAGGCGCGGAGATATTGCAGGGCGCGAGCACCGCCAATGGCTTCGAGGGGATGTACGAAAGCGCGGTGGGCGATGTCCTGCACGGCGCGGGCAAGGAATCCTTCGAAGCGATCGCGATGCTCAAAGGCATCGATGCCACCCATTATACGCCTGCCAATGGCGCTTCCTATCCACCGGGGCCGTTTGGCCGTTCGCTCATGCAGATCGCGCAACTCATCAAGGCAAACGTCGGGCTCGAGGCCGCCTTCGCCGAACCGGACGGTTGGGATACCCACGCGAACCAGGGCGGAGCCTCGGGCCAGCTCGCCGGCAGGCTGGGCGATTTTTCGGCGGCGATCGCCGCGCTTTACCAGGACCTGGGCGACCGCATGGAAGACGTCGTCATCCTCACCATGAGCGAGTTTGGCCGCGCCGCCCGGCAAAACGGCAATCACGGCACCGACCACGGCCATGCGACCTGCTTCTTCGCGCTGGGAGGGACTATCCGCGGAGGCCGGGTGCTCGGTTCGTGGCCCGGCCTCGCGCCGGAACAACTTTACGAGAATCGCGACCTGGCGTTGACAACCGACTTCCGCGACATCTTCGCCGAGATAGCGCAAAAACACCTCGGGGCGCGCAAGCTGGCTGGCATTTTTCCGAATCATCCCATCGACCCCGCCGGGTATCGCGGATTGATTTGATACGCCAGAGAAGAAGTCAGGCGGCTGAGACAGCCGCCTCTACACCACAAGGGGGCGCGCTACCGCGCGTTTTTGCTACCGACGCGACACGAGTTGACGCGTTGTAGAGGCGGCTGTCTCAGCCGCCTGACTTTAAATTCGACCGGTTCAGCGAAGGCCAAGAACGCTTTGCATATCATAAAGCCCGGGAGGCTGACCCGCGGCCCATTTCACCGCTCGGATGGCTCCCTGCGCGAATGTCTCCCTGCTCGAGGCCTTGTGGGCCAGCTCCAGCCGCTCGCCTTGTCCCGCGAAAATCACCGTGTGGTCGCCCACCACGTCTCCGCCGCGGACCGCGTGCACGCCGATCTCCGACGGGGTCCTTTCACCGACCATCCCCTCGCGGCCATGCCGCGCGTCTTCGGCGTAGGTCAGGCCGCGCGCCTCGGCAAGGATTTCCGCGAGCCGCTTGGCGGTTCCGCTGGGAGCGTCCTTTTTAAGGCGGTGGTGCATCTCGACCACTTCGAGATCGAAGTCCGGCCCAAGAATTTCCGCGGCCTTGCGAGTGAGCCAGAAGAGAGTGTTGACGCCGACGCTGAAGTTCGGCGCAAAGACGATGGGGATGATTTTCGCGGCGTCGCGGATCGCATCGATCTCCTGGCCGGAATGACCGGTGGTTCCGACGACGAGGATCTTCCGGCTGGCCGCGCAATCGCGCGCGATCTGCCCGGTGATGGCGTGATGGCTGAAATCGATGACGGCGTCGCACAGCGCGAGGGCTGAAGCGAAATCGTCTCCCGCGTCGATCTCGGCGGCCACGCTCACGGCGGGATCGCCCTTCGCGCAGGCGATGATCGTCTGCCCCATGCGCCCTTTCGAGCCGTTGACCAAAAGCAGAAGCGGTTTCATGCGGAGAGCAAACCAAGGCTTTCGAGCGTCGCGCGAAGATGACGCGTGTTCGCCTCGCTCATCTCGCAGAGAGGAAGCCTCACCTCGGGGTTCATCCTGCCGGCCAAGCCGAGCGCGGTTTTGATCGGCACCGGATTCGTTTCGATAAAGAGATCCTTGAAAAGAGGGTAATACTTGAAATGAATCTCGCGGGCGAGAGCGGCTTTCCCTTCCGCGAATGCCCGGACCAGGCGCGCGATTTCTCCCGGAATGAGATTTGCCGCCACACTGATGACGCCAACCGCTCCCGAGGAAAGGAAGGGGAGGGTGAGAGTATCGTCGCCCGAAAGGATGTCGAACGCGGCGGGGAGCGCCTCCCGCAACAGGCTCACCCTGTCGAGGCTTCCGCCGCTTTCCTTGATCGCGACGATATTCGGACAGGCCCGCGCGAGCCGGACGACGGTTTCGACGCCGATCTCGACTCCGCAGCGGCCAGGGATGCTGTAAAGAATGATGGGCAGGCCGGTGACGCCCGCAATCGCCTCGAAATGGCGGAAGAGCCCTTCCTGCGAAGGCTTGTTATAATAGGGGGCGACCAAAAGGGCGGCGGCGGCTCCCGCTTTCTCCGCGTCGCGAGTCAGGGAGATGGCCTCGCGGGTCGAGTTCGAACCGGAGCCGGCGATGACCGGGCAGCGGCCCCTGGCGAAACGGACCGCAAGCTCGATGACGTGATGATGTTCGGCATGATCCAGAGTGGGCGACTCGCCGGTGGTGCCGACCGGAACGATGCCCGCGATCCCGTTCTCGATCTGAAATTCGATCAGCCGCTCGAAAGCCGCCTCGTCCAGCCCGCCATTTTCAAAAGGCGTGACGAGCGCCGTGAATGCTCCAGAGAACATGGCGCGCTAGGAGACGTCGATGCGCCCGTCGAAGACAAAATCAGCCGGGCCGGTGAGGGTGACATTCTCGAAGCCGCCGGCGCGCTCTTCGAAGCCGACGTGGAGCAGATCGCCGCCGCGAACACGCACGGCGATGGGAGATACGGCCTTCATGATCCGATGAAAAACAAGGGCGGATGCGACGACCCCGGTTCCGCAAGCCAGCGTCTCGGCTTCCACGCCGCGCTCGAAGGTTCTGATGGCGATGGTTTGCGGCCCTTCCCGCTCGATGAAATTCACATTCGTTCCCTCCGGCGCGAACAGCGCGTGGGAGCGGATCGCCGCGCCGAGCCGCTCGACGGCGGCCTGCTCGATGTCGTCGACGAAGAGAACGGCGTGGGGAACGCCCGTATTGACCGAATGCACGGTGAGTTCCGCGCCTTCGACCCGGAGGACGCGATTTGTGAGAAGGTCGCGCGGTTCGCTCATGACGAGACGCACGGAGTCGCCCAGGCAACGCGCGCGGATGACGCCGGCCATCGTCTCAAAAGCGATTTCTTCGGACAGGCCCGCGACCCGGCTCGCGAACCGGGCGAAACAGCGGGCGCCGTTGCCGCACATCTCGGCCTCGCCGCCGTCGCGGTTATAGTAGCGCATCCGAAAGGGAGCGCCGTTGCCATTGGCCGCCTTTTCCAGGACGAGAACGCCGTCGGCTCCGATGCCGCGATGCCGGTCGCAAAGCTTTTCGATCGCGGAAGCCGTCAACTGAATCGCGCCGTCGCGATTATCGAAGAGCACGAAATCGTTCCCCGCCCCGTTCATCTTGGTGAATTTCAGCATCGGCTTGCTTTTAACACACTTCCCCGGAAAACGCCATTTTTCCGAAAAGGTTTGATTTGGTCGGATTTACTCTGAATCACTCCGGCCAGCGCGAATCGCTCTCAATCTGGTCGCACTTCGTCAAATCTCTGGTTCCAAAGTTGGACTTGGGAACGCAAGTGTCCCGGCAGTTGCACTGCCTTCTTGAACACAGCGCGGGAAGCAAAGCTTCCAAGACAAGCGCGTTCCCAAGTTGCAACTTGGGAACGAGGGAATCCAAAGTGAGGACGGCTGAGACAGCCGCCTCTACGTTTTAAGGATTGCACGGGCCTCGCGCGCATCGCGTTCGATTTGGGCGCGCAACTCGTCGAGACCAGCAAACTTTTTTTCGGGACGCAGGTATTCGCGGAAGAAAACTTCGATGTCATCCCCGTAGATGCTCGAGTCGAAGTCGAAGAGGTGCAATTCCAGGATGCGCTCGCCGCCCGGGTCGTGGACGGTGGGGCGGACGCCGATGTTGACGACGCCCTTGTGCCTGCGCTCGCGGTGGATCGCTTCGACGGCGTAGACGCCGTCCGGGGGGAATTGTTCGTTGTGGGCGGACAGGTTGGCGGTGGGGAATCCGAGTTTTCGCCCGAGGTGATCGCCTTCGACGACGGTGCCGAGAATTGTGTATTCACGCCCGAGGAAACGGCGGGCGGTTTCGAAATCTCCCGCTTGCACGGCGCCGCGAATGAGGGTGCTGCTCACGATCCGTCCATCGATTTCCACGGCTGGCACACCGACTTCGTCGAAGCCGGAGGCATCGCCGATGCGCCGCAACATCTCCAGGTTGCCCGCCCGGTTGCGGCCGAACGACCATTGGTGGCCGACGCAGATCTCGCGCAGCGGCTTGCAGGCGCGATGGAGGGCATGGATGAACTCTTCGGGCGGCGTCGAGGCGAACTCGAGATCGAACCGGAGGACGAGCAGCGCGCCGACGCCAAGTTCGCGGATGAGTTGCAATTTATGCGGCGTGGAAGTGAGAAGCCGGGGAGCCTGTTGCGGCTGAAGAACGCGCATGGGATGGGGATCGAACGTCAGGACGACCGCCGTGCCGCCGGCCAGGCGCGCGTCGCCAAGGGCGCGTTCGATAACGGCGCGGTGGCCCAGGTGAACGCCGTCAAAGACGCCGATGGAAAGAAAGATCGGGCCGGGCAGCGCGGAGAGGTCCGAAATCGAATGCAGGATGCCGCTCATCAGTTCATCCTCCGCGAAGCCTCGAGACTTCCGGCAGGCTCAACATCTTTTCGCGGATCGCGGCCGGCTCCTGGGTTTGAAGATCGTGGACGGTGACAGCGCGTTCCAATCCGAAGCGGCCCGACCGGGTTCTGCGGAGACCTTTGAGATGGGCTCCGCAACCGAGTTCAGCCCCGATGTCGTGCGCGTAGGTGCGCACGTAGAAGCCTTTGGTGCAGACGACGCGAAAGTCGATCTCCGTGGGACGCACCTCGAATATTTCGTGGGCGAACACATGGACGAAGCGCGGCTCGCGTTCCACGACCTTGCCCTGGCGCGCCAGTTTATAGAGGGCGACGCCGTCCTTCTTGATGGCGGAAACCATCGGCGGCATCTGGTAAAAGTCGCCGTCGAATTTCGAGAAAACCTTCTCGATTTCCTCCCTTGAAAGAGGGGGCACGGGTTTGGTTTCGACCACCCGCCCGTCGGCGTCCTGGCTGTCGGTCGTCGAGCCGAGCGAGATGGTGCCGGCGTATTCCTTGTCTTCGCTCATAAGGAGATCCTGCACCTTTGTCCCGCGCCCGAGGACGATGAGGAGAAGGCCGGTCGCCAGCGGATCGAGCGTTCCGCAATGGCCGACTTTTCTCATCCCGAGCCTGCGGCGGACTATGGCGACAACGTCGTGCGAAGTCATCCCCCGGGCTTTATCGACCAGTAGAACGCCGTCGAGCTCAGCCGATTTCATGACAAATGGCGGCCAGCACTTTGCCTTTGACCTCGGCCAGGCTCCCGCGCACCCGCGCCCCCGCGGCGAGGGTATGGCCGCCGCCGCCGAACTGGGCGCAGATTTTTGAGACGTCCACGCGCGGATCCTTCGAGCGAAGGCTGATGCGGACTTTTCCCTCCGGCAATTCCTCGATGAAGGCGGCGGCGGCGACACCGTCGATGGCCCGGATGTGGTCTATCATCCCTTCGTTATCTTCCGGAAGCGCTCCTGCCAGGCGCGCCTCCTCGAGGGACAGGGAAAAGCTGGCGACGCGGTCATTGCAGGAAAATTCGAGCCGGTTGAGGAGGGTGCGCAGAAGCTCGATCCTCCGGCGCGGGGAGCTCTCATACATTTGCTGGGAGATCGCGCCGATATTCACCCCGGCCTTCACCAGTTCGGCCCCGATCTCGAAGGAGCGGGCGGAGGTGTTCGGATATTGAAAGGAGCCGGTGTCGGTCGAGATGGCCACGAAAAGGTTATCGGCCATCTCGCAGGTGAAGGGAAGACCCGCTTCCCGGACAAATTCGTAGAGTATCTGCCCGGTGGCCGGCGCCGAGGGATCGACATAGGCCAGGTCGCCGTAGTGGTTGTTGCTGATGTGATGATCGATATTGATCCACGTCTTTGCGCTCCGGATCGAGTCCAGGCACGTCCCGAGGCGGTCTCGCGCGGCGGTGTCGAGCGCGACGGCAACGTCGAAATCTTCGGCCACGGCCGGCGGAAGGGTGACCAGCCCGGCGCATGGGAGGAAGCTGTATTTTTTCAGCATCCCATCCTGATTCCAGACTTTGACGCGCTTGCCGAGGCGCTCGAGGCAGATGGCCATGGCGATCTCGCAGCCCAGGGCGTCGCCATCAGGCCGGACGTGACTCATGACCACGAAGCTCCCGTTGGCTTTCAATACCGAGGCGATTTCCTCGAAGGTGCAATTCCCCTTCATTCAGGCTCTGTCTCTGTCTCGCCCTTTTCGGTCTCGCTTTCGCCATCCGTCTCGGGAATCTCGATCTTTTGCAGGAGCTCGATGATGCGCGACCCGCGCTCGATGGAAGTGTCGAGGCGGAAATGAATTTGCGGGGTGTATTTGAGGATGACGCGCTTGGACATCGCCAGTTGGAGCATGACCCGGTTTTCCTGGAGTTTCTTGAAGGCTGCATCCCTCTCGGTCTCGCTCCCGAGGGCGCTGATATAGACGTTCGAATGCTTCAGGTCGGGCGTGACGTCCACGTCCTGCACCGTGACAAGGGCTCCGGGAAAGGTGAATTCACGAACGATGAGCTCGCTGAGTTCCCGTTTGATGATTTCCCTGACACGCTTTAAACGATGTTTCATCGGTTTCGACCCGCGCTGGCCGTCGCCTGCCGGCGTGGGATGCGGCAACCGGCGGGGGGTGGGACGCTACAGTTTTTGGGCGATCTTTTCGAGCTGGTAACACTCGATCACGTCATCGACGTGATACTCGGTAAAGTCGCCCAGCTTGATGCCGCACTCCAGACCGGAGCGGACTTCCTTCACGTCGTCCTGGAAGCGGCGCAGCGTGGCGATGCCGCCGTCGTAGATCGGCTGGCGGCCGCGGAGCAGGCGGGCGCGGCCGTTTCGCGCGATGCGCCCATCGCTGACCACACAGCCGGCGACGATTCCCTTGGAGAGTTCGAAGACCTGTTTCACGACGGCGTGGCCGACAACGCTTTCCCGCAGTTCGGGGTCGAGCAGGCCCGCCATCGCCTCCTTGATCTGGTCGATCAATTCGTAAATGATGCTGTAGAGCTTGATCTGGACGCCTTCGCGTTTGGCGGCGGTCGAAGAGGCGTTTTCAACCTTCACGTTGAAGCCGACCACGACGGCGTTGGAAGCCGTCGCCAGCAGGATGTCGGATTCGGTGATCGGCCCGACGCCGGCATGGATCATTTCCAGGTCGATCTTCTTGCTGTCGATCTGCTCCAGCGCGCCGGTGAGCGCTTCGAGAGAGCCTTGCGCGTCGCATTTCAGGACGATCCGGAGCACCTTGCGCTGGTCGTCGGCAAGGTTCTCGAAGAGGCTCTCCAGGGTCGCGCGCAGCGGCTGCGCGAGCTTGCCATTGCGCAACTCTTCGAGACGTTCCTCGCTGAGAATCTTCGCGGATTTCTCGGATTCCATCACGACGAACTCATCTCCCGCGTTCGGCAGGCCGGAAAAGCCGAGCACCTTGACGGGCGTCGAGGGGCCGGCTTCCTTCACCGCTTTTCCAGAGTCGTCGATGAGGAGTTTCACTTTGCCGGCATAACTGCCGCAAATAAAGGACTGCCCTATCTTCAAAGTGCCCATCCGCACGAGGATGGCCGCCGTCGGCCCGCGTCCCGGCTCGATTTGCGCCTCGACGACCGAACCCCTCGGGAGAGCCGTCGGGCTGGCTTTCAGCTCGAGCACTTCGGCCTCCAGGAGGAGCATTTGCAGCAAGTGATCCACACCCGTTCCCTTCGTCGCGGAAACCAGGCAGCAGATCGTCTCCCCGCCCCAGTCTTCGGGCGCAAGGCCCTTTTCCTGAAGCTGGCCCTTGACCCGGTCCACGTTGGCGGACGGCAGATCGATCTTGTTGATGGCGACGAGGATTTTCACCTTCGCGGCCTTGGCGTGACTGATCGCTTCCAAAGTCTGCGGCATAAGGCCGTCGTCCGCGGCCACGACGAGCACCACCACGTCGGTGACGTTCGCGCCCCGGGCCCGCATCGCGGTGAAGGCTTCGTGGCCGGGAGTATCCAGGAAAGTGATCCTATGCCCGTTATGAGTGACGCTATAAGCGCCGATGTGCTGGGTGATGCCGCCCGCCTCGCCCGCGGCGACGCGCGTCTTGCGAATGGCGTCCATGAGGGTGGTCTTGCCGTGATCCACATGCCCCATGAAAGTCACGACAGGCGGCCGCGGCTTCAGCTTGTCATCATCCTGCTGGATGACGGGCGGCGGCGGCGCTTCGACGGCTGCTTCGACCTTGTGAACGCCCCCGCCCTTTTCCCTCTTTTCCCTTTCAAAGACAAAGCCATGCTTCTTGCAAAGCATCGTGGCGATATCCGGCTCGATGGCCTGGTTCGTCGCCAGGAAAATATTCAACTCCATGAGGTCGTGGACGAGCTGATAGGGCTTGATTCCCATCTGCGCCGCCAGATCCTTGATGATGATCGGCGGTTTGATGTGAATGATCTTCTCTTCCGAAACCGCTCCCGCGCTTCCTGCGCTTTCGACTTGAGCCGGCGTCGAGGGAGCAGTCGCCGGCGGCTGGGGCGGAGCAGCCGGCTGGACGGGCGGCGCGACATCCGCGGCAGGCGGCGCTTCCTGGTTTTCCGCGGCGCGAATCCGCGAAATGACCGGCAGGCCGGAGCGGACCTTGCCCTCGACGTCCCCCGGGGCGGTCCGAGCGCGGACGGTTTTCCCCCGGGGCTCGATGAGCGAGACGGTTTCCTTGACCACCTTTTCAACCACGGGCGGCGGCGTTTCCGCATGGGCGGCAGGCGGCTCCTTCGCGACAACCGCTTTGGGATGGAGGGCGGGTGTCCTCTTTTTGGGAGGCGCTGCTGCTGTTCGCGTTGGAGTTCGTGTTGGCATGGAGGTCAGACGGTCAAAAAAAAATCAAATGGTATCAAGTGTTGTCAAAGGCATCAAGTGCTCGAGGCGGCGAAGCTCTTGTCGTGCTCCCGGCGGGCGCTCTCGTGGATCGCCTGGGCCTTTTCCAATTCGATTCCGAGAATGTCGGCGATGTCCTGCGGCTCGACCTCGAGGACGCCCTCGAGGTTCATCAGACCGCCCTTGACAAGAGCGCGGGCCGTGGCCTCATCCACCTTCAGGACATTCGCGAGCGCCTGCGCGGCCTGCGTCACCCGCTGCTCGAACACCTGGGCCGCGGATTCGTCCTTTTCAATGTTGATCTCCCACCCTGTCAGCCGCGATGTCAACCGGGCGTTTTGGCCGCGCTTCCCGATCGCCAGGGAAAGCTGGTCTTCGTCCACCTTGATCTGGATCGCCTTGCCCGCCGGATCGAGCGTGAGGCTTTTGACCTTGGCCGGTTTCAATGCCTCGAGAACAAATTCCTTCGGATCCGAACTCCAGCGGATGATATCCACCTTCTCGTTGTTCAACTCGCGCACGATATTCTTCACGCGCGCACCGCGCATCCCGACGCAAGCGCCCACGGGGTCGACCTTGTCATTGGCGCTGAAGACCGCGATCTTCGTCCGGTAGCCGGCTTCGCGCGCGATGCCCCGGATTTCCACCGTGCGATCCGCGATCTCGCTCACCTCGACTTCGAAGAGGCGCCGGACAAAGTTCGGATGGCTGCGCGAAATGATGATCTCCGGCCCGCGCGCCCCGTTCTCGACAGCCACGACGTAAGCGCGAATCCTGTCGCCGATGTTGTAATCCTCCGTGGTGACCCGCTCGCGCATCGGCATGATCGCCTCGAATTTCCCGAGATCGACGATGACATCCGAACGCTCGAAACGCCGGACGGTGCCGCTGACGATCTCCCCGGCCCGGTCCTTGAATTCGTCGTAAATCATCTCCTTCTCGACCTGGCGGATTCTCTGCATGATAGCCTGCTTGGCCGTCTGCGCGGCGATGCGCCCGAAGTTCTTGGGAGTCACCTCGACTTCGATAATGTCGTTGACCTGCGCGTCCGGCTTGATTTTCCGCGCCTTGGAGAGGGCGATCTCATCGTGAACATCCTGGACGGTCTCGACAACGACCAGGTTCGCGAGCGCGCGGATTTCGCCGCTCTTGGGATTGATGTCGATGCGCAGATCCCGAGCCGGGCCGACAGCCTTTTTCGAGGCCGAAAGCAGCGCGTTGGAAACGGCTTCAATGAGCACCTCGCGCTTGATTCCCTTCTCGCGCTCTAGATAATCCAACGTGGCAATAAATTCGCTGTTCATAAAAAATCCGCGTCGAGGACAAAAAAAAGTGGGGTGTGAATCCCACTCAATCTCGGCCCGATCAGCACCCTCAGAATACCCCAGGAAAAGCGAATCGTCAAGCCCGCGAAACGCGCCGCCGGACGCCCCAGTTGCGGCGCAGAATTTTAACGCAGAGGACGCAGAGACGCAGAGGAAAGACAAAGATGAATCAATCGCCAGAATCGTCCAAATGGTGAACACGCGCGTAGAGTATCCAAATCTGCGCTTCCTCTGCGAACTCCGCGTCTCTGCGTCCTCTGCGTTAAAAAAAAATCCAACTAAATTGTTACGGGGCCGCGATTTGTGACCGCGCATCCCGTTGCCAATAATGAACACGATCAAAGAACTGGACCCAGTGGCGCTGACGTGCGATTTGCCCAAGTATGGGCTGGTGCACGGCGATGGCGCGGCATTTGAGGTGGAGTTCGTCGGTTATGATGGCCATACGGTCGCCTTGCTAACTCTCGACGGCGCCCAGGTGCGTCCGCTCGATACTCGCGACATTCCGCACGCGCGCGAGTTGACACATGCTTGAGTCCTGAGTGCGCTTAACGCCCCGCCGGCTGCAATCTATGGCCTGGGCATCGTGGTTCAGAGAACTTGGGCTGAGTTCGATGGCATTCCGAACGCAGCGCTTTGCTAAATCCGAAACCCCGTTTTTGCCTGAATCGTCCCGCGTTGTCAGCAGTCCTCAAACCCTTCTAAGAGAGGCACTTCCGACGAATCGGGTTTCGTCCTGAGTCATCACGAATCAGCCCAAATTTTGAGGTGGACTTACGTTTTTGACTTACCTTTTCTGACTGCGAAAGCGGGTATCCTCCAACTGCTTTGTAATCGAGGGAGCAACGGTTTCAAGAAGGTATGGGTTGTGATCATTTTGGCCCCAATTGCACGGGGAACGAGCGCTCGGATGCGAGAAATCCGCATAAACAAAACGGGTGATGTGAATGTCATTTCCTGCAAAGAGACATCATTCCCTTGATTCAGACGGAGGATCTCGTTGGAAGGTTATTTGCGGGGGACGGCCTGCAGTTTTGAGATAATGTCCTTCTGCTTTTGAATCTCCTGAATCTCCAGTTTGGCTACGGTAATGGCGGTTTCGCCCTCTTTATTCGCAATAAAGGGATTGGCGCCCGCTTTCAAAAGCATGTCAACGATCTCCGTATTACCATGCTTTACGGCCCACATCAGCGCGGTGAACCCGTCATCGATGTCATACTTATCGAGCTTGATGCCTGGTTGCGAAAGCAAGAAGGCAACCAATTCCTCATTCCCCTGATACGTAGCTGACATGAGGGCATTATTACCGTGTGAGGTTCGCGTATTGGGATCCATTCCAGCCGCAATCAGTGCCTTCGTCATTTCCAACGCTTGTTGGCCGCCATCGGCGAAAGCTGCCCCTGCGAGATTACCCGCACTCGGTTTGGCTCCGTGCGCGAGGAGAAACTTCAACATTGCGACATTCTCTCTGTAGATCGCTCCATCAAGGGGAGAAAATCCGCCGCAACCAATGGGAGCGTTTACATCAACCCCCTGCTTCAGCAGTGCTTCGACTTTGGAAATATCCTGACTTTTCAGAACTGCGACCTGCATCTGGCCGGCGAGCTCGAACGATTGCTGCGTCGGTGCCCTAAGAATCGTGGTAACGACGATTGTGCTGGCGACGATGGTCAAGAGGGCGATCAGCGAGGATTTCATAAAGGGCTAGATGAACCCCGAAGCCAGTTCGTGTAGATCAGATTACGGCTATGGAAATTGATTTGCAATTTATATGCCCCAGCACCGACTTTCCGCACCGCGCCGCCGCCGTCGTCCCCCGCTTTGCCCCACGACCGCAACGGCCCCGCCCAGCCAAAACGCCGCTCAGTCCCGATGCACGAACCGCCGCCCACCTTTCCGTCTCTCGGCTCGTGCATCACTCCTTCGCCGCTCTATTTGGAACAAGAGCGCTCGCCGCCACGCCCTTTTTAAATCCCCAGGCTCGGGAGGAATTCTTCCCGTAATTCTCCCTGCGCTTTGCGATTTATTGCAATGGAGCCAATCGAGCCAATGGAAGGTTAGTAAGGCGTGACCTGTCCGAAGGCCAGGTTTTCGGGGAACGGTTCGGGGCGCTCCATAGTGCTCCCGAGTTTCTCGAATTTGCCACACTTTTCAAGGTGCCTGGTGCTGATGTTACCGCAGCCGATTATTCCGATTTGTGTTTTCGCTCTCATATCTACACACTATACGGGCGGTGTCCCTCGCTGGGGATTTTCGAGTTGGGAAATCATCCTCGCCTGCTGGTAGCTCTGCCAGCAACGGCTTAAAATAAAGAGGGCGATCAAGCCGAGCCACCAGTCGCCCGCCCACACCGCCAAACCCAGCAGGCCGAGCCCGCCGGCCACGCCGACACGAATCGCCGCCAGGAGACCGCGCTTGAATCCCAGCCAGAACCAGAGGAGCGCGTGGAGGATTTGCCCTCCGTCGAGCGGATAGATGGGCAGGATGTTAAAGATGAGCAATCCGAGATCGATCCGAAAAAGCATTACGGCGAGATGGCGGGCGTCCGGAGCGCTCTCCTCCCATCCACGGGTCGCCAGGACCAGCATGAAAAATACGGGCAGAAGCACGACGTTTACTAGCGGCCCGGCGGCGATCGTCCAGAGAAGGGCGCCGGGCCGCGGCGGCGGGGTCGCATAAGCCACACCGCCAAGCGGCCAGAGGACGATGCGATTGGCGGTTCCGCCTACCTGGCGGCACGCCAGGGAGTGGCCGAACTCGTGCAGGAGGACAATCAAAAACAGCAGCAGGCACTCCGCGGCGCTCCATAGGATAGAGGAATATTCGCCCTTCCGCTGGCTGATGAGGTATACGATCGCGATGAACCAGCCCAGGTCGAGATAAACGTCGATGCCCGCGATACGGAAGAGCCGCGGACGTGGAAGACGTGGAAACATAACAAAGGCTTAATGGAGAACGGCGTGCTTGGATAGGACAATGGTTCCCTTCAATCCCTCGTCTCTGCTCCCTCGGACACACCTCCCTCGTTCCCAAGTTGCACTTGGGAACGTCATGTGTCCCGGCAGTTGCACTGCCTTCCTGCGCACCCGGAGGGAAGCGAAGCTTCCAAGACAAGTGCGTTCCCAAGTGCAACTTGGGAACGAGGGGTAAAAGGTTAATGGAAAGAGATGCGCGGGGCAATGGGCTCATTCCGCGAGGAGAAAATTCAGGTCGTCCAGCGTCAGCGTTTTCGCGAAGCCGGCGTCTCCCAGGACGGCGTCCACCAGGAGTTTTTTCTTCTCCTGAAGCAGGCGGATCTTTTCCTCGATGCTCTCGCGGACGACCAGCCGATAAGCGAAGACGTTCTGCGTCTGCCCGATGCGGTGCGTGCGGTCTATCGCCTGCGCCTCGACCGCCGGATTCCACCACGGGTCATAGAGGATGACGTAGGGGGCGGAAGTCAGGTTCAGGCCGGCGCCGGCGGCCTTCAAGGAGAGAAGGAAGATTTTCGGGCCGGAGGCTTCCTGGAATTGGCTGACCAATTCCCCGCGCTTCTCGGTCTGGCCCGTGAGATACGAATATTCCCATCCGCGCTGGATGAATTCTTCCCGCAGGATGTCGAGCATCGTGACGAATTGGCTGAAGACCAGCGCCTTGCTCCCTTCCGCCCGCATGGTTTCCAGCAGGTCGAAGAGGGCGCTCATCTTCGCGCTCTCCTCCTTGCGATGATCCGCGTCGATAAGGGCCGGGTGGCAGCAAATCTGCCGCAGGCGAATGAGGCTTTGCAGAATGTTGAAGCGCTCCTTGTGGAGGGCGCTGTCCGTTTTTACCCGCAGAAGGAGCGCCCGCGCCCGCTTCAGTTCCGCGCCGTAGAGCTTGAGTTGAAGCCCTTCCATCTCGCAACCGACGTCCTCTTCGGTCCGGCTCGGCAACTCCGGCGCGACCTGCTCCTTGGTGCGCCTCAAAAGAAACGGACGCATCCGGGCCGAAAGCCGCATCCGGGTAAAGCCGTCCTCGGTCTTGCTGAAGCGCCGGGAGAAATAATTCTTGCCGCCCAGGATCCCCGGCATCGCGAACGCCATGAGGCTCCAGAGATCCATCAGGCGGTTCTCGATGGGCGTCCCGGTCAGGACGAGCCGGTGATCCGCCTTCAGTTCCCGCGCGGTCCGCGCCGTCTGCGAGTCGGGGTTCTTGATGTTCTGGCCTTCATCGAGAATGACGGCGCGCCATGGAATTCCCTTGAGCACGGTGGAGACGAGGCGCAACTGGGCGTAGTTGACGACCAGGAGGTCGAGTTGCGAGAGAAGCTCCGTCGAGGGCGCCGTTTCCGGCTTGCCGAGGCGGTGCAACCGCAGGGTGGGGGTGAATTTTTCGGCTTCCTTCAACCAGACATCCATGACGCTCTTCGGGCAGACCACCAGGCTTGGCTTGTGCTCCGCGCCTTGCGGGTTTTCGGCTGCGCCTTCGCGCAGCCACTGGAGCCACGTGAGCGCCTGCAACGTTTTGCCCAACCCCATGTCGTCCGCGAGGATGCCGCCGAAATGGTTCGCGGCCAGGTACGCCAGGAAATGAAATCCTTCGAGCTGGTAAGGCCGAAGCTCCGCCACCACGCTTGCCGGCGGGGCCGGGGTTACGCGCGCCTTGATCTCGCGCGCCCGCCGGCAAATCTCCCGCCAGGTATCGGCGGCGAATTCCTTCTCGCCCGCCGCGTCGGCCAGCTGGAGAACGTGGAGCCGCTGGGGTTCGCCGGAAAAATCGAGCGGATCGAGCCCGAGCCGCGAGAGCCGCTCGGCCTTCGCCTCATCGAGATCGAAATGCAGGCGGCGCCACCCTTTGCCATCGATCCGCACAAAGCCGCCGCGCGCCTTCAACAGCAAGTCGAGTTCCTCGGGCGTGAAGTCCAGGTCGGGCGCGTCGAGCTTTACCCGGAGATCGAACCAGTCGATCGTCCCCGGCTCGACCTCGAATTCGACCGATGCGTTGACCGCGGGCTGGAGCAGGGTGGCCAATTCTCCCTTGGCGAGGATCTCCATGTCGCGAGGCGCCGACTCCGCCCAGGCGACGAACTCTTCGGCAAAGGAGCGATTGACGCGCCGGACCCATTTGCGCCGGGCGGCGTCGGGAGCCAGCCGAAGCGCGGCCAGGAGTTTCGGCACCGCCGCGAGGCTCTCCCGTTCGACGAGCAGGAATTCGTCCCCCATTTCAATGTTCCTCTCCCTCTTCACCCAGCCCTGGCCGTGGTATTCCTCGACCAATTCGTCGTTCGGAGAAGCGGCTCTCACTCTCAACTCGAAATTTTCCCGTTTCCCGGAAGTGTCCGCCTTCAACTGGCAATGCAGGGAAACCTTCATGGGAAGCCGCCGCACCCGTTTCTCGATGGTCTCGGGCAATCGCGAGCCGGCCCGTTGAAGCGCTTCCACGCCATCCTGCGTTTCGAGCGCTTCCACCGGCACGACGTGGCTAAGGTCGCTCCCCCCGGGGATAAACGGCGCCGGTCCGCGATAGACGGCGTCCCCCGTCACGTAAAAATAGGGGCTTCCCGGCAGAACCAGGACGTTCCCCTTGACCGGCCTTCCGGACTGCGTGACGAGTTCGACCTCGTAGCGGGCGGGGTCGCCCCGCCATTCCGAACGCCAAACCAGCGGGTGTTCCTCCCATCGAAAGGAGTCTCCCGCTCCGTTGGCAAGACGGGGGCGCATCCCCTCGTCGCGGAAGAGCTGGTGCAGCAGGCGCCGCTCCTCCTCGTGCTCGGGGCCGAGTTGCGCTTCAAACCAGGAGGGCGACATCTTCTCGAACACCACCCAGAGATAACTCGCCGGGCCGGTGAGAGGGAGGGAACCATCCCGCACCCCGTGTTGCAGCCGGCGCCAATCCGCCTGTTTGACCCCTTTGAATCTTTCCGCGGCGGGCGCCCGCCATTCGAGCCGGGCGGACTTCCAGGTGACCAGCATCCGAAGTTCGGTTTCCGAATTGAACGTTTCCTCCGCGCCCGACGCTTTCAGCCGCTCCTTCCACAGCGCGATGTCGATATCGCGGCGCCATTTCGCAACGGTGGTCCGCAGACCTTCGGAGCCGATGAATGAATCGATGAAATTCATCTGCGGCAGCTTTTTTTCCATGAACCGCATGGCGACGTACCCGCAGAAATCGCCGAATCCATCGACCCCCGGCGGGACGGAGGACGGCGGAACGTTGAAGTGAAAAGGAGGGGCGGAAATCCTAAACGACAGGTTGAAAAACTGATCCTGACCCTTCCGGCTATATGCTTCGAAAGCGACATAGAGCTGGTCCACCAGGCTGCGATCCCCCGGTTTGACGGCCCGGCGCATTGCGTCGTAGAACTCCTTGTTGTTTCCCTTTACCCGGGGCTCGCGCAGTTCGTCGCGCGGTTCTTCAGGCGCTTCTGGCGGATCGAGGAGGCCGGCTTCCGTGACGCCATTCTGGAGGCAATGCAGCGCAAGGGCGTAAGAGTGCTTGCATAAGCGGCGCGCCGGACAGGAACAGACGCTGATCCACCGGTCTTGTATCCGCGACATGGTGACCATGCAGGGCCACCCTCCCCTCCCCTTGACCATGCCGGTGATGCGGTTTCCGGAGCGATTCGAGCGAACCACTCGATGCTCGAGAGCGCAGTCCGTTGCCGAGCCGACTATCGTCTCGTCGAACTGCTTCAAGAACTCCTCGATGCCGGTGGGAAAATTCACGTCAAAGGTGTCAACCTACGCCCCGTTGCGGGCGGGACGCAACTCGCGGCTGAATTTTGCCTCACGCAAAGCCGCAAGGAACGCAAAGGAGAAAATGAGCGATCAGTCCGTTTTGGCTTGTCGTTCGGGGGCTTTTCCGCAAAATCCTTCATCCTGGGCTTGCGGAAACCCGGGCCAGGGAGAAAACCACAAAAAAACGGCCCACTCTCGTCGTCGGCACGAAACCCAAACGGAAAATCCCGACTTAAGGCTGATTCTGCATTTATGAATCGAGGAGTTTATTATCTCGCCCTGGTTCCGGTTCTGCTGCCAGGCGCGCCGGGCGCAATGGCCTTGCCGCTGTTTCTTCAGACCCGGAGTTACGTTGACATGAGGCAATCGATCGATAAGGAAATCCCGGACCTTGTCTGGGGAATAACCGGGACTGACTAAAGAGAGTAAGGCGAAGCGATGGCGGAGGATAGGTTAAAATATCTGGATTTCCTGCAATCGACCATATCCCGCATGGCTTCGAATTCCTTCCTTGTAAAGGGCTGGAGCGTTGCCCTTGGCACCGCGGTACTCGGCTTCAGCGTGAAGGAGAGCAGTTGGGCGCTGGCGCTAATCGCCGCGATTCCTGTTGCTTCTTTTTGGACCCTGGATGCCTATTATTTGGGACTGGAGAGAAGATTCCGACAACTCTGGGAGGATGCGGTTGGGGACAAAGTCGATTTATTCAACATGAATCCGGGCGTTCTCGACCCGGAACTTTGGATCGAGGCCGCGTGGCGTCCGGCGGTATGGCTGGTGCATCTGCCGATTTTCGTAGCCTCGCTGCTCGTGTCGGCCGCGCTGGCGGTAATTTCCCTGATGAAGTAATCCCAGCCCTCAATTCCAAGGACTTTCCGAACTCGAAATGGACGATGGAAGAGATCGCCTTTGCTAACAGGCTAAGGCTGAGCCTGTTCATCCTGAGTCTGCCGGACGGAACGGATCTCAAGGCAAGTTCCGGCGAAGAAAGAGTGCCGGAATGTTGCCTACTATGATGTCGATGCGCCGAACTTGATGTTCGATAAGCTGGAAGCAGGAACCGTATGAAAACTGAGTGGAAACCGCGGATCGGGAGTGATGGGATGCCGTCTCCACGAGTATTTCTTTCCGCAAGCGTGCCCTCGGTGAAGAGAGACAAACGCTATCTTAGCGGTCCGGTGGAACCGAAGCTAATGGCAAGGATCATCGAGACGCGGGTGCGGGATGCGGTTGCCAGTTTCGTTGTGCAATTACTGAGAGCGGGCGGCCAGTTGGTGTTTGGAGGTCATCCTAAGATTGTACCGATTGTGGCGGGCGCCGCGGGAAACTTCTTTCGGAGAGAGGGGGAACATTTTCCGGTGCTCCTATATCAATCGGCTTACTTTCGCGATGATGTTCCACCGGTGGGCCGGGAGGAGATGGAGAAGAGCGGAATCGCGCGGGTCAATTGGGTGCCGAGCGATCCGGAGGAGGCGGCCAAGACCTATTCGATCAAAAGTCCGTATCTGGACCGGTGTGGAGAGTTCAAGGGACTATACGAGGGACAACACGATAACGACTCGCAGCGAGAACTCTCATCGGCGCTGGCTGTGATGCGAGTGGTCATGATTTTGGACGGGCAAGCCCAGACGATCCTAAGCATGGGTGGTATGGAAGGGATCAGCGCCGAGGCGAAGCTTTTTCACGAGATCCGCCAGAAGGGATGGTCCGTTGGCCCGGTTCACTTCTCAGAGGACACGATGGAGGGAACGGCTCCGCGCGAGACGTTTGCGTTAAGAAGCACCTATGGGGCTGCGAAGGTTTTGGACTCCGCGAATTTTATCGATGAGGACTACTTTGGCCAAAGGCCATCGGCGCTGCGGCGAGGACCCGAGGGAGAATCGCTGCTGGAGCCCGCGCGGAAGATGGAGCTTACCCGGATGCAACTGATGGAACGCATCCGGTATGACAGGATGATGACGGACTTTGTGAAAAGTATCGCCGGAAGCTCGCGCCAAGGGAAGTAGGGAGGATTTGCCTTCCTCGGGCGGCCGCCTGCCGTCTAAGCGGCGGAAAACGAAATCTGATCGACCAATCTCAGGCTGTCCAGGGCGTCCTTTAGGTCCGCCCGAAGTTCCGCGAGCATTTCGCGGGTGACTTCGAGATCCTGGGCGCGGTGATGCGCCCATTCGCGCGCTGTTTCCTGCAAACGCTCGTAGGTATCCATGATGACGCCGTGCGTTTCGGCCGGCAGGGGCAGATCCAGTTTGACCTGGAGCTGCCTTTGCGCTTCCGCCAGTTCGGCCAGGAGGATTCTTTCCGAAGGCACTGTCCTGAGCTTGCTCGCGAGCCCCAGCTTGTTCAGCAGCCAGATCGACCACTTCGTAGGATCGAATTGCCACGGCTTCACCCCGTTGCGGTAGTCGTGTTGAAATTCGTGATGATAATTGTGGTAGCCTTCTCCGAAGGTAACGAGCGCCATGAGCCAGCTGTCCCGGGCGGAGCAGCGCGTGGAATACGGCCGCTTCCCCACGGTGTGGCACATCGAATTGATGCAGAACGTGCTGTGCTGCACGCAAACGACGCGCGCGATACCCGCGATGAGGAAGGCGCCAAGAGCGCACTGCGCCCCGCCCCACGCAAAGCCGACCAGAGCGGGAAATACGAAGCTCATGAGGAAGGCCAGGAGGTGAATGTGACGGTGCTGCCACGCGACGATCGGGTCGCGCTCCAAGTCGGCGACATTATCGAACGGCGGCTCGGGGTTGATCTTGAAAAGGAGCCAGCCTATGTGGGCGTGAAAAAAGCCCTTCGAGATATCGTAGGGATCGTCCTCATGATCGACGTGCTTGTGATGCCGGCGATGTTCGGAGCACCATAGGAGGACGGAGTTTTCGAAGGCGGCCGCGCCAAAGATGATCACGAAGAGGCGGACGGCCCAATGCGCGTGAAAGGTAATGTGGGAGAACAAGCGATGGTAACCGAGGGTGATGCTCAACCCGGTGAAAATCGCCATCACGAAAAAGAAGATTATCTGAAAGCGATCGATCCCGAAATGCCATATATAGGCCGGCGTTGCGGTGAGGGCGAGGAAGAGCGTGCCGATGAGGAAGCTGCTCGTTTGCCAGTTGATTCTGTTGGTGGGGATTCGGAATATCATAAATGGAGGGGGTGCCGTCGGCGTGAGATAAGCAGTTACTATACCGCTGAAGGGAATCCCGTGCAACCGAAAAAGCGCATAAAGATTTAACCTGGCACACCCGCCCAGCGTGACGGACCGGGCGAGGGAAAACCTGAGGATTTCTTAAGGGTGGCGCGAACAAAAGGCTTTGTTTTTCCCAGGGCCGCTGTATTAGAGATGCCAAATGTCATTTAGAGATCTTGGGCTATCGGAGGATGTGATTCATGGGGTGCAGGCGATGGGATACATCGAACCCACCCCCATCCAGTTGCGCGCCTTTCCTGTCATTCTCGGAGGCAAGGACTTGATCGGCTCCGCGCAGACCGGCACGGGCAAGACGGCGGCGTTTGCCCTTCCTATTTTGACCAAATTAGCCAGGCACGGCGCTTGCCGCTGCCTCGTCCTGGAGCCGACCCGGGAACTCGCGGCCCAGGTGGATACGGCTTTCCGCGACTACGCGCGCTTCAGCGATCTGCGCATCAGCGTCATCCACGGCGGCGTCGGCTATGGCAAGCAAAGGCAGGAGGTCAAGGACGGGCTCGATGTCGTCGTCGCGACTCCGGGCCGCTTGCTCGACCATCTGGGAGAGAGAACGCTCAACCTCGGCAAGGTATCCATTCTGGTTCTCGACGAGGTGGATCGGATGCTCGACATGGGGTTTCTGCCCGACGTGCGCAGGATCATCGAACACGTTCCCAAGGACCGCCAGACCTTGTTCTTCTCCGCGACCCTTCCCCCGGAAATCGAAAGCCTCACCAAGTGGGTTTTGCGCAATCCTGAAATCATCGAGATCGGCGTCCGCCGGGCGGCAGCCGAGACCGTGACCCATGCGCTCTACCCGGTCGCGCGGGATCAAAAGTTCGACTTGCTGCTTGCGCTGCTGGAACGGACGAATTTCGACAGCGCCCTCATCTTCAGCCGCACCAAGCACGGCGCCGATAAGATTGCCGGGCGGCTCAAGGTCGCCCAGCATGCGGTTGCGGTTCTTCACTCGAACCGGACGCAGCGGGAGCGGGTCGAAGCGCTCGAAGGCTTCAAGTCCGGGAAGTATGAAGTGATGGTGGCGACCGACATCGCCGCGCGCGGAATCGACGTCGCGGGCGTCAGCCACGTCATCAACTACGACGTGCCGCAACATCCCGAGGATTACGTCCACCGGATCGGCCGAACCGGACGCGCCCAGAACGTGGGCGACGCGTTTACGCTCGTCACCGCCGAGGAACTGGATGCCGTGCGGGCTATCGAGCGCTTCATCGGCCAGAAAATTCCCCGCCTCAAGGTCGATAATTTCAACTATGTCTACACCGCCCTCTTCAACGAGGAAAGCATCGCTCCCGGCGGCGCGGCCAAGGGCGCTCGCACGCATCGCGGCTACTCCTTCGGACGCAGGCGGCGGTAGGCTATTTGGATTTCCATACCGCGCGATAAGCATCCAGCAGGCGCGCGCGGAAATGATCCCAGGTCAAATTCTCGACGATCCGCTTGCGCGCCGCCGCTCCCATCGCGGCCCGCAGGTCGGGATTCCGATAAAGCCGCTCGATGGCCGCCGCGAGCGCATCCGGATCCTCGCACGGCACGACAAGCCCGTTGACGCCGTCGATGACGACGTCGCCGGATTCGCGCGTTGAAATCTGCGGCAGGCCGCAGGCGGCGGCTTCATAGGTGACCTTCGCGCTCCCCTCGCAAGTGGAGGGAAAGACGTGCACGCTCGCCCGGCGGTAATGCTCCTGGGTTTCCATGGTGAAACCGGCCAGCCGGACGTTCTCTTTGGCGAACTGCTTTAGATACGGCTTTATCTCGTCGTGCACCGCTCCCACCAGGACGAGCTCCGCGTCTTTCAATTTCAGCCTGTCCCATACCTCGAGCAGCGTGTGCACCCCCTTTCGCTTGATCAAGGCCCCGACGAATACGGCCCGGAAGATTTCCGGAGGC
>Ga0302324_100003134_pt1 | contig 37439 bp, 32 predicted proteins | sample Palsa_T0_1_FD_201949 | JGI IMG/M metagenome (GOLD analysis project Ga0302324, IMG submission 201949) | Peat permafrost microbial communities from Stordalen Mire near Abisko, Sweden - Palsa_T0_1 | ecosystem: Environmental > Terrestrial > Soil > Palsa > Peat permafrost | place: Sweden: Abisko... | reverse complement strand
TATCGCCTCCCGCGGTTGCGACGATCGAGGCGGTCGCGGGCGGCCGCTCGCACCAGAACGCGTACGGATCGGCTTTGAGCGGAAGCAGGTTGCCGCTTGGGCCAAGCAATTCGTATTTGTAGACCGCCCCGGTAGCGATCCCCGGCAAGAAGATCTCCCAAACGCCGACTTCGTGCCGGAAGCGCATCGGGTGGCGCCGCCCGTCCCAGTCGTTGAAGTCGCCGACGACCGAGACGCGTCGTGCGTTCGGCGCCCAGAGCGCAAACGACGTTCCCGCGACGCCCTGCATGTGCGCGGCATGCGCGCCAAATTTCTCGTACAGCCGGCGGTGCCGCCCTTCGGCGATGAGATAGACGTCGATTTCGCCGAGCACGTTACCGAAGCGATACGGGTCTTCGATCTCGGTGCGCGTGTCGCCGATCGTCAGCCGCAGGCGATAGGGGAACGGCTCGACGCGCTTCGGCACGATCCCCGCGAAAAAACCGGCAGCATGAGTCCGTTCCAATTCGGCGACGGTTGCACCGGTCGTCGCATCGATGAGGTCGACGCGCGATGCGTGCGGGAGAAAAGCGCGAACCGCGAGGGCGCCGGCCTCGCGATGCATGCCGAGCACGGCGAACGGGTCGCCGTGATCGCCGCGAACGACCGATTCGACGGCCCCGCTATCCGGCAACGGCCGGCTCGGCAATCTGGGCAGCGGCGACCGGGGTTTGCTCGGGGTAGAGGATGCTGCGAATGCCCTCGAGCGGGATGCGCACCCACGCCGGGCGGTTGGCCAGCTCGTACGACACCTCGTAAAACGCCTTCTCGAGCATGAAGAGTTCGAGGAATCGTTGCGCTAAGACGGGGTCGTTCGGATACGAAGGGCAGCCCGCAATCGTTTCCCGGTATCCGGCGAGGAACGCTTCAACGCTGCGGCGTTCCCATTCGCGCGCGAGCGGCTCGAGGGCGCTCGTGTCCTCGGCGCGATCGGCGGTGACGCCGCGCATCGCCGCGACGGCCGCGTAGTTGATCGAACGGAGCATACCGGCGACGTCGCGCAGCGGCGAAGACTTTCTGCGCCGCTGCTCGAGCGGCCGTCCGGGTTCGCCCTCGAAATCGACGAGCATGAAGTCGTCGGCCACGACGAGCACCTGACCGAGATGGAAATCGCCGTGATAACGCGTCTTCACGAGACCCCCAAGGTCGGTCTGTGGCGACACCGTCAGCCGCGCTTCCAGCTCGCCACGCAGACCCAGCAACGACTGCGCGAAATCGCGCACGTCGCTTGGAACGCGTTCGAGACCACGCTCGAGCGACGCCAGTGCGTCGCCGGCGCTCGCGCGAGCGTCCGCGCTCCACCTCTCGAGATCGGCCTGCGTTACCGGTTCCGGCTGGAACGCCGGGTCGTTCTTGGCCGACGCGAACGCCCGATGGACCTCGGCCGTACGGACGCCGAGCTTCCGCGCGCGCTGCACGAAGATCTGATGGGAATCGGTGTCGGGACCGGGAGCGCCATCCGCAGCGGAAGCGGGTGCGGCGTCGTGCGGTACCGCCATGTTCCGGCGGTGATCGAAGAAGCGCTCGAGGTAGGCGAGCGTCGCCGTCCAGCCGTCGCCTTGTGACTCGACGAATTCCTGAACGATGCACAGCGCGGTCGACTCTCCCGAGCGGTCGAGATATTCGAGCGAGCCGTAAAAGGCTGGAGTATTGCGGTAATCGACCGATGCCAGAAAGCGTGCGATTTCGAGTTCCGGCTGCGGGCCGGGATGAATGCGCCGGTAACCCTTGAGGATCGCGCGCTCGTCGACGACGACCGACGTATTACTCTGCTCGACGTCCATGCGCCGCACGTGCGGTTGTTGCGAGAACGAGGCGGCGGCGAGTTTTTCGGTCGATTTCGCGACGTAGGTTCCGCCTTGCAAGCCGGGTAGTTGACGGTCGTTGCGGATGTCGTCGAGCAGGCCGATCGAAAATTCGTCGACCCCGAACGCGTCGAGCAGGTAACCGCTGTGCGCGCCCGTGCGCGTGCGCGCGAGCGTTGCCCGAATCTGGGCCGGCGTCCGTTCCTCCGGCGTATCGTCCCCGATCACGAGCGGAACGAAGTAGCGATGGTTCGCCTCGACCATCGTGAGGTAGGCGCGCACGTCGTCGCGGTCGAGCCGCACCGTGTCGACCAGTTTGACCGCGCGCAGATCCGCATCTTTGTCCGAAAACCAGCGTTGCTTGGGTAGGTACGACGGGACCACCTCGCCCTCGAAGAGTTCGAGCGCTTTGCCCCCAAGTTGCGTCGTCTCGACGTCGCGCGGAAGCACGAGCGTGAGCAGTTCGGGCAGCTGACCGGGCCCTTCCGCAGACCATTTCGGCGCACGTGCCGATTCGGAAAGCAAGAACCAATAGAAGGCGTGACCGGGCAGAGAGACCGCGTAACGGTCGGCCGCGATCGCGTGAAACGGGCTCCAACTGCTCATCTCGACCGGGACGCGGCCTTTATACGGGCTGAGGTCGAGGACGACTTGCTGGGCCGTGTGCGCGAGATTATTGACGCAGAGAATCTTTTCGTCCTCGTATTCGCGCATGTAGGCGATCACCTTGCGGTTCGTCGGTTTGAGGAACGTGAGCGTCCCGCGCCCGAACGCCTTGTAGCCTTGCCGCACCGCGATCAGCTTGCGCAGCCAGTTGATCAGCGAGGAGGGGCTGCGGCTTTGCGATTCGACGTTGATCGCTTGGTAGCCGTAGACCGGATCCTGGATCGGCGGCAAGTACAGTCGCGCGGGGTCGGCGCGTGAGAAGCCGCCGTTGCGGTCGATCGACCATTGCATCGGCGTACGGACGCCGTCGCGATCGCTCAGGTAGATGTTGTCGCCCATCCCGATCTCGTCGCCGTAGTACACGATCGGCGTCCCGGGCATCGACAGCAGAAGGGCGGCGAGCAGCTCGATCCGCCGGCGATCGTTCTCCATCAGCGGCGCGAGGCGCCTGCGGATGCCGACGTTGACGCGCGCGCGCGGCTCGGTCGCGTAGACGCGGTACATGTTCTCGCGTTCGCGATCGGTCACCATCTCGAGGGTCATCTCGTCGTGGTTCCGCAGGAAGATCGCCCACTGACACGTCGGTGGGATCTCCGGCGTCTGACGCATGATGTCGATGATGGGGTAGCGATCCTCCTCGGCGATCGCCATGAACATCCGGGGCATGAGCGGGAAGTGGAAGGCCATGTGACATTCGTCGCCGTCGCCGAAATACTGACGCACGTCCTCGGGCCACTGGTTCGCTTCGGCCAGGAAGACTTTGTCTTTGTATTCGTGGTCGAGCACCGCCCGCATGATCTTGATGACCCCGTGCGTTTCGGGCAGATTCTCGTTCGAGGTACCCTCGCGTTCGCACAGGTACGGGACGGCATCGAGGCGCAGCCCATCGACGCCGGTATCGAGCCAATAGCGCATCACGTTCATGATCGCCTCGATCACGCGCGGATTGTCGTAGTTGAGATCGGGCTGGTGCGAGAAGAAGCGGTGCCAGTAGTACTCGCCGGCAACCGGATCCCACGTCCAGTTCGACGTTTCGGTGTCGGTGAAGATAATGCGAGTGCCCGCATACTTCTTGTCCGTGTCGCTCCAGACGTAGAAGTCGCGCCAGACGGATCCTTTCTTGGCGTTACGGGCCCGCTGGAACCACGCGTGCTGGTCCGAGGTGTGATTGACGACGAGTTCGATCAGGACCCGGATGCCGCGGTCGTGCGCCGCTTTGACGAACGCGCGGAAGTCGTGCATCGTGCCGAAGGCGGGGTTGACGTTGCGGTAGTCCGCGATGTCGTAACCGTCGTCGCGCATCGGTGAGGGGAAGAAGGGCAGAATCCACAAGCACGTTACGCCGAGGTTCTTGATGTAGTCGAGTTTCGCCGTCAGGCCGGGAAAATCGCCGATGCCGTCGTCGTTCGCATCGAAGAACGCCTTAACATGCACCTGATAGATAATCGCGTCCTTGTACCAAAGCGGGTCGTTGTCGATCACGTCGTCTTTCTGAGATTCAGTCGAAAGATTGCTGCCGGGTTGAGCTGCGGGTCGAGGCGCCAGCGATGCGGCGAGCCGCGCCAGACGTGCCGGGTTTCGCCGAGCAGCTCTTCGAGTTCGTACGGCTCGTCGTCGGCGATCTTGAAGTCGCCGGTCGGCACCCAGAGCACGGGGTCGCGGGCGGCGAACGGGTCGAGGTTGACGGCGACGAGGAGCACGCTCTCTTCCGTCTGTTTGCCGTAGAAGATGACCTGCTCGTCGTCGGCGCGATAGAAGGTAACGTTGCGCCAATCCTGCAGGGCTGCGTTCTCGCGCCGGATCCGGTTGATCTGGGCGATCTGGGGTTTGATGTTGCCTGGTGCGTCCCAATCGCGAACGCGTATTTCGTACTTTTCCGAATCCAAGTACTCTTCGCGTTCGGGCAGTGCGGCGTTCTCGCACAGCTCGTATCCGCTGTAGATGCCGTAGAGGCTCGAGAGTGTCGCGGCGAGGACGAGGCGACTCAGAAAAGCCGGGCGGCCGCCCGTTTGCAGGACCGGCGAGAGAATGTCCGGCGTGTTGGGCCAGAAGTTCGGCCGGTAGAACTCCGACAGGACGGGCCCGGAGAGTTCCTCGGAATACTCCGTGAGCTCGGCTTTGGTCGTGCGCCAAGTAAAGTAGGTGTAGGATTGCGTGAATCCCAGCTTCGCGAGTTGTTGCATCACCTTTGGGCGAGTGAACGCTTCGGCGAGGAAGATTGTTTCGGAGTGCCTCGCCCGGACCTCGGCGATCATCCATTCCCAGAATGCGAACGGCTTCGTGTGCGGGTTGTCGACCCGGAACGTGTGGACGCCACGTTCGATCCAAAAGAGCACGACGTCGCGCAAGGCTTCCCAGAGCGCGCGGCGATGCGGGCCTTCCCAATTGAAGTTCACGATGTCCTGGTATTTCTTGGGCGGATTCTCCGCGTATTTTATGGAGCCGTCGGGACGAAACGAATACCATTCGGGGTGTTCTTTGACCCACGGGTGATCGGGCGAGCATTGCAGCGCGTAGTCGAGGGCGATCTCGAGCGAGTTGGCGCGCGCCGCGGCGACCAAGTGCGCGAAATCTTCGAAGGTGCCGAGCGCCGGATCGATCGCGGTGTGGCCGCCGCGTTCGTTGCCGATCGCCCACGGGCTGCCGACGTCGCCCGGCTTCGCTTCGAGCGCGTTGTTCGGGCCCTTGCGGAAAGCGTGCCCGATCGGATGGATCGGCGGAAGGTAGAGAACGTCGAAGCCGAGCGCGCGGACGCCGGGCAGCCGGCGTTCGACGTCGGCAAACGTGCCGTGTTTGCCGGGCACGGTGCCGGCGGAGCGCGGAAAGAGCTCGTACCAGGCGGCGAACTGCGCTGCGCGACGGTCGGCCTCGACTCGCAAGGGTGGCGCGTGGCGCGTCGCCGCGCTAAGGTCGGGTGCTCGCGCGACGAGCGTCGCGATCTCGCCGCTGAGCATGACCGAGACGCGCGATTCGTCGTCCCGTTGGGCGTCGATTCCGGCGAGTGCGGCCTCGACCGCCGCGCGTTCGTTTGGGGCAGCCCGGTCGAGCGCAGTCCGTACGAGCGCGCGTCCCTCGATTGCCTCGAGCGCGAGCGGTTGTCCGGCGGCGCGCTTCTTTGCGACCTGCGCTTGCCAGGTCGCAAACGGATCCGGCCACGCCTCGATCGTGAATTCGTACGACCCGGCGCGCAGGATCTCAAACGATGCCGTCCAGCGATTGTTGTCGAGGTACAGCATCGGCGTCCGGCGCCACGTCGCGCTCGTTTCGCGGTAAAGGAGCGTCGCCGCAATCGCATCGTGTCCGTCGCGAAAGACGTCGGCTTCAACCACGACGGTGTCTCCCACGACGCGCTTGACCGCGAACTTGCCGCAGTCGATTTGTGGCAACACGTTTTCGATGACGACGGGACCGGCGGGCAAGCGGGCAGCTTCGAGCTCGACCAGCTCGGCGACTTGATGCATTAGGGGGGTCCTTCGACGGTACGGGTGCCTCGTGCATGCCCGGCCTGGCGCCGCCCTGTTTGAGATCGGGGCGGCGTGCCCCCCGATGGCCCCCAAGAGGGGGCCCGGTCGATTCGTGCGCAACGGCGCAAGGCAAGCCCGATGATCGATATCCATACCCATTTGCATCCGCCCAAGCTCTTCGCCGCCATCCGGCGCTGGTTTGCGGAGCGCAGCGACTGGGATCTTTCGGCGCAGCCGACGGAGCCGCACGCGGTCGCCGCAGTGCTCCGGGATGCGGGCGTCGAGCGTTTCGTGTTTTTCAGCTACGCCCACAAGACGGGCATGGCGCGCGAGCTCAACGCGTGGCTCGCGGCGACCGCGGCCGACTTGGGCGGGTTCGGTCTAGCGCTCGGGACGGTGCACCTGGACGACGAGGCCTATCTTGAAGACCTTCGGCTTGCGCTGGATGCGGGATGCATCGGCATCAAGCTGCATGAGAACGTGCAGAACCTCGCGATCGACGACGCGCGATTCGACCCGGTCTATCGCGAACTCGCCGCCCGCGGCGCGTTCCTGCTCGCGCACGTCGGACCGATTCCGTGGTCCTATCCGCCGGATGAGGGCGCGGCTCGGGTGGAACGCGTGCTGCAGCGCAATCCGGATCTCAACGTCGTGGTCGCGCATTTCGGCGTACCCGACAGCGCCCGCTACTTCGACCTCATGGCACAGCATGCGAGGCTGCATCTCGACACGACGATGGTCTTTGCGGCGCATTCTCCCGTCGGCGGGCCGGTCGAGATCGAGACGGCTCGCATCGAGCAGCACGCGGACCGCGTGCTCTACGGAACCGACTTTCCGAACATCCCCTTCGCGTACGGGAGCGAACGCGCGGGCATCGAGCGGCTCGGTCTTTCGGCGACGGCGCGGCGTGCGATCTTTCACGACAACGCGGCGCGCTTGATCGCAGCCGCCGGCGGCGAGGCCGAAGCCGATTCGGCTGCGAAACGGCGCTGATGCAGCACGCTACGCTCGAAGCAGCCGCGGCCGCGTACGGCGTTTCGACGATGTTCGAAGCGGCCGGCCGCACCGGCCTGGTCGATCTCGATCTGATCGCGCACATCCCCGAAGCAAAAGTCGCCGGACGCGCGCGCACGGTCCTGTGCGGGCAAGACGACAACCTGATGGTTCCCGCGGCGATCGCACGCGCCCAACCGGGTGACGTGCTCGTCATGCGGATGCCGCAGAGCCGCCCGGTTTCTTTGCTCGGCGAACTGCTCGCGACGCAGTGTCTGGCGCGTGGGGTCGCGGGCGTCCTCGTCGATGCCGCGATCCGCGATGCGGTGGCGATCCGGCAACTCGGACTGCCGGTCTGGTCGCGCTACATTCGCGCCCGCAGTGCGGCGAAGAAAATCGTCGGCGAACTCGACGGGCCGCTCGAGTTCGGCGGAACGACGATCGCATTCGGCGACCTGATCGTCCTCGACGGCGACGGGGCGCTCGCAGTCCCGGCTGCCCGCGCCGCTGAAGTCGTCGCCCTTGCAGCGGAACGCGAGGCCGCCGAAGCCTTCAAGCGCGAGCGCTACCGCAACGGCGAGCTTTCCTACGATCTCGACGGCCTGCGGGCAATCGTCGAGGGACGAGTTGACTAGAATGTTAGACTAGACCTATGAAACAGACCATCGGCGTCTACGAGGCGAAGTCCCAACTTTCGCGATTACTCGATCTCGTGGCCCAGCGAGGGGAGCGCATCGTGATCACGCGGAACGGCCGGGCCGTCGCCGAGCTCGGGCCGATCGAAAGCGACCGCCCGAGCTCCGAGGACCTGCTCCGGCGCTTCAAAGCTTTGCAACGCGTCAAGCCGCGCAAGCCAGGTTCGCTGCGCGAGCCGGGCGAGAGCCTTCGCGATCTCGCCCACGAGGGACATCGGCGTTAATGCCGTTCGTCGTCGATGCCTCGGTCGCCGCAAAATGGATTCTTCACGATGAAGCTTCGGAGACGGCGAACGCCTTACTGAAAACGGTCATCCGCCAAGGAGCTTTCGTTCCGGCAATCTTTCCGTTCGAGGTCGAAAACGTTCTCCTTGCCGCGCAGCGACGAGGCCGCGTCGACGCAACGAGCGTAGCCGAAGCTTTGAACCTTCTCAAACACCTCGACCTCGACATCGAGCCCTTTCTCCCAAGCCAAATCGGCCGGCACCTCGAACTCGCTCTTCGGTTCAAGCTGACGGCTTACGATGCCGCCTACCTCGTACTGTCGCTGCGCCGTGACGCGACATTGTTCACGGCCGACCACCCGCTTGAAACGGCGGCAAAATCGTTGGGAATCGGCACCGTTCTCGTCTAATAAGCAAGGCGAATGCTACAGGATGGGGTAGATGGGCGACATGCACGATCGAGACGTCAAGCGCAAGGACCAGCACGAGGAAGACCGCCGCAGGGAAGTGGAGGCCGGCGACGACACCGGCCTCGTTCGCCAGCAAGAAGAGATTACCGAAGCCGGGATTGACGAGGCTCTCGAGAGCGGGCGGCCGCTCGAGGGTGGCCGTGGATAGCAAAGCGATCTCCGCGCACATCGAAGAACTCGTCGCCGAGGAGCACCGGCTGCTCGAACGAGCCGAGCAGAAGACCCTCGGCGCGGCCGAACGCGCGCGGCTCGACGAGGTCAACGTCCAGCTCGACCAATACTACGACCTCTTGCGCCAGCGCCGCGCACGCGAAGAGTTCGGGCAGGATCCGTCGAGCGCGCATCTTCGCTCATCGGAGACGGTCGAGAAGTACCTTCAGTAGCGGCCGAGCAAGATGCGCGGCTTTCATGCGGGTGACTGCTCGATCTTTACTGCGAGCTTGAACCGGACGTCCGCCGCACCGGCGTGAGTGCCGCGGAGCTGTACTTCCACAATGCCGTCGTGAACCGGAACGCTGGTCGTCGTTCCGCCCCCGGCCAGGGTAGCTGCGCCCGAAACCGAGATCAGCATGCTTGCCGGATCGTTGCCGATGCCATGGACCTCGATCGTGAGCGTTTCGACGCTCCCGGTTGCGGTGGGCGGCAGGGGATGCGCGACGAGCGTGACCGCATCAAACGGCAACTCGTTGCTCGGCTGGCCGTTCGAAACCAAGCGCAGGCGGTGGCGTCCCTCGGAAGTATTCGGATCGAGCTCGCCTTCGATGCTGGTGGTCGATGCGGCCGCCGTTAAAATGCCCTCACTCCGGCCGTCGATCTCGAGCCGCGTGTTCTCGGGATCGATGCCGCGCACGCCGAGATCGACGAGGTTGCGGCCCGGCGTGCGCTCGTACGCCGTCGATCCGCTAACGATCGCGGGTCCCGAAGCCGGCGGATTGGGTACGGCGTCGGTGTTGGGGACCGGGCCATCTCCGATAGCCGTGTTCGCAGCTCGCGGGTCGAGATGCCCGTCCTTCTCAAGGGTCGTGCCGATCTCGATGAGGGTCGGTGCCGACCCGTCGATTAGTGCCGGGATACTGGTGGTTACGCGATGCTGCTTGTCGGTCGTCGTCGCGTAGGGGTGGTTCTTGCCGTCGGCGGTGACCACGAGGACGACCACGTTGGTCGGGCCGCTCTGCGGCCCGTCGGTGGGCGGCGTCTGCGAATCCCGCACGTAAAAGGTGATCTCGCCGATTCCCGCAGTCTTCGGGGCATAGGCGACCTCGCTCGTGACGCTTTGGGAATCGCTTCCTTCATTCGACGGTGCGAACGGTTTGAACGCCGGATCCTTATCGATCGATGCTCGTTTGGGGCTCGGCGGCGGAGGGGGCTTACAGATGCATTGATACTCGTAGTCGTCGTTTCGCTTGATCCGGTGATTATTCGGGTCGGGGCGGTTCGGATCGTCTCCCCAGGGACCCGGCTTGCCCGGATTGTCCGGGTCTTTCTTGAGGCGCCGCTGCAAGACGCACGTACCGGCGCACGTCTTCTTGACGCAGCCGACGTACGTATCGGAGTCCGTCAGCGGCTCGTCACCGTCGCCGACGAGCAAACATGCAACGGCCGCGTCGACCGGCGTCATGAACCGTAGCGCGAGCGGTAAGCCTCGATCGCAACGGTGCCCGACTGCCGGCGGGCGAAGCGCGAGTTTCGCCGGTCCTCCATCGCGGGCGTTCAGCACGCCCGCCGCAAGGAGTGCGGCAACGCCGATCGATGCGCCGATGCCTCGCATCATACGGAAAGCTCCTCTCACGGGTGGACGCAGCAAGCGTACTCGGCGCGGGTCAAATGCCGGTCAAATGCCGGGCTAGAGCCGAATGCGCAGCTCAAATGCCGGGCTGCGCCGCGCGGCACGCTTGCGGCTCGAGGTTTGGGAGCACGGAGTCATCGAGCACGGCGTCGTTTGGCCCGGCGTCGTCTTGCGCTCGACGGTACCGGCGTGCGCGCCGGAGTCGTTCGTCATCAGGTAGATCCCGCTCCCGAGAAGTGCCGCACCGCCCGCAATCGGGAAGGTTGAATTCCTCGGGGAAGACGGCGCGGAACTATCCTGTTTGTACTTCTCGAAGGCTTCGCGGGGTATCTGGATCGGCGCCCAGCCGACGTGGGGCAAATAATAATACTCGGTCTGGAGTGGGTTCGCGCCCGCCGATTCGTAGCTTACCTTGCGTTTGATTGTTCCTGACTCGATTTGCGGGCCCACCCCGGGGACCGTAGAAGGGCGCCACGTTTCGTGAAATGTCTCATCGCGAAACGCCGGTACGTCGTACAGGAACCAGTCCTCTGCGTCCGGGTCGTAGAATTCTTCGGTCCACTCGCCGTTGCTGTCGTCCGTCATGAGTGAGCTGCCGTCGACCGTGAACGTGCCGTCCGGGTTGAAAACCGTCGTGATGTCGAGTTTGAAGTTGTGGATTTCCTTGGACGGGGAGAACTGCGACGGTGAGAGGTGGGATGACGAGTCCCCGTTCTCGGGCGGCTCGCGGTAGATGTGATGCTCGTGGGTGACGACCTTTAGTGGTTTTTTCTTTGGATCGTTCTTGGCGTACGTGGTCTCGGTCCAGTCATCGAACTCTTCGCTAGGTGTTTGCCCCGATCGCTCGGTGCGCTCGATAACGTTGTCCGGGTTTTGCGGGTCGGGCGTGACGGTCGTCGTACCGGCAATCGGTCCTCGATCTTGTGCAAGCGCAGCCCTCGCGCCGGCGAGGATCAGGCAGAGAGTAAAACCAAGAAGCAGGGCGATCGTACGTGCCAAGGCATTCCTCCGCCGGCGACAACGAGTGAGCGCGCCGGCTCGTGCAACGTAACCGCTCCCGGTCAACGCACGGTAAAATGCGCTTTCGCGGCTCCCCCGTGGGACTGGCCGCCCCACATGCTGCCGGCCGCGACGCCGCGGGCCGTGCGCGCGACGTCCGCGGCCTGCGACGCGCGGCTTGCCAGCTCCGCGTCGCCTGCGTCGTCCGCGGCGGCCGCCAGATAGGCGTACGCGCGGTCGCACTCGAGCGGCGTCGCCTGCGCGGCGCGGTTGACGTCGGCTTCCGCCGCCGCCAACGCAGCGGCCACGTCGTTCGTGGCGCAGCGGGCCGCGGCACAGGCATACGCGAGCGCTTTTGACGTGCTGAAGTCGAGCACGCCCGGGGCGAGTTCGTCGGCCACGATCTCGCGCGCGAGCGCGAGCGCCTTACGGGCGTCACCCCGAGCGTTACGGTCGAGGAGCGCGCGCACGTGCAAATGCAGCACGTTGTTGCGAATCATGTAGGACGACGCATACAGCGGCGAGGGACTCAGGCGTACGGCGGTCGCTAGCGCGCCGTCGGCATCGCCGCGCACGCACGCTGCGACCCCGGCGATGTAGTCGGCAAAAAAGCGGGCTTTGAGGCGGTCGAGCCCGGCGTGCGGCAGGTGCCAACGCCGCTCGGTGCGTTGCGCGAGCGTGTCGGAGGCGCGTTCGAGCAGCCGATCGAGATCGTCGAAGCGTTCGAGATAGTAAGCGAGCAGCGCGCGGCTGATATGGAACGACGCATCGGCGAGCCAGCCGGCGCGAGCGGCCGCGCTCGCACCCGCTTCGGCGAGCCGCGCGGCTTCGGCGAAATTCCACCACACGATCTCCGTGCGCAACAATTCGCCCGCGGCTTCGGCAATCGTCTCGCTGCGTTCGAGCGCGACCGCCAGCGCGTACGCTTCGCGCCCAGCTCCCAGCGCCGCGTCACGCGCCGCACGATGACAGTGGACGGAGCCGATCGTCAGCAGCATCTCGACGAGCACCTCTGTGTTCCCGCTCGCGCGCGCGAGCGCGGCGGCTTCCTCTGCGGTGTCGAGCGCCTCGATCATCCGGTGACACTTCACGTACGCCGTCGATGCTGCCGCGAGGCCGGCGAGCAGGGCCTGCCCGTCGTTTCCGCGGCGCGCGTAGGCGACTGCTTCTTGTGCGTCGGCGACGGCGGCCGCGTCATCGCCCGCGCACACGTGAGCGCGCGCGACCGCGACGTGCAGGCGCGCAATCACCGCGTCCCGCGGGGCCGAGTGCTTCATGCGCCGCAAACAGGCCAGACCCGACTCGCAACGTTCGAGCGCGTCGCTCCAGGCGTTCACTTCGAGCGCTTCCTCTGCTGCGCGCAGAAAATCGCGGCCTGCGGCGGCGAGTTGCCCGGACGCGGCCTCGTGCCGCGCGCACCGCAGCGACTCGCTGCGGGCCGACGCCTCGAGCCGGCGTGCAAACGCCGCGTGCAGGCGAACGCGCCGGCCCGCATGGATGAGGCCGGCTGCGACCTCGCGGACCAGATCGTGTGTGAACTCGAACTGCGGGCCGCTCGGCGGCTCGCGCAGGATGCCCAAGCCCAGCAAATCGTCGATCGCATCGAGAACGAGCGGTTCCTCGAATGCGAGGACGCCGGCGAGGTCGCTTGGCGTCGCCTCGGGTTCGAGTGCGAGCGCGCACGCGACGTCGCACGTCGCTGTCCCGCGCGCCCGCAGACGCGTTTCGATGAAGCTGCGGATGTTCTCGGGCAGCGCGACGTGCGCGGCCGGTCCTCGGGCGATCTTCCAAGCGCCGTTCTCGTTGACGACCCGCCCCTCGCGCGTACACATGTCGAGCAGTCCGAAGAAGAAGAGCGGGTGTCCGGCACTGCGCTCGTAGAGCTCTTCAGCGAGCGGTTCGAGCGCCTCGCCGGCCGAACGCCGCACCGCGAAGAGGAGCTCGTCGCGCCCGAGCGCGCGCAAGCGCAATTCTGTTGGAGTGGACCCTTCGAAGAGCGCGCGGATGCGTTGGCGGCCTTCGTCGCGCAGGGCGATCGCGACGATGTGACCGGCAGCGGCGGCAACGCCCGCAAACGCCGGCAGCAAACGAAGCGCTTCGCCGCCGAGGAGATGCGCGTCGTCGACGAAGATCGCCGAACGGCCGCGCAACATCGGCTGCAAGACGGCTGCAAGCGTCGCGCCCCCCTCGCCGCTCGCGCTCGTGACAAATTCGGCGAAGCGCTCGCCGGAGAGGGCCTCGAAAAGATCTCCCCAGGGCCCGTAGGTGCGAGGGTCGTTGTCGACGCTACGGACGCGTACGACGCCGAGCCCCGCTTCGAGGGCGTCGCCGGCACAGCGCTCGAGCAGCGTGGTCTTTCCGATACCGGCGTCGCCTGATATGAGAATCAGCGCGCCCGCGTCGCTCGCAAAGGCCGCCTGCAACGTGTCGCGTTCGGCTTGGCGTCCCGCGAACGCAATCCGCAGTTCGCTGGCCGGCGTGCGCGCGCTGCGGCGCAGCTCCGCAGCTCGCATCGCGAACGCGTCAGAGGGACGCGCGCCCAGCTCGAGCAGCGCCGCTTCGCAGCGTTCGACCCAGCGGAGCGCGGCGAGCGGGCGGCCCATCGCGATCGCCGCGTCGACCAACGCATCATAGGCCGCCTCGTCGTACGGGTTGCGCGCCACGAGCAATTCCGCTGCAGCCGGATCCTTCGCCAGCGCCACGCAGCGCCCGAGCACGACTTCGTACGACGTGCCTGCACGCTCGCGCTCGGCGACAGGCCACTCGTCGTAGTCGCCGGGCAGGAACTCGCCGTGGTAGAGGTCGATTGCCGCGCGCAACTCGGCGATGTCGTTACTGCTCGTAGCGCGAGCGATCGATTCCGTATCGACATCGATCGGCGCGATCCAACGGAGCGTGGACCGTTCCGTTTGGAGTACGGCCTCGGGGTCGCAGCCGGCGACACGCAGAGCGCGGCGGATCGACCACGTCGCGGTCTTGAGGCTCGCTCGAGCGCGCTCCTCGTCGACTTCCGGCCAAAACACCTCGAGCAGCCCTTCGCGGGAAACGGCGGCCGAGCGATGCATCGCGAGATACGCCAGCAGCGCGCGCATCTTTGCGGTCGCGGGCGGCGGAACGAGCGTTCCGCCCAGCCACAACTCGAATCGCCCCAGTGTCAGTAACCGGTTGACGTTCGTTTCGATGAGCGCCGCCTCGCTCCGTCTCGCGCTTGCGCAAACTTCTGCCGAGCGGGCGCGAGTCCCGCTCTAGATGCGCATCGGCTTGCGCTGATGGGCGTCGGGGGCCGCATCAAACTCCGAGAAGAAAAACATCCCAAAAATCTCACCGGGCGAGCTGCTCGGCGCACCAAGGTCGATGGCACCGCTCGACGAGATGGTGCCGAAAGCGAGTTGGCTGCTGCTCTGGGCGTAGAGAACGAATTCCGATCCGTCGGCCGTCAGCGCGATGGTGCTCGGGGCCTCGGAGATTTCCGTTACGGGACCGGCCTGCCAGCCGCTCGCGGTAAGGGTGAGGGCCTGCAGTGCGAGCGGCGAGGATCCCTGCGGCGCGAGGACGACAAGGCACACACCGGATCTCGAGCAGTAAATATTTTGCGCCGGCTGCGTCAGCCCGTAGTTCGGCACGACATCCGCTAACGAGCTATTGACGGCGGAAACCTCGGTGCCGCCGGCGATGAAGAAGACGGGACTGCCGCCGACCGTCGCCCCAAACACCGGACCGGCAAAAGTTACCGTCGCCGTAGCCGAGGGACCAACCAGACTGCCCATACCATTGTCGGTGTACGCGGCAAGCGACGGCGGGGTCGTGCCCGTACTCGAGCTCGAGGCTTGCTGGGAAATGACGACGACGCCGCCGGCTTCCGCGAGGCCGATGGGGGCAGCGGGCAAGGTAACCGCGAGGCTCGTCGCCGGCGCGTTGCTCGCGATCGTGATCGAATAAATTTCGCTCAGGGGACCATTCGCGACGAACGCGTACCCGCCGAGACCCCAAGAAATGCCGGTTATGCCGAGATAGTACGGAGAACTCAAGCTACCCAAGTAGGTCAGTCCGTGATTCGCGCCGATGCGTAACGCGTTGACGGTTCCCGCCGTGGCGCCCGAGACGGGCGCATCCACCGCGTAAGCGTACCACGCAGTCCCCTGTTGCTCTGCTGCACCAATTGTCGGCTTGACTATGGCTGCGGCCGTCGACACGCTGATCGGCGCCGGAAGGTTGTTCGTTTGCGGGCTGACCTCAAACGCAGCGATCACGTTTGTTTCGTCGATGTAGAGCGTGTCCTCGAGCGGCGACGTTGGAATCGAAATCGGACTCGGCTCCGGAGTTTCCAGCCGGCTCACCGTGAGGTCTGGTTGCGTATACTCGCAAGCGGCGAGCACCGCGATACCCGCAAGGCAGACGAACCAAAACCGTAACCGCCGCGTCGAGCGTGCGAAGATTCGAATCATGCGATTGGCCTCCCAGACCCCGACCCTACGCGTTGCCGGTCAAACGCCGGTAAAATGGCCGCCGTCAGCTTGCCGCGCACCGGGTGAAAATCGCCAAGAGTTCCGGGGCCTCGCGAACGGGCGTCGCGCGGCGCGTCAGCGGATCGATGGCTCGCGCGGTAACGTTGCCCGCACCATCGACCTCGAAGCGGACGACGACGGCGCGCGCGAAATCGCTGCCGAAGAGGTGCTCGCGCACGCGCTGCGGATCGACCAGGGCGCCGCTTCGATGGCTTGCGACGTCGGTGACGCGACCGTGCAGATTCCCCGCGGCACCGCTCGAGAACCGTACCACGTACGTTCGCGCGGTCGGCGCTTCAGTCACGCTCGGTCGCTTGCAGCATCGCTATCTCCTCGGGGCTTCGCAAGCGTAGCGGTCGCCGGTCAATGCCGGGTCAAAAGCCGGAAGGCGGCCTCGGGACGACGAACCACAACACCAATGAGGTTGTTGCGCGCCCTCGTCGTTGTCGCGCTGCTTGCCGTTGCCGTGTACGCGGGGTACCGGTTGTTTGCACCGCAGCCACCGGCCGCCGGAAATGTGGTCGCGGTCTACTATTGCAAAACCGATGGCCAAACGCTGGCCAAATGGATCGTCTCGGTCAGTCCTAAGGCAACCGACACGAAAAGTGTGGCTTTCTATGCGACGGCCCAAGCCGTGGCCGGTCCGCCCGCGGATACGCCTGCGGTTCGCTTTCCGGCCGGCACCGTCGTGCGCTCGGTCGCGCTCGAAGGTCCGACGGCAACCGTCGATCTCGGTGGTACCATCGCAACGGCCCAAAGCGGCAGCTTCACCGAAGCCGGCGAATTTAAAGCGCTTGTCTGGACGTTAACTTCTCTACCCGGGATTAACGCCGTGCAAGTGAAGATCGGCGGAGCGCGCGTCCCTACGCTTCCCGGAGGCCATCTTGAACTCGATGAAGCCCTTACCCGGCAAAGCTGGTAGCCCGATGCGCCGCCGTTCTCTCCTCACGCTCGCGCTGACGCTGGGCCTCGCGCTCGGATTGTGCCTGCCCGGACGTGCGCAAACGCTGCTCCCGGCGAACAATTTCTGGTTTGGTGGGACGCAGTTGGCCTTCGAGCACGCGCAATCGCGCTACGGTCAGCTTGCCGTTGCAACCGACGACGGGGGCCTGGGCCGGTTTCTCGCCAAGCTCGGCGCCGTTTTGTCGTATCAGCCGGGACAGAACTCCATCGTCGTTACGTCCTCTGACCGGCGCGTCGTGAGTTTTACGCTCGGCGACCCGCACTTTAGCGTCGCCGGGGTCGAGCAGATGGCGGCATTCGCTCCGTTCGCGTCGGGCGGGGTAGCGTACGTTCCCTTTTTGGATCTCGCGCGAGCGCTCTACGTCGATCCGGTGCAGGACGGCGCGACCGTCGTCTTGCAGCCCCAGCTCGCTTCGCTCGAGGTCCGTCCCCAGAACCGGATGACGCTCGTTACGTTGCGCGGCGCGTCGCCGTTGCGCTTCAAGCGCCTGAGCGGGCCCGGTGACGAGGATTTGCTGCTGGCATTTCTCGGTACGGCTTCAACGCTCCAAGCGCAGCGCGACATTTCGGCCGCCGGGTTGAAGAGCGTCACGATCCGAGTCGACGGAACGGCCCGCAACCCGACGACGGTCGTCGACTTTAGCACCGCATCCGGAGGCGTCCGCGTCCTTGGACCGAGCGATTCGCCAAACGCAATCACCCTCGCGTTCGCCGCCGCCGGCGTCGCCCTCGGCGGCACGCCGATTCCGCCGGCGGGCAATGCAGCGCTCGCAACGGCGCCGCTGCTTGCGGGCGACCAGGTCGCAGGCACCGGGCCCGGCGTAACCGCGGTAACCGCTACGGGGGCCGCTCCGCCTGCACCGACGCTGCCGCCGTACGGCGATCAAAGCGCGAACGACAATCCGGCAACCACGAGCAGCGGCGCGCCGCTCGAATCGCCGACCCCGACGGCCTACGGTCTGGCGCCCGCAACGATCGGCGCGCTCGACACGCAGAGCACCGGCGACGGGTTCAACGTGAACCTCTCTATTACAGGTGACGTGACCTACGAATGGCACCGCCTCCCCGACAATCGCTGGTACGTCGATTTCAAGCCGGCGACGCTTGCCGTGCCGGCCCAGGACCGCCCGCTTGAAGATCCTTCGGTGCTCTCGCTGCGCGTCAAACCGTTCATCGGCCCGAACGATCGGCTTGCGACGGTGCGCATCGCGCTCACGCTCGCAAGCCCGCGCACGATCGGGCTCATCCCGACGAGCGACGGGCTGACGATCGCGGTCGGCGGACAAGACGACACGAGCGATCAGAAAGTCGGCATGGGTGAGCTGTTGCCGGGCCGTCTCTACACCGGCATCGTCCCGCTACCTCCGGTTGAGGCAGCGCCCGAGCAATCGATGCCCGGGCCGGACGAGAGCTGGAAGTTTGGTTCGTCCGTTCCGACCAACCCGCGGTTGATTGTGATCGATCCGGGTCACGGCGGCAGCGATACCGGCGCCGAGCACAACGGGCTTGTCGAGAAAGACCTCAACCTCGACTTCGCCAAGCGCCTGCGCGCGATATTGCTCGCGCGCGGCTGGCAAGTGAAGATGACACGCGATGACGACGTCGACGTATTCGGCCCCAACGCCTCGGCTCACGACGAGTTGCAGGCGCGCTGCGATGTCGCAAACAAAGCCGGCGCGCGAATGTTCGTAAGCGTTCACAGCAACAGCTTCACGACGAGCGAGCTCTCGGGAACGACGACGTACTACTACAAAGCGAATTCCTACGCGCTCGCCGACGCCGTGCACGCTCGGCTCACGGCCGTGCTCCCGACCAAAGACGACGGAATCCGGAAGGATAACTTCTACGTCATACACCACTCGACGATGCCCGCGATCCTCGTCGAAACGGCATTTCTCTCAAATCCCGGCGACGCCGCGCTCTTGAAGACGACTGCGTTCCGGCAGCGCGTAGCGGAGGGAATCGCCGACGGCATCGGCGACTACGCGTCCGCCAACCCCCAGCCCTCCGATAGCTCGACAATGGACGGCAATTAGTGCCCCACCCAAGAGATTCGTCACATAATTCGGCGCGGCTTTTCGCCCGCCTCATCGTCGCTCGTCGCTCAAATGACTCGTCATTCCACGCTCCTCGCTCCTCGATGCGAACGAAAACCCACTGCCGACTTATGCAACGAACCTCTTGGGCGGGACACTAAATTCTCGGCATTTTCGATTCGGGTCTCGGCGGTTTAACGGTTCTGCGCCACGTGCGCGCGCGCTTGCCGCACGAGAACATCGTCTACCTCGCCGACCAAGCCCACGTCCCGTACGGCGATCGCAGCGAAGACGAACTCGTTGCTTTGCTGGCGCAGAACGTCGCGTTTCTCGAAGCGGCCGGGGTCGACGGAATCGTCATGGGCTGCAACTCGTCGTGCGCGGTTGCGTCCCGCCGCGGCTGGCCCGAAACGCGTGTCCCGATCCTGGATCTCATCGAGGCCGCTGCGGCCGATGTCGCGACGAAAACCACGACCGGGCGCATCGGGGTTATCGCGACGACCGCTACGACGCGTACGGGAGCATACGGCATCGCGATTCGCCGTCGCGTTCCCGGCGCGGCCGTCTACGAAGTTGCGGCGCCGGCGCTCGTCCCGCTCGTCGAGGCGGGCCACATTACAGGCGATGCGGCCGATCGCGCGGTCGCCGAAGCCTGCGCGCCGTTTCCGGTAGCGCTCGACGTCGTCGTGCTCGCGTGCACGCACTACCCGCTCCTCGATCCGAGCTTCGCGAAGGCGCTCGGCCCGAACGTCCTGCGGCTCGACCCCGCTCTCGTCCAGGCCGATCGCGCCGCGGCATTCGCGTTGTGCTCCGCGGCCGAAGCCGGATGGACCCGCTACGTCACGACGGGCCCGGTCGAGCCCTATCGCACCGCAATCGAAGCGTTGCTCGGACCGCTCGGTCCAGGCGACTCGGTCGCGCACGCGCCCCACAGCCTCGCTAGATCAACTTGAACAAGCGGAAGAAGATCAGGACCGAACCGGAGCCGAGCGCGATCCCGGCGAGCACTTGGGGGACCGTGTGGGCGCGCAGGTAGACCCGCGACCAGCCCACGATTGGGATGAGAACGAGAAACGGCAGCGGTTCGATACCGTAGAGGTAGATCAGCACCACCAGCGGCGCCGAGATGCCCAGGGCATGGGTCGAGATCTTCCAGTAACGCGTGATGTACTGCGTGACCAGTGCCGCGCCGGTGTAGCCGGCCATCGAAGCCGTAAGCAGCGCGGGCGCATGAAGTTCCCAGAGTGCGAGCGTCCCGATCGCGTAGAAGATCACGAAGACGCCGAAGACGCGCTCGCGTTCGCCGCGCACCGACATGTCGAGGTCGGAGATCTTGTCCCGGCTGTAGAGCCACAAGACGTAAAGCATCGGGCCGATCGAGGTGAAGAACGTGCTCGTGAACAGGAAGAACCAGAAGGTCGGCGTGTCCTTGGCTTTCTCGTGAGCGACGATGACGAACAGCGCAAGCGCCGTCAAGAACGGGTTGAAGATCGTCGAAAAGATGCGCGCCACATCGGTAAGCACGCGGCGACGGCGGCTGAATCGGATCGGGGTCGTGCGCGGCGCGGCGACCGGCTTCATGCGGGCAAGTGCACCAGGGCGGGGTGCTGCCCCTTTTGTCGGAACGAAGCCGTTTCTCTCGCTAGGTGAGAATGGCCGGGTCGCGGGGCTGTCTAAGAGAGGCGCAATGATAATCGAGCGAATCGCGTCGCCCCGCGACCTCAAAGCGCTTGCTCGCCCCGACGTCGACCGCCTGGCTGCGGAGATCCGCGAACGGCTGGTCGAGGCATGCTCGAAAAACGGCGGCCACCTCGGCCCCAACCTTGGCGTCGTCGAGCTGACGCTCGCGCTGCACAAAGTTCTCGACGCGCCAAGAGATCGCATCGTCTGGGACGTGAGCCATCAAGTGTACGTCCACAAGATGCTGACGGGACGCGCCGGAGCGATCATGACGATCCGCAAGGGGGGCGGCCTCTCGGGCTTCGCGATGCGGACGGAATCCGAATACGACGTGTTCGGTGCCGGTCACGCCTCAACATCGATATCGGCGGCGCTCGGGATGGCGCAGGCGCGGGATCTGTTGGGCGGCGATGAGACGGTCGTCGCGATCATCGGCGACGGTGCGCTCACCGGCGGTCTCGCCTACGAAGCGATCAACAACGCGGGCCAGCTCAAGACGAATTTCATCGTCATCCTCAACGACAACGAGATGTCGATCGCGCCCAACGTCGGCGCAATTGACAAGTATCTCGGGACACTGCGTTCGAAGCCCCTGTTCAACGCCGCCCGGGAAAAAGTCAAAGACATCCTCGGGCACATCCCGTTCGGCGACACGGCGCGCAAGGCGCTCTCGACGGCGGAGGAGGCCGGCATGCGCTTCGTCTCGAGCGAGCCGAAGACGGCCGTCATCTTCGAGGAGATGGGCTTTCGCTACGTCGGTCCGATCGACGGGCACGACTACGATACGCTTTGCGACGTGATCGCAAACGCCAAGAAGATCGCAGGCCCCGTGCTCCTGCACGTGAGAACGGTCAAGGGGAAGGGCTTCGAACCGGCCGAGCTCGACAAGCGCACGTTCCACGGCGTCGGACCATTCGAGCTGGAAAACGGAAAGATCGAATTCAAGTCGAGCGCGCGGCCGACGTTTTCGGAAGCGTTCGCGGACGCCCTAACGACGCTCGCCGACCGCGATCGCAAGGTCATCGCGATCACGGCCGCAATGCCCGACGGGACGCAGCTCAAGCGCTTCGCTCGCAAACATCCGGACCGGTATTTCGACGTCGGAATCGCCGAAGCGCACGGCGTTTGCTTCGCGGCTGGTGCCGCGACCGCCGGGCTCAAACCGGTCGTTGCGATCTATTCGACGTTCTTGCAACGCGCGTACGACCAGGTCGTGCACGACGTCGTCATTCAGAATCTCCCGGTCGTGCTCTGCATGGACCGCGCCGGCGTCGCGGGCGACGACGGACCGACCCACATGGGACTCTACGATATCGCCTACTTGCGCACGCTGCCGCACATGACGATCATGGCCCCGCGGATCGAAGCCGAGCTTCTGCCGATGCTCGAGCACGCGCTCTCGCTTGGGTCGCCGGTTGCGATCCGCTACCCGCGCGGGAACTCGCAAGGCAACCATTTGGACGCGCCGGCACCGCTCGTCCACGGGCGTGCCGAAGTTTTGCGCCAGGGTTCCGGCGTCGCGCTGCTCGCGGTCGGCAACGCTTGCGACGCGGCCCTCGACGCGTACGACCTGATGGACGACGGGGCCAAGCCGACGGTCGTCAACGTTCGGTTCGTTCGGCCGCTCGACGAAGCGCTCTTGCTCGAGCTCGCCGGGACGCATCGCAAGTTCATCACGCTCGAGGAGCACTCGCTCGCGGGCGGCTTCGGCTCGGCTGTGGTCGAGTTCGTCTCGGACCGTGGCCTCGGCGTCACGGTCGAGCGCGTCGGCGTCCCCAACGTTCTGATCCAGCACGATAAACAACCCCAGCAGCGAGCGAGCTTTGGGCTCTCGGGCGAGGGCATCGCGGCCCGGTTGCAGGGTGCAGCGGAGACCGCCGCCAGGCTGTAGAACGGGCCGCGGGTGACTCCGCTCTTTTCAACCATACTGCTGGCGGCCGCGAACGCCGTGGCGCCGCACGGCCCCGCCCAAGCGGTGCCGGCCGCGAAGGGCACGCTTTCGCCCGCGCAGCAAGCGCTGATACAAAAGCAGCTCCAAAGCTTCCAGTACACGCAAAAGACGCCACTTGCGGCGAACGCTCCGTGGCTCACGCACACGTTTGCTGGGCTTTTTTTGATCCTGGCGGTGAGCCTGGTTCTGCTGCTTGCGGTTCAAACGACGAAGCAGGAGGGGCTCTCGGGAACGATCGGCGGCCGGGTCGAGTCGGCCTATCGGCCGCGTCTGGGCTTCGATCAGCAGTTGGCGCGCCTGACCAGTTACGTCGCGATCGGGATGGTCTTCTGCGCCGTCATCCTCAGCATAACCGGGATCTAGGGAGACGCTGATTTACCGCCCGGATCGCACCTGTCATCCTGAGCGAAGGCGCGAAGCGCCGGAGTCGAAGGAGCGCCGTGACTCGGCGGTCCCTCGACAAGCTCGGGATGACATGAATTGATCTAGTGCCCTTGCTCGAAGTTCGCGACCTGCGCGTTGGTTTTAAGACCGACGACGGCTTCGTGAGCGCGGTTAACGGTCTTTCGTACTCCGTTGAGGGTGGCTCTACGCTCGGTATCGTGGGCGAATCCGGCTCCGGCAAATCGGTCAACGCGCTGACGCTCATGCGCCTCATCCCGATCCCGCCCGGGCGCATCGAAGGCGGAACGGTTTCGCTGCGCGGACAGAACCTCTTGGCCAAGAGCGAACCCGAGATGCGGAAGATTCGCGGCAAGGACATCGCGATGATCTTCCAGGATCCGATGACGTCGCTCAATCCGGTGCTGACCGTCGGCGATCAGATTTCGGAATCGGTCCAGCTTCATCTGCGGATGAGCAAGCGCGACGCGCTCCAGAAGACGATCGACATGCTGAAACTGGTCCGCATGCCGCTGCCGGAGAAGCGGGTCCGCGAGTATCCGCACCAACTCTCGGGCGGGATGCGTCAGCGGGTGATGATCGCGATGGCGCTGTGCTGCGACCCGGACGTCCTGATCGCCGACGAGCCGACGACCGCGCTCGACGTCACGATTCAGGCCCAGATACTCGAGCTGATGAACGAGATGCAGCGACGGCTCGGCTCGGCAATCATCATGATCACGCACGATCTTGGCGTCGTCGCCGAGACCTGTAAGTACGTCTTGGTCATGTACGCCGGGAACATGGTCGAGTACGGCACGGCGGAGCAGATCTTCGCGAAGCCAAAGCATCCGTACACGTTGGGACTGCTCGCATCGTTGCCGCGGCTGGACGACAAGGAGCAGACGCGTCTCGAGCCGATCGAGGGTCAGCCACCGAATCTGCTGCGGCTGCCGCCCGGGTGCTCGTTTGCGCCGCGCTGCCGCTACCGCATGCCGATCTGCGACACCCCGGTTCCGCTGTACGATTTCGGCGACGGCCACGTCGCGCGCTGTTTTCTCTACGATGCGCGGACCGAAGGCGAACGCACGCTCAAGGTCGACAGCGTGCCCCAAGTTCCGGCCACGGTGACCGCGTGAACGTGCGGGCTGCGGCAAGCGCGCGAGCGCCGGCGCACCTGCTCGAGGTTCGCGATCTTTACAAGTACTTTCCGATAAGCGCGGGCGTGTTTTCGCGGCACGTCGGCGACGTCAAGGCGGTCGATGGCGTCGATTTCTCGATCCGCGCGGGTGAGACGCTCGGGCTTGTGGGTGAATCGGGCTCGGGGAAGACGACGGCCGGCCGGGTCGTGTTGCGGCTGCTCCCGGCGACCAAGGGCGAGGTGATCTTCGACGGCCAGAGCGTCCACGAACTCTCCCGCGAAGAAGTTCGTAAACTGCGCAAATCGATGCAGATCATTTTCCAGGATCCGTATGCGTCGCTCAATCCGCGGATGACCGTCGGCGACATTATCGGCGAGCCGCTGCGCATTCACGCAATCGCCAAGGGCAAAGATGCCGAGATCCGGGTCCAGGAGCTGTTGCGGCTCGTCGGCCTGCAACCGTATCACGCAAACCGGTACCCGCACGAGTTCTCAGGCGGCCAGCGCCAGCGCATCGGGATCGCGCGGGCGCTCGCGGTGAGCCCCAAATTCATCGTTGCCGACGAGCCGGTCTCGGCGCTCGACGTCTCGATCCAAGCCCAGGTAATCAACCTCTTGCAGGATCTACAGGCGCAGTTCGGCTTGACGTTTCTGTTCATCGCGCACGATCTCTCGGTCGTGCGCCATATCTCGACGCGCGTCGCCGTCATGTACGTCGGCAAGATCATTGAGATCGCCGATCGCGACGACCTCTACGAGAACCCGCTCCACCCGTACACGCAGGCGCTGCTCTCGGCGATCCCGATCCCGGACCCGGCGGTCGAAGCGCGGCGCAAGCGAATCATTCTCACCGGCGACATTCCCTCGCCCGTGAATCCACCGTCGGGGTGCCGGTTTCACACCCGTTGTCCGATCGCGTTCGATCGTTGCAAAGTGGAGGTTCCGGCGCTGCGCGGCTACGGCGGCAGCCACGTGGCCGCGTGCCACTGGGTCGAAGAGCACGGCGGCAACGCTCCGGACCTCGCCGGGGCCGCTCCGACCGCCATCGCCTAAAGCGCCCGGCGCACACGAAAAAGAGCGATCTTGCGATCGCTCTTTTGGTCTTTACGGAAGCGGGCTACTTCTTTTTCTTGCGGCCCTTCTTGCGTCCGCCTTTCTTCTTGGCGGCCTTCTTCGGACCACTCTTCTTCTTGCGACCGCCCTTCTTGGCGCCGGTCTTCTTGGCTGCGCCCTTCTTGCGTCCGCCTTTCTTCTTGCGTCCGCCCTTCTTGGCGCCGGTCTTCTTAGCGGCTTTCTTCTTGCTCCCGGCTTTCTTCTTGCGACCGGCCTTCTTGGCAGCCGGCGCGGCCTTTTTGGCGGCGGCCTTTTTACGTCCGCCCTTCTTGCGCGAAGCCTTTTTGCGGGGTGCGGACATGGTCTCGGCCATACCCTCGCCGTGCTCGAGTTCTTCCAACGATTCCTCCCGTCCGCTGCAGCGGAACGATGTGCGCGAAAGCGTCAACACAGTTCGTTTTGTCAACGTCTTTGGTTGCATCTTATACTGCGTGCGCGATATTTGCAAGATTCGGACGTTTTTGGCCCAGGCTTGACTACGGCGCTATACTAAGCGCCGAGGCCCCAGATGCCCCGGAACCGAGGAGTTTTGAAGAAGCCGCTGATCATCGTCGAGTCACCGACGAAGGCGCGAACCATCAAGAGATACCTGCCGCGCTACGTCGTAAAGGCCTCCGTCGGGCACGTCCGCGACCTGCCCAAGAGCACGCTGGGAGTCGACGTCGAGCACGGTTTTCTGCCCCGCTACCTCACCATTAAAGGTAAGGGCGACGTCATCAAAGACCTCAAAAGCGCGGCGAAAGCGGCCTCCGACGTGTTCCTCGCAACCGACCCCGACCGCGAAGGCGAAGCGATCGCGTGGCACCTCGCCGAGCTCCTCAAACTCGAGAATCCCAAGCGCATCGAGCTCCACGAAATCACCAAGGCCGCGGCCGTCAAGGCGATCGAGTCGGCTCACGCGATCGATATGGACCGCGTCAACGCGCAGCAGGCCCGGCGCATTTTGGACCGGCTCGTCGGCTACAAGATCTCGCCGCTCTTGTGGTCCAAGGTCCGCGGCGGCCTGTCGGCCGGGCGGGTGCAATCCGTCGCGGTGAAGCTGATCGTCGACCGCGAGCGCGAGATCAAAGCCTTCGATCCGCGCGAATACTGGACGATCGGCGGGCTGTTCCACAAGCTCGATTCGCCGGCGACGTTCGCCGCCGAATTGGCCGAGATCGACGGCCAAAAGGCGGAGATCAATAATGGCGGGCGAGCCGACCAAATCGTGGCCGATCTCGTCGACGCCGGCTACCGCGTCCAGAGCGTCAAGCAGCGCGAAACACGGCGCAACGCGTCCGCCCCGTTCACGACCTCGACCCTGCAGCAAGAGGCTTCACGCAAGTTGAAATTCCGCGTGCGCAAGACGATGCAGGCGGCGCAGGCGCTCTACGAGGGCGTCGACCTCGGTGCCGAAGGGACCCAAGGCCTCATCACCTACATGCGCACGGATTCGACGCGCATCTCCGAGGAAGCGCAGGCTGCCGCAAAAGCCTACATCGAGTCGACGTACGGGGCCGCCTACCACAGCGGTACCAAGCAGTTCAAGGTAAAGGAAGGCGCTCAGGATGCGCACGAAGCGATTCGGCCGACGTCGGTCGAGCGCACGCCGGAGTCGCTTTCGGGCGTGCTCAAGCGCGACGACTTGCGGCTCTACGCGCTCATTTGGGAGCGCTTCGTCGCCTCCCAGATGGCCGCGGCCGTGTACGATCAAACCTCGGTAGACATCGCGGCGATGCCGGTTCGCGGCACGGCAAAATATACGTTCCGGGCCACCGGAAGCGTCTTGAAGTTTGCCGGCTACACGGCGGTCTATGAAGAAGGCAAGGACGAGGACTCGGTCGCCGACAAGGCGTCCGGCGCCAAGGGCGCAAAGCCCCGCGCCCTCCTCCCGGTCCTCGAAGCGAACGATCCGCTGGTGAGCGTGGGGCTCGAACCGAAGCAACACTTCACCGAGCCGCCGCCGCGTTTCACCGAAGCGACCTTGGTCAAGGCGCTCGAGGAAAACGGCATCGGCCGCCCTTCGACCTACAGCTCGATCGTCGAGACGATCCAGGCGCGGCAGTACGTCACGCAGATCGAGCGCCGCTTCCATCCGACGGACATCGGGATCGCGGTCAACGATCTGCTGGCCGAACATTTCTCCGACATCATGGACCTTGCGTATACGGCCAAGCTCGAGAGCGAACTCGACCAGGTCGAAGAGCACAAAATGGAATGGGTCGACGTGCTCACCAAGTTCTACGATCCGTTCGCGCGCGATCTCGCCGAGGCGGAAAAGAAACTGCCGAAAGTCGAACTCAAGGACGAGCCGACCGACGAAATCTGCCCGAATTGCGGGCGCGCGATGGTCATCAAGACCGGCCGTTTCGGGCGGTTCATCTCGTGCACGGGCTACCCCGAGTGCAAGACGACGAAGCCGATTCTCAAAGAGACCGGCGCCATCTGCCCCAAGGACGGGGGCAAAATCGTCGAGCGCAAGTCGCGCCGCGGCCGCACGTTCTACGGGTGCGCCAACTACCCGGCATGCGATTTCGTCTCCTGGGACCGCGTCGTCCCCGAGCCCTGTCCCGTCTGCGGCGCCTACGTCACTGTGAAGTCGAAGCGCGGCGCGCTGCACTTCGAGTGTTCGCGTGACAAGGCCCACGACACGAGCGCGATCGGCGCCGCAGCCGAACGGGAGTCGGAACCGGTCGAGGTCTAGCGGGTGCTGCGCATCATCGGCGGCGGCCTCGCCGGTTGCGAGGCCGCGTGGCAGGCGGCGCAGCGGGGTCTCGAGGTCGAGCTCTACGAGATGCGCCCGCACGAGCGCGGACCGGCGCATAAGACGGACCGCTTGGCGGAGCTGGTTTGCAGCAATTCGCTGCGCGGAGCTGCGCTTGAAAACGCCGTCGGGCTCCTCAAGGAAGAACTTGCGCGGCTCGACTCGCTGATCGTGACGAGCGCGCGCGAGACGGCGGTGCCGGCGGGCGGCGCGCTCGCCGTCGACCGCGATCGCTTCTCGGATCTCGTCGAAACGCGGCTGGGGGCGCATCCGAACGTCCGCCTGGTTCGCGCGGAGGTGCGTGCGCTCGACCTCGACGTTCCGACGATCGTCGCCTGCGGACCGCTCCCTTCGGAGCCGCTCTCGCATGCGATCGATGCGCTGCTTCCCGCGCGGCTGCACTACTACGACGCCGCCTCGCCGATCGTCGCAACCGAGTCGCTCGATCTCGATCGGATGTACGAGAAATCGCGCTACGACAAGGGTGACGGCGCGGATTATCTCAACATCCCGCTCGACCGCGAGCAGTACGCCACGTTCGTGCGCGACCTGCGCGAGCTTCCCAAGCACGAGCCCAAAGAGTTCGAGAGCGACGCGGCGGCCGGCGACGTACCATATTTCGAGGGCTGCTTGCCGATCGAAGAGATGGCGGCGCGGGGCGAGGACGCGCTGCGCTACGGGCCGCTTAAACCGGTCGGCTTGCGCGATCCGCGCACGGGCGTCGCTCCCTATGCGGTCGTGCAGCTCCGTAAGGAAAACCTCGCGGGGACGGCCTACAATTTGGTCGGTTTTCAAACCCGGTTGACGTGGCCCGCACAGAAAGAAGCTTTCGGCAAATTGCCTGGCCTCGCGAACGCCGAGTGGTTGCGTCTCGGCGTGATGCACCGCAACTCGTTCCTCGACGCGCCGCGCCACCTCATGCCGGACCTGCGCCTGCGCGGCCACGAGCGGCTTTGGTTCGCGGGGCAGATCACGGGCGCTGAGGGGTACGTCGAAGCAGCAGCGTGCGGCCTGATCGCGGCGCTCTCCGCGGTTGGGGTGCTTCTCGGCTGCGACCCGCTCGACGTCCCCGCGGATACGGCGCTCGGAGCCGTCATCGCGCATTTGCAGAACGCACAAACCGCCGACTTCCAACCGTCCAACGTCAGCTGGGCATACTTTTCCCCGCTCCCGGGCAAACCGGTGCGCGACAAGCGCGAACGCCGCCGCCTGCTCGCGCAGCGCGCGCTCGCAAAGATCGACGCATGGAAGGCGACGCTAGAACCGAGTTCTGCACAAGGCCGACATCTCACGGCAACGAAGGCGTAACTGCAATGGCCGACGCTCGTAGTGTGACCGATGCCGAAATTCGGTCCGGGTTCGCTAGCTTGCATGAGGCGATCGCGCTCGGATTCGCCAAGATGGACGAGTGCTTTTCGCGGATGGACGAGCGCTTTTCGCGGATGGACGAGCGCTTTTCGCGGATGGACGAGCGCTTTTCGCAGATGGACGAGCGCTTTGGTCGCCTCGAACAGTCGATGCTTCGCCGCTTCGATGGCGTGGACACGCGTCTTGACGCGCTCGAAGGAAAGCGGCGGCGTCGCCAATAGCCCGGAGGGCTTCCGCGGCCGCTCTCGATAGGTAGCGGGATGCGCATCCGATCCACGACCATCCTCGCCGTTCGGCGCGACGGAAAGCTCGCGATCGCCGGCGACGGGCAGGTCACGTTCGATAAGACGATCATGAAGCATGGCGCGCACAAGGTGCGGCGCATTGCCGGCGGCAGCGTGCTCGCGGGCTTCGCGGGCAGTGCGGCCGACGGAATCACCTTGCTCGAGAAATTCGAGAACAAGCTCGCCGAGTACAAGAACAACCTCGTGCGGGCCGCCGTCGAGTTGGCGAAGGACTGGCGTCAGGACCGGGCTCTTCGGCGCCTCGAGGCCCTCCTCGTCGTGGGCACGGCGGAGCACCTGTTCGTCATCAGCGGAACCGGTGACGTCATCGAGCCCGACGAGGGGATCGCGGCGATCGGCAGCGGGGGCCCGTACGCGCAGGCCGCAGCGATGGCACTCCTTCGGCACAGCTCACTTGGCGCCGAAGAGATCGCGCGCGCGGCCCTAGAGGTGGCCGGCCGCATCGACATCTATACCAACGACGACATCGTCGTCGAGGTCGTTTGATGATTGCCGAAAAGGACCCGATCGCATTCGTGCGCGCCAATCGCGAGCGTTATCTCGACGAGCTTAAAGCGCTGATCGCTTGCCCGTCCGTCTCGGCGGATCCAGCGCGCCATGGCGAGGTGCGGCGCTCGGCCGAAGCGATCGTTGCGCGAATGCGGGCCGCGGGCCTCGAAGATACGGAGGTCCTCGAGACTCGGGGACTGCCGGTCGCGTACGGTTCGTGGCTGCACGCGCCGGGCGCCCCGACCGTTCTCATCTACGGTCACCACGATGTCCAGCCCGAAGATCCGCTGGATCTGTGGCTATCGCCGCCGTTTGAGGGAACGGTGCGCGACGGTAAGCTCTTCGGTCGCGGCTCGGTCGACGACAAAGGCCAGGTGCTGATGCACCTCGCTGCGATCGAAGCGCACTTGCACGCGCGCGGACGCTTGCCGATAAACGTGAAAGTCGTCGTCGAAGGTGAAGAAGAAATCGGTTCGCCGAGCTTCGAGGCCTTTCTCGCACGCGAAAAAGAGCGCCTCGCGTGCGACGTCGTCGTCGTTTCCGATACGGCCGTATTTGCCGAAGACATTCCCTCGCTGACGGTTTCGCTGCGCGGGCTCGTCCACTGGGAAGTCGCCGTCCATGGACCTTCGAACGATTTGCACTCCGGCTACTTCGGGGGACTCGTCGTCAATCCGATCGAGGCCCTGGCGAAGATGCTCGCAACGTTGCGTTCGGCCGACGGCCGGATCGCCGTCGCCGGCTTCTACGACGGCGTGCGCGAGTTGGCTCCGGCCGAACGCGCGGACCTTGCCACGTTGCCCTTCGACCTGCCGCGCGAATCGCGCGCGCTTGGGGTCACCGAGCTCTCCGGCGGCGAATACGAACGCGCCCCGCTCGAACGGATGTGGACCCGTCCGACGCTCGAGCTCAACGGCATCTACGGTGGATACCAAGGCCCTGGTGCGAAGACGATCATCCCCAGTTGGGCGCGCGCCAAACTCTCCGCGCGGCTGGTCGGCGAGCAGGATCCCGAACGGATCAAAGCTGCGGTCCGCGATCACCTGCGCGCGGTCGCGCCGCCCGGTGTTTGGGTTGAGATCGATTGCGACGGCGACGTCCGTGCGGTAACGACCTCGCGCGATCACCCGGCGGTCCTCGCCGCGGCGCGCGCGATGGAACGCGGCTTCGGAAAGCCGCCCGTCTTCATCGGCACCGGCGGTACGATCGGTCCCGTCTCGAGCTTCGACCGCATCTTGCATTTGCCGCAGGTCCTGATCGGCGTCGGCCTTCCCGACGATTCGATCCACGCGCCGAACGAAAAGTTCGATCTGCGTCAGTTCTATGGCGGCATCGAAACGATGACCTACCTCTACGACGAACTCGCGGAAGCCTTAGGTTAGCTCGTGCCGGACACGGCGGGACCCGTCGCAGGACGTCGAAGGCCCGATAGACCATGGCGTCCACCGACCTTACCCCCCGCCAAATCGTTGCCGAGCTCGACCGTTATATCGTCGGACAGGCGAAAGCCAAGCGCGCCGTCGCGATCGCGATGCGCAACCGTTATCGGCGCGAGCGCCTCGGCGGCGAGATGCGCGGGGAGATCATCCCCAAGAACATCCTGATGATCGGGCCGACTGGTGTCGGCAAAACCGAGATCGCGCGGCGGCTCGCAATGCTCGCGGGCGCGCCGTTCGTGAAGGTCGAGGCGACGAAGTACACCGAGGTCGGTTACGTCGGGCGCGACGTCGAGTCGATGGTTCGCGATCTCGCTGAGGCGGCAGTTCGCATGGTCCAGGAAGAGCGGCGCGAGGAAGTGCGCGAGGCGGCCGATGCGGCCGCCGTCGAGCGCATCATCGATCTGCTCTACCCCGAAACGCGCGCGCCCGGCGCGGCGCAACCGGCGAATCCGCTCGCGCAAACGCTCGGCTCGATCTTCGGCGGTTCGTTCGGACAAACGCCCACGCAGTCCCAGCCGGTCCAGACGGCGACTGCGGCGTCGAACTCCGACGATACGCGTACGGTTCGCGAACAAGCGCGGGCGGACGTGCTGCGCGGGTTCTTCGACGTGCGGCTCGTCGACATTGAGGTCGAGGAAAGCCCGCAGCTTCCGGTCGGCATGATCGGCGGCTTCGATCCGTCGATGGGCGGAAGCGGAGCGGACATGAGCGAGATGCTGGGCGGCCTCTTACCGAAGAAACGGGTGCGCAAGCGCGTCACGGTCGCCGAGGCGCGCCGCATCTTCGCGCAGGAAGAGGCCGCGAAGCTCGTCGACATGGACGCGGTCAAGCGCGAAGCGTTGCGCCGCGCCGGCGAGAACGGCATCATCTTCATCGATGAGATCGATAAGGTCGCCGGTCGCGAAGGCAGCCGCGGACCCGACGTCTCGCGCGAAGGCGTGCAGCGCGACATCTTGCCGATCGTCGAAGGCAGCACGGTCGCGACGAAGCACGGTTCGCTCAAGACCGATCACGTGCTCTTCATCGCAGCCGGCGCCTTTCACATGAGCAAGCCGTCGGATCTGATCCCCGAACTACAGGGCCGCTTTCCGATTCGCGTCGAGCTCGATTCGCTCTCGGTCGAGGATTTTAAGACGATCCTCACCCAGCCGAAGAATGCGCTCACCGAGCAATACAAAGCGCTGCTCGGCGTGGAAGGCGTGACCCTCACCTTCGCTCCCGAGGGCATCGAGCAGCTCGCGCGCTACGCGATGCAGGTCAACGAACAAACCGAAAACATCGGCGCCCGCCGCCTCCACACGGTCCTCGAGCGCCTGCTCGAAGACGTCTCCTACGCAGCACCCGAAGAGGCCGCCGCCGTCGTGGTCGACGCCGAATACGTGCGCACGCGCCTCGCGGAGATTGTGGAGAGCGCCAACCTTAGCACGTATATCCTCTAGCCGTTGCTGCGCGCTCGGACCAGCGGATGCGGCCCGTCCACTGCATCGTCGCGAACAACGTTACGATCGCGCCGATCGTTATCGAGAGGCCGCTATATCCTTCATTGAAAAGTGCGAGCGAGAAGAGGACGAGATAGAAGAATTGTGCGGCCGCGGCTTCGACGGCGGCGAAACGAAGGTTGACGACGAGCCGAAGATACGTGATCGTTAGAAACATCGAGACGACCGAGCAGATCGCAAACGCGAGGCCGACCGGGATGCGGTCGACCGTATATGCGAACAGCAGATGGAACGCGAAGAACGCGGCGGCGAGGAAGAAATAGTTGATCGGATGCAGGTCGATCCCGCGCAGCGTCGTGACGACGAGCAGCACGAACACGTAGAACAGGAGCGACACGGGCGCCCAGAACGTGATACGCTGCGCGAGTGGTCCGGGCTGAAGGATTTGCGGAAACGCCATGCCGATGCCGTAGCCCGCGATCAAGTGTCCGTAACGCCAGGTCAGCTCCCAACCGGTGTGGGCGCGGCGTTCGTACGTCGGAGCGAGCGTCTGGGGCGGGAAGTCGATCTGGGTAAAGTTCGTCGTCATCTTCAGGACGAAGTTGCGGACATCGGCCATGTCGCTCGACAGCCGGTACGTCCACGTGCCCAGGCCGTGCGACGTATACGCGATGCGCACGACCGCAGTCCCGCCGGCTTGCAGCACCGCGGCGGCGAGCAACCCCTCACTGCCGGCGCTCGTCCCGAGCGGCCGGCCGTTGAAGCTGATGACGACGTCGTCGTAGGTTGCCTGCTGCGCGGCGAACGGTAACACGATGCGAAGACGTGCGACTCTGCCGTCGTTGTGGATGTCGTAGTTCGAATCGAAGCCGACGACGTAGGTGTTGTACCACAGCAGACCTTTTTGACGCTGGTCGAGTGCGAGGTTCACGCGAATGTCCGTGCGCTCGGGATTGAGGTCGGAGGTCGTCGTAACGAGCGTTCGCGTTTTCCCGGTGACGACCGTCGCGTCGCGATCGAGATGGAACTTGGCCGGCAGCTGCGTCTGCTCCGAGCCCCACAACCCGCCGAGGGCGGCTCGCTGCTCGGTGTCGGAATCGGACGTCCGGGTCACGAGGGTTTCCCCGAGAATCGTCCACGCGCACGATGCACCGAACACGATGATGAAGATACCGATCAGGCGGCTTGGAGCAGTCACTTTGCCTCACAAAGTTACTCTGTTGCGTAACTTTGTATCACAAAGTTACTGCAGGCGCAAGTGGCAAGTGCTTCCGTGCCGCCGGCCAGGCAGTTTCCATGCTTTCGCGGCTCCGCTATAATCGGACTCGTGCCGTACATCAGACCGATAATTCACGAGGGGAATCCGACCCTCCGGAAGGTCGCCAAGAAAGTGAACCTCGAGGAGTTGAAGGATCCGCTCTTTCAGCAGCTCATCGACGACATGTTTGAGACCATGTATGAGGCGCCGGGGATCGGGCTTGCGGCGCCGCAGATCAACGTTCCGAAGCGCATCTTCGTGGTCGATCTGCAGAACGACAAAGAACAGGGTCCGTACGTCGTGATCAACCCGAAGTTTACCGTGACCGAAGGCGAGATCGAGTCGATCGAAGGCTGCCTCTCGGTGCCGGGGATGATCGGCGACCTGCCGCGTTTCGAGCGCGTCGTTTGCGTCGGAGTGGATCGTCACGGCGAGCGGATCGAGTTGGAAGGAACCGAGCTGTTCGGGCGCTGCCTGCAGCATGAGATGGACCATCTCAACGGCGTGCTGTACATCGATAAGGCAAAGAACGTCCGCCCGGCGCAAACCGAAGAAGAGAAAGAAGCGCTCGCCGAGATCGAGGTGGAGGGCGCTGCGCTCGAGCGCAACGCTGCCTCCGCGTAGTCTGCGCGGCGTTTTTTTCGGGACGAGCGAGTTTGCCGTTCCGGCGCTGCGCGCGTTTGCGAACGCGCTCGACTGCGTCCTCGTCGTAACCCAACCGGACCGGCCGTCGGGACGAGGACACAAACCACAACCCTCTCCGGTGAAAGTCGCGGCGGGTGCGCTCGGAATCCCGACGGTCGAGCCGGAGAAGGTGCACGACGCGCTGGCGGTGCTCGGCGCGACCGGGGCCGACATCTTTGCGGTCGCGTCCTACGGGAACATCCTGCCGCCGGCCGTGCTCGATCTGCCGCGCCTCGGTGCGTTCAACGTGCACCCGAGTCTCCTGCCGCTCTATCGCGGCGCGACACCGCTGCAAGCGCAGATACGCGACGGCGTAACCGAGAGCGGGGTCACGATCATCGCGATGGACGCGGGCATGGATACCGGTGACATCCTCCTCCAAGAACGCAGCCCGATCGGCGAGCACGAAACCTACGGGGAATTACACGACCGCTTCGCGCAGCTCGGCGCCGAACTCCTGACTCGCGCATGCGAATTGGCTGCGGCCGGACGGCTGGAGCGACAGCCGCAGGCCGGCCTTGCAAGCCCGGAAGCAATCGCCGCGACGACGACGCGCCCGCTCACGAAGGGCGACCTGCTGGTCGACTGGCGCTGGCCCGCACAACGCACGGTCAACCACGTCCGGTCGCTCTCGCCCGCGCCGGGAGCGCGCGCGCATCTCGATGGAGAAGCGGAGATGGTAAAGCTCTTGGAGGTCCGCACGGCAGCGGCGCACGACCCGGACGAGCTGACCGTTCCCTGCGGCCGCGGCGAATACGTGACGATCGAGCGGCTCGTACCGCCGAGTCGAAAACCGATGAAAGGGCAAGAGTACCTCGCTGCCGCGCGGAGTGCCGCCGAGCGCAGGACCCGATGACGGCGCGCGACGTCGCCTTCGCGGTCGTGCGCGACGTGTTCGGTCCGGAACTGCGCGGGGCGCAAGCCGCCTTCGACGTGCGCGCGCGACGCGCCGGGCTAGACGCGCGCGACCGCGCGTTTGCTGCCGAGCTCGCGTACGGCTCGATTAAACGCCGGCGCCTGATCGATTGGTACCTTGCGCCGTACGTCGGCGGCCGCGAGCGCCCGCTGCCGGCGGCGATTCTCGAAGTGCTACGTCTGGGCGTCTATCAACTGCGCTTCATGTCGGGGATGGGCGATCACGCTGCGGTCTCAGAAACGGTTAACCTTGCGTGGCGCCACGGCCATCGCGGCACCGCGGGGCTGGTCAACGCGGTGTTGCGGCGCATGATCGCCGATGGACCGGCCGAACCGGTACCGGCCGAATTTCCGAGCGAAAACGAGTATCTCGGGACCGCTTACTCGGTGCCGAACTGGGTGGCGGCCCAATTCGCGCGCGCATACGACGGCGTGCGTGACGCCGCGCTCGCCGGCGTGAATTCGGCACCGCAGCACGCGCTGCGCGTCAATTGTCTGCGCGCCCTGCCCGAAATCGTCGCTGAAGAACTCGCCGCGCGCGGCATCGAGGTGCGCCGTTCGCCGTTCGTCGCGGAGTCGCTCATCGTCGACTCCGGAACGGTCGGCGACGATCCCGCCGGGCGATGGTCCGTCCAAGGGGAAGCCGCCGCGATGCCGGTCGACCTGCTCGCGCCGCGGACCGGTGAAGCGGTCCTCGAGTTTTGCGGCGGCCGTGGGAATAAGACGATACAGCTCGCCGCCCGGACGGGCGTCACGGGTCACGTCGTCACCGTCGAGTCCGACGAGAAGAAGGTCATGGTGATGCGAGAGCAGTTGGAGCGGGGCGGGGCGCTCAACGTCGCGGTGGTCGCGGGCGACGCTCGCGAGGCGGCGCCGGAGATCCGCGCGAGCGCCGTCCTGCTCGACGCGCCCTGCTCGGGACTCGGTGTCATCGGCCGTCATCCCGAGGCGCGCTGGCGCAAGACCCCGCAAGACGGTGCGCGGCTCGCCTCGACACAGGCCGAACTGCTCGCTGCGGCCGCCGCCCGCACGGCTCCCGGGGGGCGCCTGGTGTACAGCGTCTGCTCGAGCGATCCGCGCGAGGGCCGCGAGCGCATCGATGCGTTCCTCGCAGACGACGGATCGTTCGCACGCGCGCCGTTACCCGAGCGTTACGCCCCGTTCGAGCGCAACGGCGACGTCGTCGTGCCGGTGGGCATCGAAGGTCGCGATGGTTTTTACATCGCGACGTTGCAGCGTGCGGCGTCGCCGTGAACGCTCTCGAGCGCTTGGAGTCGATGTGCGCGAACGCCGTCGAGCGCGCGTTCGCCGCGGCGTTTCCGAGCGCGCTCGAACCCGTCCAAATCGCGCGCAAATTGGTTGCGGCCTGCGAGGCGGGCGGCCCGAACGGCCGCGGAGGGCGCCGCTTCGTCGTGCGGATGAGCTCCGCCGACTTCGCGCGATTCGAGCCGGACCGCGCGTATCTGGAACGTCAATGGAGCGCGATGCTAACGCGGCTCGTCGAACGTTCTGGACGCCCCGAGCGTGCGCCCGACGTGCGGGCCGAGAGCGATCCCCAGGTTCCGACCGGCACGGTCGCGATCGCGGTCGAATCGCTGCCCGAACCGGCCCAGCTCGCGCTGCGCTTGCGCAAGGGTATCCCGCCGAACGCGCGCATGCCGCTTGACCGGCGCACGGTCGTCGGGCGCGATGCCGCTTGCGATTTCACGATCGTCGACGCGCGCGTCTCCCGGCGCCATCTGGAAATCCAGCCGGACGGAGCCACCTTCCGTTTCCGCGACTTAGGCTCGTCGAACGGCACGTTGCTCAACGGCGTGCGCGCCGAAGCGGGCGAACTCGGCCTCGGCGACGTGATCGCGGTCGGCGACAGCGAACTCTGTGTCGAGGC
>Ga0302324_100003133_pt1 | contig 37440 bp, 29 predicted proteins | sample Palsa_T0_1_FD_201949 | JGI IMG/M metagenome (GOLD analysis project Ga0302324, IMG submission 201949) | Peat permafrost microbial communities from Stordalen Mire near Abisko, Sweden - Palsa_T0_1 | ecosystem: Environmental > Terrestrial > Soil > Palsa > Peat permafrost | place: Sweden: Abisko... | reverse complement strand
CAAGACCGTCACGACCGCTGCCAAACCGACCCCTACAACCCAGCCGCCACCTGTCACTGGTCCCAACGATGGTCGGATCGAGGTGATCGCGGCGCCAGGGAACACCGCGAGCAACGAGGTCACCATCACCAGCCAGGGCACCCTCCAGATCACCAATCTGGTCATCCAGAACGTGGCCGGTGGAGCGGGCCGGGCCGCGGTCCAGCGCCTGGCAGCCGGGACGGGCCAGACTCCTGAGGATCTACTGGTGGAGAACCTCGGAACCTTGACCGATCAGGAGTACACCTTCAACACGCCCATGGTGTTCACCTCGGGACAGGAGCTGATCCTCTCGGTCGACTGCCAGGCCGACCAGCCGGCCTGCGATGTCGGCATCTACTACACCGGCCCGATGACCGAGCCGGCGAGCGACACCACTACCACCTTCCCGTAGGGCGGGGGCGGGTCGGGCGGGGGCCGCTGGCGGCGGCTCCCGCCCGCTCGTTCCGGCTCCGGTGCACATCGGAAGTCGAACCGCCGGTCGAGTTCACCACTACTCGACGAGCCGACACGGATACACTCCGTGGGGAACCAGAGGGGGCCACCGCCCTCATTCAACAGACAGCCGAAACGCAATAGACCCGATTTTACGGGTGCGGTAGGGGAACGTGGGAGCAGGCGCTCACATACAGGAGCCGCCAGATGAGCCGGTGGAACGCGGCGACACCTCTGGGCTGGTACGCACCCGCCTGACCTCACGGCTGCTCGACCCAGCGGCCTATCTGGTCGGTCGGGTGGTGGCCCCGGCCGGTTCTGGCAAGTCGCGGCTGCTCGCCCATGTGGCCTTCGCCAACCAGGGACCGGTGGCTTGGTGCGGCGCTCCCGAGCCGGTCCCGAGGACCGAGCCAGCCCTGGTGGAGTGGCTCTGGCACGGCCTTTCTCCCGCTCTTGGGGTCGCGGGAGACCCGACACCCGGCCTCGAGGGGGTCATCGACGCCCTCGCCGCGCCGGGACCGGCTGTCCTCGTCATGCTCGACGACGTGCACCTGCTCGAGGGCAGCGATGCCGAGCTGGCCCTGGCCGACTTGATCCGCCGGTTGCCGCCCCGCATGCGGCTGGTAATGGCCAGCCGGGTCAACCTCGCTCTCGATCTGTCCCGCCTGCGGGTGTCTGGGCTGCTCGTCGAGATCGGCCCCGACGAGCTCCGCTTCCGGGCGTGGGAAGTCGAGGAGCTGTTTCGCGATATCTACCGGGAGCCGCTCATCCCCGAGGACGTGGCCGCCTTGGCCCGACGCACCGCCGGTTGGGCCGCCTACCTGCAGCTGTTCCACCTGGCGACCGTACGCAAGTCTCAGGCCGAGCGGCGCCGGGTCCTTGCCAGCATGGCCCAACGCTCCCGGCTGGTGCAGGAATATCTCACCCGGCACGTGCTGGCCGGCCTCTCGGCCGACCTGCAAGATTTTCTCATCCGCACCAGCGTGCTGCGGCGGCCGACCGTCGCGCTGTGCGACGAGCTGCTCGGCTGGGCCGCGGGAAGCCGCGAAGTACTCGCCGAGCTCGAACGTCGCCAGCTGTTCACCGACCGGGTCGACGAAGACAGCTACCGCTACCACACCGTCTTGTTGTCGTACCTCGAAGCCAGGCTGGTCGAGACCGTGGGCCCGACTGCGGCCCGCGAGGAGCACCACCGGGCGGCCCTCCTGCTCGAGCGAGAAGGGTTGGCGGAGGACGCCGCGGCTGCATTCGCCAAGGCGGAGGATTGGCAGGGGGTGGCCCGGACCCTCGGTCATCCTGACGGCTCCGCGGCCGTTCTCGGCGGCGCCTGGTTGGAGGCGTTGCCACCCACAGTCGTCGAGACGGACTCCCTCCTCCTCATGGCTCGGGCCCGGCGCGCCGTCGCCAGCGGGGCGCTGGCCGAGGCCTTAACGACCATGCGAGCAGCCGAGGCCGTCGCCGCCTCGTCCACCGTGGCGGAGCGGTGCCGGCGCGAGCGGGACCAGGTCGCGACCTGGACTCGTCGAGACCGACCGGTCGGGACCGACTGGCTCGCGGTGCTTCGGCACGCCACGCAACGGCATCCGAGGGAGGCCCAGCGGGTGGCGGCGTCGCTTCCGGGGGCGACAGGCCGCTTCGCGGAGGGCGCGGCCGCCTTTCTGGCCGGGGACATGCTCAGCGCGTCCCGAATCCTGCGCGGGGTGGCGGCCCACCCTGACGCGGCCTCGACCCTGGCGGCCGGGGCCCGGCTGATGGCTACGGTGGCGGGACCACTCTGCGGTCGCGTACCGGATGACCAGGATCTGGAGCGGATCCGAGACGAGGTCGAGGAAACCGCCGTCCCGTGGCTGGATCGCATGGCCCGGGTCGCCCTGGTATCGGCCACCGTCGACTCGGCCGACGTGCTGGACAACCTGAGCGACGCCTGCCGGCGGGAGGGCGACCGGTGGGGCGAAGCCCTGGTGGCCTTGCTGAGCGGGTCGGGCTGCCTGTGCAGGGGGGAGGTGGCGATCCCCTATTTCGAGCGGGCCGCCAGGATCTTCGACGAGGTCGGGGCGGGCGTGCTCGAGACCACGGCCCACGCCTACCTCTCCCTGTCGGCTCACGCAGCCGGTGACGCCGGGTTGGCCACCCGGGCCGCCCATCAGGCTCGCACCCTGGCCTCGCTACTGGAAGTCCCCGGGGCGGCGGGCGTGGCCGCGCTCACCCTGGGCCGGGTGCTCGGCGACGAGCGAGAGTTGGCGCGGGCCCGAGAGCTGCTCGGACCCCTCGGCACCTGGGAGTGGCACCAGGCCGTCGGGCCGGTCTCACCCAGCGTCCCAACCGCCGCCACGGTGGCCGTTGCCGGCGCCGGCAACGGCAATGGCAAGCGGTCGCCCGGCGGCAGAGTCGCCCACCCGCCCGAGACCTCGAGTACCGGGCCGGCGATGGCAAACGGGGACGGCAACGGCAACGGCAACATCGCCAGCAATGGCCACACCGGCCGGATCGCGCCGGCGCCCGTCAGGCTGCGCTGCCTGGGCGGGTTCTCGCTCGTCATCGAGGGCCGCACGGTGGACGAATCGGCGGCCAAACCGATGGAACGAGCCCTGCTGCACATGTTGGCGATACGGGCGGGTGAGCAGGTCCATCGCGAGGCGCTCATAGAAGCCCTGTGGCCCGAAGCCGAGCCCGACGCCGGCCTGCACCGGCTGCAAGTGGCGGTCTCGGCGTTGCGCCGGCTGCTGGCCGCCGATCAGGGCGCCCCGCGGCAGCTGCTGGCCCGGGAGGGCGACTCCTATCGTCTGGCCTTGCCGGAGGACTCCGACGTGGACGTCTGGCAGGTCGATGCGTTCCTCCGCCATGCCGGGACAGCCAGGACCACCGGTCAGTCCACACCGGAGGTGGCGGCGCTTTCCGCCGCGCTGGCGGCCTACGTCGGACCGCTGTTGCCGGGCGACGGTCCAGCCGATTGGGTCGTCGGCCCCCGAGCCGCCCTCCAGGCGGCTGTAGCCGATGCCGCCGCTCGCCTGGCCAACCTCTACCTGGACAGCGGCGAGCACCAGGCGGCCGTCGAAGCAGCCCGGACCGGTCTGTCGCTGGACCGTTACCGTGACGAACTGTGGCAGCACCTCATCGAGGCAGCCGAGCGTTCCGGGCACCACGCCGAAGCGGGCCAGGCCCGACGGGCGTACGCCGCGGTCCTCGACGAGCTGGGGGTGTGAGCTACCAAGGCAGCCGGTTTGCACGAACGTACAAACCAGGCTGCCCGCTGAGCACCCGTTGAGTGCCTGTTGAGGTCCCTTGGCCATGATGGCGATCGAGTCCGACGACAGGGGGCACAACTGGTGACAAACAGCCGAGTGAAGGTGTACGTGTACGCGACCGATCCGGTGTCGGCGACCGGGGTGGCGGGCGAGCTGCGCCAGCGGTCGGAGGTGCTCGTCGTCGACGAGAGCGAGTTCGACAACGCCCAAGTCGCGGTCGTGGTGGCCGACGAGGTCGACGCGGCCACTATCCGTACGGTCCGGGCCATCCAACGAGACGGGTGTCATCGGGTCGTGATGGTTGTCACCCGCCTGGACGACGCCAGCCTGCTGGCCGCCGTCGAGGCGGGGTCGTGCGGGATCCTGCGGCGTTCCGAGGCAGTCCCGGAGCGGATCGTGGAGACCGTGCTGACAGCGGCCAAGGGTGACGGATCGGTACCCCCTGACCTCCTCGGTCGCCTGCTGGACCAGATGAGCCGGCTCCAGCGGCAGGTGCTGGCGCCGAGGGGCCTTTCCCTCAGCGGTTTCACCGACCGAGAGGTCGACGTCCTCCGCCTGCTCAGTGAAGGCTGGGACACGGCCGAGATCGCCGACAAGCTGTCGTATTCGGAGCGGACCGTCAAGAACGTGATCCACGACATCACCGCCCGCCTTCAACTGCGCAACCGGTCGCACGCGGTGGCCTATGCGGTGCGGCAGGGTCTGATCTGAAGGCAGCCGAGCCGGCCCGGCCATCAGGACCCCAGCCGTTGCCCGTTCGGGCCACCGGGCCTGCCCGGAGGTCTGTCCTGTGTCACGGGGCGGGAAGGGGCGGAAGCCGCGATCATGGGACGCCGATGAGCCCACCGCTGCACAACCTGGGCCACGAGGGGAGGCACCGGCGATGATCAACGAAGTCGACGAAGCCCTTCGCAGCCTGGTGAGAGCCGAGGTGGTCAACGGCTCGGACATCGAGGTCCTCTTCGACGCGCCCACCCGGGAGTGGGCGTCCCGCCGCAACACGCCGACCGTGGACCTCTACCTTTACGACATTCGCGAGGACGTGAGACGGCGCCAAACCGGGATGATCGAACGGCGCAACGAGCAGGGCATCGTGGTGGAACGCCGGCCCGTGCCGCGGTTCTTCAAGCTCGCCTACCTGATCACCGCATGGACGCAGCGCCCCGAGGACGAGCATCGCTTGCTGTCCGCCATCCTGGCCTCGTTCATTCGCCACGACGTGCTGCCCGACTCCGTCCTCACCCCGGCCCTGCGTGACCTGGAATCGCCGCTCGGTGTCATGATCGCCTTTCCCCCTCCTGAGGACCGCCAGGTGTCGGATGTCTGGTCGTCACTCGGCGGGGACCTCAAACCGTCCATCGATCTGGTGGTCACCGTCGCCATCCAAGCTGACACCCTGTTCGACATCGCCCAAGCCGTCATGGCCCCGCTGCGCCTGAAGGCTTACGGCCACACCACCTACGACGTCGAGGACGATGTCCGCCACCTGCCAGACCCCACCGGCCCGACTGGCAACGGGCCGGCCGATTCGGGGCCGGCCCCCATCGCCGCGGTCGGGGCCAAGCCTGGTAAGAGCCCACGCCAGAAGGGGTCGTGAACCACCAGGGCGGGCCGGGACCGAGGGCGCCGGTCCGGCCGACGCCGTGACCTCCGCCGGTCCGGCCGACGCCGTGACCTCCGCCCCTGCCGAGCCGGCGGCCGGTCAGGTGGAACCATCGGCCGCCTACCTGCTCGCCCGATTCCGGGTGGTGGAGATGCGGGTCCGGGCCCTGGTCACCCACCGCCGCCGGGAGGATCCCTCCCCGGAGGACCCCTTTCGGGGCCTGTACCTCTCTGACGAGCACGTCGACCGTCTCCTCGCAGACGACTCGGTGTCGCGGGATATCGAATGGCACGACGAGGCGCAGTTGGCGGCCCTGGAGGAGGAGGCATGCGGTGTCGAGGCGGCCGGGACCTCGATTCGCCTGCGGTCCCTGGCCCGCCGGGCCGGCCTCGAGGAGCTCGACGTGGACCTGCTGCTGGTAGCCCTGGCCCCCGACCTGGACAGTCGCTTCGAGCGCCTCTACGGCTACCTCAATGACGACGTCACCCGGCGCCGGGCCACCGTCGGATTGAGCTTGGAGCTGTGCGGGGTGTCGGCCTGGTCGGCGGAGGCGAGGAGCCGGCTGTCGCCTGACTCAGCCCTGATGTCTGCCGGCTTGGTGCTGGTGGAGGAGCCGGACCGCCCGTTCCTGTCCCGCTCGCTGCGGGTCCCGGACCGGGTGGCGGCCCACCTCCTCGGCGACGACCGGCCCGACCCGGCCGTGGCACCACTGATCCGACCCTCGGTGATCCTGCCGGTCGATGGCTTGCCTGCCGCCCTGTCGTCGGTCCTCGCTGATGGCGTCCGTCTGATCTATCTGCGGGAGCGGCCCGGAGTGTCGGCTTCCGCCGTCGCCGCGGCCGCCCTCGGGGCCGCGGGCCTGGGTGCCCTCATCGTCGATCTGGACCACCTCAACCCGGCCGAAGAGTTGGCGAGCGTGGCCAGGACCGTCGGTCGCGAGGCTCTGCTCACCGCATCGGCGGTGGTGGCCGGCCCGGTGGAGGCCATCCTCGACCGGGCCCCGGGCTCCGTCCGGGCCTTCGCCGGGCTGCCCGCGCCGGTCCTGCTCCACGGGCGGGCGGCGTGGGAGCCATCCTGGAGCCGGGTGGTTCCCCTGGTGGTGCACGACCTGACAGGATCCTCCGCCGAGCGTCTGGATAGCTGGCAGACCAGTTTGGGTGTCGACGCTCCCGCCCGGCTGGATGAGGCGGACGTGACGACACAGTTTCTGCTGTCGGCCGAGCAGGTGGACCGGGCCGTGACGGCGGCCCGTCTCCAGGCCCGGCTGGGCGGCGAGGCCGTAAACGTCGACCACCTTCGAGCCGGGGCCCGGGCCCAGAATGGGGCGGGCCTGGAGCGACTGGCTCGGCGCATCCAGCCAGAGGTCGATTGGGACGACCTGGTGCTGGCCCCGGCGACCTCCGATGCGCTGCGGGAACTGGTCGGGCGGGCCAGGCATCGAGATCTGGTTCTCGACGGCTGGGGGATGCGGCCGGGGGGCGGTCGGGGTCGGGGGATCACGGTCCTGTTCGCCGGCGACTCCGGCACCGGCAAGACCATGTCCGCGGAGGTCGTCGCGCACGACCTCGGCCTGGACCTTTACGCGGTCAACCTGGCCACGGTCGTGGACAAGTACGTGGGTGAGACCGAGAAGAACCTGGAGCGGATTTTCACCGAGGCGGACGGCGTCAACGCGGTGCTGCTCTTCGACGAGGCGGACGCCCTCTTCGGCAAGCGGTCCGAGGTGCGTGACGCCAACGACCGCTACGCCAACATCGAAGTGGCCTACCTGCTTCAGCGCATGGAGACCTTCGACGGCCTGGCCATCCTGGCCACCAACCTGCGAGCCAACGTGGATGACGCCTTCGCCCGCCGCCTGGACATGCTGGTCGACTTCCCCACGCCGGATGTGGAGTTGCGCCGGGCCCTGTGGGACCGGTGCCTGGCCCCAGGGGTGCCCCGAGCGGAGGATCTCGACCTCGAGTTCTGCGCCCAGGCCTTCGAGCTGTCGGGGGGCAACATCCGAAGCATCGCCATCACCGCCGCCTACCTGGCCGCCGACAGCGGTCGGCCGGTCGCCATGGCCGACCTGATCCGCGGGGTCCACCGCGAGTACCGCAAGCTGGGCCGTCTGGTGGTGGCTTCGGAGTTCGGCGAGTACCACCAGCTGACAGCGAGCTGAACGGGCCTTGAACGGCCGACCTCCGACATCGCTCCGGAGGCGTTGCCCAAAAGCGCAACTGACGCTTCCCTGAGACCCGCCCTCCTGCCCCTTCCGCCCGGGTCTGCAACGAGGCATGGTGCTGGTGGTCCGTCCCGAGGAGGATGTATATGCCGACCTATCTGTCGCCGGGTGTCTATGTCGAGGAAGTGGAAGCGGGTGCGCGGCCCATCGAAGGTGTGGGTACAGCCGTGGCCGCATTCGTCGGCTTGGCCAGCGCCGGCCCGTTCAACGCACCGACCCTCGTCACCAACTGGAGCCAGTTCACCGGGACCTACGGTGACTTCGTCGAGGGCTCCTACCTGCACCACGCGGTGTACGGATACTTCCAAAACGGTGGAGGCGCGTGCTTCATCGTTCGCATCGGCGGCAACGGAGCCGCGTCACCCGCGGCCAAGGCTGAGCTGACCGCGAGCACCGGCTCGCCCGGTGGGGCCGCTGCCAACGTGGGCGCCTTCCGGGTGCAGGCCCTGGCCGAAGGTGCCGAGGGCAACGACATCTCGGTCGAGATCGCCGACACCACCACTGAGGGAGCGCCCGAGGACGCCTTCAAACTGGTGGTCAAGAAAGGCAGCAAGGTCGAGGAGACCTTCGACAACGTGACGAGCAAGAAGGGCCGCCAGAACGTCGTCAGCGTGGTCAACGCCCAATCCAAGCTGGTGCGCCTCGAGGATCTCGGCGTGACCGCGGAGAAGGTGTCCCGGGGTACCGTGGCCCTGGCCGGCGGGGGTGCGCCCGCGCCCGCCCACCTGGCTCCCGACGATTACGTCGGCGACTCCGCCGACCGGACGGGTTTCGGCGGCTTGGAGGCCATCGACGAGGTGACCATGGTCTGTGTGCCCGACCTGATGTCGGCCTACCAGAACAGCATGCTCGACCTGGAGGGCGTCCAGGCCGTGCAGCTGGCCATGATCGCTCACTGCGAGCTCATGGGCGACCGGGTCGCCATCCTCGACCCGCCCCCAGGCCTCAACGCCCAGCAGATCAAGGAGTGGCGAGTCGACAAGGTCGGTTACGACTCGAAGTACGCCTGCCTGTACTGGCCGTGGGTCAAGGTGTTCGACCCTGCCAGCGGCACCAACGTCTTCGTTCCGCCGAGCGGCCACATGGCTGGCATTTGGGGCCGCAATGACGACACCCGCGGCGTCCACAAGGCGCCGGCCAACGAGGTGGTCCGCGGTGCGATCAACCTGGAGATCAACATCACCAAGAGCGAGCATGACTTGCTCAACCCGGTTGGGATCAACTGCATCCGAGCCTTCCCAGGCCGGGGTATCCGGGTTTGGGGCGCCCGCACCCTGTCCTCGGACGCGGCGTGGCGCTACCTCAACGTCCGCCGCCTCTTCAACTACCTGGAGGAGTCGATCCTCAACGGGACCGATTGGGTGGTGTTCGAGCCCAACGACTATGCCCTGTGGGCCAAGATCCGCCGCACCATCGCCGGATTCCTGGTCAACGAGTGGCGCAAGGGGGCGCTCTTCGGGATGAGCCCCGCCGAGGCGTTCTACGTGAAGTGCGACAGCGAGACCAACCCGTCCGAAGGGATCGACGCCGGCCAGGTGGTCTGCGAGATCGGCGTCGCCCCCGTCAAGCCGGCCGAGTTCGTCATCTTCCGCCTCTCGCAGTTCTCGGGCGGAACCAGTCTCGTCAACGAGTAGTTCAACCATCGCAAGGAGGTAAGTGACGTATGGCAAATTTCACAGAGTTCACATCCGCGGGCGTCTACACGTTCTCTCTCGAGCTTGACGGGGTTGTGAGAAACTCGATCACCAAGCTTTCGGGCCTCCAAAACAAGACCACCAAGATCGAGCACAAGTCCAACAGCGACAAGGGCTTTGCTATCCATGTGGCGCAGCCCGGCTACCGCGAGTGGCTGGGGGAGCTCAAGGCCGAAGCGTTCGCCAACGACAGCACGGCTTGGGCCGATGCCTGGCTGGCGGACAGCAAGAACGTGAAGTTCAAGAACGGCAAGGTCACCATGTACAACCAGGCCGGCATACCGGCGCATTCGTGGACCTTCAAGGACGCGTGGGTCAGCGAGTACGGGATCGACGACTTTGATGCCAGTTCCGCGAGCCCATTGAAGGAAAAGATAACCATCGTCTTCGGCGAGCTCACCCACGACAGTTGATGCGTCGGGGCGTGGCCACTGCTTCGTCGGCTCCCGGCGAAGCGGCAGAGAACAGCGGGCCGGCAGAGCCTCCGGCCCCGGACCGGGCCGTGGCAGCTCCGGCTCGGCCCGAGCCGCTGCGAACCGAGTTCGAGTTCGAGCTACCTCGCGGCTACTGCGACCCGGACGGGGTACTCCACAAGACGGGGACGATGCGCCTCGCCACGGCAAGGGACGAACTCCTGCCCCTCGGGGATGATCGGGTACGAGGCAATCCCGCCTATCTGACGGTCGTCCTCCTGGCTCGGGTCATCACCCGCCTCGGTACCATCCCGGACAGCGAAGTCCGGGCGCCGGTGGTGGAGAACCTGTTCGCGTCGGATCTGGCCTTCCTCCAAGATCTGTATCGCCGCATCAACACCGAGGGCCATACCAAGGCTGCGGTGACCTGTCCAGCGTGCAATGAGCGGTTCACGGTCGACCTGGCCGGTGGTCGCCAGGGGGAATCATGACGTACACCACCGACCGGTTGTACGAGGAGGTGGCGTACGTGGCTTATCACTTCCATTGGTCGCTCGACGAGATCCTCGACCTCGAGCATCCCGTTCGCGAGCGCTTCGTCGCGGAGATCGCCAAGATCAACCGGCGGCTGTCCAAAGAGCAGGAGTGAGGTCGCCGTGGGCGTGCTGAGTCGTTGGCGGCCCGCACGCGGCGCCGATCGTCTCGTGAACGCTCCGGACGCACCCGCCGCGGCCGGACCCGAGATCATCCGGGCCAGTACCCTCGCGGCCACGCCAGAGTGGGCCAAGCTCCCCCCGCCAGCGCCGCTGCTACCGCCGGTGCCGTGGGTCGTTTCACAACACTTCGACGACTCCCTCGTTTCGTGGCAGCCACCAGAACTGTTCATCGCCCCCCTCGGCCATTCCATCTCGGCCTCGGCGCCCGCCGGGGTAGTGGAGGGCCTGGCCATCCTGTCGCCGGCGCCGCTGGTCCAGCCGGTGGTGGCGAGTTCGCCGGCCGCGGCGAGCAATACACCGCTCCCGTTGGTCGTCCCGACCCCCGTAGAGCCCGTAATGGCGGAGGGAGAGGGCGACGACGGATGGTCCTGGGTTGCTTCGCGGCCGGTCAGCCCGGCGCTCCAATCCGGCGACTTGACCGAGGTACCCCCTTCTTCCATCCCTCCTGCCGGGATGCGACCGTCTCCACCGCCCGGGCAGCCATTGCCTGTGGCCGTTGCGCCGGCGTCCCGGCCGGCTCCCAGCCAGCCGGCCGTCCGGGCCGCCGACGGGGATCAGCCGGTCGCGGCGCAGATACCGCCGCCGCCTGCCGGAGGCACCATTGCGCCAGGGCTGAGCACCGGCCTGGTCGGTGCCGCCCCCCTCGCCGCCATCGCCGAGCCGCTCGTCACCGCCCAGCTGTCCGCGGCGCCCCGGAACCCTTTGCTGCACGCGTCGACGCCGCCCGGGATGCCGCTCGTCCAACTGCCAACCGCCCTTCTGCCCGGAGGGTCGCCTCCGAGGCCACCTGTCGTCGCCAGTCTGCTCACACCCCCCGCATCTCCTGGGTCCAGCGAGCCCCCGGCTCGGCCGCTCACCCCAGCGGCCGGTGCCATCCAAGGGACCTCGACGCCACCGAACGACGCCGCGGGGTTGATCGGCGAGCGGGCGCTGACCGGCGAGTCGCCGGCCCTGGCCGGGTTGCTTCCAGACTCCGGACCTGGTGCAGCTGGACCGCAGTCTCGGGCCGGCCTGCCGGTCGCCCCGCTGGTCGACGAGCCGCCCGCCCCGGGTGGCCTGCCGCTCGCGCCGCTGGTCGGCGAGCAGCCGGCTCCGATCCCGTCCGGTGCGGACGCCGGGCCTGGCCCAACGGGACCGTTGTCACCAGCCCCCCGACCCGCCGATCCGTCCGTAGCTCCGCTCATCGGCGACACGATCCCGTTGACGGCCCGGCCGCCCACGACCGAACCCGGCCGCGCCGGTCCTGTCGGGCCCGGTCCCGTCGACCAGCCGTTGGCCCCGGCCGGCGTCCCAAGTGCGCCGCGAGCGCCCCGGTCGGGTGGCCTCGGGGCGCCGATGACCAGCCTGCCTTCCAGCGCGACCCCCTTCGATCTCACCAAGATGAGCCCGGCCGCCCGCCGGCGGACGACTCAGTCCCTAATGCGCGGTCACCTCGGCGCCCCGGCCCGCCCAGGCGGTGACCCCGGCGCACCCGCCGGACCGTCGTTGTTCGATAGTGCGACCGAAGAGGCGACCCGATCCTCGGTGGCGCCGGCGACGAACCCAGAGACGCGGCTTCCGCTCGTGGCGCTAGAAAGCCTGGGATCTCCGTCCTCGGGCGTCGAACCCGTCGACCTTCCTCCCGCCGCCCCCTGGGTGGCTCCCCTGGTGTCGATGACGCCTTGGCTGCCCGGCGAGGTAACGAGGACCGGCGGGCCCGACACGCGGCCGGTGCGGACCGGCCGGGTGGAGGGGATGGCGGTGCGATCCGAGATCGGCCGGCGCCACGGCGTCGATCTGTCCGGCGTTCCGGTCGACCGCACGACGGCAGGCGCGGCGCAGGCGCAGCGGATGGGCGCCCGGGGCTACACGTCGGGGTCAGCCGTGGTGATCCCAGCCGAAGTTGGGTCCCTCGACGTAGGACCGGGCCGCGCCCTGCTCGCCCACGAGTTGACGCACGTCGCCCAAGGAGCCCGCTACCAGGGCATCATGCCGGCGGAGCACACGCCCGCCGGCCAGCGCTTGGAAGCCGAGGCGCTACTGGCGGAGATGGCGTTCGCGCCGGCGCCCGCCGTAGGAACCGTCCCGTCCCTGGCGCCCGGCTCCACCGGATTGCCTGGCCGAGGGCCCGCACCCGGAGGTACCCCGGCCCTGGCAGGGCGCACCCGTTCGGGCGGGGCCGGTATGGCTCCGGTCCTGCCGCTGGCCCCCGCTACCGCCACCAAGGGATTCGACCAGACCGACCTGGTCGCGGCGTTGCAACAGCTGTCGCAGCCGGCCACCACGTCCTCCAGCTCTCCAGCCCCGACGGTCACGACGCTTGCACCTGGTGGCGCCCCCGGCCCGACCCTGGGTATGGCCGCGGCCGGCGGGGTGCAGCTGGCCAAGGAGCCCGCGCCGGCGCCGGCGCCAACGCCCGAGCCTCCCAGCCAGGGCGGTGATGACGGTGGCAGCCTCTTCGCCGAGCGACCGAGCGACGCCGACCTGTCCAAATTGGTCCGCTGGCTCTACCCGCTCATCAGCTTTCGCATGCGGGGCGAGTTGCGGGAGAACCGCGAGCAGGCCGGCCTCCTGACCGACTCGTACGGAAGGTAGTCCACCGTGAGCGACATACCCACCACCAGCGTCTTTTGGAAAGTCGAATTGGACGTGCCCAACCTCAGCCACGATTGGACGTCCTGCAAGGGTTTGGGAATGTCGATCGGGGCCACAACCGTTCCCGATACCGCCATGTCCGTCCTGCAGCACCACTGGGCGGGACCTGTCAGCTACCCCAACATCGTGCTGGGGGGCTACGTCACCTCCGCCACCGACAAGCTCTTGGCCTGGCTTTCGAGCTTCACCATGCTTCCGGTCCCCACCACGGCGCAGATCACCGCCCTGGACCAGTCCGGGGACGTCGTCTTCAGCTGGAGCCTCTTCGGCGTGATCCCCGTCAAGTACACCGGGCCGAGCTTCGCCTCCGACTCGCCGCAGGCGGCAACCCATGAGCTCGAGGTCGCCCACAAGGGCTTCCTCACCTAGACCGCCTACCTGTAAGGAGATAAATCGATGTCTTCCCAAGCTGTAACCGGCGGCGCAGCCGCGGCCAGCATGGTCAGCGCCTATATCACTCTGCTCGATCCCCCCGGTCCCACGGTGACGTTCCCCTACAGCCTGGACCCGTACACCAAGGTCAAGAAGTCGGAATGGCACAGCACCCCTCAGCCGGCGAACCCCGGTGGCGGTACCCCGCAGTTCCAGGGAGTGCACGCGGACACCATGGACGTCAAGGTCGTGCTTGACGCCTTCGGCGTCCCGCCCATCCCGGTGCAGGCATCGATCGAGATCCTCGAGATGGCGATGGCGCCATCGACTACGTCGACGGCCACGGGCGACGCCAAGCCGCCAACGGTCATTCACGGATGGGGCACGAACATCATCATGGAGGAGGCATACATCACCTCCCTCTCCATCACCCACAAGCGCTTCCTGATGGGGGTGTCCGTTCTCGCCGAGGTGATCGTCAGCCTCGAGGCGGTGCCGAGCGTCGTGCCCGGCACCAACCCCACCTCGGGAGGGCTCGCCACCCGCCGCACGCACACGGTGGTGGCGGGCGACACATTGGCGTCCGTGGCCTACGAGGAGTACCGGAACCCGACCAAGTGGCGGGCCTTGGCCGAAGCCAACGGGATCGACGATCCCATGCGCCTCCGGCCCGGAGCCGTGCTCATAGTGCCCAATCGGGGCGAGGCGGACTCGCTGATCTGACATGTCAGCCGCGACCGTAACCACCAGCTCCCAGGTCGAGATCCTGGTCCAGGGCGCGCCCCTCGACCCGAGCGTCTACGCCCTGCTGGTCTCGGCCGAGGTGGAAACCTGCCTGTTCGTGCCCTCCCGGTTTCGCCTCGTCTTCCGTGGGAAGCCGACCGACATCCTCGATGCCGGCGCCTTGCAGTTGGCCACACCGGTGACCATCCGCGCCAGCAGCGACGGGATGCCGGTCCCCCTCATCGCCGCTGAAGTGACCGGTCAGGAGATCGAGCACAACTATGACGCCACCTTCGTCATCGTGCGCGGGATGGACAGGTCCCACCGCCTCATGCACGGGACGGTCATCAAGGGCTACCTGGATATGACGGCGTCGGCCGTGGTCACTCAACTGGTCAGCGAGGCGGAGATCCCCCCGGGTGAGATAACCGAAACCACGAACATCTACAACTACCTGACTCAGCCGAACGTCAGCCCCTGGGTCTTCATCCAGCAACTGGCCGCGCTGGAAAACTGTGTCGCCTACGTCGACAGCTTGGGCCTCTTCCAGTTCGGGCCCATGACCGAGCCCTCCGAGGGCATGCCTCCTGTCCTCAGCTACGACGTTCCGCCGAGCGGTACCCAGCTGGTGCTGGGAAAGAACCTGGTCCGCTTGCGTGCTTCGGTGACCGGAGCCATGCAGGTCCCGAGTGTCACCGTGACGGGGTACAACTACACCACCACCGAGCCGGTCATAGGCGAATCCCCCTCCATCCCTTCCACCGCGATGCCCGCCGATCCGGGAGCCCTCCCCGATGTGGTCGCCGGCGAGTTCGGCGGCAGCATCTTCTACGACGCCGAGCGCCCCTTCGACACCGAAGGGGCGGCCGAGAGCCGCGCCCGTGCCATCGCGGCTGTTCTCGCTGGTGCGCTGTCCGACATGGAAGGCGAATGCCTGGGTGATCCGAAGGTGCAAGCAAACAGCAGCATCAGCCTGGGCATGGTCGGATCCCCCTTCGACGGGCAGTACCTGTGCACCTCGGCTCGCCACGTCTTCGAGGCGGGCGCGGGCGGTTACACCACCTGGTTCACGGTCGGGGGCCGGCAGAGCCGGTCCTTGTACGCGTCGACCTCGGGCACCGCCCCGGCCAGCCCCGGTCAGGGAAACATTCCGGGTCTCGTCATCGGGAAGGTGACGAACAACGTGGATGACCAGGACCTGGGCCGGGTCCAGGTGACGTTCCCGTGGCTGTCGCCCGACTATGTGAGCGCCTGGGCCCGCACCGTGCAGATCGGGGCCAGCGACGCCGGCTCCGGCTTTCTGTGGGTCCCCGAAGTCGGCGACGAGGTGCTGGTGGGCTTCGATCGCGGCAATATCGATTACCCGTTCGTGATCGGCAACCTCTACAACGGGGTCTACGGACCCTCTCCGCCACCGCAGATCAACGCGGGCGTGGCCAGCCGGCGGATTGCGTCCCGGGAGCGGCACACCATCCTGTTCGACGACGGTCCGGACGCGCTGGGTATCACCATTCAGACCGGCGATCAGAGCTGCAGCATCAAGATGGACGCCCAAGAGCAGACCATCTCGGTGATTTCGCAGGGCACAGTGCAGGTCAAAGCCGGGGAGCAAGGGCTGGCGATCATGTCGGATGGCGATATCACCATCGGAGCCACCGGCAACATCAGCCTTTCGTCCGATACCGGAACGGTGTCAGTGGAAGCCTCGGCCGGGTCGCTGTCGATGTCGGGAGCGGATGTCTCGGTCAGCGGCGACTCCAGCGTGAGCGTCAGCAGTGCGTCGATCAGCCTGGGACCGTAAGGGGGGAGCGAGATGGCCGAGGACTTCATCGGGCGGGGTTGGAACTTCCCCCTCGGCACCGACGCCACGGGCAGCATCGCCCTGGCCGACGCCGACCGCGATCTCGAGCAGGCCATCCGTCTCATCCTGGTCACCGCGCCGGGGGAGCGACCGATGCGCCCGGAGTTCGGCTGTGGCATCCACAACTACGTGTTCGCTCCCGCCAACGCCACCACCGCCGGCCGGCTGGCCACCGAGGTCAAGCGCTCGCTCATCCGCTGGGAGCCCCGTATCGATCTCAAGAGCGTCGATGTGAGCGTCGACGAGTTCGACCACAACACCCTTTACATCAACATCGAGTACACCAAGAAGGGTTCCTACGACCCCCGCAACCTGGTCTTCCCCTTCTACGTGATCCCAGAGGAAGAGTGAGCCGGATGGCACTGCCCGCCCCCAACCTCGACGACAGGCGCTTCCAGAACCTGGTCGACGACGCCAAACGACTGGTCCAGCGGCGCTGCCCGGAATGGACAGATCACAACGTCTCGGACCCCGGTATCACCCTGATCGAGACGTTCGCCTTCATGACGGATCAGCTCATCTACCGTCTCAACCGGGTGCCCGATCGCAACTACGTGAAATTCCTGGAGCTCGTCGGGGTGCGCCTCTTCCCTCCAACGGCGGCGACGACGGACGTGACCTTCTGGCTGTCGGCGCCCCAACCGGCGCCGGTCCTCATACCCGCCGGCGTCGAGGTGGCCACGCCGCGATCCGAGCTCGCCGGATCGGCGATCGCCTTCACCACCGCCGACGAGTTGAGCATCGTTCCCTGCGAGCTGGCCTACGTCTGCTCCATCCCGACCGGCGGGACATGGCGCAATCACACCGACAGCATCAACCTGGCTCCCTTTTCCTGTTTCTCGCCCCAACCGGTGCCCGACGAGGTGCTGCTCATCGGGTTGTCGGCAGCGGTGCCGCGGTGCGCGGTAACCCTCCGCCTCGACTGCAAGCTGGAGGGTATCGGCGTCGATCCGGAGTGGCCGCCGCTGATCTGGGAGGCCTTCGACGGGGAGTCCTGGGTGGAGTGTGAAGTGGACCGGGACACGACAGGTGGCCTCAACCGGCCGGGTGAGGTCGTCCTGCACGTCCCACCGACTCACGTGATGGCTCTCGAACATCAGTTGCGAGCCGGCTGGTTGCGGGCGCGGGTGACGACCCCCGAGGAGGACCAGCCCTTCTACAGCAACTCACCTTCGATCAAGAAGGTGGAGGCCTTCACGATCGGTGGGACCATCGATGCGGTCCAGGCCGAGATCATCAGAGATGAGGTTCTGGGGCTGTCCGAGGGCGTGGCCGGCCAGCGTTTCGAGGTGGCCCGCCCGCCTGTCGTCCCCTCCGGAGAGCCGGTGGTCTTGGACGTGTCGGACGAGGAAGGAGGCTGGCAGGAGTGGTCGGCGGTGCCCGACTTCTCCCAGAGCCAGGCGGAGGACCGTCACTTCGTGCTCGACGCGGTCGGCGCGGAGGTGCTGCTGGGCCCGGCCATCCGCACCGCCGAGGGCGACCTGCTGCAGTACGGCGCGGTGCCGCCGAAGGGGTCGATCCTGCGGCTGCGCCAGTATCACACCGGTGGCGGCCGCCAAGGCAACGTCGCCCAGCGGGCCATCCGGGTGTGTCGCACGACCATCCCATATCTGGCGCGGGTCGAGAACCGCCGGGCCGCATCCGGGGGTGTCGACGGCGAGGATATCGAGGAGGCCAAGGTCCGGGGGCCCATCGTGCTGCGGACACTGGGGCGAGCCGTCACGGCCGAGGACTACGAGCAACTGGCCCGGGAGGCGGCGCCTGAAGCGGCCCGTGTCAAGGCGGTCCCGGCCACCACCCCCGAGGAGGCCGGAGGCGTCAGGGTGCTGCTGGTGCCGGCGGTCGGCGACGATGAGCTAGGTAGGTTGTCATTCGAACAGCTCGTCCCGTCCCCCGAGATGCTCAGCACGGTGGCGACGCACCTCGACACGCGGCGGACGATCGGGGCCCGGGTCATGGTGGAGCCGCCGGCGTACCAAGGCGTGACCGTGGTGGCCATGTTGCGCGCCCGCCCGTGGGCCGACCCGGCGAAGCTCCAAAAGACCGCGACCGACGCCCTCTACGCCTATCTCCATCCCATCAGCGGGGGGCTGGACGGGACCGGATGGTCGTTTGGCCGACCGGTACACATGGGAGAGGTCTACGCCTTGCTGCAGCGACTTTCGGGGACCGAGCTGGTCGAGGATGTACGTCTGTTCGCCGCCAACCCCATCACCGGCGAGCGGGGCCAAGCGGCTCAGCGGGTTGAGGTGGCACCCAACGCCCTGGTCTTCTCTTACGAGCACCAGGTCCGGGTGGAGGCGATGTAACGGTGGCTTCCGTGGTGTCGGTGAGCAGAGCGGAGGAGCTGGCCCGGATGGTGATCACCCCACCGATGCGCGGCCACATCGAGGGCCTGCCGAGCCCTCGGCCGCTCAGCAACGAGGTGCCCGCCGCCCTCCAGGAGGACGAGTTCTGCCAGCGCCTGCTCGGCGCCCTGGACGAGGTGCTGGCGCCCCTGTTCTTGACGCTCGACTGCTGGGACAGCTACCTCGACGCCCAGCTGGCGCCGGACGACTTCGTAGATTGGGTGGCCAGCTGGATAGGGGTCGACATCGACGAGACCTGGTCCCTCGAGCGCCGGCGCCGCCTGATCCAGGACGCCGTCGGCCTCTACCGCATCCGCGGTACCGGCTTGGGACTCCAGGCGCACATCAAGTTGTACGCCGGCATCACGCCGACGATCGAGGAGAGCGGCGCGTGTGCCTGGTCGCCGACCGCCAACACCCCCCTACCCGGTTCGGTCGACCCCCATCTGACCGTGCGGCTCACGATCGACGACCCGGCCGGCATCAACCGGACGACGGTCAATCGCATCGTCGGGGCGTCCCGCCCCGCCCACCTGCCCTATGAGCTGGATATCGCGGTCGAGGGGGCAACTCCGCGTCCCGGTGCCCGGACCCCCCAAACCGGTGGCGCGGCGACCGGTCACGACGGGAGTGGTGTCGCGGAGGACGCACCCGGCGCCGTGGATCTGCCAGGATCTGAACGCATAGAACTGGCGCCGCACCGGCCGGAGAGCCAAGAGGAGCTTGACGAGCCCGCCGAGCCGACGCCGCCTGATGGGAAGGAATCCACAGATTGATCATCTGCACCAAGTGCGGGGCTCAGAACGAAGACGCCGACACATTCTGTGGGTCGTGCGCCGGGTTCTTGGAGTGGTCCGGGGAGCGGGTGGTCGAAGAGGTTCCCGAGCCGGAGCCCGAACCGGAACCCGAACCGGACACGGAGCACGCCGGACTCATCGAGCGAGTCAAGGACCGTATCGGGATCGGCGACACCAAGGAGGACGCGGCGGCTCCGGCTGTCGCCTCCGAGCCAGCCCCGGCTGATAGCGGGCCTGCCGCGGGCCCGGCTGCGCCGCCAGCAGTGCCCGCCGCCGCGATGGGATCTACGCCAGCCGCGGGCCCGGTTGCGCCGCCCGCTGCGCCCGTCGCCGCGGTGACAGCTACGCCGGCGCCGTCCCCGGCGCCGGCCGGGGGCGCCACCCCGGCGCCGTCTTGGGCCGCCCCCCCGGCCGCACCATCGTCTCCTCGCCCCACGCCGGCACCGGCGGTGCCCACGGCCGCGAAGGCGGCCGCCACCTCGACCACCTCGACCACCTCGGCGACCAGCGCGGTGGCGCCGGCGGCGGCAGCAACGGCTCCTGTGCAACCCGCGGCGGTCAAGCCGGCGGCTGTCAAGGCTCGGCCCGTCCATCGAGCCAAGGCGGCCCCCAGCCGGGTGATCAACCCGGGTGATCTGGTCTGCGGGCAGTGCGGCGAGGGCAACGACGCCAACCGGAAATTCTGCCGGCGCTGCGGCGCCTCGCTGCAGGAGGCGGCGGTCTTCAACCTACCTTGGTACCGGCGGGTGTGGCGCTCGCTGACCACCCGTAAGCCGAAAGCGGCGGGCGAGCGGCCGCACGCGCGGCGCCGCATGGTCGGCGGGTCCGGCCCCGGATGGCTGACGACCGGGGTCAAGTGGCTGATCGTCGGGGTGGTCGCCATCGTGATCATCCTGGCCTTCGTCGGGCCTTGGAAGAACAGCATCCGCCACCACTCCAGCCGCTACTACCACGACGCTCTCAACGACGTGCACCCGACCTACACCCCGATCCACCCGCCGCTCTCACTGGCCTCGGCCTCCAGTTCGGCCCCCGGCCATCCGGCGCAGAACGCCATCGACGAGGCCACCAACACCTGCTGGCAGACCGGACGGTCCGGCGACGGCGTGGGCCAGTCACTGACCATCAGGCTGGCGGCCGTCACCGACATCGACAAGATCGGCTTCATCAACGGTGACCAGGACAGCGACCCGACGTCTTACCTGTCCGAACCGCGGCCGGAGCTGGTCCATATCACTTTTGAGGGTCCGCCAGTGGCTGGTCCGGGGCCCCGCCATCCGTACGTCTACGTGACGAACATCACGCTCAAGGACGTTCAGTCATTCCAGACGTTCACTGTCAGCGCCAAGAAGGTCAACGCGTTGACGATCAGCATCGACTCCGTGTACCCGTCCGGCCAGGGTAACCACGCCGCTATCGCCGAGGTGGAGCTATTCAGGAAGAGCTGAGGCCGTTCGGCCGGCCGCGGTCTACGTGGCGGCCGTGGTCCCGGCGGTCTAGGACCGACGCGGGCTGAGCGCGGTCGTGCCGCCCGCCCCTGCTCCCAAGCTGCCGCCACGCCCAGGGACGCCCGACCTGGCCCATCTGCGCAAGGCGGCGATCAAACGGAAGCCCGGAGGGAGGGCCCCGACCCACAGTGTCCTGGTCCGCCAGAAGGGACTCGGTGGCAAGCCGCGGCTGCTGGCCGGCAAGAAGTCCGGCGGAATGAACGGTCTTGACAAAGGGTCGGGCCCCAAGCAGTTGGCGCCCGTCAAGAAACCCGCCGTGCCGGCCCACAAACCCGCCATCAAGAAGGCGGCCGGTCTCGAGGAAGGGTTGGCGGCGCAGAAGAAGGCGGCCCTGAAGGCCATGGCGCCGGCGAAGAGCTCGCTGATCCGTCAGAAGGGCCATGTGGACAAAGGGGTTCTGTCCGAGGCCAAGAAGCTCGGCATGGCGAAGAACGCCGCCAAAGCCGGTGTGGGCAAGGAGTTGGCACACGTCAAGAAGGCTGCCGCCCCGGCCCGCAAGGGCGCCCTCAAGGAGGTGGCCGGGCTGAAGCAAGGCTTGGCGGCGAAACGGAAGGCGGTCCTCAAGGCCATAGCGCCGGCGAAGAGCTCGCTGATCCGCCAGAAGAAGTTGGCCGGCCACCAGCTCGAGGCAGGCAAGGCGGGACTCGGCAAGGAATTGGGCAAGGCGAAGAGCGGGTTCGGCACGGAGCTGGGTCAGGCCAAGAAGGCCGCCCACCCCGGCAAGCCCGCGTTGACGCCGAAGAAGCTGGGAGCCAAGATCCGCCAGCCCAAGGTGGGTGCCAAGGCCGCCCCCAAGCTGGGACGCCTCCGCCGGGTGTCGAAGTAGCCGTGCCGATGCCCGAACCCGTCGAATCCGCCGCCAAGCGGGTCCAGGCCAGGGGGGGCGGTCAGGCCGTGACCTCCACTATCTCCTGACCGGGGAACGAGACCGTGATGGTGCCGGCCCACATGCACATGCACATGCAGGAACTGGTGAGGGCCGGCATGTCGTCGATCATCACGGAACTCGATCCAGGCGTCCACGGCGCCATGGTCGCCGGCACGCACGGCATCGGGGTAAGTACTCCCAACGCGGCCGTGGTGGCGCTCGCCACCTCCGGGTTCGTCGGGCTCTTGCACATGCCGAAGGTCGGGATGTTCTCCATTGGGGCGAAATCCATGATATTGCCGGCCGGCAATCCTCCCGCGGAGACCATGTGCGGGTCGGGACTGAAAGGGGCAGGTGTCAGCCCCATGTCGCACATCAATAGGGCACCCTCGACGACCATACTCATCGCTCGACCTCCTCTGTGTCCGCCAGAAGATTACCCAAATACAGATGGCGCGTCGCAGTGAACACCTACGACGTGCTCGGCCGGGTGGGACTGCCCGCGCCGGTGGCGGAACTGGCAGCCCGCACCTGGGACGTAGTGGTGGTGGGGGGTGGCCACAACGGCCTCACCGCCGCGGCCTACCTGGCCCGGGCCGGGAAGTCGGTGCTGGTCCTCGAACGCCGCGACCGGCTCGGCGGGGCGTGCACCATCGAGGAGCCCTTCCCTGAGACGGGTTGGCGCGTCAGCCCGTGTGCCTATTTGGTGGGCTTGCTGCACCCCCTGGTGGTGGAGGAGCTCGACCTGGGCCGGCGGGGATACGTCGTGGAAGTCGTCGACCCGCACCTGTGGTGTCCATTTGACGACGGCAGCTCCATCGCCTTGTGGGAGGACGCGCAACGGAGCGCAGCGGCGGTGGCCGAACTATCCCCGTCTGACGTGGACGGCTACCGCGCCTATAACGCCCTGTTCGGTCGCATCCGCCGGGCGCTGCGGGCCGGCGATCGAGACGTGTGGGTCGGAGACGCTCCCGACCGGCCGGCGCTCGAGGAGCTGCTCGCCGGCGACACCGAGGCCATCGAGGTGCTCTTCGACAGCTCCATCGCAGACGTGGTCGAGCGTCACGTGCGCGACGAACGGCTGCGGACCGCCCTACACGGCCAAGGGGTCATCGGCACCTACGCCGGCCCGAGAGACCGAGGCACGGCCGCTGTCCACCTGATGCACGCGTCGGGGACATTGGAAGGACTCCCGGGGGCCTGGGGCTACGTGGCAGGCGGTATGGGCCGGATCTCCTTCGCCCTCGCCGACGCCGCCATTGAGGCCGGCGCGGTCGTCGCCGCCGGCGTGCCGGTGGCGGCGGTGATGCCCGGCGAGGGTGTGCGCTTGGAGGGCGGTGAGACCATCCGCGCCGCGGCAGTGGTCTCCAACGCGGACCCGAAGCGCACCGTCGCCCTCTGCGAGGGCGGGGTGCCCGACTCGTTCCGGGATCGGGTGAGGGCCTGGCGATCCGAGAGCCCAGTGTTGAAGATCAACTGTGGGCTGTCCCGGCTGCCTCGTTTTCCGCAGGCGGCCGCGGGAGTCGAGCCGCACCGGGCCATGGTGACGATCTCGACCGGTATCGACGCCACTCAGGCCGCCTACGAAGCCAGCCGGCAGGGTCGGCCTTCCCCCGCCTGGTGCGAGTTGTACTTCCAGACCGCCTACGACCCCTCGGTCGCCCCTGAGGGCGCCCACGCCATGAGCGTGTTCGCCCAGTACGTGCCCTACCAGCTGGATTCGGGCGACTGGCAGGGGCGCAGGGAAGCGATCGGCGACTCCGCCATCGCGGCCGTCGCCCGCTTCTGTCCAGACGTACGCGACTGCATCGTGCACCGGGAGGTGCTCGGCCCGCCCGATGTCGAGGATCGCATCGGGCTCACGGGTGGCCACATATTCCAGGGCGAGTGCCTGCCCGACCAGATGTGGGACCGGCGGTTTTCACCGCGCACGCCGGTCCTCGGCCTGTACCTCTGCGGGGCCGCCACCCACCCCGGCGGTAGCGTGATCGCCATCAACGGGCGAAACGCGGCCATGGCAGTCCTGGAAGACGCCTACCTGTCCGGCGGGGGCGCGGGGGGTTAGGCTGGGGCTTCGTTTCGGCCAACGCCAGCGGAGGAACTATGGGAGCGATAGCTCAGCTGTCGGAGTCGACGATCAGTGTCGAACCCGGCCGGAGTACCACGATCACCTTGACGATTCGCAACAACGGGACCGTCGTGGACCGCTTCACATTCGAGGCCTTGGGCGACGCGGCGTCCACTGTCACATTTGCTCCGCTTTCCCTGTCGCTGTTCCCGGAGGCCTCGGGCACGGTCAACATCATCGTGTCGCCGCCCCGCCTCCCCACGGTGCCCGCCGGCCCCATCCCGTTCGCAGTGCGGGTGGTCTCCTCCGAGGATTCGGACGGGAGCGTGGTCGAAGAGGGGACGATCCACGTCGGGGCGTTCAGCGACATCACGGCGGAGTTGATCCCTCGCATCGCCCGGGGGCGAAGGTCGGCCCGGGCCCAGCTGGCCGTGGACAACCGATCCAACTGCGGTTACCGCGCCGAGTTGTCAGGCAGCGATCCCAAGTCCCTGTTGGCGTTCTCGTTTAGCCCCGCCATCATCGACGTGGCCCCTGGTGAGGCCGTATTCACAAAGCTGTCGATCCGCCCGTCGAGCCACTTCTGGCGGGGAACCGCGAAGACCCATCCCTTCCGGGTGACCTTGCGCGACCTGGCGGCCGGGCCGGCGAGCGGTGACACACCCACTGCTGGGGGGGCTGGGGCGACTGGAGCCAGCCCGGCAGGTAGCTCGCCGCCGCCCGCCGGAGGTGCCGCGAGTGGCACCACCGCGGTGCTGACGAAGGCCCCGAGCCCGCACAAGGAAGAGATCGGCGCCGAAGGGTCCATGCTGCAGGAACCGATCCTGCCTCGCTGGTTGCTCGCGGCCGTGGCCGCGCTGATCGCGCTCGTCGTGCTGCTCGTGATCCTGTGGTTTACCTTGCTCAAACCGCAGATCCGCTCGACCGCCCAGTCCGAGGTCAACAAGCAGCTGGCGGCCAGCGGCATCACGTCCACGCCCACGCCCAGCGGGACATCGCCGTCAGGCTCCAAGTCGGGCGGAAGCGGCGGCACTTCGAGCGGGAGCGCCGGCGGGGCCACGAGCGCCGTCTCTACACCGGGCTCGGGTGGTAGTGGTTCGTCGACGGCGTCGAGCGGCCTGACGGTCAACGGGAGCCTCTTGGCGGTCGGCAACGGCACGTTCTCCTATACCGTCCCGACCGGTCGGACCCTCGAGATCACCGATATCCTCGTGGAAAACTCTGCCGGAGACACCGGGAACGTGGCCGTGTCTCGCAGCGGCACCCTGTTGATGGAATGGGCGATGGCCAACTTCCGCGACATCGATTACCACTGGATCACCCCGACCGTGTTCGGACCCGGGACCCAGCTCCAACTGGTCGTGACCGGCTGCACAGCTGCCTGCACCCCGGGCATCTATTACGCCGGACATTTGGTCACGGGATGACCCGAGCGGCCCGCCGCCGCCGCCTGCGCATTGGTGCCGGAGGGTCGGCCTTGGCTCTCGCTGTCGGGCTGGTGGTGGCCATCGGGCTCACGGCCGGCGCGCCCCGAGCTGCCGCCAATCCTTCGGGCGCCTCGCCGGCGGTGTACGTGGCAGGGGTAGGCCCCAACAGCGGGGAAGTGGGCACGCTGACGCTGGCCGGGATCAAGGGCGGTGGGGCGACTTCGACCATTCTCAGCGGCTTGGGTGTGACTGTGGGGCCGGTGGCCGTCAATGCGACGGCGACCACGGCCGTGGTGGGGTACACCCCGACAGCCCAAACCTTCCAACCGGCCCCCCGGGTGGCGGTGATCAACGTGGCCACCGGGGGCGTCACCGGCAGCGTGCCTGTGCTGGCCACTCCGATCGGCTTTGCCATGGACCCGGCCAATCCAGACCTCGCCTGGGTGCTGGCCGAGACTGCTGCGGATCCGGCGATCGAGGAGATCAACATCGGGGTAACCCCACCGACGGTGACGACGTTGACAACGACGTTCGATGGACCCGTCACGCCTACTTCTATCGCCATCTCCCCCAACGGTGCGACGCTGTTCGTGGGCGGGGAGAAAGATGATACGTACGTCATAGACTCGATCCCGATCGCTCATTCCACCGACATCACCCCGGTGGACGGGCCCGGGAAGGCGTTACTGGAGATCGTCGATCTGGCGGTGGCGCCCGATGGCCAGCACCTGTTTGCGGTGGCGAACAGCCTCGAAGGAGGAGACGGCCATGCGTACTCGTATTCCATCTCGGCGACAGGTGCACTCGATCCCGTGCCCGCGTGGACCCAGCCGCTCACGTCGGCGTCGCCAATCCAAGTGCCAAACGCCTTAACGGTCAACCCAGGTGGCCAGACCGTCTACATCGCGGGCAACAACGACGGGTCGTCTGGGCTCCAGGCTTTCGACGCCAACACCGGTAGTCCCACCGGCAACGCCACCATCCCCATCGCCGGGGGAGGAACCCCGACTGGCATCTCGGTATCCCCAGACGAGTCCAGGCTGATCGTGCTCGGCAACACGATCACTGCCACCGGTGCGACCGGACCAAGTGTCCTGTATCCCGTCAGCCTGCCGAGCCTGGCTGTCGGGCCGCCGACCACGTTGCCGTTCACGGACACCACTGGGCCCGAGGATATTGCGATGACCCCGGATCAGGCTCCGGTCGCCTCTTTCACCGCATCAATCGCACAAGCCGGCGCGGCTACAACATTCAACGCCGGTACATCCACGGTGGCCTACGGGTCGGTCACCTCCTTCGCATGGAACTTTGGCGATGGGAACACCAGCACGACGGGTAGCCCGACGGTGAGCCACACCTATGCCGCCGCTGGCACCTATACCGTCAGCGTGACCGAGACCGACTCGGCCGGAACGACCAACCCCCCGGCTGTGGGTGGGACGAGCTTCGCCATCGATAGCGCGGGCCAGACCGCGTTCCGCCGCGCCGACTCCTCCGCCCAAGCCGTCCATGCCGTCTCCATCCCGCTGACACCTCCCCCGGCGACGACCACGACCACCGCGGCCACCACGACCACCACCACTACCTCTGGCCATCATGTTTCCTCCACTCCCCCCGGCAAGCATGTAGGCGGCACCCCGACGCTGGTCCTCAATCCGGCGGTGGGCCCGCCGGGCACGGTCGTGACGGTCACAGGAACCGGGTTCCAGCCCAACGCTCCGGTGACGATCTCGTGGTCGGTGTCCACCGGGTCCGTCGTCGTCACCGCCAACGCCCACGGGGACCTGCCGCCGTCGGAGCTGTTCATCCTGATCCCGGACGTGCTCGGACCCCGGTTCGCGGACGCGTCGAGCAATCCACAAGCCACTGCCCCGTTCCTGGTCGTGTCGGGAAGCACCGAGCCCGGTGGCGACGACGCGGCCATCGTGTATCGCAGCGAAGGGCCCTGAGCGCCCGCCACGAGCGCCCGCCGGGGGCCTAGCCTGTGAGGGTCACCAACGCGTCGGCGAGTTGGCGCCGTCTGGTGATCCCCAGCTTGTGGTAGGTGCGGGCCAGGTGGCTGTCGACGGTGCGCACCGAGAGGTACAAGCGCTCCGCGATGGCCAGGCTGCTGAGACCGGTCTGCGCCAGCAGGGCCACCTCCAGTTCGCGCCGGGTCAGCTTCGGGGCGGCCAAGGTTACGGCGAGTCCGATCGGGTGGGGTCCGTCGCAATGGGCGAGGATCGCCTGCATTCGACCGGCCGAGGCAGCCGCGAGGCGAGCAGACCCAGCGTAGGTGTGGGCCCGGCTCGCCAAACCGGCGCACTCGGCGGCGTGGAGCCACATGGTCAGCGTCTCCCAGGTGTCAGCAGCTCGGTCGAGGCCATCGCCGCTGCCCGCAGCCATGGCCGTTACCTGGGCCGCAGTCGCCTGCACCAGCGGGCCCTGAGTCCAAGACGCCAAGTCCACCAAGCGGTCCGCCACTTGGGTCTCGCCGAGGCGGGCGGCCGAGTGCAGGGCCAGGATCTCGAAGGCGACCTGCCCGCTGGACCGAGCCGCCGCCGCCACCGCGAGGAACTGTTGGACGGCCCGACTCAACTCGCCCCGGGCCGCCGAGACCCAGGCGCTGGAGATGGCTACGCGCGGCCAAACCCAGCGGGTTGGCAGCTCATCGTCGTAGCCGGCTTCGGCCACGGCCGCGGCGGCGCCGTCGGGGTCACCCGACAACGCCAGGGCTTCCGTCAGACCGGTCAAGCTCTGACAGCGAACCGCGGTCCAGTCGGCTCCGGCCAGCACCGCCGCCGACTCCCGGAAGTGTTCGATCGCGGACCCGAGCCGACCGCGCGCCAACGCAACCCATCCGAGCGCCCCGACCGTCACGCCCTGCAATTGGCGGTTGTGGATCATGATGGCCTGCTCGTACTCTGACGTCGCCAGCGCCTCCAGCTCGGTCAGTCGGCCGGCCATGCGGTAGGCGGATAGTCGGGCGAGCACGGTCCAGCGCACGGAGATAGGCGCGTCGTCGGCGGCGACCAGCTCCGGCTCGAGACAGGATTCCGCCACCTCGATCGCTTCCTCCGGACGGCCCGACCAGGACAGCCCCAGGGAGAGGGCGGTCCGCGCCGAAACAATGGCCCGCGGCGAGAGGTCCTCCTGCTCGAGGAGAGGGCGAATGTGCTCGGCCGCGGCGGCGGGTCGGCCCCGGAACGTGAGGAGTCCGGCTCGAATGGAGGCCACCCACGTCCGATTCGATGGATCGGTGATCTTCGCCTCGGCTCGTTCCAGCGTCGCATCGGCATCGTCCATGCGGCCCAGCCCCCAGTAGAGGATGTAGGCGCGCAAGACGGCTACCCGGGCCACCTCGTCGTCGCCGTCGCCCTCCCAATCCGCCAACGCCGCCAAGGCCGCTTCGTGGCGACCTTGGTGGTTGAGGGCGTCGGCGAGGGCCAGGGCCGCGCCCGGTTCTTTACCCCCGGCCAAGGCCGCGGCGGCGAGGCGGCCGCAGAGCTTCCAGTCCTGAGCGTCCGCCGCCCGATGGCTGGCGGCGAGTAGCAATTCGGGGTCCTCGTCGCAGCCGGCGTCGAGGCGCCATGTCACCACCCGCAACAGGTCCGATCCCAACCGGCCGGCCGCCTCGAACGCGGTCGCCAAGTCGGTACGCAAGTCGAAGACGCGTGGCGCCGTCAAACCGGCGCGAATAGCTTCCCCGAACACCGGATGGGCGGGGCGGACGTGCTCGTCGCCGTGCATGGACTCGACGTTCAAGAGTCCCTGCCGCTGCAGAGACGAGATGTAGGAGCTGGGAGCCAAACGGGTCAGGACCGAGAGCGGCAAGGGGTCCGCGAATGCCACCACCTCCAGGGTGGCGAGCTCGCTGCGGCTCAGCCGGGCCAGGCGTTCCTGGACCAGCTCGTTGAGACGGGGGCCCATCGTCAGCTCGCTGCACAGACGCCACAACCCGTGTTCGGTGACCACCCGGCCGGCCGCCTGGCCGGCCCACACCAACTCCCTCAGGTAGAGCGGATTGCCCCGGCTGGTCTGCCAGAGGGCTTCAGCCAGATCGCCGTCTAGTTGCCCTTCGAGCAGTCGCCCGGCGAGCTGGATGGTGTGATCCCGGCCGAGCGGTTGCAGATCGATCCGCTCGACCAGACCCTCTTTCCACAACGCCCGCATCCCGGACGGCATGGCCGCTCCCGAGCGCGCCGTCACCACGGCCGTGGCGATGCCTGCGGAGACCAGCTGGAACACGAGCGTCGCTGACGCCTCGTCGAGGCGGTGGGCGTCGTCGACCGCCAGCACCAGCTCTTTGCCATCCGCCCGGGCGATGACCGCCTGGCGCAACGTTTGGAGTAGATCGAAGGCATCGGGAGGCCCGCCTGCGTGGCCGCCCACTTCGGGAGCGAGCGGAGCGAACGCCCCAAATGGGATTGCCGGGCCGGCGGCGTTGGCCAACAGCCACTGGATGTCGTGGCTGCCGCGGCCGGGGTTGCCGGCGTCATCGTCGGCGGAGAGCTCGTCCAGCACGGCGCGGGCAAGCGACGTCTTGCCGACCCCAACCGGTCCGACCAACAGGACCCCTCCATGTGACTGGAGGCCGGATTTGGCGACAGCGCGTTCCTTGTCGCGGCCGACCAGATTCCAGACGTGGCGCACCCCTCGCCCCATCGGCCCATTATCGCAGATCGGACGCCGACTCCGTAAGGTGGACGGGTTTCGAGTGACCGGTGGCCCGGGGACAGCCCGGTCTCGTGGCCCCGGTAGTCTGAATGCCATGGCTGACAAGATCACCCTGGCGGAGGACGGAACCCTCGCCGTACCCGACGAGCCCATCATCCCTTTCATCGAGGGCGACGGCACTGGCGTCGACATCTGGCCGGCTGCCAAGCTCGTCCTCGACGCGGCCGCCACTAAGCACGGCAAGTCCATCGCTTGGAAGGAAGTCCTGGCCGGCGAGAAGGCGTTCAGGGAGACCGGCAACTGGCTTCCAGACGAGACCATCGACGAGTTTAGGGAGTACCTGATCGGCATCAAGGGCCCGTTGACGACTCCGATCGGCGGGGGCATCCGGTCGCTCAACGTCGCTCTCCGCCAGATACTCGATCTCTATGTTTGCCTCCGCCCTATCCGCTGGTTCGAGGGGGTTCCCTCGCCGGTCAAGCGGCCCGACCTGGTCGACATGGTCATCTTCCGAGAGAACACGGAGGATATCTACGCCGGTCTAGAGGTGCAGGAGGGGACGCCCGAAGCCAAGCGCATGATCGAACTCCTCCACGACGAGTTCGGCTGGGATATCCGCCCCGACAGCGGGATTGGCATCAAGCCGGTGTCGGTGTCCGGGTCCAAACGCCTCGTGCGGGCTGCGATCAGGTATGCCCTCGAGCGGGGCCGACAGTCCGTGACCCTGGTGCACAAAGGCAACATCCAGAAGTTCACCGAGGGCGGATTCCGCACCTGGGGTTACGAGCTGGTGCGGGAGGAGTTCGCCGACGTCGCGGTGGGTTGGGATGATTGCGACGGCAAGCCGGGCGACAAGCTTCTGGTCAAAGACGCCATCGCTGACATCACCCTGCAGCAGGTGCTCACCCGGCCCACCGACTTCGACGTCATCGCCACCACCAATCTCAACGGGGACTACCTGTCTGACGCGTTGGCCGCTCAGGTCGGCGGGATCGGGATCGCCCCGGGCGCCAACATCAACTACGTGACCGGCCACGGGATCTTCGAGGCGACACACGGCACGGCCCCCAAGTACGCGGGTCAGGACAAGGTCAACCCGGGGTCTGTGCTGCTCTCCGGTGTGTTGATGTTCGAGCACCTCGGTTGGCAGGCGGCGGCGGACGAGATCGTCGACGCCATGCAGGCCACCATCGCGGACAAAATCGTGACGTACGACTTCGCCCGCCAGATGGAAGGGGCTACCGAGGTCAAGACCTCGGAGTTTGCCAGCGCCATCGTCGACCGCCTGTAGGGACCGGGGCCGGCGTGGGCCGGCGTGGGACCAAGAATGCGATGTCCCAAAAGACGCCGGCCGCACGGCACCATGGGACCATGAAGATCCGATTCGCAGTCTCCGCCGGCCTCGGCGCGCCCGATATCGACCGTTTTGCCGCGGATGTGGGTGATCTCGAGGCGCTCGGTTTCGACACCGTCTGGTTGTCGGACGTCCCCTTGGGCGCCACGTTGGATCCGATCGTGGGCCTTTCGTACGCGGCGGCCGTCACCACCACCCTCAAGCTCGGGGCCAACATCGTGCCCATCGGACGCAACCCGCTCACCTTGGCCAAGTCGCTGGCCCAGATCGACCAGCTGTCCAGAGGCCGGTTGCTGCTCAGCTTCGTCGTTGGCCTGGACCAGCCGGGCGAGCGCCAGGCGCTGGGCGCCAGCGGCGCCAACCGGGGCCGGCTCTTGGAGGAGGTGACGCCGCTGCTGCGGACGTGGTGGGCCGGAGACTCGGTCGACCACGGCAGCGAGGGGGCCCGGTACCACTTCGACGCCGTGCCGTCGCCCGGCGAGGCCTACCAGAAACCGCTCGAAGTGTGGTTTGGCGGCAGCGGGACGGCCGCGCTGACGCGCACCGGGCGACTCGCCGACGGGTGGCTCGGCTCCGCGATGTCACCACCGGAGGCGCAGGTTGCCCGCGAACGGATCGAGCGGGCGGCCGCCGAGTCCGGCCGAACGGTCGACCCGGAGCACTTCGGGCTGAGCATTCCCTACGCGGCCACGGAACCTGATGAGCGTGCCCTCGCATTCATTCGGAGCCGGCGTCCCGACGCCGACCTGGATGATCTGTTCCCGGTCGGGCCGGACCACCTGCGACGGCTGGTGACCCGCCATGTGGATGCCGGGCTGTCCAAGTTCGTCATCCGACCGACGGATCTGGACGGCGATCGTCACGCCGCGCTGGGGGAGTTGGCGGACCTACTCCTGCCGCTGCAGACCTGATTGCCGCAGCGCGACGGCACGACAGAGGCGGATTGTGTTCAGTAGTGCGTCACATACGGTCTACTACTGAACACAATCGGGGGAAAAGCGGCCCGGCGGGTAGGCCGGCGGCCGCAACAGGTCGGGGCCCGGGCCGGCGCCTGCGGGCAGGCGGGTCGGCGCCGGCGGCCGCAACAGGTCGGGGCCCGGGCCGGCGGCTGCGGGCAGGCAGGTCGGCGCCGGCCGGCGCCGGCGGGTCCTAGGCCGTGGAGGACAGGCTGGCCGGCGGCCCACTCGGCGTACCGGTGTAGACCCTGACGGGGCCGGTGTTGGTGGCCGTGTACACCGGGCTGAGCGTCAAGAACCTTCCGTTCTCGATCTGGACCACCTGCGCACCCGAATAGCCGTAGTGGTCGGAGGGGGAGTAGGTCAGTGGCACCAGGCCGGGCGTGACGAAGGACGACCCGTCCGTGGTGATGGCGTTGAGAAGTGAGGCCCGGGTGAGGTTCGGGCCGGCGGCCTGGAGGGCTTGGAGGAACGTATAGCCGAGCGCCACTCCGTATTCGGTGTTGCCGTTGAGCTGCGCGTCCTCGTCGTAGTCGTGCAGCAGTTTCTCGGTCACCGGAATCCAGGGGTTGGCCGTGTCGGATTCGGGCGGTAGGTAGGCGTCGCTGATCATGCCGTTGAGAAGGCCGTCACCCGCCTTGCCCTTGGAGTAGGACGACAGCAACGCCCCGACCGTCGACGGGTCGACGCCGTCGCTCGAGCACACCCATTGGGGCGCATAGCCGATGGCCGCCGCGGCCAGCAGGGTCAGGGCGGTGGCGGCCGGGATGGTGGCCAGGACCACGACCTTGGCCCTGGCCGCCTTGAGGGCGGCGACCTGATCGTGCAGAGGGCCGGACAGGGCGCCGGACAGGGCGGCGGCGTCGTACGGCTGGCGGCTCACCACTTGCGAGCCCGGCAGTTCCTGGTCGAGGCCGGAGACCAGACCCAGCCCGAAGGCGTCGTCTTGGTACAGGTAGCCGACCTTCTCGGTGCCGAAGTTGTCCTTGAGGTAATTCCCGAGGATCTTGCCCTCGACCTCATAGTTGGGCTGCCACCCGAAGCTCTCGGGGTCCGTGGGGTCGTTCCAGCAGACGCAGCCGGACGCCACGAACACCTGCGGGACTTTCTGCTGCTCGAGGAAGGACTGGACCGCGCCCTGAGTGGAGGTCCCGACGCTGCCGACTTCGGCGAAGATCTTGTCCAGCGACACCAGTTGCCGGGTCTGGGTCACCGTGACCGACGGGTCGTAGCCATCGTCGAGGTAGTCGTAGTCGATCATCCGTCCGTCGACGCCGCCGTGCGCGTTCGCCCACTTGAAGACGGCGTTGGTCGCCGGCGCGATCTGGCTGTAGCCCGGGGCCGCGGGGCCGGTCAGGGGGACGGTGGCGCCGATGAGAATGGACGTCTTGGTGATTCCCGGGCTGGGGCTCGAGGAACTCCCGCAAGCCGTGGCGACCAATGCGACCACCGCGAACAGGACCACTCCCGCCGGCCCGCGTCGCGACCCTGGGTGGCGTCGTTGCATAAGTGGCTGGGGACCCTACCGCCGCCCAAGGGGGCGGCAGTGGTCACGCGGTCGGTGTGCGCCCCTTGCGCTGAAGTTGTTTTGCGTTGCGCACTAACGTCGTTAGCGCCCCTCACCGGCTGTCCCTCTCGGAGGCTCTAACCACGATGACCGCTTCGCCCGTACGTGTCGCTGTGACCGGTGCCGCCGGCCAGATCGGCTACAGCCTGCTGTTCCGGATCGCTAGCGGGGCCCTGCTCGGTCCGGACCAGCCGGTGATCCTGCAGTTGCTCGAGATCACCCCGGCCCTGGGGGCGTTGCAGGGCGTGGTGATGGAGTTGGACGACTGCGCCTTCCCGCTGCTCGCCGGGGTGGTGACGAGCGACGACGCCCAGGTGGCCTTCGGCGACGCCAACGTGGCGTTGTTGGTCGGGGCCCGGCCGCGTAGCAAGGGCATGGAGCGCAAGGACCTCCTCGAGGCCAACGGCGCCATCTTTACCGTGCAGGGCCAGGCGCTCTCCGACAGCGCCGCGCCCGACATCAGGGTGCTGGTGGTCGGCAACCCCGCCAACACCAACGCCCTCATCGCCATGCACAACGCCCCGAACATCGCCCCGGAACGCTTTACCGCCATGACCCGCCTCGATCAGAACCGGGCCAAAGCCCAGCTGGCCGCCAAGTCGGGCCGGCCGGTCCCGGACGTGACCAACATGACCATCTGGGGCAACCACTCGGCCACCCAGTACCCCGACGTGTACCGGGCCCGCATCGGCAGCCAGCCGGCGGCGGAGGTCATCGGCGACGACGCCTGGGTGGAGAAGGAGTTCATCCCGGCCGTGCAGCAGCGCGGGGCGGCGATCATCGAGGCCCGGGGGGCGTCGAGTGCGGCGTCGGCGGCCAGCGCCGCCATCGACCACGTCCACGACTGGGTCCTCGGCACCAGCGCCGGCGACTGGGTCTCGATGGGCATCCCCTCGGACGGCTCCTACGGGGTTCCCGAAGGGCTGATCTCGTCGTTCCCGGTCTCCACCTCGGGTGGGCGCTACCAGATCGTGCCGGGACTGGACCTGGAGGAGTTCTCGCGGAGCCGTATCGACGCGTCGGTGGCCGAGCTCGGCGAGGAGCGCGACGCGGTAAAGGAGTTGGGTCTGATCGGCTGAGCCGGGTGCCCTATGTCGGCCGGCCCGCCCGGGACGGCAGCCGATCGAAGTAACGGCTCAGCACGTAACTCGGACCGGCTGCCACCAAAATCATGACCAGGGCAAAGGGGGCAGCCTGACCGTAGGAAAGGTTCTGCTCGTAGGACCAGAACTGCGTGGCGAGCGTCTGGACACCGGTTGGCACCAGGATGAGAGTGGCCGTCAGCTCGGTGACGCCGGCGAGGAAGACGAGACAGAACGCCGCGGCCAGCCCCGGGCCGACGAGCGGCAACGTCACCCGAGCGAAGACGGCCAGGCGACCCTGTCCCAATGAGCGGGCCACCTCCTCCAAGCGGATCGGGGCGTAGGCCACCGAGGCCCGCACCCCCACGAGGGCCAGCGGGAAGAACAAGATGGCGTACGCCGCGATCAGCACCGGCGCAGTCTGGTAGGCAAACGAGTTGGCGTAACGCTCGAGGAAGTAGCTGAGCGCGAACGCGATCATCACGCCCGGCATCGCCAGGACCAGATAGGTGCTGCGTTCGAGGATCCGCCCGACCCGACTGCCGTGACGCACCGCGAGCAGGGCGACAGGGAGGGCCAGCCCGGTGGCGAGGGCGGCCGCGACCGCGCTGTAGAGGGCGGTGTGCCAGCCGGCGTCGACGACGGAGACGCCGGACAGGGCGTGGGCACCTCCCTCGAACATCCAGTACACGCTGGAACCGATCGGCACGCCCAGGGCCAGGCCGACCAGGGCGGCGAAGCCAAGCAGGACGGGGATCGTGGCCCGGCCCAGACGATGCCGTTGGTTGGCCCGCTGGGCCATCGGACCGGTCCGCACCACCCGGCTGCGGCCCCGGGCGGCGGCGTCGCCGCCGAGCACGACCAAGCCGAACACGACCAGCACGAGTGACAGGGCGCAGGCGGCGGCCACATTGAACGAGTCCTGGAACTCCGTGAAGATCTCCGTGGTAAACGTGCGGTAGCCGAGGATCTCGAAGGCGCCGTACTCGGCGAGGATCACCAGGGCCACCAGGACGCAGCCGCCCAGGATGGCGCCCCGAGCCTGGCGGAGGGTCACCCGCCCGAAGGTCCGGATCCGGCCCAGTCCGAGGCTGCGCGCGACCTCCTCCTGGCCGGGGTCCGCGCCGCGGAGGCTGGCCGCCACCGGTAGGTACACCAACGGGTAGACGGCGAGGGTCGTGACGAGGACCGCCCCCCGAAATCCCTGGACCCAAGTGCTCAGGGACGCCCACCCGAAGCTCACCACGAAGTCCGGGATGGCGAAAGGAACCACCACCAGGACAGCCCAGATGTGACGGCCCGGCAGGTCGGTGCGCTCCACACACCACGCCGCCAACGTGCCGATCACGGCGCACAGGGCGGTCACCACCACCGTCAACTGGACCGTGTTCCACAACAACGTGGCGGTCAGGGGCCGCCAGATGAGGTGCCTGACGGTCTCGATACCCGCCCCGTGGGCTTCGATCAGCAAGAAGACGAGCGGCGCCAGCAGCACGACCGCCACCACCGCGCTGGCGGCGAGCAGGACCCACGGCGGTCGGCTGCGCCGGCCCGGGAGCCGCTCGGGCCCGACCGCCGGCGACTGCTGCGAGGCCGTGGTGGTGATGGTCATGTGATCACAAGAGTCCGGCCTGTTGCAGCAGGGCGATGGCGGTCGACCCGTCCCCGAGCTGGGCGATGGTGATCGAGTTCGGCTGCAGCTGGTCGAATGGGGTCTCCGGCTGGGCGGTGGTCACCCCCGAGGCAATCGGATACTCGTAGCTGAGCGTCGAGTTGGCAATGATCTCCTGGCCCGCCCGGGACACCAGGAAGGCCAGGAATCGTTGGGCGGCGGCTTGGTGCTTGCTGGACTTCAGGATCGCGGCGCCCGACACGTCGATGACGTAGCCGGGGTCGCGAGGGGCGAAGTAGGTGATGTCCGAGTGCATGTTGGACGCGGTGATCTCGGATCGCATCCGGTACCAGTAGTACTGGTTGACGACGCCGAAGGCGACCAGACCGCGGTTGACGTTGTCGGCGATGGTCTCGTTGTCGGGGTAGACATGGCTGCCGGCGTTGGCTTTTATCCCCTCCAGCCATTTGACCGCCTCGGTCTGGCCGTAGGTGCGCACCACAGACGTGACGATGGGCTGGAAGTCGGTCTCGCCTGCCGCGAACGCCAGCTTGCCGTGGTACTGCGGATCAGCCAACTGCAGGACCGAGGTCGGCAGCTGGCTCTCGGAGATCAGGCTGGGGTTGTAGATGAGCACGCTCACCCGGGCCGAGACCCCGACCCAGTCGCCCTGCGGCGAGTCATACTGGCTCGGAGTGTCGGCCAGCGTCGACGGGTCCACGGCCGCCAGCAGGCCCTTGCCCTGGAGGTACTCGAGGGCGGGGGAGTTCTCGGTGTAGATGACATCGGCCGGTGAGTGCGAACGCTCGGTGACGATCTCGTCGGCCAGGGTGTCCTCGTCGTCGTTGCGCACATTGACGGTGATCCCCGTCGCCTTCTCGAACCCGGCGACCAGGGAGTCGGTGGTCTGCTCGTGCTGGCCGTTGTACAGCGTGATCGACAGGCCCGACCCCGAGCCGTCGCCGCAACCGGCGAGCAGGCTGGCGGCCAGCGCGGACGCAGCCAGGACCGCGCTCCACCGTCTCATGACGCCGCACCCGGGCAGATGGCGTTGACCTGGTTGCTGGCCTGGTTGACGACCAGCTGGGCGGCGTGGGCTCCGTTGGTACGGTAGAAGTGCTGATAAGCGGAGGCCAGATCGTCGATGGCGGTCTGGAGGTGGGCGTCGGCGGTGTGGACCTGCTGCAGGGGAACGATCTGGGCTTCGGCGTAGCCGACCGGGTCGGCTCCCGGGTCCG
>Ga0302324_100003131_pt1 | contig 37470 bp, 31 predicted proteins | sample Palsa_T0_1_FD_201949 | JGI IMG/M metagenome (GOLD analysis project Ga0302324, IMG submission 201949) | Peat permafrost microbial communities from Stordalen Mire near Abisko, Sweden - Palsa_T0_1 | ecosystem: Environmental > Terrestrial > Soil > Palsa > Peat permafrost | place: Sweden: Abisko... | reverse complement strand
TGGCGGCCCTCGCGGCTAAACACCACCAGGGTGACCGAACCGCCGCTGTTGAAGCCCTGCTGCGCAGCGGGCCGAACGTGAAGTACGAGCCCCACCGGGCGTATGCCGACGCGAAGTGCATCGTCGCTTGGTGGGCCGCGGCCCTGGCACGGCGGCTACCCTCCGGCATGGCCGTGTACACCGTCTCGCCCGGTAGCACGCCAGACACCCTGGGGTTGCGGAACGAAGGGGGGGTCTTCAAGTGGCTGCTGCTTCCGATGGTGAAGCTCCTCCCCGGCATGTCCCATACGCCGGAGACCGCGGCCCGCCGGTACCTCCAGGCCTCGGAGTTCGGAACAGACGTGTCGGGCCAATTCTTCGCCTCGGCGCCCAAGAAGGTCACAGGCCCAATGGAGGCGATGCGCTACCCGCACTTTCACGATCGCGCCAACCAGGAAGCCGCGTGGCAGGCCGTCGTCAAGGTCTCCGGCGTCGACTTCTCCCCCGCAGCACCCTTGAGCGCGGTGTCCTGAGGGAGCACGCGATCGCGGCTGAATTGAACGTGGTGACCCAAATGAGGTGGCGAGTCCTGGGTCGCGGTTCCCGCGCTTCGATCTCGTCGAAGCTGCGCGCTCGTCCACGCGGCCTAGCGGTATTTTGGATCATTTAGTTCAAAACTCCTTGCGCGTGACCATCTGCGCGTATTATCGTACCGAACGGTTCTAAATTGGGGCAAGGCGGAGCGCGCGGTTCCGCACGACGCCGTGAATCAGAAGCAAGGCGACTCTTAGGTCGCACGAAGGAGAACGCAACCATGGGACAACACGACGGAAAACGGGTAGTGATCACCGGCGGCACGACCGGCATCGGTCTCGCGACGGCGAAGCTGCTGCTTGATCAGGGAGCGCGCGTGCTGGTGACGGGGCGCACGAAGAAGGCGCTTGACTCAGCTCGCGAGGAGCTTGGGAAGAACGCCATCGTGATGTCGAGTGACGCGACGGTGCTGACGGACATCGACGCTCTCGCCGCTCGCGTGAAGTCGGAGTTCGGAGCGGTCGACTTTCTGTTCCTCAACGCCGGGTACGGAAAGTTCGTGCCGTTCGAGGGCACGTCCGAGGCGGTGTACGACGAGATGTTCAATCTGAACGTGAAAGGGCCGTACTTCGCGGCTCAGAAGCTTGCTCCGCTGATGCCTCGCGGGAGCGCGATCGTACTCACGACATCCGCCGCCAACGTGAAGGGGATACCCATGCTCAGCGCGTACGGGGCCGCCAAAGGCGCGCTTCGCTCACTCGCGCGATCGCTCGCAGCCGAGCTTCTGCCGCGGGGTATCCGCGTCAACGCCATCAGCCCCGGTCCCATCGAGACGCGGATCATGGACAGGGCGGGGGTGTCCAAGGAGCAGATCGAGCAATTCCACAAGCAGATAGTGGAGGTCAATCCGATGAAGCGCTGGGGTCGTCCCGAAGAGATCGCGAAGGCAGCCGTTTTCCTGGCCTTCGACGCGACGTTCACGAACGGACACGAACTCCCCGTGGACGGCGGCATGACCCAGCTCTGAGTCCACGCGGCGATCCTCGCGCCGGTGCTGGCGCCGAGAGGGGCCGTTCGAGCTTCGCGAAGTGGTCGACGCGAAGGGCATCACCGTGGAACTGCTCGTCGACGGCGAGCGCCTGCGTTCTTGCTGCATACGCGACGTGCGGGCGACGCCGAACGCTGACGTGCTCGTAGAGCTGGGGTTTGCGATGAAGTCTCTGGGCACGAGTGGTTGCCTCGTCGGGTACTGTCCTAATTTCAGATCAGGCAACGGCAGCGCGCGCAGCCTGGTTTCTCAAGGCGGAACGAGCAATTGGTTGAAGCCGTGAACTACAGCCCCGTCGTCGCCAGTCGGTTCGACTGGCCGCAGGGCGCTTGAGCGCTGTGTTTCCCGCCACAACGGCAGGAGGTTGTGGCCACCCGGTACGCCCAGCGGCGGGAGCTAGCCCTTCGAATCGGGAGCAAGTCCATCAAGCAGCGGGGTCTGCGGGCGATTCGCTGCAAATCAGCGAGAAAGCGGCGACCCCCCGAGAATTGCTCCGCAACGTGCTCGACGACCTGCCTCGGCTCTCGGCCTTCATTCGCGCGGACTTCTTGCCCTCTTCGGGAATGGCGGGCGTCTACGCGAACCACAGCCGGACAATTACCGAAAAGCCCTCGGAAACGAGTTCGACATCTCGGTGCGCGCTCGACGGACCGCCCCAACCGGTCCAAACGCCGGCACAAGAGCGACGTGTCGCTGGTGCCGTCGAGTCCCGGCGCAATGCCGCTTCGACGACTGCGGTCTCAGTCACGTTCCTCGATGCGCGCACGTACGCGAGGCACAGCGCGATTTCGTCGGAGACACGGGAAACGAGGTGCGCTCGCCCGCGACAGAGTGTTTCGTTCATAGCGGTAGGTCCTTGTTTTCAATCGAAGTGCAATCGCTTTCTTCGGGGTCGTTTTGGCTCGGCGGTGGGTTGGTCGCGGCGGAGAAAAATTCCTCCCAAACGTCTTTGGCGCGACCCATGCTCTCTTGCGAGGACGGCGCGGCAATCTGTTGCATCGGCGGCTCCTCCAACGCGCCCGACGGCTGCGGCTGGTCCCACTTGCTTTGCTGCGCAACCCCGAGTCGTTCCCAGTCGCTCGGGACGCGCGCGAGGAGCTCGTGTGCCTGCTTCTGAGGGCTATCGGGCGGCGGCTTGCCGGCGCGACCCTTGAAGCGACGGTCGAGAAAATAGCGGACCTTGCGCGCGCGGTAAGGGAGAAGGCCCCCGACGAGAAGAATGGCGTCGTCCTGAGGGAGCTGGTTGACCTCCGCCGGCGTCAGCAGGGCCCGCGCGTGTTCTTGCTCGCTCTCGGTCCGGTGGGTCAGAAAAAAGCCGGAGCCCGAGTAGCTTCGATGCAGTTTCTTTTCGGTCGCCTGGCCGAGGAGGTCGGAGATGCGCTTGGCGGTCTTGTCGTCGTTGGCGGCGTACGTGAGGCGAATGTGGCAGTTGTCGAGGATCGAGTTGTGAGGGCCGTACGCCTTCTCGAGCTGGTTGAGCGATTGGGCGATGAGCAGGGCCTTGAGGCCATAGCCGGCAATGAACGCCAATGCGGTCTCGAAGAATTCGAGCCTGCCAAGGCTCGGAAACTCGTCGAGAAGAAGGAGGAGCCGGTGCTTGTAGGCCGTCTTGTCACCGACGGTCATCGACTCGGTCAGACGACGGCCGATCTGATTGAGCAATAGGCGGATGACGGGTCGGGTGCGGGTGAGATCGCTCGGCGGCACAACGAGATACAGGCTTGCCGGGACGTCCGCGTTCATCAGATCCGCGATACGAAAGTCGCTCGACGCGGTGTTTCGCGCAACGACCGGATCGCGGTAGAGGCCCAGGCAAGACATCGCCGTAGAAAAGACGCCGGAGCGCTCGTTTTCGCTTCGGTTGAGCATCTCGCGCGCCGCTTGCGCGACGAGGGGATGGGGCCCCGACGGCAAATGCGAGGTCGTGAGCATCCGCTCGAGGGTGTGAACCTGCGTGCGTTCGGGGTCGGAGAGAAATCCCGCGACTCCCGCCAGGGTCTTGTCGGCCTCGGCGTAGAGCACGTGCAGGATCGCGCCGCAGAGCAGATTGTGGGCTGTGAGCTGCCAGTGGTCCCGACTCTCCTTGTCACCGGTGGGGTCGACGAGGATGTCGGCGACGTTCTGGGTGTCTTTGACCTCGCTCAGGCCCCTTCGGATTTCGAAGAGCGGGTTGAAGCGCACCGAGTCGATGGCGGTGGGCTCGAAACGCCAGACGCGGCTGAACTGCTTTCGCCAGCCGGCGGTCAGAGCCCAGTTTTCCTTCTTGATGTCGTAGACGAGCGCCGAGTGAGGCCAGGAAAGGAGTGTGGGGACGACCAGACCCACGCCCTTGCCGCTCCGGGTAGGCGCGAAGCAGAACACGTGCTCAGGGCCGTCGTGGCGCACGAGGGCTCCCTGGCGCACGACGGCCGTTTTCGCGTCGCCGGCCGCGTCCACCCTCGTGCGAAAGGCAGCGTCGCTTGTCTGGCAGAGCACGACGCCGCCGTCGCGTAGGAGTCCCGCCTTCTTGATCTCTGTGGTGGTCGCCCAGCGGGCGCTGCCGTGCGCACGGCTCGGGCCGGAGGATCTTCGGCGAGCCGCGACGGCGACCGCGATCGCCGCGCCGACGAAAGCGGCGAGCGTCGAAAAGCCGCTCGCAATCTGGAACAACTTCGGCGCACGCGATCCGTAGCGCCGGTCCCAGAGCACCCAGCCCCACGGTGGGTAGGCGCGGAGATCGCCGACCACTGCCCAGGGGGGACCGAGCTCGGACGCATGGTCGAGATGGGCGGCGACGTATTGGGTCGAGCCCCAGAACCCCGCAAGGGATGCAACCAGCAAGGCGAGAGCGGCAAGTCCGCGCATGGATCCTCCTGCACCGTCGAGTTGTGGGCTTCTGCAATCACGCGTTTTGGGACCGGCTCAGCGGCGCGTGCGCGTCGTAGTGGCCTTCAGGATTCGCCCACGCGCCAATGTTCCACGACCAGCCGAGTGGCTCGCGCATGCCGATCGGCATCCGGAGAGTGCGATGCTGACCGGTCCGCGCGGCGGTCTCTAGGGACTCCACAAGAGCATTGGTCGGACAGACGCGGGGTCCTCTTGCCGAGAATCTTCACTTTTGTGCACGGGAGCGATTTGCTGACGTGAGCGCACGGGGCGGGTGACCGTCGAAGGGCGCGAGTCCGCCTTCTCCCCCTGCGCTAACGGGAAATCTCGAGCTGCGCGGGCCTGGCACCCACCCAGGGTGGTCGCATGCCTATAAGCCGCGCGGTCGACGATTTTTGGAAAGTCTTGCCCAGTCGCGTCCGATTAAAGCAGCTCTGAAATTCCCCTGCTCGCCGGCCGTGCGGCGCGTAGCGGCGCATAAATTCGGGCGGCGGGTGGACGATTTCTGGCAAGTCTCGCCCCGCCCAGCCGACTAAAGCGCCCCCGAAATCGCCATTCGCTAGCGTCTCCCTCCTTAAATGGGCCGTATCCGACCGACCGGGCTGCGCGGGCCGTGCAGCGAGCGACCGGCTTCGGGTCGACACCGTGGACGACATCGACTCCCGCCTCGCACCGACGCCCCTTGCGCCGGCAGAAGCGCGAGCCCGTGCGGCGCGAATCTCCGCGTTGCGCTGCGATCGCCGTGTCGGCAGCCACGCTGCGGTCTCGGCCGCAGAACAAATCGACCGGCCGGCTGCTCTTTTTCCGCAAGCCCCCGCCGCCTCCGACCGAGCAAGCGTTGTACATGCCGGCTTGCCCACCGACCTCCGAGAGCCAAACGCGTCGAACCTCCGCACTGAGGAGCGCGCTTGCACCCGTCCTTCCGTACTTGGACGACCCGCGCGTCGTCGAAGTGATGCTCAACGCCGATGGCGTTATCTGGGTCGACAAGCTTGGGCAGGGCATGCTCCGAACGCCCGCCGTGATGCTCGCGCCCGACGCCGAGCGCATGCTGCGGCTTGTAGCCTCCGAGGTGCTGGTCGAGCTCAATGCGCAGAGCCCGTCTCTCTCGGCCAAGTTGCCGGCTCCGTGGGGCGCGCGGCTTCAAGCGGCCATTCCGCCCATCGTCGACGCGCCCGTCTTCGCGCTGCGAATGCCCGCGCGTGTGGTGTTCTCGCTCGATGACTACGTGAGCCAGGGAATTCTCCTGCCCGGGCAGCGCGAGGCGCTCGCACGGGCTGTGCGCGCCCGCGACAACATCCTCATCGGTGGGGGAACGGGGTCAGGCAAGACGACCTTCGCCAACGCGCTCGTGAAGGTCATCGCCGAGGACACGACCGATAGGGTGCACATCGTCGAAGACACGCCGGAGCTTCAGTGCGCGGCGCCGAATCGGTTGCAGGTGCTGGTGCACCCGGGGGTGCACAGCTGGCGCGACGCGATCATGGCCGCGATGCGGTTTCGTCCGGACCGGATTCTCGTGGGCGAAGTACGAGACGGCTCGGCCTTGGAGCTCTTGAAAGCCTGGAATACGGGGCATCCGGGGGGCCTGGCCACCATCCACGCCAACGATACGCGCGCGATGCTCGATCGGCTTTGCCAGCTCATCGAAGAAATCGTGTACCCCGCTCCGCGGGCGCTCGTGGCGCAGACCATTCAGCTCTGCGTGCACATCCAGCGCGACAAAAGCCACCCCGCCGGAAGGCGTGTGTCGGGCATCGACCGCGTCCGGCCGCTCGCAGAGGGCGGCAGCTGGACGCTCGAACGCATTGCCTAACCCGACGCGAAAGGAAAACCGCCCATGCCCATGACTCCCCTGTCCTTCTGCCGGCGCATCGCCACGCGGTGGCGCACGCGCACGGCGCTGCTCCCGCTGGCCTTCTGCTTTCTCCTCCTGCCGACCACGACGGCCCGAGCCGGCAGCTTGGGCGGAGGCCTTAGCGGTGGCATGCCCTGGGAGGGGCCGCTGCAGCAGCTTCTCGATTCGCTCACCGGGCCGGTCTCGCGGGTCGTCGGTGCGGTGGCCATCATCGGTCTCGGCCTCGGCATCGCGTTTTCCGAAGGCGGCTCGATGATGCGCAAGGCGCTCTGGGTCGTGCTCGGTCTTGCGATCGCGTTCAACGCGGTGAGCTGGGGCCTTGGGTTTCTTGGATTCTCGGGAGGCCTGCTCGTATGAGCGCGCAAGGGCGCGAGGGGCTGGAGGTGCCGCTTCATCGCTCGCTGGTCGAGCCGATGCTGCTCGCGGGGCTGCCGAGGACCGTCGCCCTGGTGCTGTGGACGAGCGTCGGCGCGTTCGCGTTTGGCCTGCACCAGATTTGGCTTCTTCCCGTGGGTATCGCCGCGCACGTGGCGGCGGCCGCGGCCACCAAGGCCGACCCGCACATCTTCGACATCATCCTTTTGGCGCTCAAAACCCAAAAGCGCCTGGACCCGTGACTGCAGCGCGAGGAAAGCCATGATGTCGCTTCGTGAATACCGAGAGCCCAAGAGCCGCTTGCCCGACAGGCTTCCGTGGGCGTGTCTGGTTGCACCCGGCGTCGTCCTTCAGAAGGACGCCATCTTTCAGCGAACGCTCGCCTTTCGCGGGCCCGATCTCGCAAGCTCGCTCGATTCGGAGCTGGCTTCCGCGAGCGCGCGGCTCAATAACGCGCTTAGGCGCCTGGGATCCGGCTGGGGCCTCTTCATCGAGGCGCAGCGTTTTTCTTCGAGCGCCTACCCGAGCGCGGCGTGGGCGCATCCGGCGGCCGCGGTCGTCGATCTCGAGCGTCGGCGATCGTTCGAGCAGTCCGGAGCGCACTACGAGTCGAGCTACTACCTCACCTTCACCTGGAAGCTTCCGCCCGACCGGGCCGAGCGCGCGGCCGCCCTCTTCTACGAAGACGTGGGCGACAAGGGCTCGGGCAAGGACGAAAAGAGCGCGCTCGAGCGCGAGCTCGCTCTCTTCCAAAAGAGCGTGGCCGAGATCGCCGACATCCTTCGGGGCGTTTTTCCGGAAGTGGGCCTGCTCAATGACGAGCAGACGCTGTCGTACTTGCACAGCACGATCTCGACGCACCGTCACCCGGTGCGCGCGCCCGAGACGCCCATGTACCTCGACGCGCTTTTGCCGGATATGGCGCTCTCGCCCGGGGAGCTCCCGATGCTGGGCGATCACTTTCTGTGCACGTGCACGGTGTCGGGGTTCCCCGGGTCCACGCAGCCTGGACTTCTGGATGCGCTCAGTCATCTGAGCACCGAGTACCGCTGGGTGACGCGCTACTTGTGTCTGGACAAGGCCGAGGCCAAGGCGCTGCTCGAGAGGTACCGAAAGCAGTGGTGGTCCAAACGTAAAGGCCTCTGGACGATGATCAAGGAGGAAGCGTCCAAGGAGGAAGCGGCCCTGGTCGATAATGCCGCTGCGAGCAAGGCAGCCGACGCCGACGCTGCGCTGCAAGAGCTTGGAGACGACCTCGTTTCCTACGGGTACATGACCACCACGGTCACGGTCTGGGACAGGGACCTCGAATCCGCGCGTCGCAAGAGTCAAAGGGTCAAGGAAGTCATCCAATCGCGCGGCTTTGTCGTGCGAGACGAGACGCTCAACTCCACGCACGCCTGGCTCGGCAGCCTGCCCGGCCACGTCTACGCCAACGTCCGTCGGCCGATCGTTCACTCGATGAACGTGACGCACTTGATGCCGCTCAGCAGCGTCTGGGCCGGCGACGCGACCAATCCGCACCTCGAGGGCGTGTGCGGCGTCGGAACGCCGCATCTTTATTGCAGCACGACGGGCTGTACGCCTTTTCGTTTGCACCTTGCCGTGGGCGATGTCGGCCACACGCTCATCATCGGGCCTACGGGCAGCGGCAAGTCGACGCTCCTTGGGATGCTGGCTCTAGGCTGGCTCAAGTACCCCGGCGCACAGGTCATCGTCTTCGACAAGGACCGAAGCGCGCGCGCGGCGACCTTGGCCGTGGGCGGCATTTGCTACGAGCCCGGTCACGAAGCCGCGCCCGTGGCCTTTCAGCCGCTCGCCGACATCGACAAGCCGGCGGAGCGCGTCTGGGCGGCGCAGTTTGTGGCGACGCTGCTCGCCTCTCAAGGCGTGGCCGTCGATCACCGGACGCAGACTGCCATCGACGAGACGCTGTCGAGTCTCGCCAGCGCACCGCGCCAGCAGCGCACGCTCACGCTTTTCGCGACGCAAATCGGCTCACGGCAAAGAACGCTTCGCGATGCCCTGCGGCCGTACACGCTCGAGGGAAACTACGGGCAGATTTTCGATGCCGACCAGGACGATGTCCGTGCGGACGGCTTCTGGACGATGATCGAGATGGGGCACCTGATGGCCATGGGGCCGGCCGTTGTGCTTCCGGCGCTCGAGTACCTCTTTCACAGGGTCGAGCAGCGATTCGATGGACGGCCGACCTTGCTCATCTTGGACGAAGCGTGGCTCTTTCTCAGTCACGCGGTTTTCGCCACGCGTCTTCAGGGCTGGCTCAAGACGCTGCGTAAGAAGAACGTCTACGTCGTCTTCGCGACGCAGGAAGTGGCCGATGCCACGAGCCGCCCGGAGCTTCTGTCAACGATTCTGTCGGCTTGTCACACGAAGATTTTCCTGCCGGACGAGGAAGCGCGCGCGCCGGCCATGATGCAGGCGTACTTGGCGATCGGTTTGACCACGGCCGAGATCGACATCTTGGCCAAGGCACAGAAAAAGCGCGACTACTACTACCGCTCGGTCAAAGGTCGGCGCCTTTTTGAGCTCGGCCTCGGTCCCGCGGCCCTGGCCTTCGTGGGCGCATCGAGCGAGAAAGACCAGCGTTTCTTCGACGAAATGCTCGGGGCGCAAAAGCCCACGGGCTACGCGCGCGCGATGCTCGAGCGCCGCGGCGTCTCGTGGGCCGCCGCGGAAATGGAGCGGTCGCTGCCGACGCGGGCGACGCTCCCTGCGCCAGCGAGCGAGCCGCCCCCGCCGCCTGACCCGCTCATGACCGACGCCGAGACCATTCGCGTATCGGTTTCCGATTTGAAGGGCCTCGTGGCCGAGACAGGTGATTGCGACGCCGTCACGGTTCGCATTCCGATTCCGCGTCCCCCTCCCCTGCCGCGCCCACAGATGCGGCTCCGAAAGAAGGCGGCGCCGTGAAAGCCCTACCTCGACGAAGGCTCCTGTCGGGCGCCATCGGATGCAGCGCACTTGCGGCGCTCGGCGTGAGCGCCGCGCCCGCCCAAGCCGATCTCTTTGGCGGCGATCTCGCGCTTCTGACCGGCATTCTGACCCAATCGATCGCGCAGGCGAGCAGCCTCGCCAACATGGTCATTCAGACCATCAATGAGGTGCGGATGCTGACGACCCTGCTTCACCAAGTGGCATCGGGATCGTTCCCGGCGCTCATCGCGTTCGTTCAGAACGCTCAGGCCACCTACAGCATGCTCACGGCCGGGGTGCAGTCGATGACGTACCGCATGGCGCGTATCGACGCCGAGTACCAGAAGCTCTTCCCTTCGGGCGCGCCGCCCCAAGGTACGTCGGTCGCCCAGCACAGGGCGCAGTACATGGCGTGGAATCAAGAGGTCGTGGGAGCCGGACAAATCGCATCGCGCCAGCAAACCACGCTCGCGACGCTCGATAGCCAAGCGTCTCAGACCCAGAACATCTTGCAACAGTCCAAGTCCGCGAGCGGCGTCGTCGAGGAGCTTCAGCTCATCGCGCAGATGATCGGCGTCACCAACTCCGAGCTCACGCTGCTCAACCAGACCTTCGCGACCACAAGCCGCGTGCTCACCGACATGGCCGCGAGCGGCGCCTCGGAGCGGCAGCTTTCGCTCGGCAAAAGTGACGACGTGCGGAGCGGATACACCGACAAGGGCGTGGCCGTCCCGGTTCCCCACACGCTTCCATGAGCGGCGCGATGCAATTCAATACGCTGACCCTCACCCTTCAGAACTTCATCACGGCCCTCTCGGGGAGCTACGGCAGGATTCAAGGCGCCGCCAATAGCTTGCTCAGCATTCTGGTCGGCATCGAGGTCGTGCTGCTCGGCCTCTGGACCGCGCTCGGCGGCGGCGACAACGTTGTCGGAATCTTCAAGCGCATCCTTCACATCGGCGCGTGGGTCTGGATCGTCAAAAGCTACCCGACGCTCTGCAAGGCGCTGGTCGACTCGCTCGTGCAAGCGGGACTTCTGGCCGGCGGCGGCACGGGCGACGTCAGCTTGCTCATGGATCCGTCGCGCCTGGCTGGCTACGGGCTGGACGCGACCGCGCCGCTGACCCAGAAGCTTGCGGACCTCGGGATGACGGATCTGTCCGACCTCATCGTGTTCGGGTTTGGCTACCTCGCCATCCTCGCGTGCTTTCTCATCATGGCCATTAACGTCTTTCTGGCCGTGCTCGAGTACTACGTTTTTGCGGCGCTGGCGGGGATCTTTCTGCCCTTTGGGCTGCTCTCGCCGACGAAGTTTCTAGCCGAAAAGGCGATCGGCGCGGTCGTGTCCTCCGCGGTCAAGCTCATGGTCTTGGGCCTGGTGATCTCGGTCATCGATCCGGTCCTGTCATCCATTCACTTTCAGGGGCCGCAGATCACCTTCAACGAGCTCTGGTCGGTCTTTCTGACGGTCTGCGCACTCATGTTTCTTTGCTGGAAGGCGCCGAGCTTGGCCGGGAGCCTTCTCGGCGGATCTCCGCACCTCGGCGTCGATCACCTCATTCAAGCTGTCTCGACGCCCATCGCCACGGGCATGGCCTTGGGAGCTTTCGCAAACCGCGCGGCACAGGGCGTGTCGGCCACGCGCGCCGCGGCGTCGGCTCCGCTGGCTAGTGCGTCCTCGTTCTCGGTTTCTGCGGGGCCTGCCCCGGCGGCACGTGCAGGAGCGAGCCCGAGCGGTGCGCCCGCCTCGCCCGAAGCGCCAGCGGAGCCCGCGGACGCCGCGCGCGGCGCCGACCCGTCGCTCGTCATGAGCGCGATGGGTCAGGCAAAGCCCGAACCCACCCAAGCAAGCGGGAGCGAGTCGTGACGACCAAATGGCAGCCCGACGGGCCGCTCGAGACGCCGTATTTGCGCGCCCGTCAGGAATGGGACCTTCGCATGGGAAGCGCCGTCGTGCAGGCGAAAAACTGGCGCCTGGCGACCTTCGCGTCGCTCGCGTCGGTGCTCGCCAGCGGCCTCGGCATGATCTACCTCGGTGCGCAGCCCAAAGCCGTTCCGCACATCATCGAAGTCGATCGGCTGGGAGCGGCGAGCTACCACGGGCCCGTCGGGCAGAGCGACTACGTTCCGACCGAATCGGTCATCACGTACCACTTGCGGCGGTTTATCGAGGATACCCGCGAGATCTCATCGGACCTCGCGGTGCTCAAGCGCAATTGGCTCGACGCCTACACGCTCTTGACGCCGCGCGGAGGCAACATGCTCTCGGCCTTTGTCCAGAAGCCGGAAAACGATCCCTTCCGACGCGCGCAGGACGAGCGGGTCACGGTGGAGATTCTCTCGGCCGTCCGCGCAGCGGGCGACACGTGGCAAATCGATTGGCGCGAGTCGTCCTGGGACAAGGGGGGCAGTCCCCTGGGCTCACCTGTCATCTGGCGCGCGATGCTTCGCACAGTTGTTGCCGCGCCCAAGACCGCCGAGGCCATGCGGAATAATCCCATCGGCCTCTACATCGACGAGCTTCACTGGGACAAGGTCGGAGGCTGAGCATGATCCGAATGACGCATCCATGGCCGCTGGCTCTACTCTTCGCGGGCGCCTGCGCTCCCGCGCCCATGCCGGCGCTCTATGTCAAGGCGCAGACCGCACCCGAACCTCGAGCGCCCGCAGTCGCTCGGCCGGCCGACGCTGCGGTGGCCATCGCGCCGCCTTCGCAGCTTCGGCGCCTACCGGCACACGCCGCTGCCGCGAGCCCTGCCCAGTCGAAGCCTCCTGCGCGCCAGGTCGCAGCAGACGCCAACCTCAAAGCCTCCCAGGCGCCCGACCGAAGCGACTACTTCAACGCCATCGTCCAGTACGCATATGAGCCGGGCACGCTCTACCAGGTCTATGCCGAGCCCATGCGCATCACCGACATTGCGCTTGAGCCCGGAGAGAAGATCCTCGGACAGCCGGCCTCGGGAGACGTGGTGCGGTGGCTTCTCGCTCTCGGCAAGTCCATGGACCACGGCGTTGAGCAATGGCACGTCTATCTCAAGCCCACGAGGCCCGACCTCGAGACCAATCTCGCGATCAATACCGACCGGCGGAGTTACCTGCTCGAGCTTCATAGCTACGCCGACACGTACATGGCCGCCATCGTGTGGCACTACCCCGAAGACGAACTCGCGCGGCTGCAGGAGCAAGCCTCAGAGGTTGCCGGGCAAGAGAAAACTTCCGCGCCCGTCACCAATCTCGAGAGTCTCAACTTCGGCTACGCGATCGAGGTCATCAAGGGCAAGCCGTCGTGGACACCGCTTCAGGCGTTCGACGACGGGAGGCGCACGTTTATCCGGTTTCCCGCGGCCATGGTGCTTCGGGAAGCGCCCGCACTCTTTGTCCTTCGCGATTCCCAGACGCAGCTCGTCAATTACCGCGTCAAAAACGACACCTACGTGGTCGACCGGCTCGTCGACTCCGCGGAGCTTCGCGTCGGGCAGAAGGATCAGGAGATCGTACGGATTGTCAGAAGCGCGCCCGAGGCAAGGCAGGCAGCTCTTGGAAGCACGCGATGAATGAGCCCTCTGAGCCCCAGCCGCCGCCCGAGCTCGATCCGCATGCGCCCAAGCTTTCGCCCGATGATCCGCGCCTTGCGCTCGCACGCCCTCGGGCGCGCACCCTTCGCACGGGGCCTATTGCCGCGCTCATGGTGTGTCTCTTGGCGGCGGTGATGCTCGCCCTTGCATTGGCTTTCCAGCCGGCTCCGAACAAGAGCAAAACCGCGGCGGAGGCGAGCGGGGCGCCGGCGCCTCCGACCATTCCCGACACGGTCCGAAACGCCGAGCCCGGCCACTCGCAGCCGCCCACTACGAAGGAGGCTGCAAGGCCGGAGCCGAGCGCGCGCGCCGCCGCCCCTGCCGATGATCCCACGCTTCGCGCTGCACGAGAGCTCGACCAAAAGGCGCGAGGCGGCGCGATCTTTTTCGAGTCCCAAGCTGGCGGCAGCGACCGGGATCCTCCCACGACGGCGCCGCGCATGGACTCCGCGGCCTCGGAGGCGCCCGCACCGAGCGGCGCGCCTTCGCTATCCGCCATCGACCCGAACTTGCAGGATCGCAAAAATGCGTTTCTGGGGGGAAAAGGCGCGGGCAAAGGCGATTATCTCGAAGCCACCGTCCAGCATCCCAAGAGCCCTTACGAGATCCAGGCCGGGACGATCCTTCCTGCCGTGCTCATCACGGCGATCAATAGCGACTTGCCTGGGCCTGTCGTCGCGCAGGTCCGCGAGCACGTCTACGATTCGGTGGCGGGCCGGTACCTGCTGGTCCCGCAGGGAAGTCGTTTGCTTGCCCAGTACGACTCGATGGTCGCCTGGGGCCAGGAGCGCGTCCTTGTCTGCTGGAACCGTTTGATCCTGCCCGATGGCGATTCGATCAATCTCGGATGCATGCCCGGAGCGGATCTTCAGGGGGCGGCGGGCTTGTCGGACGAAGTCGACGAGCATTGGTGGCGCATTCTGAAAGGCGCAACCGTCGCGACGCTTCTGTCGGCCACGAGCGCTTTCGCGGCCGGAAACACGACTAGCTACAACCCGACCGTGGGCCAGCTCATGGCGCGCAATGCGTCGGGCGAAGTCAACGACGTCGGCCAGCAGCTCACGCGCAGTAACCTCATGATCCAGCCGACGCTGACCGTCCGGCCGGGGTTCTCGGTCAACGTCATCGTCACCAAAGACATCGTCCTTTCGGCGTACCCCAACCCGCCCGCAGCGCTGGGGCTCGCGCGATGACGCCGCATCGTAGGGTCCGTGGCAGCGCCCTCTTGTGCTGGGTCGCGGCACCCTTGGCCGTGACCGCGCTCCTCTCGGCACTCGCCGCCGCAGTCGCGTCGCATCTTCTCTGGAATTGGACGCCGAGCCTGCCGCTGGGGCTGTATTGGCTCTCCCGAGGACGTCTCGCACGAATCGGTACCCTCGTGGCCTTCCCGGTGCCTTCCCACGTGGAAGGGCTCGTGCGCGAGCGAAGGTACCTTCCGCCGCGCGCGCTTCTCATCAAGCCCGTCGTCGCTACGGCGAACGACCACGTGTGCACGTGCGACGGGGCGCTCCTCGTCAATGGAGCCGTGATGGGCGCCGTGCCCACGGAAGACAGTGCGAAAAGACCCCTGCCCCGCGCGACCGACTGCGGCGCGCTGGCTGAGGGTCTGGTCTTCGTCGCATCGCACTACGCGAAAAGCTTCGACTCGCGCACGTTTGGACCTGTCTCGCTTTCCGAGCTTCGAGGAACGGTGACACCCCTATGGACGTACTAACGACGATCCTCGCCTGCAGTCTCTACGCGTCCGATGATGCGCTGGTCCGCGCCATCGCCGAGGGGTCGTCGGGCAAGAATCCCTACCTCGTGCTCGACGCCGCCCTGGACCCCACGCAAATCGATCCGCCCCCTGCGCCAAGAAGCGAGGCCGAAGCGCTATCGCGAGCCGAGGAGCTTTTGACCAAGGGCGGCAGGCCCCTTCTCGGGCTTCTCGAATTGCCGCCCTCGTGGCTCAGCGCCTTCGGCCGCGAGCTGGCGAGCGCGTTCGACCCGTGCACCAACATCGCCATCGGCTCGGCAATGCTCTCCGAGTTCGATTTCGAGTGCGGAGCGAGCCCCGCCGCGCGCCAGGGCCGCGCGCTTGCCCTGGAGCGCACCAATCGGCGCGCGTGCGTACTTCGAAAGTACGAGGCGGCGATCGGCACCGTCGACTTCGAAGCCGCGATTCTTCTCGAGCTTTCCGTGCAGCGCCCAATGAAAGCCAAAGTCGAAGCGGCGCCCATCTTCGCGCCCGAGAGCGCCCGCACCTGGGGCCCCGATCAGCTTCTTGTGCATCTGCCGATAGCGCTCGCGCCTCCACCTCCTGCGGCTGCCCTCCTTCCTTAGTCCCTCGTCTTTTCGCCAGTCCCAACGTTTACGTCGCCGCGCGCGCGCTCGCGCACCGGCAGAGGAGACCTTTGTCCCATGCGCCTTTTCATCGCCGAAAAGCCGAGCCTCGCGCGGGCCATCGCCGAGGTCTTGCCCGCGCCGCAGCGCCGCTCGCGTACGCATATCGAATGCGGAGCCAGTGATGTCGTCGCCTGGTGTGCCGGGCACATCTTGCAAACGGCGCCGCCCGAATCCTACCGATCCGAGTACAAGACCTGGCGCCTCGAGCAGCTCCCCATCGCCCCCAAGGACTGGAAGCTCGAGGTCTCTTCGCCCGAGCTTTTGGCCGCGATCGAGCGGCTTCTGAAAACCGCCACGCGCGTCGTGCACGCGGGCGATCCCGACCGCGAAGGGCAGCTGCTCGTCGACGAGGTCCTTGCCTTCGCAGGGTACCGGGGGCCGGTCGACCGGATTCTGATTCGCGATCTGAGCCCCGAAGCCGTGCGCAAAGAGCTCGGCGCGCTCGAGCCCAACGAAAGGTTCCGGCCGCTTGGCGATGCGGCGCTCGCGCGGCAGCGCGCCGACTGGCTCTACGGCATGAACATGACCCGCCTCTGCACGCTTCTCGGTCGAGCGGCCGGATACCGCGGCGTTCTGTCGGTCGGCCGCGTGCAAACGCCGCTCCTGGGGCTCATCGTCTCGCGCGATCGAGCCATCGCCGAGTTTCGGTCCGCGCCGTACTACCTCGTCGCCGCCGAGATTCGGGCGGTAGGGGGAAGAAGCCTGCGGGCGTTTTGGGCGCCCCCCGAGGAAACCGCTCTCGACGAGGGCGGGCGCCTTTTGCGGCGCGAGGTCGCGGAGAGCGCATGCGGGCGCGTGCTCGGGCAAGAAGGGCGCGTCGTCCATTCGGTCCAAGACGAGATGACCCAGGCGCCGCCGTTACCCTACGCCCTCGCCGACCTGCAAGTAGACGCCGGAAGGCGCCTGTCCATGAGCGCAAAGGCGGTGCTCGACGCGTGCCAGAGCCTCTACGAGACGTATCGCGCGATCACGTATCCGCGCTCGGACTGCGCGTACTTGCCCGAGGCCCACCAGGCGAGAGCGAGCGAGGTCTTTTCCGCGATCGCCAAGGTCGCGCCGTCGCTCCGCCCCGCCCTGTCGAAGGCGGACCTCACGCGGCGCTCCAAAGCCTGGAACGACAAGAAGATAACGGCCCATCACGCCATCATCCCGACGCCTAGCGGGACCGCCGCCGGCGCGATGACCGGCGCCGAGCGCGCCATCTACGAGCTTGTGGCCTCGCGCTACCTCGCTCAGTTCTACGCGCCACACGAATATCTCCAAGCGAGGCTCGAGCTCGAGATTGCAGGTGAGCGATTCGTCGCGACCGGCCGGCAAGCTCTTTCGCCTGGGTGGAAGGCTCTTTCGGCCGAGCTCGAGAGCGAAGCCGAAGAGGCCGCCGGCGCGGAGGTCGACCCCGAGCGTGCGAGCGCGGCTCCGCTCCCGAAGCTTTCGCCTGGCGAGCGCGTGACCGTCTCGAGCGCCTCGGTCCTCGATAAGCGCACAAGCCCCCCAAAGCGGTTCACCGACGCGTCGCTCATCGCGGCCATGTGCGCCGTCGCCAAGTACGTGACCGATCCCGGCGTCAAAAGGATCCTGACCGAAGCCGACGGCATCGGGACGCCCGCCACGCGCGCCGCGATTGTCGAGACCCTGTTCGAGCGCGGCTACATCGAGCGCCAAAAGAAGATCATCGTCTCGACCCCCACCGGGCGAGCGCTCATCGAGAGCTTGCCCCAAGTCGCCACCACCCCCGACATGACCGCCGTCTGGGAAGCCGCCATGCGCGCCATCCAGGACGGCCGCCACTCGCTCGACGCGTTTCTGGCGCGCGTCGGCGCCGATCTCCAAGAGCTCGTCGACCAGGGCCGCGCGCTCGGCCGCATCACGGTCGCCGAGGGGAAGGCCTGCCCCGCGCACCGCCACGGCGGCCCGAAGGGCCGGACGCGCGACTCACGTCCTGCCCCTCCGCGAAAAATAGCGCCGGGGGCTCGAAGGCGCCCATGAAGCCCTGGGATCGCGTCGTCGGGTGGATCACTAGCACCCGCGCAAGGCGGCTTGGAACCGGCCACGGCTCCCGGCCCAAGCCGCGTTTTCGAGCGCCCGCCGATCGCTTCGGACGATTTTCGGCAAGTCCCCCGATCCATCGACCGATGGATGCATCGCGAGCCCAAAAAGCGCGCCGGCACTGTCCGACCCCAACGCCCCAATCGAGAGGATGCCCCCCCATGACCCAGGCCGAGAGTCCGCGCCCAAACTTGCACGCACCGCTCGCCGATTTTAGGCGCATCACCCGGCGCCTCGGGGATCTCCCGGCCGGCGAGCAAACGCTCCTCCTTGAGCTCGAGCTCTTTCGCGCGCTCACGCGTGCAGCCGCCGCCGAAGATCGGACCCGAGACCTCGAACAGAAGCTCGACGAGGACTGGTCCGCGATGGACAGCTTGGCGCGGCAGGTTCGAGACCTCGCCGGCGCGGGCCGCGAGCTTGGCTCAGTCAAAAGCGCCTACGAGCGGGAACTTCGCACACTGCAAGAGGCCTACGCGGCTGTGAAAGAGCGGTGCACGGCGCTCGAGGAGTATTGCCGCTCACTTCTTCTCACGATCGAGCGAGCCATTTTCACGGGCGACGCCGCCGATCTTCCCGCGCTCAAGCGCGCCTCCGGATGAGGCTTCGCCATGTACGACCACGAGCTCGATTGCTTCAAGCGAGACATTCATCTCGTCGAGTTTGCCGCTGCGCGCTACGGCTACGTGCGCGACCGGCGCGAAAGCAGCCGCGCCTGTCATGTCCTTCGCCATGAGGGCTCCGACGACAAGATCGTCGTCCGCCAAGGAAACGACGGTCACTGGACCTACTTCTCGGTTCGAGACGAGCGCGACAACGGCACCATCCTCGACTTCGTAAAGGCGCGCGGCGCGCGATCGATCCGAGAGGCGTGCGAAGAACTACGTCACTATCTCCACGCGGCTCCGCGCGTAGTGGAGCTGCCCGCGGCGCCAAGCCGTCCCGAGCGCCACGACCTTCGCTCGGCGGCGCAAGCGTTCGCCGACGCCGCCGTCGCCGACAATAGCCCGTACCTCAACGAGCGCGGCATTCGGCCCGAGACGCTTGCCGACGCGCGGTTTCGGGACACCTGGCGCATCGGCTCGCACCAAAACGTGCTCTTCGTCCATCGAGACGAGGCGGAAGTCATCACCGGCTTTGAAATCAAAAACCGCGGTTTCACCGGCTTTGCCACCGGCGGATGCAAAACGGCGTGGCACAGCGCAGCGAGGCGGGGCGACCAGGCCCTGGTCGTCACAGAGAGCGCCGTGGACGCGCTCAGCCACTACCAGCTTCACCCCGAGCGCGCGGCCACCACGCGCTATCTGAGCACCGCCGGAGCGCCCAGCCGCTCCCAGATCGAAGGGCTCGACCGCGTCTTTGCGCGACTGCCGGAGGCGAGCACCGTCGTCGCCGCAGTCGACTCCGACGGCGCCGGCGAAAAGCTCGCCCAGGGCCTGCAAGACCTCACGCGCCGCCACGCGAAGCTCACGTTTCAGCGTGACGCGCCGCCGGGGGCCAAAGACTGGAACGAGCTTCTTCAGCGCGTCGAGCAGGACTACATCCGCTCGCTCAGCGTGCTCCGCGCCTCGCGCGATCGGGGCGGCCCCGAGCGATGAGACGCCTCTTGCGCTCCGAACCTCGTGAGCCCGACCCGGCCTCGCGCTCCCTTGCCCGCGTCCAACCCGGAGCCTCACCATGACAACGCCGTACGACCCCGAGCTCGAACACTTCAAACGCTCTATCGACCTCGCAGAGTACGCCAAGAAGGCTGGCTACGAGCCGAGCCCCATGGACGCGGGCCTTGGCGTGAGGCTCACGCTGCTCGATCATCCGAGCGGCGACCGGGTCGCGGTCGCGCAAACCCGAAGCGGCGACTGGATCTACGCCGCGGTTCCGGGCTACGAGCCGCGCGCCTCCGGCGAGTCGTCGGACCATGCGCTCGCGCGTCTACGCGCGGCCGTCGAGCGCTCGACCGACGAGGGGTCCATCGTGGAGTTCGTGCAGCGTCGCGAGGGCAAAGCGCGCCAGGGCGACCTTTCTCTCGAGCGTATGCGAGAGCATCTTCGCGAGTTTTGCGCGACGCAGCGCGCCGTCGGCTTCGACGGTGCGGGGCTTTCGTCCGCTTCTGCAAGTGCTCGCGACGAGCGCGCGATCCAACAGAGCGAGCGGTCGCAAGCTGACACCGACAAGCAGGCGGGGCCAGGGCCCTCGCCAAATGCCAACCCTGAGCTGAGCCGGCGCCGCGACGGCTGGACGCCGCCGTCAAGTGTTCCGAACGAGTCGGAATTCGAGACGCGACTCGAGCGATGGGGGCGGGCTCAGGCCGCCATCGACCAAGGGAAGAAAGGCGCGCACGCGCTCCAAGACCCGCAGCAAGCGCGCGCGGTTGGGCACGCGGACAGAGCCCCGACGTCCAGTGCGCCGCCAATGCACCCAAGCCGAGACGTCGGGCACAATGGCAACGCCGCGCTCGGTAAGTGCCGAGTCGACTGGAGACCAGCACCCGCCGACCTCGAGGCCCTACATCGAGCGCTGCGTAACCGCTCTCCGGATCGCGGCCGATGAAGACGGCCGTACAACTGCGGCGTTTGCCTGGCGATGACCCGCCGAGAAGCGAGCTTCTTTGTGGCATCCCGTTCTCCATCCTCACCGGCAAGCTCGGTCCGATCGCCCTTTTCGATTCGGAACAGATCGTCGGCTACCGGATCCAGCATCGTCGTCGAACCCGCGCGTTTGTCTTTCGCACCTTGGAAGTCGACGACAGGCTTGCGGCGTCGGTGCCTGGCGTACGGCCGCACGTAGAGCTGCTGCTCGAGGTGCATTCGGCGGGGCGTGCTCGGCTCGTGCGAGGGCTGTTCGCGTACCTCGTTCGTACGAACCGCGAGCCGTCGGCCCTGGCGGATGAGTTCTATCTTCGCGTCGGCGGCGTCCTCGGGGGACGGCTGCCCGCACACAAGATCCTCGTCTCGCTACTGGCCGCGGCCCAGGAGTGAAATGGCTCTCGACTCGGGCAACGGCCCGCGCGTCTTTCGCTTGGCTTCGCAGGAATACGAAACGGCTCAACTCATCAATCACCCGGAGGCGCCCCCATGAAGACCCGATGTTTGCCGCTTTTTTCTACAACGATTCTCATCGCCGGTTGCTCTTCCGGTGCAAATGGGGCGTCGACCCAGTTCACCGGATCCTGGCTTTGCAATTTCACGCTCGTGCAAGACGCTGACGCATCCACGGAATTCATCACGACCTATCCACCTTCGCCCGTGACGACGGTCGTGAGCGGCACGACGCTGAGCATCTACGACGAGGAGCCCGACTCCGAGCCGCAGAGCTGGTACTGCGGGTTCAACTACAACATCGTGGGCGCAGCGGTCGTCCTCTCCGGAACGCCCACGTGCACGTCCGACACGGTTGTGCTGCTTCAGAGCGCTGCGATTTCGCTCGCGCCCGGCGGTGACGAGCTGACTCTGCAAGAGTCGGGGACTGAAGACGATCGTGGCCAAATTCTCCAGTCCACCCTGAGCGGCGTCTGCGCACGAAACGAATGACCGCTCGGCGCCCCGCGCCGTCTGTCAGCCGAAGCGGCGCCCCGGCGGGAACCACCACCCCCTTTGCTCGCGGCTCGAGCTGGTGCGTGCGGCGGCCCGCGAGGGTGCCGAAGCAAGCCATCGCCGCCAACCAAGCCACAACAGCGACTATCGCCGGATCTCTCGTTGACAAGCGCGACCTCGCGCACGCTCTGGGAGTTTCGCCGGCGACCATCGATCGACTCTGTCGAGCCGGTCGCACTACTTTCGTCCGCGTCGGAGACGTCCGGCGCGCCTCGGCCTCCCCAGCTCGCCTGCGACCCATCCAACCTCCGCAGACGCAATGCCCACATCACACAGGCTTCAACATTGGGTGCCCGGGACGCAACGCATGTACCACGATGACGGGGATGAACCCTATTGGCCGGCAGCGGGGAGCGTGCAGGTCAAGGTTGTATAGCCGAGCTGGTCGTAGCCGCCGCTGTTCGGGCCATAGTCTCCGCCGCCGCCATCGGGTCTCACGCTCGCGGCATACGCGGCACTGTTCGGCGCGGGGATACCTTTCAAAACCTGGTAATGATTATAGATCAAATCCCAGACGGGACGCTGGTCCCCCCTGCTATTCGCGGAAATGATCGTTTGAGAGCTCGGCGTACAGCTCTGGGCTGTACCCCATTTATAAGTGGTAAAAGGAACAGTGCCTCCCGCATTATATTTTGCGAAGTATTCACTGGCTGCCAGCACTTTGCTGTTTTCCCATGCGAACATATCGTCGCCTTGATTATAGAACTGCTGACACACGACGCCCCACAGACTGACGTCTAAACCGGAATGCCCCTGGTCACGCCCTTCTTCTTGCCCCTGTCCAAGAGTCGGTGACCCAGAATACGTAAATGGAATCGAATGATCTATCTGGCCGTTTCCAGCGCCAGTTTTGAAATAGCTGAGCGCCTCATCGTACTTTGCGGGATCATCACAAAGGACCCCGATGGCCGCGATGCCCGCAATGTTGCTCAAATCCCAGTTGGCCCAATAGTTGGTGATGCAGGCGCCATTGTGATTGACGAGAAAGTCGTGCTGCAGAGGATAGAAGACATTCTGCATGAGATTTTTGAACTTCGCGAAATCCGCCGAAGACCAGCCGCTATAATCGCGCATGATTTCCGCCGCTTGGCAAAATTCGTAACCGTAAATGCCAGAGGCCAAAAAGCGGTCGGCGTCACCCGTCAACGTGGTCATCGTGGAAGACCAGGCATTCATGATCCGGATGGATTGGTCGGCATAGGCAGGGTCACCACTGATCTTGTATCTCAAGGCCGATTGATAGGCCGCCGCGATGTCTTCATAGAGCGCGCCGTAGTTTTGTCCCGTGCCGCCGCGTATCACGGTCGCAACTGGTTTTGGTGTCCAGGTGGTTTGCGAATGCGCGTTGGCAATCAACTTGTCCCAGCTTCCCACCCAGGGTTGCTTCTGGTAGTTGGCCTGCATCCGCGAGAAGTCCGCCGCCGTGTGCAGCAGGCCGGGGTGAACAAAGGCATTGCCGGCTGCGCCCCCACTTCCCCCCGATTCGGTCGTCCCCCCGGGGCCGGTCCCGCCCGATGCGGCCGTATCGCCCGAATCTTCGACGCCGCCCGATCCGCTCGAGCCGCCCGCAGAGGTCCCGCCCGATCCGGTTGAGACGGCCCCACCGGAGCCTCCGTTGCCTTTTGCGCCGCCCGCGCTTCCCGCACCCGAGCCCGTCGATCCGCCCGTGGCGCTGCCGCTGCTGCCGGTCGCCCCGCCCGAAGCAACCGCACCCGCCTTTCCTATCGAGGGCCCACCTTCGAATTGACCGTTGGCCTCGGGGACGCTGCCCAGGTTAGGCGATCCGGCATAGTCGTTCTGCCCGCAACCAACGGAACCCATAACAAGGGCGACGATGGGGATGAACTTGGTCCGCACGCAAGTGGTCGGGGGTATTCCGGATTGCCGCGAACCCGCGTGTGGCCGCGGGGCGCTAAGGGGACTTCGCAATTCCGAACAGAGCATGGTGCTTTCAGCATCGGTGCGGATGCCGGGCATCGGCATGACGCCTTTGTAGGCGCGGCACGCGCTTCGCTAACAATACCGATACCATCATCCTCAATGTGTCGCGAGCAGCCCTCGCGGAGGCACGGTTGGGGCAAAACGAGCCAAAGCCTGGCGTTCCCGAATGCGTTTGGGGGGAGGACGCACGAGCGTTCACCTCACTGGCCGCCTGAACACGCCTGGGTTCACCCGCGGCCCGCGCGGCGTGGAGCGCGGCCGATGGTCGGGTAGCCCCAGGCGGTCGCGCGCAAAGGGCCCCATGTCCCCCGCGCGCGCTTCGCATCCGCGGGGTCCCGTCGGCTAGGTTCCTCCGCTTCGCCGCTACTGGCACGCGCTCCGAATTCCCCGGTCGCCCCGCGTCGGCTCGCTAGCGGTTCCGTCCTGTCGACGGAGCTCGCGTGGAGGGCCGGCGAACCCGAGTTGCCGGCTGGCGAAAATGCATCACCCGCCTGCTAACCCGCTCAGGCCGCGCTTGAGGTCGCGTGTCTTTGCCTCAAAGGATCACCCTGCCTCATCGCTGAGCGCTGCCTCAAAAGTCGGCGGCGCCGTAACGTCGCGTCGTGCACGAATGGCGCGAATTTCTCAAGTCGATTTATGTCGGTTGGCGCGCTCGAATGAGCCCTGGAGCGGGGATACTCTGCGCGCCCGTCTGCGTTGGCCCTCGAGACACCATCCGTCGAGTCCGGCTATCGGCGGCATTCCACGTGTATTGGTACTTGCTTATGTACCCAAAGGCGCCACTCCCGACGCCACTGCGGACCGTTCCACGCGAGTAGGCGAAGACAGCTCCTCAGGCCGTCGACAATCCCCCTGAGCTCGCATGCGATGCTTGACGGGGACAGCTTCGATGGCGCGCGGCGACCCAACTTGGTCGGTCGAGTGACCGGCTGGTCACCGGCCTGACCGGCTTTCGACAGTACGCAGAGAGGCGCGCCTCGCGTCTGCGCCTCCCGAAGCAGAGGACTTGCGTCGTGCGGAATAGGACGTGCTTCTCGAGCGGGGATGCACCGACCAGCTACCCCTTTCGCGGCGCCAGCACCAAAAAGCGACCGGGGCACATGGACGACCGCGCCCCAACCCCGGGGGCCTCTACCCTGTGGCCCATCGGCGCTAGTCTAGGCGCCCATGCTGCACGAGTTCCTCACCGCGAACAGAGCCGCCATCGTCGCTCGGACACGCGCAAAGGTGGCAGCTCGACCCGCGCCACGCGCGACCGAAGAGGAACTCGCGAATGGCATCCCTCTTTTCTTGGACCAACTCATCAGCACCCTCCGGCTTCCGCATGGTTCCTCCGACGCGATCGAAAAGAGCGCGACCGAACACGGCCGAGCTCTCCTCGGGCGGGGTTTCACCGTCGCCCAGGTTGTCCAAGACTATGGGGGTCTCTGTCAGGCCGTCACCGAGCTGGCCGACGAGACGAAGGCGCCAATCACAGCAGCTGAGTTTCATACGTTCAACCGATGTCTCGACGACGCCATTGCCCAAGCGGTCACCGAGTACGAGCAGCGGCGCGATCAATCGATAAGCGATGCGGGAACCGAGCGTCTGGGCAACCTCGCCCACGAGCTTCGCAACGCGCTCGGCGCTGCGATGTTGTCGTTCCAGACTCTCCAAACGGGAAGCGTCGGAATCGGCGGGAGCACCGCAGCCCTCCTCGACCGCAGCCTGAGGCGCCTGGGCGTGCTCATCGATTCGTCGGTGGCCGAGCTACGCTTCGAAGGGGGTCTCCGAGCGGCAGAACGAGTGTCGCTGGGTGAGTTCATCGAAGAAGTCGAAGTGGGCGCCTCCATGGAGGCTCGCGCACGCGGTCTCACACTGGCCGTCATGCCCGGCGAGCCCGGGGTGGAGGTGAAGGTCGACCGGCAGCTCCTCGCGGCGGCCGTCGCCAACCTGCTGCAGAACGCCTTCAAGTTCACCCGTCCTCATGGCCACATATCGCTGAAGGCCTCTTCGACCAGGGACCACGTTTTCATCGACGTCGAGGACGAATGCGGAGGTCTGCCGCCCGGGAACGCCAATGAATTGTTTCGCCCATTCGAACGGCGAAGCCGCAACCGATCGGGGCTGGGTCTCGGACTCTCAATCAGTCGCAAGAGTGTCGAGGCCGAAGGCGGCGAGATCCACGTGCGCGATAGGCCGGGCATCGGCTGCGTGTTCACAATCGCTCTGCCGCGACTCTCCCCTACGGCTTGAGCAAGGGACCTATTGGCCCTATCTCCCCATCGGGGTCTTGGCGGCCGCGCGACCTGAAATCGCGGTATGATTCACCAATGGGTCGGATCGTTGCGCAAGACGGACCGGATACGTCCCGAGCCAAGCCTTGATGCCGCGGGCGGAGCCGCCCCCGAGACGCTTCGAGACCGGCGAAAGAATCGCAGGCAAATACCGCCTGCGGCGCCGCCTGGCGAGAGGCGGCATGGGCGGCGAAGTATGGCTCGCGCGCAATGTATCGACGGGGGCCGACTTGGCTCTCAAGCTCCTGGCTCGAGGCGGCTCGGAGCTCGAGCGCGAGATGCAGGTCGAGGCGCGCTTTCGCAACGAAGCGTGCATGACTGCGGGCCTTGCGCATCGAAACATCGTCAAGGTCTTCGACCTGGTGGAGGAGAAGGACGGTACGCTCGCCGTCGTGATGGAACGCCTGCGCGGCGAGACCCTTTTTGCCTACCTGCAGCGGCTCGGGCCGCGGCCCCCGCGCGATGCCCTCGCGATCATGCTCCCCATCCTGAACGCACTGAGTGACGCGCACGATCGCGGGATCGTGCACCGAGACGTCACCCCCTCGAACATCTTCCTGGCTGTGGACCGGGACGGACACGTCACACCCAAACTGGTCGACTTCGGGATCGCCAAGAGCCGCTCCTCGCTGCCGGACGAGACGGTGCAGTCCGTGCAAACCATCGACGGTCGCGTGCTGGGTACGCCGATGTATATGGCTCCCGAGAGGATCCGCGGCGCGCAGGATCCGGATCCGAGGTCCGACATCTTTTCGGCGTCCGTCATTCTCTATGAGACGCTCACGGGAGCGTCGCCCTTCGCCGCGACTACTCCTGCGGCCTCTCTGGTCGCCGTGATCGAACGGCAAGTTGATCCTGACCCGCGGATCGAAGCGAGACTGTGGCTCGAGATTCGGCGCGCCATGGCCAAGCAGCCCTACGAGCGCCACGTTACCGCACGCGAGTTTGGCGACGCTCTTTGCGTGGCGCTTGGGCACACGGGCGCAGCGCTTCAGGCCGGCTCGATGAGCGAGCCACCCATGGCTGGCGACGCGCGCGACGAGCGCGACCAAGAGCCCTCCGGGACTCGGGTCGGCGCGCCAGGTCGCAAGGACGTCGCTTCTGCGATCTGGATCACGGCAGCGCTCATCGTCGTTGCTTTGGGTCTAGTCGCGAGCATCCGCACCATCGCCGGGCGCGCACGGGCGGCGACGGGCGACGGGCCACCGGAGGTCTCCGCCGCGCAGGGAGTGACTCCCGCGCAGGCAGCGGCGACGCCCACCTCGGTGCCCGCGGCGACGACCGCGTCCGTCCCGACGCCGCTTGCCGCCTCGGTTGCGACGAGCCTGGCGGCGGGGACGGCACGCGCAAAACGGTCGCCCTCGTCGGATACAGCCCGGGCCAGGCCCGTCGCGACCACACCGGGATTCTGAGCCTCGTTCAGTCGTCTTCGCCGGGCTTTTCGTCCGTCCACGATAGACCGTAAAGGCCGCGCTTTCTCAACAGCTCCCGGAGGTGGTGGCGGACGAGGTCCGATTCGCGCGCGGCAAGCGAGACGTTGCCGCCGCATCGCTTCATGAGAGCGGACAGGTACGCAAACTCGAAGGTGTTGATCGCGCGCTCCTTGGCGCTAACGAACGTTCCCGACAGGTCGAGAGCCTCACGCTCCAAGCGCGTTCCGCGAAACCCGAACCCTTCACCCGCCACGTCCGCGCGACGAATGAGGCCGTCGTGTGCGAGCGCGGCGGCGCGCGCGAGCACATTTCTAAGCTCGCGCACATTTCCGGGCCACGGTTGGGTGCGGAGAAAATCGAGCGCGTCGCCTTCGACGACGACAGAATTGCCGTGGCCGTCCGTCAGAGAGGCGAGCAACGTCTGTTGAAGAGCCGGGATGTCTTCGGGTCGCTCGCGCAGTGGCGGGATGAGGAGCCGCACCTGCGCAAGTCGGTAGTAGAGATCCTCTCGGAACCGCCCGGCTTCAATTTCGTGCCGGAGATCGCGGTGCGTAGCGGCGATCACTCGAAAATCGACCTTGATCGGCTCGTGACCCCCAACCCTTACGACCTCTTGGCGCTCAAGCACCCGCAGAAACTTGGGCTGTAGTGCTTCGGGCAACTCGCCAACCTCGTCAATGAAAACAGTCCCGCCGCTCGCGGCCTCGAAGAATCCCCCGCGCCGTTGGTCGGCTCCCGTGAAAGTCCCCTTCTCGTGTCCGAAGAGAAGGGCTTCGGTCAGTGACTCGGGCAGCGCGGTGGCGTCAATAACGACAAACGGCTTCGCGGCGCGGGGACTTTGAGCGTGCAGCGCGCGAGCCACCTCCTCCTTGCCCGTTCCCGTCTCGCCTTGAATCAGCACGCTTAAGGGTTTGGCCGCAATCCGCTCAAGCGTGGCGAACAGCTCGCGCATGGCTCTAGACTCGCCCACGAGGCGGCCGAAAGAGGTGCGCTGGCTGATCGCTGCCGCCAAAGCTGCGTCGTCACGTTCCACGCGCAGGGTCGTCCCACCGACGACGATCTCGCCACCGTCCGCAAGCTCAATCTCCGTCACCCGGTGCGCCCCGAACCAGGTGCCGTTCGTGCTCCCCGCATCGCGAACACGGACCCGGTCACTCGCGCGTTGAAGCTCGAGATGGACGCCGCTCACACGCGGGTCCGGGAGTACAAGGTCGTTGGTCGGGTGGCGGCCGACAGTCGCCAGCACGCTCGACATGGCCAAGGCACGACCCGCGCCCGGCCCGGCGACCGCGACGACCCGCCGCACCGAGGTGGGTGACCGTGGCCGAATCTCCGGGCTTGCCTCCGTGCCCCCGTGCCGACCGTCGCTCACCATGACCTCACAATGCTACCCGCTTGTCGCGGGTTCTCGAAAGGCGATTGCGGCGCCATCGCAAGAGCCGTTACCGTTGGCTTTCGGATGGGTGCCGTCCCGCATCGAGCGCTCGCCGTCATCGTCTCCATGACCTATGTCGCGCTGCGGGGTGGGCCCGCGATGGCCCAGAGCGAAGAAGCCCTGGCCGCGGCGCGCGCGATGTTTGCCGAGGGCATGGCGGACGAGAACGCGAAGCGCTACGAGACCGCGCTCGAGGAATTCCGGCGGGTCGCTGCCGTCCGGGAGACGGCGAACGTGCGGTATCGGATTGCCTCGTGCCTCGAGGCCCTCGGCCGTCGCGCCGACGCGCTCGCGAGCTATGAGAGCGCCGTGCGCCTCGGCGAGGGTGACGCGCCCGCGGCCGATGCCGTTCGGGAGGCGCGCGAGCGGGCCGCGCAGCTCGATCACCTGGTGGCACGGCTAACGATCACCTTCACCCGCCCCCCACCGGCTGGAGCCGAGGTGCGAGTGGACGAGGCGCTCGTCGATCCGAGGACCCTCGGGGATGCGATTCGGCTCGACCCCGGCCCGCACTCGGTCACGGCAAGCGCGCCTGCCACCGCTTCATTTCGCACGGCCGTGACGTTGCCGGAGGGAAGTAGGCTGAATCTGGCCGTCGACCTGCAACCGGTCTCAGACGCGGAAATACAGTCGCGGGCGCGGGTGTCGCGGTCTGCCCCAGTCGGAGGCTATGTCGCCCTCGGGATCGGAGGAGCACTTGCCGCGGGGTCGGTGGTCTCGTTCGTGCTTCGCGCATCGAGCTTGGCGACGCTGCAGAAGGACTGCGCGGGAGCTGGCAACACGCTATCGTGCCCGGAGTCTCGCTCCGCAGAGGTCAACGGTGCCCGCAACGCGGCGCAAGTCGAAGGCCCGCTCGGTATCGGCCTTGGGCTCGGCGCCGCAATCGCTGTCGGCGTGGGCGTCTGGCGCATCGTGACGGCCTCTCCCGATGGCACCCTCGCCAGTCCTCACCAGAGCGTCCGTCTAGGACCGATGCTCGTTTCGCACGGAGGCGGGATTGTGCTGAGCGACTCACTATGAATCCCGTGAGGGGTTGGCTTCTTGGAGCGGGCATCGTCGCGGCGCTCGGCTGCGGGGTGCCCAACGTCGTCTTCTACAATGACCAGGGGGAGAGCGGTTCTTCGGGCAGTGGCTCAAGCGGCACCGCGAGCCCATGCCTCATGGGAACCCCATATAGCGGCGTCTGCTGCCAGTCCCTGCCATCCCCTATTCAGTGCGTGGGAGCAGCCTGCTCCCCGTCGCTGTGCAACCCGAGCCAATGCGACCAGTGCGTGGGGCAGGTGTGCTGCGCGAAAGCAACGGGCATGACCGTTGGAATCGCTTGTCGCCAGGATACAAAGTGCCCTCAATAAGCGTCCCCCTACCGAGGGACGTAGACAATCCCGCAGCGGCCCGAGGAGCACGCCAGACCACTGCAGCAATCCGCAGACGCTTGGCAGAGCTGCCCGTACATGGAACAAACGGGAGTGCCCGACGAGCCGCTGTACGATCCACTGCTCGTCCCACTCGTATAGCCGATCCCTCCGGTGCTGGCTCCGGTGCTCACGCCGCTCGACCCCGTGCTGGTTCCATTGCTCGCGCCGCTCGATCCCGCGCCGCCACCGCAAGGCCCGCACAGTCCGTGCGAGCTGCCCGACGGCAAGATGCAAGACGAGCCAGGGCAGCAATCCGCGGAGGTCGTGCATGCGCCGCAGCTCGCCACACACTGCTCCGTGTAACACACGAATGGCGGCGCCGCGCCGGCAACCGCGTTGGGCACACAGGGGACCCCATCGCAGCAGTCCGCGCTCGACGAGCAGGCCCCGCCCTTGGCCACGCACGCAGCCGGGGAGCATCGCGGCACGCCCACGTCGTCTTGGTGGCAGGTGTCCTTGGTTTCGCAATTGCCGGCACAGCAATCGCACGACGAGTTGCAGGACATCGTTGCGAGCTTGCACACGTCCCCGTCGGGCTTGCAGCCCATCGGATTACGGCAGATTCCAACCGTGTCGGGGGCCGTGATGACGCATGTGACAGGGTGGCCCGAGCCGTCCGGTAACCCCGAGGATCCGCAGCAGTCGCCATCGGATTTGCACAGATCGCCGACGACGTGACAACCACTCGCCGGCTGGCAAATGAGCACTCCAGTGGGCCCCCACGGGGCGCAGGCACGGCTGCAGCAAGCGCCGCCGCACGTCGGCAGCCCTCCCTCGTAGACCGCGGTGCCGCTCGTTCCCCCCCCGCCGCAGAGCTGACCATCTGCCAGCCCGCAGTTGGCGGGGCCAGACGGTGCGGTCGCAGCGCAGGTTCCGAGAGCCTGGCCGGGGGGAACCGTACAAGTGCCCGTGCAGCAGCCGGTCCCCACCGAGCAAGCGTCTCCCGGTTGCGCACAGAAGGACGACGCCTGGCACGTGCCGCTGGTCGAGCAGTATCCGGAGGCGCATTGGGCGGCGGACGCACAAGGGTTGCCGACCGTTGCTTTGGCCGGGTTGAGCGCAGCGCACTTGCCCCCGACACAGCTTTCGCTGCAGCATTCGCCGTTTGACCCGCACGCCGCCGTGTCCGCGGTACATGTTGGGAAGTTGCACAATCCCCCGACGCAATCGCCGCTGCAACAATCCGCGTCAGAGATGCATGCGGCACTGAGCCCCAGGCAGGCGCCGTTGCCTACAAACACGCCGGCGCCAAGCCCGCCGGAGCCCGCCCCGCGGCTCGTGGTGCCTGGGCCTGCACCCGAGCTGCCTCCAGGACCCTGCCCCGTTCCTGCGCTGCTTCCCGTACCTTGCACCGTCAGTGCGCCCGAGCTGCTGCCCGTGCTTTGGCCCAAAGCGCCCGCGCCTCCCGTCCCGCTCGCAGATCCGGACCCGCCGTCGGGATTGCGTAAGTCACTTGCGGACTGGCCGCACGAGGCCGCGATCGCGACGGCGCATAGGGTGCCGATAGACGCGAGAACGCTGCGAAACGGGGAAGTCGTGCGCATACGTCCTTGCAAGCACAACCCGTTCCGCTCGGTTGGGGGGTGCATCTACACTCTCGCCTGGTCAGTCAAGTGACCATCGATTTCGCCTATGTGTTGCAATCACACCGGGCGGCCGGTGTCAGGGGTCGCGAGTGCGGTCGTCGATTGGCCTCGCTATCCTCGCATCGTCGGCGGCGCCTGTCCGATGCCGTTTCGACCGAGTGGCCGAGCCAATCGCCAAGAAGGCCATCTGTGATCACGCCTTCAAGTGGCAGCCGCTCCGCATGGATCATCTTGGCCATACGAATCAGAAAAACGAGATCTTGCCCCGTGGCCCGCATTCGTTCGCATGCTGGGAGAGGATGCACCCTGAGAACACGCGCCTCCGGGGTAACGAAACGGAACTCGGGCGGTTCCTGGCCGGGCTCGACCTGAATCAGCGCGTCTGGCGTTTCCATCCGAACCAGGGACACCGGAGGGCCTACGAATGGGTCACGTCGGTGGCCAGCCTGGCCAGCGTGGTGACCACCGCAAGGCTCGGGTACGACCCCCGCTCGACGAAGGCGTCGAGAGTTGGTTGGGTCGCTTGTGTCCGCTCGGAGCGCCGCTCACTCGAACGCGATGATTCCCCGATGGTTCAGGTCATGGAGCAGGCGCAGCGCTTCCAACCTGGGCATCCCGCACACGTCCACGATGGCTCGGAGAGTGGCGCAGCCGTCCATAAGCGAAAGGAGAACTGCAACCCGGCCATCGGTTGCCCGCCTGCCGGTCCGCTCGGGCTTTGTGACGACCACGGGAACCCGGTCCAGCGATCCGAGCCCGAGCGCGTAGACATCTTCGAGGGCTGCACGGCTGTGCGCCCGAAACTCAAGCGCGACCGCGTTGTTCGGCTGTACGGCGAGGATCACGTCGACAATTGTGAGGGCCCCCGCATAGTCCCCAAACGAAAAGCACTCGCGCATCGCTGCGATTCGGTCGTCGTTTGGCGAGTCAGTCTTCCTCGGGCCTGCCGCGTGATCGATGGTGCGCAGTAGGGCGGACGCACTGTCGGGCTCGGGTTCCTTGAGCTCGGGGCGACGCCGCGCCGTTGGTTCCGACTGAGGGCGGCGTTCTGATTCCGGCGCGGTTGCCTCGCGCGCGTAGGCTTCGATGTCGAACGGTGGAGGGCCCGTTGGCCGATCGTCGTCAGAGCCGGACTTTGGCGGCGGCGTGTAGAACTTGCGCGTGAGCTTATCCGTCATGATTCTGGGAACCCTTGGAGCAGCACGACGATCCCGCGCAGCCGAAGATCCTTAAGCATACCAAGCGTCTCGTCAGTCGGCATTCGGGGCTCGGCCTTGGTCGGGACCGGGGAACGATGGGGGAGAGCGGCGCGACCGGGGGCTCCGCGACGGGCTCGACGACCTCGACAGGGTCGGTTGGGGCGACCGGATCGGCGACCACGGGAGGATCGATGTCCGGGAGCTCATCTGGAACTACCCGGGTGGGCGGCGCACCCCCGTCGTCCGGGTCTTCCGGCGGTGGATGCTCCGTCTCGCCGCGTCGAGCCCCTTTGGGCCGGCGGGCCTGGCGGGCCTCTTGTTAGCGCGGCTAGTGCGCCGCCGAAGGCGATAGCTCAAATGCATCCGCATCGGATGGCCGCGTTCGCATGCGCGAGCCCAATGCGGGATTTACTGGGACCACGTGGCATGCCCAATGCAGTTGGTTCCGCCACGGAGGTATCGCCATGAAGATTGGCTTCCCGTCGAGTGCGGTCGTGCTCGCTACGAGCGCGTTGACGTTCGGTGCATGCGGGGGCGCAAAGCAGACGCACGCAGCCGCTCCCCCTGGCGCACCACCCAACGCGATCGGTGTCGCGAACATGCAACCCCCTACGACTGTGCCCAACGCGTCGACCGCTTCCAATGTGTCGATCGCAGCAGATATCTTGCGGGCCTGTGACATCGCGGATCGCAACGCATACTTCGCGTTCGACTCGGCCAACCTCGCCGAATTCGATCTCGGGCCGCTTGACGACGTCGCAACCTGCTTTATTCGTGGCCCGATGTCTGGCCGAAAGTTGCAGCTCGTGGGTCACAGCGATGCGCGCGGGGCCGCGGAATACAATATGGCGCTCGGTCAAGCGCGTGCTCAAGCAGTAGCCGACTACCTGGTGTCACAGGGCGTGAGCCCGGCGAATGTACCTTCGACCTCGCGGGGCGCGATGGATGCGACCGGTCGCGACGAGACCGGCTGGGCCCACGACCGGCGCGTCGACGTGTTGCTGGCGAAGTGACGCGAGGAGGCTCGTGCCCGCAGCCTTCCTGAGAGAGGCGTCACACTCAATTGAGAAACGCGGGTGTACGCACGAGCCCAGGAGGATTCAAGGTGCGTAGACATTGAATTCGGCGATGGACCACCAAAAGGCGGCCGTCCCGGTTTGAACGACCTCGATGTACTGCGCGGTCTGCGTCGGGAACGTCACCGTGATGAGCGCAGCCGTGCCCGTCCCGGTTGCGACGGGGTTGCCCCATGTCGATCCGTCGTTCGACACATAGACCGCATAGCCGCGCGCGTAATCGTTCGCGCTGCCCGCGGAGTCCATCGTGATCTCGTTGAACGTCTGAGCCGATTGCATGTTGACTTCGAACCACATGCCATTGGCCATGTCCGCGCCCGTCGTCCACCGCGTGCCCGAGTTGCCATCGAGCGCTGCGCTCGGCGTCGTGCCGGGCACCGACGAAGAAGCCACCCAGTTGGTCCGAGAGAGCGCCGTCTCGCTCGATGTTCCGCTCGAAGCCCCGCTTGTCGATCCGCTGGTGCCGCCCCCGCCCGAGCTATAGACATTGAATTCGGCGATCGACCACCAAAAGGCGGCCGTCCCGGTTTGAACGACCTCGATGTACTGCGCGGTCTGCGTCGGGAACGTCACCGTGATGAGCGCAGCCGTGCCCGTCCCGGTTGCGACGGGGTTGCCCCACGTCGAGCCGTCGTTCGACACGTAGACCGCGTAGCCGCGCGCGTAATCGTTCGCGCTGCCCGCGGAGTCCATCGTGATCTCGTTGAACGTCTGAGCCGATTGCATGTTGACTTCGAACCACATGCCATTGGTCATGTCCGCGCCCGTCGTCCACCGCGTGCCCGAGTTGCCATCGAGCGCTGCGCTCGGCGTCGAGCCCGTCACCGATGAGGAGGCCACCCAGCTCGTTCGAGACAGCGCCGTCTCGCCCGAGCTTCCGCTCGACGCCCCACTTGTCGATCCGCTGCTCGCGCCACTCGTGGACCCACTGCTCGCCCCGCTCGTCGATCCGCTGGTGCCGCCCCCGCCGACCATCCCGGGAATGGCGTACGCCGTCAGCTCCCTGCCGTTGTCGCCAATATAGACGACGCCGTTGGCGACGGACGCGGCCTGCCAGTGAATCTGACCGATGATCGTGCTGTTCCAGAGCTGCGCGCCGGTCGTTGGCGAAAGGGCGTGAAAGTTGTTGTTCGATGCCCAGTATACGACGTTGTCGGCCACGATCGCGCCACCGCCGCCTCCACCCTGGCTCCAGACGGGAACGATGGTCGGATTGCCGCTTCCGTCGACGGCGATGTGTACCCCGTTGATGCCGTTGCTGGGGCTCACGATGAACGCCCACGTCGTATTGTCCTCGGGGTTAATCCAAAGCGAAATCGGGTTCTGCACTTCGCCGCCCGTCTGCAACGCCACGGACGTAATCTCGCCCCCGACGTTTCCCGCTGCGCCTTGCCCGCTCATGTCGTCGAGGTTGATGAGGCGAAGGGTGGCGTCCTTGCCACTGAGGAGCGCGAGGTGAGCGTACTTGCTGGTTCCGTTCGGCAAGATGAGCACGTTGGTGCTCCCGAGGTCGAGGTCGTTATTTTGCAAGGTTTGGTAGTTCGTCGGCGTGTAGCTATCGAGCGGATTGGCGCCGTTGCCCATTCCCGAGGGGCTGAGGGCGAGGATCGTGTCGCCCCAATAATTGGATGCGGGTGCGAAGGTGCCGTTGCCCGTGCCGGCATAGAGACGGTTCGTCGTCGGGTCGAAGGCGAGTCCGGCTTTCGCCCAGATACCGGACTTTTGCCCGGCGCAGTCGGGAGTGCCAGTCGTAAAGTGAACGTTCTGGTTGCTGCACATCGCGTTGAAGACGAATTGCGCGCCCGTCTGCAAATTGATGGTCGTGATGTGACCTTGGTAGTCGCCCCCGTCGCCGTCGTATCCGCCCACCCCCATATAGAGATAGTTGGTGCCGCCCGACGTTCCGATGGTGATCGCCGTTCCGTCCTTCTCGACCGTGATTTTGGAAGTCGAAAGCTCGGGCCAACCGCCCGTCGTCAGCTCGACGCCCGTACCGACGGCGTACTTGTGGATGTAGCCGTCGAGCCCGGCGCTGTAGACGTAAGTGAGCGCGGGATCGATGGCGGGTGACGACATCGTGATGTTCATGTCGGCCGGCTCTGCCGACCAGAGGGTCTGACCGGTGTACGCGTCCATCGCGACGATGTAACCGCTGCGCGTCGTCATGTACGCGACATCGTGCGTTCCGGACGGCGTGCTCACGTTGGTCAAGACCACGGGAGCGCCTTCGATGGTTTCCGGCAAGCTCACCTGAAAAAGTTTCGTCAGCTGATTGACATTTTGCGCGGTGATCGTCGATTCCATCGTGTTGTTGTTGCCATGCCGCGAGTCGCCCCCGAATTGAAGCCAGTTGTATTTTGCAGACGTTGCCTGAGCAACCGTGTCGACGCGGCCTTGGTCGATCGCCGGCGTCTCGCGAGAGCTACACGTGACGCCAAGTGCGCCCGCAACGAGCACGGCAGCTATCGGAGCAACACGCGACGTCGTTGACGATTCCCTGGCGGACATGGCCTACCTCGTGGCGCGGGGGCGCCGTTACGGTGTGTGGCGTTTTGCTCTCCCCGCTCGGGAATTTGCAAAAAAGCCTCACGTCGGATCGGGGCGCGGAGTGGGATGAGATCGAGATTTCGCGTAGTTCGGTGCAATCTCCGCGAAGCGCTCGACGCCAAAGCAATGACCGGGCCTGCCCTACGAGCGCAGACGATTGCTGCGCCCGTCCTTTCGTGCCCACGGTGACACACGGAGGCGGGTTCGCCACACGCCGGCCCCGCGTTCCTCCTCGGCCTTCGGCGCACGTCCGATACAAACGTCCGATACAAACCTAGGAGTTTCCCGTTGGGCCGCTGTCGGCACGAACTCTGCCTTCACGTGACCCATGGAAACAAATCGGATCCTAGTCGGTTGTTTTGCGATGTCCGCGATCGCGTTGGGGGCGGGTACGTCTGCGTGCGAGGCGAACCTCCCACCCCCGAACAACGAGTGGGCCGCGGCGCAGGCCGATGTCGGTCGAGCTCAGACTGGAGGCGCCCCAGGTGTCCCGGCTGCGAAGCTGCATCTACAGCTCGCACAAGAGGACCTCGCCACGAGCAAGCAATTGTTCGAACGAGACAATCGGCGCGCCGCCACGCTGGTCGCGCTGGCGCGGAGCGAGGCGCAACTGGCGCTAAGTCTGTCCAAGGAGGCCGTTGCCTTGAACGAGGCGAGCGCCGCCGATGACGCACTAGCCAAGGCGACAGGAAAGTGAGGAGTCATGAGCCCCGAATCGAGAGCCCATCGCAAAATCGTTGATCGTCCATTCGCATTTGCCGTAGCGGCCTTTGTCGCTGGCTTGTCGGCGTGCGGCGGCGCGCGTATGCCACCGAAAGAACTGAGCGACGCTCGTGACGAAGTGTTGCAAGCGCGCGAAGCGGCGTCCCGCCTCGACCCCACCGACGTGCACGAGGCCGATCTCGCGCTGCTCAACGCCGAGAGGGCATGGCAGAGAGAACCGGACTCCGCGAGCTCGATCGATCTCGCTCTCGTGGCGTCGCGACGTGCGCAGATTGCGGAGGCTGAAGCGCAAACGGCTCAGGCCATGAACCGGGTAGCGGTAGCCAAACAGCAGACCCAAGCGCTAGCTGCCTCACAGCTCGAAAACGTGCGAGGGCAGCTAGGTCAGACGGAGCGGCAGCTCGACCAGACGCAAGATCAACTTCAGCAGCAGAAGCTCAACGCGGACCTCCAGCGCGCCCGTTTGATGGACATGGAGAGTAAGCTCAAGGACGCGCGGGCGACGATCGCCAAAATCGCGACAATCCGAGACGATGAGCGAGGGATGGTCATCACGCTGCAGGGCGAGCTGCTCTTCAAGACGGGCCAGTGGGAGCTCAAGCCGGCCGCGATCGCCAAGCTCGATCAGATCGCAGCTGCGCTAAAAGGCG
>Ga0302324_100003130_pt1 | contig 37477 bp, 20 predicted proteins | sample Palsa_T0_1_FD_201949 | JGI IMG/M metagenome (GOLD analysis project Ga0302324, IMG submission 201949) | Peat permafrost microbial communities from Stordalen Mire near Abisko, Sweden - Palsa_T0_1 | ecosystem: Environmental > Terrestrial > Soil > Palsa > Peat permafrost | place: Sweden: Abisko... | reverse complement strand
CCACTCCAGACCAATCCGCGACCGGCCGCAACCGGACCGATTCCATCAAGCTGCCGCTGGCCTTTGCCGCGATCTATCTCGTCTGGGGCTCGACGTACCTGGCGATTCGCTATGCGGTCGAGACCATTCCGCCGCTGGTGACGGCCGGCGTTCGGCACGCTATCGCGGGAACAATTCTGTTCGCGTGGGCCTGGGCGCGCGGGTTTCGTCCCACGCGCGCCAATTGGATTTCTTCCTGCGCGCTGGGAGCTCTGTTCTTTCTAATTGGTCACGGCTCGCTGCACTGGGCGGAACAATATGTCGGCTCAGGTCTGGCGGCGCTGCTCATCGCGACCGAGCCCATGTTCATTCTGGTGCTGGCCTGGTCGATGGGCCAGCAGAAGATCAGCCGACTCAGCGCGCTGGGCCTGGGTTTGGGCGTGCTGGGGGTAGCCCTGCTCACCGGCGCGGAGCTAACCGTGAAAGGTTCGAGCCTGCTCGGGCTGCTGGCCGTGCTGCTGGGATCGTTATCGTGGTCGGTTGGCGTGGTGATCTCGCCCAAGCTGAAGCTGCCCAGCGATGCGCTGGGTCGCACCGCACTGCCCACGCTGTGCGGCGCGGTCATGCTGCTGGCCGCCGCCGGACTCACCAGAGAGTTTCATGCCACGCACTGGGCCAGCATTTCGTTGAAGTCGCTGCTGGGTCTGGCTTATCTGATCGTGTTCGGTTCGATCATCGCGTTCACCGCGTACACCTGGCTGTTGCAGCGCTGTCCGCCGGCGCTTGTGGCGACGCATACTTATGCCAATCCAGTTGTGGCCGTGTTCCTGGGATGGCTGCTTGCGTCGGAACCGCTGACCCTGCGGGTGGTGCTGGCGTCCGCTGCAATTCTTGCAGCCATCCTGCTGATCCGCCAGGGCGAGCGTAGCACGGTGGTGTCTGCACAACCGGGCGCAAGCTTGCCGGTGGAGGGCGACGTCAGTCCTGCAGCTCAGAAGGTTTCATAAGAGCTGTGATTCCTGGCGGTAAGATCATCAACCACAAACGTCGCGAAGGTCCACGAAGGAAATTCATAGAAACGATTCCCTTCGTGATACTTCGTGACCTTTGTGGTTGATGCTTTTCTTTCCGCGCCCACTTCGCGCCCGTCATTGACTTGCCCGTTTCCCCCCACGTAAGATTTGCCACGCATGATCGGGCAAACCATTTCCCACTACAAGATTGTCGAGAAGCTTGGCGGCGGGGGAATGGGCGTGGTCTACAAGGCTGAAGACCTCAAGCTCGGCCGCTTCGTGGCGCTCAAGTTTCTTCCTGATGACGTGGCCAAAGACGCGCAGGCGCTCAGCCGCTTCGAGCGCGAGGCCAAGTCGGCCTCGGCTTTGAATCACCCTAACATCTGCACCATTTACGAAATTGACGACCAGCATGGCGAAGCCTTCATCGCCATGGAATTTCTGGACGGCGTAACCTTGAAGCACCGCATCGCCGGGCGTCCCATGGAGACTGGGCAGATTCTGCTGCTTGCGATCGAAATCGCCGACGCGCTCGATGCTGCCCACTCCAAAGGCATTGTTCATCGTGACATCAAGCCGGCCAATATTTTCGTGACTGAACGAGGCCATGCCAAGATACTCGACTTCGGTCTGGCGAAGGTCACCTCCGCCGCTTCGTCAAGCCAGGTGGTGTCGGCCAATACCTTGGCCAATACGTTGTCCGATACTATGACCGCGGCCGACGAACAGCACCTGACCAGCCCCGGGTCAACGCTCGGCACGGTGGCCTACATGTCGCCGGAGCAGGCCAAGGGCAAGGAACTCGACGCCCGCAGCGATCTGTTCTCGTTCGGCGCCGTTCTCTATGAGATGGCGACGGGGCAGTTGCCGTTCCGGGGCGAGACCTCGGCGCTGATCTTCAATGCGATCCTGGAGCGCGCGCCGGCACCCGCAAGCCGTCTGAACCCGGATCTGCCGGCGAAGCTGGAAGACGTGATCAACCGCGCGCTGGAGAAAGACCGGGACCTACGTTACCAGAGCGCCAAGGAGATCCGCTCGGAGTTGCTGCGGCTGAAACGCGACACGGATTCCAGCCGGCAAGTTGCCGTGGCGGACGACGCACCCGCGACTTCAGGAACGTCGCGGGCGGCGCAGGCTTCCAGCAGTTCGGTGGTAGTGGCGGCGGCGAAGCAGCACAAATTTTCGCTGGGCGCGATGGGAGTGCTCGCGCTTCTCGTGGTCGCGGCGGCCGGCTACGGCATCTATGCGCTGCTCTCTCGGGCACGGACCGTTCCTTTCCAGAATTTTTCCGTCAGCAAGGCCACGCAGGCCGGCAAAGCCACGCTGGTTGCTATTTCGCCCGATGGCAAATATCTGCTCAGCGTGATGGATGACGGCGGCCAGCAGAGCTTGTTGCTGCAGAACATCCCGACGAACAGCACCACTCAGGTAGTGGCTCCGGGACCCTTCGGATACCAGGGGCTGCGCTTTTCGCCCGACGGCAATTATTTGTACTTCATCCGTCTAGAGCCGGGCAGCAATTCGCTGAAATATCTGTACCGCGCTCCGGTGCTGGGCGGCACGCCGCAGAAGCTGGTCACCGACATTGATTCCAACATCACGCTCTCGCCCGACGGCAAGAAGTTCGCCTACATCCTCGCGAACAATCCGAAGCTCGGCGAGTATCGGATCATCATCCGACCGGCCGAGGGGACTGACGAAAAGACTATCGTCACTGGACCATTAAATGAAGCGCAACTCGATGCGGCGTGGTCGCCCGATGGCAAGACCATCGTGATGCCGCTTGCGCAGCCGGGGGGTGCGCTGGGCGGAATGGCCGCGTTCGACGCAGAGACCGGAAAGCGGAACGAGTTCCTGCTTTCGAAGGACCTGTTCTTTTCGAAGCCGGTCTGGCTGCCGGATGGCAGCGGGCTGCTGGCTTTGGGTGTGCCCTTATTCTCCAACCAGATTCAGATTTTTCATGTGGCTTATCCCTCGGGCAAGGTTTCTCCGGTGACGCGTGACACCAACTCTTATGTCGATCTTAGCCTCGCTGCCGACGGCCATACAGTCGCGGCCGTGGAGAGGCTGACGCACAACAATGCCTATGTGATGCCCGCCGGCGGCAGCAGCACGCAGGCCCGGCAACTTGCGATGGAGGGTTCGCCCAGCTACGAAGTCGGCTGGACCCACGATGGTCAGCTGCTGCTGTCTGTCGCCAACACCGGCGTCACGCTGCTCAATCCCGAATCCGGCGCAAAAACTCCGATGTTTTCGCAGATCCGTTTTCCTGGCTTCGCGCATTCCTGCCCCGACGGGCACCTCGTCTTCATGGCCCTGGCGTCGAGCAAAATCGAGGCTCATATCTATCGAGCGGATGCGGATGGCGGAAACGCGAAGGAACTCACCAGCGGCAAATTCGACTTTGTACCCACTTGCTCGGCCGATTCCAAGACAGTGTTCTACCAGGACGCGGACGCAAAGTTCGACAAGGTTGCGCTGGAGGGAGGCGCTTCGCAACAGTTCCCGGATTTCCCAACCTTCGGTCGCAGCACGGTTTCTCCGGACGGAAAGCTGGTGGCGATCATCACCAGCCACGCCGAAGCGGGTACAAAGGAGAGGCTGGGGTTGCTGTCCCCGGATTTCAGCCTGCCGATCCGGCTCCTGGATTTTGAACGGCCGCGCGCCGAGTACGGCATAATGTTCGGCGATGGCCCGATCTTGTTCACGCGCGACGGCAAGGGGATTGTTTACCCCGTTCGCGACGGGCAGACCGACAATCTCTGGCTGCAGAATCTTGACGGGTCGCCGGGAAAGCTGCTCACCGACTTCAAGTCGGAGTTCATTCGCGATTTCGATTATTCGGCGGATGGCAAGCAGTTGGCGCTTATTCGCGGGCACCGGGAATCGGATGTGGTTTTGCTGCGGGAGGGGGAGAAGTAGCGCCGGCAAAGCTAGAGGCAGGAGTCAAGATCAAAGTCAAAAGCAGCGGGCAGGCCGCTCCACACTAACCTTCCACCCAAGATTTCCACACACGACTTCTTAGCTTTTGTGGTCGCGGCGGCGGAGGTAGTCGATGAACATTTGTTCGACGGGCTTGTCGTAGGCGATGAGGACGTGGCGGACGGTGTGTCCGCTGACGAAGTGGCAGACTTCTTCGGCGAGATTTTTGGCGTGATCGCCGGCGCGCTCCAGCGACTGGGTCATGAAGATGACTTGCAGGCTGGCCTGGCGGTGCACGTTCTCGGGATTCTCGATGTGGCGCAGAAAGATTAAGTTGCGCAGGCGGTCCATTTCGGCGTCGGCGCGGAGGACGTCAATGGCCTTGGCGATTTCGCGGGCGGAAAAGGCTTCGCCGCAGTCAGTCAACATCTTCTCGAGGATGGTGGCCATTTGGGTGAGGTCGCGAGTGTCTTCGGAGTCGATGCGTCCGTTGACGGAGAGCGCGCTGTTGGCGAAGCTGAGCAGCAGGTCGCCGATACGCTCCAGGCCGATCATGAACTTCATGCAGGCCAGCAGCTCGCGGGCTTCGGCGGGGGCGACTTCAGTGATGGCGGTAGTGACTCCGCTGTCAATTTCCATGTCGAGCGTGTCGAGTTCGCGCTCGCGCTGGCGCAGGGAGTTGAGCAGGCTGGTCGATCCGGTGGCGATGCCTTCGGCGGCGGCGCCGGCAGCTTCTTTGGCCATATGACAGGCTTCCACGGTGCGGCGCACGAGGTACTGATGAGCCGGTTCGGGGGCGGGCGACTTGAGTGCGCTGCTCATAAGGATATCGACCAGATTATCCGCCGGACGAGAATGCCGGTGGCGAGCGGGCCTGGCGTTGCCGCGATTCGGCCGTTCATTACTTCGACCTTCGCTTCGACCTTCGTGGGATGGGATGGCCACCGCCTAAGCATAGGTTTTCCCGGGGAAGGCATGGTTAACAAGCCGTGAATTTTCTGTCATTTTTCGTAGAGCGAACGATTCACCACAGCGCTTGAGATCATTGTCGGCCCAGACGGAACAAATGCAAGAAGAAAGAGAGAGGGAGTCAATATCCCGACCCGGAACAACAAGAATTTGCTCTCGCGAGCCAGCGGCGCTTCGCGCTGGCTGGACGGAGAAATGCGTTCGTCGCCAGATGGGCCGTGGAGGATTCAGGCGATGGGCAGGGTAAAGAGGAAGGTACTGCCGTGGCCGAGTTCGCTTTCGGCGCGGATGGAGCCGCCGTGGGCGAGCATGATGTGTTTGGCGATCGCGAGGCCGAGGCCGGTGCCGCCGGATTCGCGGGAGCGCGCTTTGTCGACTCGGTAGAAGCGTTCGAACAGACGCGGCAGGTGTTCTGAGGCGATGCCCGCGCCAAAATCCTGGACATAAAATTCCACGCCGAACTCGATGCCGCGCGGAGCGGGGCGACCGCCCAGCAGGATGCGTCCGCCGGAGCGGCCGTATTTCATGGCATTGTCGATGAGGTTGGAAAAAACCTGGTGGATGGCTTCGCGGTCGGCGCGCACGGCGGGCAGCGACTCCACGGGCTTGTTCTGGCCGTCCCTCTTCGCGACGTCCAATCCCACGATCTGCAAGTCCACTTCCTGACCGCGGGCGATCTCGCGAAAGCTTTCCTCGGCGTCATGCAGCAGTTCGGCGGCCGGAACAGGTTCGGTGTCGAAGCGGGTCTCGCCTGATTCCACGCGGGCCAGAGTGAGCAGGTCTTCGGTAAGGCGCGCCATGCGGGCGGCGTTCTTGCGAATGATCTCGAGAAACTCGCGGTTGGGGTCGTTATGTTCCGAGCTGAGGTCGAGCAGGGTTTCGGAGTAGCCCTGAATGGAGGTCAGGGGCGTGCGGAGTTCGTGGGAAACGTTGGCGATGAAATCACGGCGGGTTTTTTCGACGCGCTCGGTTTCGGTGAGGTCGCGGAGTACGGCGACGGCGCCGCCATCGGGCAGAGGCGCGGCCGTAACATCGTAGGCGCGGCCGGGAACGATGGACGTGGCGCGGGTGGTCTTGACTTGTTTGGTGGTAGTGGCTTCTTTGACGGCGGCGAGGAAATCGGGATCGCGGATGGTTTCGACGACGGGAGCGTTCAAGCGAGTGTGTTGCGGGACGAGGCGATCCATGGGCTGGTTGGCCCACTGCACCAGGCCGTCGGAACTGATGGCGATGACGGCGTCCTGCATGCTGTTGAGCAGGGTTTCGAGCTGGCGCTGGCTGGAACGCACGGCGGCAAAGCTGCGTTCGACCTGGCCGGCGGTTTTGTCGATGGCGGCGGCGACGCGGCCGATTTCATCGCGCGGCGAATCTTCCACGCGCGCCCGCAGGTCGCCTTTTTCGATGCGGGCGGCGACTTCCACGATGTGCTCCAGGCGGCGGGAGGTGAAGACCGACGCGGTGGCGGCAATGAGCAGCGCAATCAACAGGGCGAGGGCTGAGCCCCAAAGCAGGCGGCGGCGCATCTCGACCCGCACGGCCTCAACATCGGAAAGCGGATAGGCCAGGCGCACGGCGCCGCCGGAGACCGGCACGGCTACATAAAGAAAAGGGATGCCGATCGAGGAACTGCGGCGCTCGCTTTCGCCGGTCTGGCCGGCGAGGGCAGCGGCGAACTCGGGGCGCGCGGCGTGATTGTCCATGCCGGCGGGATTGGATTCGGAATCGGCGAGAACTTTTCCGGACGCGTCAACGATGGTGGCGCGGGCCCCGGCCGCCTGCCCTTCCTGGGCGGCGATTTCGGTGAGCGCGTGCGAGCGGTCGGTTTCTACGCGATGCGCGAACAACTGCGTCTTCTGGGTGAGGTTGCGTTCGATCTCGGCGCGCATGGTGGATTCCCACGTGCCCCCGAGCGTCGCGTCAAGAATGGCGGCAGTGGCGGCAATGACGATCAGGAAGACGGCCAGAAGCTTGAAGAAGATGCGGTTCTTCAATGGGTCCCCTTCGTGCACGCGAAATGCTTGAACCACAAAGGGCACCCTTCGACTGCGCTCAGGGCAGGCTCCGGTTCACGAAGGAAGCCGGGACCGCCGTCCCTTCGTGAACCTTCGCGTCCTTTGTGGTAAATCGGTTTTAGCATCCTCGTTAAATCTATTTCGGAACTTCGAAGCGGTAGCCGGCGCCGCGCACGGTCTTGAGGTATCGCGGGTTCTCCGGGTCGGGCTCAATTTTTTCGCGGATGCGGCGGACGTAAACGTCCACGGAGCGCGGCGTAACGTAGGCGGTATCGCGCCACACGGAATCGAGCAGGTGGTCGCGGCTGAAGACGCGTCCCTTATGGCGGGCGAAGTAATCGAGCAGGCGGAACTCAGTGGCGGTGGTGGCAACCAGCTTCCCACTCACGGTGAGGGTCATGGCTGAGGGATCGATTTCGATTTCGCCGACCTTCATGGGGCTGGGCGGCAGAGGGCGCTCGAAGCGGCGCAGCACAGCCTTGACGCGGGCCACCAGTTCGCGCGGACTGAACGGCTTGGCGATGTAGTCGTCGGCGCCGAGTTCCAGGCCGAGCACGCGGTCGGCTTCACTGCTCTTCGCGGTCAGAAAAATCACGGGCACGGACGCGAGTGCCGGAGTCTGGCGAATGGTGCGGCAGAGTTCCAGACCGTCTTTGCCGGGAACCATGATGTCGAGCACGAAGAGCGCGGGGCGCTGGCGTTCAGCGTCGGCCAGAACGTTGGCTCCGGTGGGATAGACGCGCACCGTGAAGCCTTCGTTCTCCAGATGATGGCGGACGAGGCGGGAAATATCGGGATCATCTTCGACCACGAAGAGGCTTGGTTTCACGGGATTATTGTAACCAAGGGAGTAGCGAGTACCTAGCACCGAGTGATGCGTTAGGCGGGTGCGAGCGAAGGAAAGGTCGAATATTTACCGGATATTCACAATCAGGTTGGCGGCGCGGTCGAGATTCGGTTGCCGTGTGGAATGACACGGTGGTTACGGCATTGACGTGGCGGTGCGGAAAGTGGTCTGATTGGCGAAGGATTTTTCGCTTACAGGTTGAGGAGAGAGTGTCATGTCGTTTGAAGAAGCATTAGCGGCGGCCTCGCGCGATGAGGGATTCAAAGCCACAGTTTACGCGATGAATACTCTGCTCATTCATAAGGGGGTCTACACCCAGGATGAGTTTCAGGCGCTCTTCGTCGAGTGGGTGGAGAAAGAGCAGAGGCGCAAGTCGCCAATGGCTCGCCAGACTGAAACGTCTAATGCGTTTTCCGCGTAGAGCGATACGGCGGATGCTCGCAACCTGAACTTTTGTTCCCGCAGTGAATTCCTTTATCGCAAGCCCAGCACTCACATTGGCAGGGTGGCGCGGGCAGGATCTGCTTAGCTGGTTTTCTTGATTGACCCATCTGAACTATGCCTCAATACCGGCCACTTTGACACCAGCATCAGCCCAGCGTAAGGGAATAAAAAACGAAGCGCAAAATATATTACGGAAAACCTGTGAATGACGGGTGTTTCTCTGTGTAAGTCGAGAACACAATGCGAAATCTTAATAAACCATCAAGCCATCGCTATCACCAGGTTGGCGGCGCGGTCGAGGCGGAAACGTGTGCCCGGGAGGATTACCGTCGTGGCGCTGTATTCGGTGAGGATTCCGGGGCCGGAGTAGGTTTTGCCAGGGCGGAGGTCGTCGCGGGAGTAGATTCTCGTTTCTTGTTTCTTGCCTTCGAATAGGACTGGAGCTTTGGGCGGGGAGAGCCTGCCGAGCTTTGCTCGGCCTGGACGGACGAGTGCGTCCGTCCCCACACGAGTTATGGTGGTTCGCAGGGTCGCACGGAGGCGGAGGGTGACTAACTCTACTTCACGATTCGGATGACTGTAACCGTAGCGGCGGCGGTGTTCGGTTTCGAAATCGCGCAGAAGATTTCTGGTGGATGGAAGGTTGAGTTCGTAACCCTGACCGCGGTAACGGAGATCGACGCTGCGGTGGTAGCGCGCGCTTCCCTGCCAGGCTTCTTGTTGAAAATCTTTTGCGGCCGTTTTTTCGAGCGCGGTGAATTCCTGATTCAACTTCGCGGCCGGAACCTTCCCTGAGGCCCGCCACAGAACCGTGCGGGAATAATCTTTCACCACGTCGCTCGCGAGAATGCCGAGCGCGGAGAGCGCGCCGGGCAGCGCCGGAACGATGACGTGCGGAATGCTGAGGGCTTGGGCGAGAGCGCAGGCATGCAGGCCTCCTGCGCCTCCGAAGGCGACGAGGGCGAAGTGGCGGGGGTCGCGGCCGCGCTCGATGGAGACGACGCGGATGGCTTTTTCCATAGTGGCGTCGACCACGCGGATGATTCCGGCGGCAAAGGTTTCGAGCGTGAGCCTGGAATGCTGTTTCTTCAGCCACGCTTGCGTGACGCGGCGAGTGCGATCGAGGTCGAGCGTGAAATCTCCACCGAGAAAACGTGCTGGCTGGAGGCGGCCGAGAATGAGATTGGCGTCGGTGACCGTGGGCTGCAGGCCGCGTCCATAACAGATAGGGCCGGGATCGGCGCCGGCGGATTCGGGGCCGACGTGGAGAACTCCGGCGGCGTCGAAGCGGGCCAGCGAGCCTCCTCCGGCGCCGACGGTGTGGATGTCGAGCATGGGAACGCTGACCGGAAGACCCGCGATGTGCGCGTCAGTGGCGGTCTTGATTTCGCCTTCGACCAGAGAAACGTCGGTGGAAGTGCCGCCCATGTCGAAAGCGATGATGTGGTCGAACCCGCTGGCGCGGGCTGCGGCCAGGGCGCCGACGACGCCTCCGGCGGGGCCGGAGAGCACGGTGCGGACGGGCTCGCGGGCGGCGGTGGAGAGCGCAGTGATGCCGCCGCTGGATTGCATGACGAAGATGCGCGGGCCGGCTTTCGGCTTCCGGCTTCCGGCTTCTGGCACAACGCGAGAAGCGATTGTTGGAAGCCGAGAGCCGGAAGCCGGAAGCCGCGCCTCCAGATTTTTCAGGTAACTCTGCATGACCGGCTCCAGGTAGGCGTTGATGACTACCGTGGAGGTGCGTTCGTATTCGCGGAATTCGGGCAGGATTTGGTGGGAGACGGAGAGCGGGACGGCAAGCGGCTGCAGCGCCTGGGCAACTTTCAATTCGTTCTGCGGATTAGCGAACGAGAACAGCAGCGAGATGGCGATGGATTCTGGTTTCGCGGCGGCGATTTGTGACGCGAGGGAATCCAGTTCCTGCGCCGTGAATGAGGTCAGGATCGCGCCGTCGCTGGCGGTGCGTTCGTTCACGCCGAAGCGCAGGTCGCGCGGCACCAGCGGTTCGATGCGATCGAAGAAGAAGTCGTAGAGTTTGGGGCGGGCCTGGCGTCCGATTTCGATGGCGTCTTCGAAGCCGGCGGTAGTGACTAGGGCAGTGCGCGCGCCTTTGCGTTCGAGCAGCGTGTTGGTGCCGACGGTGGTCCCGTGGAGCAGGATGAGTTCACGGCCGAGATCTTTGCCGGACACAATTTTGCGCAGCGCTTCGACGATGGCTTGGGAGGGATCGGCTGGCGTGGAAAAAACTTTGAGCATGCGCAGGCGGCCGGTTGCGGGATCGATCCAGACGCAGTCGGTGAAGGTGCCTCCGGTGTCGATGGCGATGCGGAGAGGTTGAGGGCGGCGGGGCATGACGGAAAGTTAGATTAACACTTGGCTGACATACCCACGTCTCGCAAAGAACGCGAGACATGGGGCACCCGGCAGCCGTCGGGCAGTCCTTACATTTATTCTCCTGGACTGATGGCTGGGGATTCGGTTGTAGAGGCCGAGATTTTCCTGGATAGAGTCGCGGGCAGGAGTGCCCGCGCCACATTTTCGTCGCCGGACTAGTTGCTCACTACCGGGGTTTCGGTCTTGCCTTCGTTCCTGGCATGCGGCAGCAGGTCTTTGGCGGGCAGTTTGGCGTCGAAGACCAGGTTGAAGAAACCGACCATCATCTCGTCGGAGTTCTGCTGGCCCCAGATCACGGTCTTGGTTGGGTCGGGATTCTCGGGGTTGTCGGGCGAGTTGTCGAAGTGCGCAGTGCACTCGATTTTTGTGCCTTTAGGCAGCGTGATGGGCGCATCCAGGTTGTACCAGAGCTGCCAGTGCCAGTTGTAGGCCGGAACTTTCAGGAGCGTCTGGGTTTCGCCGGTGGGAAATACCAGACGATATTCGAAATCTTTTCCGCGAGTGTGCATGTGGGGATGAAGCGCAACCAGGCTGACGTCTCGGGGGACTTCGAAAGTCGCGTCGACGCGATAGTTGGGATCTCCCGGTGGAATCTTGAAGGTGCCGTTCACGGCGGAGAGCGTTAACACGCGTTCTTTTGGCGGCACTTTCGCGAAGACTATGCCTAGCCTGGTTTGGTCGGTCGTCGCCGTGCCGTTGGGAGTGTAGTGCACTTCGAGGACGATGTCAGACCCGGCTTTGATCAGCTTCGCCTGGCCGGGGCGAAGAATTTCTGCGTTCTGGCCGGGAGCGTAGCCGACGAGGAAATCGCTGGGCAGAGCGCTGGTGTCATTTTTGTCATCTTGTTTTGGAGGAGGGGCTTCGAAGAAAACTCCAGGCTTCTGGCCTTTGAAGTAGTTCGATCCCGGCTCACGCACATAAGCAATGATGTGATGGACGACGGAACGATCGGTGGGGCGCGCCTCGGCAGCCTGCACCCACTTGTCTTCGGTGAAGCCGGTAGGCAGGATGACGTATTGATATTCGACCATGCCGGAATCGGGGACTGAATAAGGATGCGGCAGCTCGAAGATTTTGTCGGGCTGGGGAATGCCCCAGCCTTCAACGAAGGTCGCGGGAGCGGGCATGTCCGCGGGATCACCTTTGGGGGCGCCGGCATTCACCCAGGCCAGGATGGTGCTGATGTCTTTCGCGGTAAGGGAGCGGTCGTTGGCGAAGTGTCCGATGGCGGGATCGGCGTACCACGGCGGCATCCTCTTCTCTTGGACTACGCGCTTGATGCTGGTTGCCCAGGGGCGCGCCTGCCCGTAGGTGAGAAGCGGAAAGGGCGCGGCTTCGCCGGGGCGGTGGCAGGTTTGGCAATGCTGTTGAAGAATGGGCGCGACGTCTTTGGTGAAGGTGACGGCTGGGGTCTGACTGGCGGAGTACGCGCCCAGACAGAGGATGACTGTCGGTATTAGAGGAGTTGACGAAAGTTTTCGGCCCATGGGTTCCCGGTCCTCGAAGAGATGTGGTTCCGCTTTGAGGAGAGAGTATATCGTGATCTGTTCCGGCGAGCGGCCACTTTCAGCGGCTGAGGCAAAAGTCAAAGGCGCCTCGCTGGCGCGCGGACAGCCGGGGGCGGCTATTCCCACATGAGTTGTGGCGATCTGCTTAGCCCTTGGTGAAGGCTAACGTCAGCAGAGTTTTTTGTTCGACTTCGTGGGCTTTGCTGCTGCCGGTGGCGGGACTGGCGCCGGAGCTGCGTTTTACGGTCAGCACGGGGCGGTCGCCGGCAATTCGCTTCAGGCGCGGCAGCATGTTGAATAACGCTCCCATGTTAGCGGGCTCTTCCTGCACCCAGACAATGTCGGCGTTTTTGCCGTGGCGGTCGAATTCGGCGGCAACTTCTTGTTCCGGAAATGGGTAGAGCTGTTCGAGAAATACGATCGCGGTGCTGGTATCTTTTCTTTTCTTGCGTTCGGCCTGAAGTTCGTGGCCGATTTTCCCGGTGCAGATCAGGATGCGATCGGCTTCTCCGATTTCGGTGTCGGGGATGACGTTCAGAAAATTCTTGTTCGTGAAATCGGCGATGGGCGAACTCGCGTCGGGATGGCGCAGCATGCTCTTGGGCGTGAACACGACCAGCGGCTTGCGCCAGTGGCGCAGGGCCTGGCGGCGCAGCAGGTGAAAATACTGCGCGGCGTTACTCGGCTGCGCGATCTGAATGTTATGTTTCGCGGCGAGCTGCAGGAAGCGCTCGATGCGCGCGCTGGAATGTTCCGGTCCCTGGCCTTCGTAGCCGTGAGGCAGCAGCAGGACGACGCCGGAGAGCAGATTCCACTTGGCTTCGCCGGCGCTGATGAACTGGTCAATGATGGCTTGCGCGACGTTGACGAAGTCGCCGAACTGAGCTTCCCAGAGCACGAGCGACTCGGGATAGTCGCGGCTGTAGCCGTATTCGAAGCCAAGCACGCCGGCTTCGGAAAGTGTCGAGTTAAGAATTTCGCAGCGGGCCTGGCCGGGGGCGATGTTTTCGAGAGGCACGAATTCGTTTTCGTTCTCAATGTCAATGAGAACGGAATGGCGCTGGTTGAAGGTGCCGCGGCGGGTGTCCTGTCCACTGAGGCGGACGTGGGTTCCGGCTTTCGCGAGACTGGCGAAAGCCAGGGCTTCGGCCATGCCGTAGTCCGCGGGGCGCGTTCCGGAGCCCATTTCGGCGCGTTGTTCGAGAAGTTTTTTTACCTTCGGGTGAATGTGAAAACCTTCGGGATAAGTGGTGAGGCGAGTCGAGAGTTCCGTTAGTTCCACGGGCGAAAGTCCGGTTTCGACTTCGAATCCGGGCTTGTAGAGGCCGCCGTAGTATTGGTCCCAGTACGCCGGCAGGTCGCGCATCAGGGGTTTTTGCTTGATGCTGCCCGCCTGTTTTTGCGCGGCTTCGAATTCCGCCTTGATGGCGTCGGCCTTCGACTGGGCGTCGGTTGCGCCGATGTCATCGGCGTAGATTTCCCAGAGCGGGGGATGGTCTTTGATCTTCTTGTAGAGCAACGGCTGGGTGACGGTGGGATCGTCCACCTCGCTGTGGCCGTGGCGGCGATAGCCGATCAAATCGATCAGCACGTCGGTCGAGAACCTGTAACGGTACTCGGTGGCCATGCGGGCCACGCGGACGACTGCGTCAACGTCTTCGCCGTTGACGTGGAAGATGGGAATCGACTGGCGGCGCGCGATACAAGCGGCGAAACGAGTGGAGTGTTCTTCGGTATAGCTGGTGGTGAAGCCGAGAAGATTGTTGACGATGACGTGGACGGTGCCGCCGACGGTGAAGCCGGGAAGATCGGCGTAGTTCATGGTCTCGGCAAGGATGCCTTGTCCGGCGAATGCGGCGTCGCCGTGGACGAGGAGCGGGAGATATTTTTCGCGTCCGCCTTCGCCGGTGCGGTCCTGTTTGGCGCGGGTACGGCCGACAGTGACGGGATCGACGGCTTCGAGATGGCTGGGGTTCGAAACCAGATGAATGTGGACTTTTCCGCCGCTGCGGGTTGAATATTCGCCGGTCGCGCCCATGTGGTATTTCACGTCGCCGGAGCCGAGCACGCTGCGCGGGTCAACGTCTTCGAATCCGGCGAAGATTTCCTGGGGCGGGCGCTGGGCGACGTGGGCCATCACGTTGAGGCGTCCGCGGTGGCTCATACCCATGACGAGTTCGATCGCGCCGAGACGAGAAGCGGTGTCGAGGACTTCATCCACCAGCGGGATGAGTGCGGTGACGCCTTCGAGCGAGAAACGTTTGCTGCCCAGATAGCGCTGCTGCATGACTTGCTCGAAGACGTCGGCACGGATGAGCAGATCGAGGATGCGAGCGTGGTCTTCCTCTGTAACCTCGAAAGCCTGAGAGGGCGATTCCATGCGGTCGTAAATCCACTGGCGGCGCTCGGGGAAGTAGATGTGATTGATTTCGACGCCGATGGTCGAGGAGTAAATGGCGCGGGCTTCGCGGGCGTAGTCGCCTGCATGCTCGAGTTCGGGAGTTTCGCGGGGACGGAGAAAACCGAGAGGGTCGAGATCAGCTTCGAGGTATCCCCACTGGCGGTAGGCGCTGAAGACCCGCTAGCGTTCGGGGTTAGCGGTTTCGACGACGGCGGAACGGGAGCCGCCATTGGAAGATTTGGATTTCGGAGTCATATATGAATGCTGTTACTAGGATAAAGGATGCGGGGGTTGGTGTGGGGATTCGGCGCCAAAGTCATAATTCGGTTCGGCGGACATTATGGCGCGGCTGAGGCCGCGACCTTTCAACGCGGATTGTTGTGTGGGACCAGGTCTGAGCCTCACACGAGGATCGCGATCACCCCACCACTTTGTAGGGGCGCATCATTTCGTTGTCTTCGTGTTCGAGGACGTGGCAGTGCCAGACGTAGCGGAATTCTTCGCCGGGTTTGGCGACTGTGCCTGAGGGAAGATCGAATTTCGCGATGACTCTGGTGATCAGGCCGCCGTAGGTTTTCACCGTGTCTTTCCAGGCGGGGCGTTCGTTCGATTCGGGCGGCATGGGGATGCCGACAGGGTTCAGCTTTCCTGTCGTCATATAAGTCTTCACGTCGAAAGGCTGGCGGTTGAGCACCTGAAACTGGACGAGGTGAAGGTGCATGGGATGGACGTCGCCGGTGGCGTTGGCGAACGACCAGATTTCGGTGGAACCGGCTTTCGGATCTTCGGTGATGGGGTCGTCCCAGTGCTTTTGGCCGAGCAGTCCGATCATGGTGTAGCCGTCGGGTGGGCGGTCCATTTCGGTGAGGGCGAGGATGCGTTCGCGGACGGCGGTGGCGGGATTCAAGGGCGTCCAGGGAACGAGCATGTCGGGAAGCGAGCTCGAATCTTTGGCGGCGAGGGGCTTGGTGACCTTGAAGAGCATGACTTCGGCGGGAACGATTTCTCCGCCGCGCGCGTAGGGAGCCTGCGCGTCGTTGACCAGGGCGAGGTTCATGCCTTTGTGCTCGGAAAAATCGATGACCAGGTCGAAGCGCTCGCCGGGGGAAATGATCAGGTAATGCAGGCTGAGGGGAGCGGGCAACAGGCCGCCGTCGGTGCCGATCTGGCGGAAGGGCGGAGCGTCGGCGGGACGTCCGTTGCGCTTGCCGGCTTCGTCGGCGGGAACGAGCGTGAGGTGATAGAAGCGCGAGTTCGAGCCGTTGACCAGGCGGAAGCGGTATTTGCGGGGCTCGACTTCCAGGAATGGAGTGGCTTTGCCGTTCACGCAGATGGTTTCGCCGAAGAATTCCTGCATCCACATGGGATGCGTGCCGTTTTTTGCGGGAGGATAGAGCAGCGTGCCGTCGGGCGCGAAGCTGCGGTCTTGAATCAGCAGCGGGATTTCGTAGGGGCCGCTGGGCAGGTTCAGAGCGTCTTCGACATCGTCGCGGATTAAATACATACCAGCCATGCCTGCATAAACATTGAGGCGCGTGATGCCGAGGGAGTGGTCGTGGTACCAGAGCGTGGTCGCAGCCTGATCGTTGGGGTGACGGGTTGGGTTGGCGCCGGCAACCGCGCCGAATTTGCCATCGGGGGTGAACCAGGAGTCGGGATAACCGTCGCTCTCGGGCAGCACCTGCGCGCCGTGCACGTGGGTGACGGTGCGCACTTCGGGAACGCCCGGCTCACAGCCGTGAATGGTCGGGTCAATGGGCAGGAAATGTTTGAGCGGGAGCTGGTTCGACCACTTCACAGTGAGGAGCTGGCCGCGGCGGACTTCAAAGGTTGGGCCGGGCCAGGTGTTGTTGTATCCCCAGAACGTTGTGGGCGGAAGATCGCGATGAACTTTTTGGCGGAACGGACGGATATGAACGGGAACCGCAGATCCGGATTGCGGGGGACGCACTACAGGCGGGACGGGGAGGGGATCGACATAGCAGGCCAGCGAGGCGGGCTTCTGTAGCTGCGATGGGTTGACTGGAGGCAGCGGTGGGCTGGCCTGGGAATTGGAGGCGGGCATGGACATCTGCTGCTGCCGGCCAGTGAACATGCTGGCGCCGGCATAGGCGCTCATTCCCAGCAAATCTCGCAGTAAATCGCGGCGGCTCAGACTCAAAAGAAAACTTCTCCTGGGGCGATGGTGCATCTCGATAGGACGGGTCGCACCTGCCAGTTTGAATTCTTGCATTGATTCCCGCGCCCGAGGGCGGTGCAATATGAAAATCTGATGAAAAAACCGGGGCGAAAAAAGCCGGCCAGGAACTGCCTTCCTGGCCGGGCCGTAAATGGTTGGCTGGCTTCTTCTTACTTCTTAGCGCCAGCGAAGTTGAAGGCGTCGAACAGGTCGCCGATCGCCGGGCTGTTGAGCGGGACGTACGGGTTGTTGGCGGCCGTTTTCGGGTTTGGCAGGTTGTCGCGGCTGCGCGTGGTCAACGGCCCCAGGGCCCAGTTCCGCTCGATGAACTTGATGAGCGAGACGTGGTCGCCGTAGGTATGGCTGACGATGCCTCCCGTGGTGTAGGGCGAGACAATCAGCAGGGGAATCCGGGTGCCATCGCCGAAGAAGTCGACGGGCTGGATGTAACCGGAATCATAGTAGCCGCCGCCCTCGTCCCAGGTAATGAATACCGCGGTGCTGGCCCAGAGGCCAGGGTTGGCCTGCAGGGCGGTGATGATGTTCTTGGTGAAGCCCTCGAAGATCTGGAGCTTGGAGGAGGCAGGATGGCCGTCCGACGGCCAGCCCGGCTTCACGATGGAAACTGCCGGAAGATCCGACGCCGCGATGTCTTCGTAGATGTTCTGCGAATCCTGAACGTGCTCGGTGCGCAGAGTGGCGTTGGTCATGATGTCGGTGGCGTAGCCGAACGGGTTGCAGATGGTGCAGTAGGTGTCGAGCGGGTTGGTCTGGAGCGGGTCCGACAGATAAATGTTCCAGCCGTCGCCGTAATACTTCCACGAGATGTTCTTCGCCAGCAGGGCGTCGCCAATGTGGCGAACCGAAGTTCCGGGAACGGTGAAGGGGCCGTTGCCCAAGGCGGAAGTGCCGTCGCCGTTATAGCCGGGGTTGTAGTTGTTCAGGATGTAGTAGTTTCCCGCCACGCAATTGGGTTCAACCGGACGCGGCAGGGCCTCCAGGTAGTTCACGATGGGAGGGACGCCGGGCTGGGTCAGATCGCCGCAGTTAACGTAGCTGCCGCCACCGGTGCCGTTGCTTGCTCCGTATCCATCCGAATCGTACCAGTTGTTGGTTCCGGGTTGAGGATTCGGGTTTTCAATCTGATTGGAAGGTGGGACGAGCGGATTGCCGTTTCCATCGCTGTACCAGATCGAATCGGCGTAGCCGAATTCTATGTGGTTGGCCATGGTTCCTCCCATCACCGACTGATGGAAATTGTCGCTGAGGGTATAGGTGTCGGCCAGGCTCTTCAGATAGGGAACATCGCCACGCTGCACGTTGAAGAATTCCATGGAGGTGGAACCTTCACCGGTGCCGAGCCAGTTCGTCGGGGGGTTCAGAGTGCCGGTCGAGCAAGTGTCGCTGCCGCAGCCGATGGTGACTTCGACCCAGGGAAACAAGTCGTTCAGGCAACCGCTTGGGTTGTCTTTCGTCGAGTATGCCACGCTGCAGTCCGTTTGCTGCCACATCTGGAAGAAGCGGTGTACCGGGCTGTTGGCGTAATCGCTGTAGGTGAGCGTCGGAGAAGTGAGCTGGAAGGCGCCTTCGGGCAGAGAAAATACATCCGGAATGCGCGTGTCCGCAACTTCGTAAGCGGCCAGACCGGTGCCGCCGAGGGTCAGGTCGTAATAATAGCCTGGGGCCAGTTGGCCGGGCTCGGTTTCGCGAGCCTCAATGACGCTGGAGAAGTAAGGAGTAGTCGGGCCGCCGGCAACCACGGGAGGATCGTTGGTGTAGATGGTCTTTTCCGGCGGACTGATCGCGAAGGTGCCTGCTCCAACAGTGGCGCTGTCGACCGCGCTGTATTGCGCGGAGAGCGAATAGTTGGGGCCCGGGCTTCCGTCCGCTTTGATGATGCCTTTGGACAGGAGATTGGAAACGGTTTGTCCATTCTTCGGCGCGTAGGTCGCGAACACGTGATCGAAGCTGCGGTTTTCACCGATGATCACGATGACGTGTTTGATGGGCGACGCGGTTGGGGTTTTTTCGGCGGGAGTTTGAGCGGCCGCGGGAAGCGGGGCTCCAAGATTGGCCACGAGCGCCACAAGGCTCACGCCAACCGCAAGGTGCTGTCTGGCTTGCGCCAGGAAACTGGGTACGGACATAGCTTTTCCTCCTGAGAGAGAGCTGCAGGGTGAAGGTACTCGCCGCGTGGTTACAGCAAGGTGACACGGAGATGAATTGCAGATGAAAAATAATCCACAGGCGCGGAGGTGGCGCGCGGGGAGCGGGAATGACTTTTCAGGGAGATGCGGCGAGTGTCTGGAAATATAAACGGCAGGTTACGAGATTTTCCCAGGGCGGGGCGGGGGAAACCAGGTCCCTCCTCTCTCGCTGCGCTCAAGCGTCGGAATGACAAGAATCCTGGTGGCAGCGGGTTATGATTGTTAACTTAGCGATTCTTAAGCAATGATTCTTAGCCAATGATTCTCAACCAACCATGAAAACTGCGGGCGTGCCAACTCTTCTGGGGATTCCGTTTGATGCCTACTCTTCTTACCTGCGCGGGGCGGGCGATGCTCCGGCGAAAATTCGGGAGGCGCTGCATTGCGACGCCTCGAATTCGTGGACGGAACTGGGCGTGGATTTGAGTGTGGCCGGAGTGTATGAAGATGCGGGCGATCTGGCGCTGGCGAGCCTGGCAGAGAATGACGCCTTCGCGGCGATTGAAGGCGGCGCGAGCGCATTGATCGCGCACGGGAAACGGCCGGTGTCGCTGGGCGGAGATCATTCCATCACGTATCCGATCGTGAAGGCGTTTGCGCGGCGGTACCAGGAGCTGACGATTTTTCATTTCGACGCGCATCCGGATTTGTATGACGAGTTCGAGGGCAACCGGCTGTCGCACGCGTGTCCGTTCGCGCGGATTATGGAAGCCGGGCTGGCGAAGCGGCTGGTGCAGGTCGGGATTCGCACCCTCAACCGGCATCAGCGCGAGCAGGCGCAGCGGTTTGGAGTCGAGGTGATCGAGATGCGGGCGCTGCCGGCTTACGAAAAGCTGAAGGCCGCGGGGCCGGTGTATCTCACGTTTGATATGGACGTGCTCGATCCGGCATTTGCTCCGGGGGTTTCGCACCGCGAGCCGGGCGGAATGTCGGTGCGGGAGGCGATTGCCCATCTGCATGCCATCGAGGGAGAAATTGTGGGAGCGGATGTGGTGGAGTACAACCCGGTGCGGGATGTTGCGGGCGTGACTGCTGCGGTGGCGGCGAAGATGGTGAAGGAGACTTTGGGGAGGATGGTTTGAGTGAGTACCGTAGCCAGTATCCAGTACTCAGTACTCGCGGGCTGGGTACTGGGTACCGGGTGCTGGGTACTTGTCGTAGAATCTGCGGGTATGAAAATCACGAAATTTGCCGTGGTGTGTGCGCCGCTACTGCTGGCTTTGGGGTGCGGCGGGGGCGGAAGCAGTTCAACCGTGAGCGGGATCTCGCTCTCTCTGGCGAGCAACTCGACAGTGGCGTTTCAGGGGCAGCCTGCGGTCACAGTGAACGCGACCCTGACGCGCACGGGCACGACGGGGAGTGTGACGCTGGGCGTGACCGGGCTGCCGCAGGGTGCGACCGCCGCGACGCAGGCTCCGGGAGCCGGCAATAGCGGGAGCGTGGCCATCAGCGCGGGCACGGCTGCGGCGGGGACTTACCCGCTCACCGTCACGGCCAGCGACGGCACCTACTCCGGCACGGCAGGTTTGAGCCTGACGGTAGGAGCGGCGGCAGTAATAGCGAGCGGCACGAACGGGCCGTTCAGCGTGGCTATGTCCACGGCATTTCAGCCGGCGGAGTGGGACGACGCGTACTTCACGCTGAATCCGCAGGCCAGTACGCTTACCAACCTGAACAATCTGGGGCCGCACCACATCCGGCTGCAGGGAGTTTCCGAGGGCGTGCCGCAAGGCTCGGCGGGGACGACTTCCACGGCTTGGAATTTTTCCGTTCTCGATGCGATCGTGCAGCCGGTGCTGGGCGTGGGCGATCACAGTCCGGAATTTCAGATCGCGAAGGCTCCGCCGTTCATGTATACCGGCAACGACAGCAGCAACACGTTTACCGACCTCACCTTCGCGCAGTTCGCCGGCTACGCCCAGAGTCTAGTCGAGTATTACAACGTTGCTGGCGGCTTCATGGCCAACGGGAACACTTACGCCTCGCCGAGCGGGTTGCCAGTCACCTGGTGGGGTATTTACAACGAGCCCAGCATCAACAACAGTCTTGACGCGACGCAATACTCCACGATGTACAACGCCCTGGTTCCGGCGATGCAATCGGCCGATCCCACGATCAAATTCGTGGGGCTGGAAATGTGCTGCGGCTCTGAGGACTGGGCGCTAACCTTCGCTTCCAATGTAACTGCGCAAGTCGATGCCGTGGCCTCGCACTACTATTCCTCGTGCGATCAGCTCGACAGCGACGCGACCGTGATGGCCACGGTCCCGGGGTTCGTCACCAGCGTTCAAACCATCCATTCCAATCTTTCGACCAATCCGGCGCTGACGAACACTCCGGTGTGGGTGACGGAGAACAACGTCAACGCAGACTACGACGCTGGGAACGGGATGAGCGCGTGCAATCCGGGGCAGACGTTTGTGACGGACTTGCGCGGGTCGAGCCCGTTTTTTGCGGCGTGGCGGCCTTATGTGTTTTCGCAGTTCGGTAAAACGGGCCTCGTCCCCATGCTCTACCACTGGGACTATGACGCCGACCCGCAGTTCGGCGAGGTCAACTACAACAACGGCGCGCTGCAACTCAGCTACTGGGTGGACTACGAACTGGGGCAGATGCTCCCTCCGACGGCGGGTTCACAGCTGCTGCCCTACACCGCCGCCGACAGCGCGGAACTGGAAACCCTGCCCGTGATCAACAGCGACGGCAGCGTGGTCATCATGGTGGCCAACCATACGGTGAACAATCCTGCCACCGACAATAACGGGCCGGGAGCGCCGCGGACCGTCCTGGTGGACGTTTCGGCCCTGGGAAACTTCTCCAGCGGCAGCCTGCTGACGATTGACCTGAATACCAGCGTGAGTACGGGCCCGGTGGCGGCGCCGGTAACGCCTTTGACGCCCCAGATCACCATCCCCCTGAACGGGTATAGCGTGGCCTTTTTGACGCTGACGCCGTGATTACGGGTGCTGGGCTCACAAAATCCTAACCACAGAGGACACAGGGCATACAGGGGCGGCCCAGCGGAAGGCGAAAAACTATTATTTTGCGTCCCTGGCCGAAGTTGAGGAATCTGTAGATGAACGCATAGTCGACTTATGGCAAACATTAGAGAATTGTTGGCAAAAGGCATGCTGGCCGCGGGTTTGGCGGTAAGCGTGGTCGCAATGGGCTGCACATTGGGCTGCAGTTCGAACGCGGCGCAGAATCCTCATGCGGGTGGGCCGCAGGGCATGCCCGTAAAGGTCCTGGAGGCCAAGGCAGTGCCGGTCAGCGACGCGACCGAGTATGTGGCCACGCTCAAGTCGCGGGATTCCGCCATCATCATGCCGCAGGTGGAAGGGCAAATCACTCAGATTCTGGTGCACTCGGGCGAGCACGTGGCAGCCGGCAGCGCGATGATTGAAATTGATCCGCTGAAACAGCAGGCCACCGTGAAGAGCCAGGAGAGTGCGCGGGCGGCGCAGCAGGCGAACCTGATTTTGGCCAAGCAGCAGTATGAGCGCACCGTGGGTCTTGCGTCCGCGGGCGTGGTGAGCAAACAGGAACTGGACCAGGCGAAATCGACGCTGGACGCGGCGCAGGCACAGTTGGATTCGCTGGACTCGCAGGTGCGCGAACAGCAGGTGCAACTGCATTACTACAAGGTGGTCGCGCTCAGCAGCGGCATTGTGGGAGATATTCCGGTGCATGTGGGGGACCGGGTGACGACCACCACGCAATTGACCACGATTGACCAGCCGGGCAGCCTGGAAGCTTACGTTTATGTGCCCGTTGAGCACTCTTCGCAGCTGAAGATGGGTTTGCCGGTGCAGGTGATTGACGGCGCGGGCAAGGTGCTGGCGGATTCGCGGATCAGCTTTATTTCTCCGCAGGTGGACAACACCACCCAGACGGTGCTGGTGAAGGCGCGCATTCTCAACGGAAACGATGCGCTGCGCCAGTTGCAGTTCATTCGCGCGCGGGTGGTGTGGGGCATACATAACAATCCGGAAGTGCCTATTCTGGCCGTGTCGCGGCTGGGGGGACAGTATTTTGCGTTCGTGGCCGAGCCGCAGAACGGCGGGTCGTTTGTGGCCCGGCAGAAGCCGCTGACCATTGGACAGACGGTGGGCAACGACTACGAAGTGCAGGACGGCATCAAGGCCGGGGATAAGGTCATCATCTCTGGAACGCAGTTTCTGGTGGACGGGGTGCCGGTGATTCCGCTTCCGCCGAGTTAGCGGCTTCCGGCTTCCGGCTTCCGGTCGTTACAGTTTGAACACTACGATTCGGACACTGCGACTCGAACATTACGACTCGAACATTCAACATCAAATAGCTGTGAATGCATCATGAGGCTTTGAACCGGAAGCCGGGTAGCGGAAGCCGGAAGCCTTCATCAAGCTGCAAACGGGATTCCTCATGTTCGTTCGATTCTTCATTCAGCGTCCGGTGTTTGCGTCGGTTTGCGCGCTGCTGATTATTCTTGGCGGCGCGGCCGTGATTCCGACGTTGCCGATTGCTCAGTTTCCCAACCTTGCGCCGCCGCAAGTGGGGGTGACCAGCGTCTACATTGGCGCGAGCGCGCAGACCGTCGAGAGCGCGGTCACCATCCCCATCGAGCAGCAGATCAACGGCGCCGAGGGGATGAAGTACGTCACTTCCACCAGCGGCAACGACGGGACTAGCACGGTAACGGCCACGTTCGACCTGAACCGCGACCCTGACCTGGCCACAGTCGACATTCAGAACCGCGTCAACACCGCGCAGGGCAGGCTGCCCGCAGCGGTAAAAGCCGTCGGCATCACGACCGCGAAGACCTCCCAGAACTTCGTGTTCGGCGCGGCCGTGTACGCGGACAAGAACACCTATCCCACGCTGTTCGTGAGCAATTATCTTGACGTCTACGTCAAGGACGCGCTGAAGCGCATTCCCGGAGTCGCAGACGTCATCATTTTCGGCGAGCGCAAGTATTCGATGCGGCTGTGGCTGGATCCGGGGCGACTGGCGGGGCGCTCACTGACTGCGACCGACGTCGTGAACGCGCTCGCGGAGCAGAACGTGGAGGTGGCCGCCGGACAGGTGGGACAAGAGCCGTCGGTCCTGGGGCAAAACTACCAGATCAGCGTGCGGGCGGTGGGACGTTTAAGCGAGCCGGCGCAGTTTGAGAACATTATTCTGAAGACCAATGCCGACGGCACACTGGTTCGCCTGAAAGATGTGGGGCGTGCCGAACTGGGTGCGGAGAGTTACGCCAACGATGTCCAATTCAATGGACAGGATGCAATCGGTCTGGCGGTCACGCAGCTTTCCACCGCGAACGCGCTCGATGTGGACCGCAAGGCGATCGCCGAACTCGAACGGTTGTCGAAGAGCTTTCCTCCGGGCATGCACTATAAGGTCGCGTTCGACACGACCGACGCGGTGGGCGAATCGATCCGCGACGTGGTCTTTACCGTAGGTGGAGCGATCGCGCTCGTGATCCTGGTAATCTTTATTTTTCTCGGGGACTGGCGGACGACGATGATTCACTTTATCGCCACTCCGGTTTCGCTCATCGGCACGTTTATTTTTGTGAAGTTGCTGGGCTTTTCCATCAACACGCTGACGTTGTTCGGCATTACGCTCGCTACCGGCCTGGTCGTCGATGACGCGATCGTGGTGATTGAAAACATTGAGCGCCACATTCAGGAGGGCGAACACGACTCCCACAAAGCGGCGGCCGCAGCCACCGCCGAGATTACCAGCGCCGTCATCGCCACCTCGCTGGTGCTCTGCGCCGTATTTGTGCCGGTTGCGTTTTTTCCGGGAACGACCGGCATTCTGTTTCGCCAGTTTGCGCTGACCATCGCATTTTCCATTGCCATTTCCGCTTTCAACGCGCTCACCCTGGCTCCAGTGCTGGCGGCGATTTTTCTGAGCGGCGGCCACCGGCAGAAGTGGTGGTGGCTGCAGAAATTTGACGACGGCATCGTTGCCCTGACCCGCGGCTACCGGGCCCTGCTGCATCACGTGCTGGAATACAAGCTGGCGATGGTGGTGGTGTTTTTTGCCGGCCTGGGGCTCACCTATTTTGTGTTCACGCGGGTGCCGACGGGCTTCGTGCCCGACGAAGACCAGGGATATTTCATCATCGTGATTCAGGCGCCGTCCGGGGCATCGCTGGATTACACAAAAGCCATTGGCAAGCAAGTGGCGACGATGCTGGCGAATGAACCGGAATTGGAAGGGATATTTTCGATTGCGGGCTTCAGTTTCTCGGGAGCAGCGGCGAATCAGGGACTCATTTTTGTTCCGCTGAAACCGTACTCCCAGCGCAAAGGGGAGGCGCATAGCGCGTCGGCCATTCTGACCCGGGTTCGTCCGCGCATGTTCGGGATTTCGGGAGCGATTGTGTTTGCCACACTGCCGCCGCCGATTCAAGGGCTGGGGCAGTTCGGCGGATTTCAGTTCGTGGTGCAGGACCAGGCGGCGCACAAGCTCGAAGAGCTGGCGGCCGTCACCCAGGGACTGATGCAGCAGGCGGCGCAACGCAAGGATCTGGTGCGGCTGTTCACCTCCTTTACGGCAAATGACCCGCAATATCTGGTGACCATCGACCGGGAGAAGGCGAAGAGCCTGCGTGTGCCGCTGTCGCAAATTACCGACACGCTGGGCGTGTACATGGGGTCGTCTTACGTAAATGATTTCGACTTCAACAACCGTTCCTACCGCGTCTACGTGCAGGCGGATAAACAATTCCGCGCGGAAGCGCAGGACATGAAGCAGTATTATGTGCGCTCGGACAGCGGGGCCATGGTGCCGCTGGATAATCTGATCAGCGTGACGCAGACCACGACCCCGCAGGTGATCAGCCACTACAATCTTTTCCGGTCGGCGGAGATCGACGGGTCGCCCGCGCCGGGCTACAGTTCCGGGCAGGCGATCGCGGCCATGGAAACTCTGGCCAAGAAGATGCCGCAAGGGTTTTCCTACAGCTGGACGGGACTGTCGCTGGAAGAATTGGCAGCGGGCGGGACTTCTCTGATTCTGTTTGGCCTGGGCACGCTGGTGGTTTATCTCACGCTGTCGGCGCAGTATGAGAGCTTTGTCCTGCCCTTCATTGTATTGCTGGCGGTGCCGATGGCACTGCTGGGAGCGCTGGGGGCGCAGTGGCTGCGCGGGCTGCAAAACGACGTTTACTGCCAGGTGGGGCTGGTGATGCTGGTCGGGCTGTCGAGCAAGAACGCGATTTTGATTGTGGAGTTCGCCGAGCAGTTGCGCGCGCGCGGCGTACCGCTGGTGGAAGCGGCCATCCAGGGAGCGGTCATTCGGCTGCGGCCGATTCTGATGACTTCGCTGGCGTTTATTCTGGGCGTGGTGCCGCTGGTGCTGGCCACGGGCGCGGGCGAGAACGGACGGCATTCGGTGGGCACGACCGTGTTCGGCGGAATGATCATGTCAACCATCCTGAATTTGTTTTTCATTCCGGTGCTGTATTTGATCATCGAGGGATGGCGGGAGCACGGGAAGAATCCGGTGGTTGTGCCGGCTCCGCAACCCGCGTCGTAGATCTTTCGCCCCTTCGGGCTTGTTGGCGCCTTGGTTTGGCCGGCCCACGGTTTGCGCTGTGGGCTTTATTCTTTTGCCGCTTCGCGGCTGGCGGTCTCCAGCGTTTCTTCGCCGACAGGGCTATCTTGGCCTGCTGCCAAAATGGCCGGGCAACGGCCAAGCCGAGGGGTTCCGGCGCTTACCTTGGTAACTCGAAGCCTTGACCATCCAGCGATATTCTATCCCTACCCATTCCCCGAGTCTGTGCCGGCCGAGCGATAGCATTGCGGCGCGAAGGGCTCGCGGTGGGAACGGAAATTGGAAGACGAAACTGGAAAACGTAATTAGAAAACAATGCCTACGACAATCGGCCCCTTCGAAATTCTGAGTGAGCTGTCGAAATCGCCTACGGGAACGGTGTACAAAGCCAACGATCCCGAAACCGGGCAGACGATCGCTCTGAAGACCATCCAGTTGAGCGAGTTTGGCGAGCACGCGGCGGCGCTGGAGGAGGCGCTGCTGGCCGAGGCCGAGAGCACCAAGGTGCTGAGCAGCAGCAACATTACGCCGGTCTTCGGCGCGGGCGTTATCGAAGGGCAATTCTGCGCGGCCATGGAGTACGTGCAGGGCAACAGCATTGCGACCATGCTGGCGCGTAAAGAAGGATTTTCAATCTGGGATCTTCTGGATATTGGACGGCAGTTGTGCAGCGGACTGGAGCACGCGAAAGCGCACAACCTGGTGCACTACAGCCTGGAACCAGCCAAGATCATGTGCGGCTGGGATGGCACGGTAAGGATTCTCAGTTTCGGCGTCTCCAGCGCAGGCAAGTTTGTGCAGCACATTCCAGGTGGCGTGCCTTCGAGCCTGCATTACATGTCGCCGGAGCAGGTGCTGGCCGACGCCATGGATGGGCGGTCGAATCTGTTCAGCCTGGGCGCCATGCTGTATGAAATGGTGACCGAGCGGAAGGCCTTCGACCGCGACGACGTGGAATCGTTGCGGCAAAGCATTCTCGACAGCACGCCGGTCGCGCCCATTCACGTGAATGCCAAGGTGCATCCGGTGCTCAGCGACCTGATCATGAAGGCGCTGGAGAAAGATCCGGCGCAGCGTTACCAGAGCGGGCGGGAACTGCTGGACGATCTGGAGAAGTGCAAAGAGTCGAAGCCATCGGCCAAGAAAGTGGAAGCGCCCAAGGGCCTGGCGGCTCTTCCCAAGGCCAATCCGCTCAAGCCGAATCCGGCGGCACAAGCAAAGTTCGCAACCCCGGTCGCGGCCAAGCCCGCACCGCAGCCCGCACCCAAACCGGCGCCAGTCAGTGCGGCGCCGGCGGCATCGAAGCCCTCGGCTCCCATACAGAAACCCGCGGCCCCGGCGGCGAGCGCGGCAGGCAAGCCCGCAGCTGCGTCTCAGCCGGCAGCTCTGGCCAAACCGGTTTCAAAGCTGGCGGTTCCGAAGGCGGCTGCGGCAGCCGCAGGCGCGGGAAGCGGCGACAGCACGGCCCCGGTATCATCCCCCGAACCTCGGGAAATCGATCTGCCGAACCAGTTCATCACGGCCTGCGTGAAGGCCACGATTGATCCGCCGGAGTTGCCATCGGCGTCGATGTCGGCGGCAGCGGTGGAGGAGCCGCCGGTCGAAACCGTCGAGCCGTTTTCTGTCGAGCCAACTTCGGCCGCGCCAGATTCCTTTGAATCATCTTCGGTCGAAGCGCGGCCCTTCGAAGCAGCGGCCGAAACCTTCGAGCCGGAAGGGGCCGAGGAAGGCCCGAAGGTCGCTGTTGATCCCATGATGGCCGAAGGCGGGCCGAAAACCGGCAGCGCCGTGAGTTTTTCTGAGATGACGGAACTGCCGCCGCTCAAGGAAGTTTATATCGCACCGCCGCCCCCTCCGCCGCCCGACCCGGCGCCGTCCGTCAGCGTGACCCCCACGCGGTTTCAGGGGGGCAAGAGAGACAAGGACAGGGATGACGAGAAGCCCAGGATTCAGCCGCGCGAAGTGGCGCAGAAGGCGATCAAAGAGATCAAGGGAGTTCCGCCCAAGCTGATGTTCTACGCGCTGGGCGGGGCCGCCGCGCTGATCCTGGCGATCGGCATTGGGGTCACGATTTATATTCACAGTCTGAACAGCGACGCGGACGCGGACGCTGGCGCGGGACGCGCCGCCGCCGCAGCGGATGCTCCGGCCCAGCCGGAAGCCAGCCAGCCGGAAGAGAAGAAAGCGCCGGTTCATGCCGCGCGGCCTGCTGAGACCCAGCCGGCCGAGACCGCCGAGGCGGCAGCCCCAGTGGAGCGGGCGGCAGCGCCTTCGAGAGGGCGCAACGCGAAGAAGAAAGCCGCAGTCGCGGCAGCCGTCATTCCCGGGCAGCTGGCGATTGACTCAACTCCGCAAGGCGCGCAGGTGCAAGTGGATGGCGCGACCGATCCGAGCTACGTCACGCCTTTCGTGCTGACAAATCTTGAGCCGGGGTCGCATTCCATCACCGTGAGCAAGCCGGGCTACACGACCGACACGCGCACCTTGCAGGTGACTTCGGCCAACCGGGCGACGACGGTGATCCACCTGGCGCAGTTGATGGCTACGCTGATTGTGCGCAGCGATCCTCCGGGAGCCAACATCTATGTGGACGGCCGCGATGTGGGCCCGAAGACGCCGGCCCAGGTCAGCGTCGACAAAGGCCAGCACGTGGTGCTGGTGCGCATGCCGGGATATCTTGACGAAACCATGAGCAGTCAATTTGTGCTGGGGCAAACCTTCAACTTCGCTCCCACTCTGCGGGCGCTGGGCAACGCCGACAGCATCAAGACGGTGGGCAAGATGTCGAAACTGTTTGGCGGCAAGGGAACACAGGCGGGACAGGCAACGCTGAGCATTCGCACCCAGCCCAAGGGCGCGCAGATCGCGGTCAACCAGCACATGCTGGAGAAGGGTTCGCCGGTGGACGTGGCGCTTGACCCGGGCAACTACGTGGTGGATATAACACTGAGCGGATATGCGCCGATCCACAAGGTAATCAATGCCGACAAGGGCGGCAAGCTGGTGATCGACGAAGTCATGCAGCCGCAGTAAGGCGCTGCGCTTGCCGACCGTGTAGCGCGGTTGGGAAAGTCTTCACTCGATTTGGGTTACGCTGCGTCGCTGGGACTTCTCTCCTTCGATATCTACAACCTCTGGCTTGGATTCCCTGGGCTGTCTGCTTCGCTTCCAGTCTCGTCTTAATTCTTTGTCTTGATTCTCTGCCTCGCCCTTCTTACTTCTTACTTCACTTTTCTTATTTCACCTTTCCTGCCTGCCTGCTTTTTAGCTTGGAAGTGATCACTCCCACAACGGGCGTCAGCCCCGAGCTATTCGGGGTAGCTTACCTGAAGCGCCCTGGCGTTCGGATGCCCCAACTGTCCCTCGCTCGCGTGGGGAGGTTGCGGGGGCTGCGAGTTTCCTAGGACTAGCGCCGCTCCACATCCGGGCCCTACGCTCTCCACATTAGACAGAACAGAAATCTCAGTGAAGGTTGTGCGTCACATAAACGAAAAAAATCTGTGGAAAACCCCTGCGCGGGCGGTGCGGCGCCGTGACTTTCCTGAAAGCGTCCGCCCACCAAGTCAAGCTGGCCAGACACGGCGCGACCCGGGCCCCGGCATGGTGATGCGGAATCGTGATTTGAATCGAGGTACACGGAAAAGTGCGTCTGGCATTGCCACATCCTCGAGCACGAGGACAACGACGCGATGCGAGCACTGCAAGTGGTGGTGGCGCGGCAGCGGACGGGCGTCATTTTTGATAGGGCAGGTTCAGCAGGACAGGTTTAGAAAGGTTTTAGTAGAACAGGTTTACTAGGGCAGATTTACTAGAACAGGTCTAGCAGGACAGGCCGTTTAGTGAGGCAGCTTGAAGTTGATGGTGACCTGGGTCTGAATCTCGACTGGCTCACCGTTGAGCATGTAGGGGCGGTACTTCCACTGCTTGACGGCATCCACGGCCGAGCGGGTGAGCTGCGTATCTCCGCTCACCACTTTCACGCTGGTGATATCGCCGGTTTTTGAAATCGTGGCCAGCAGTTCGACGGATCCCTCCACGCGCATGGTCATCGCCAACTGGGGATAAGTGGGCTGCACCTGCTTCATGAGCAGTCCCTGCGAAACGCCTTGCGAGATGTTCAGCCGCTGCAACACGGGCTTGGGAGCGCTGGTGCTGGTGACCAGGTTGGGCGGAGGCGCGCTTGCGCCTGCGGTTGCGATCCCCGTCATGCTGGGAGCGGGAGCGTCCGCCGCTGCGGATGCGGCCTGTAACGTTGGCGCTGTGCCACCTTTGACCACGATCGGCGCGAGGCCGGACTTGGCAGCCGCAGCGGTCTTGCCTGCCGCGGAGGATGGCGAACTCGAAGGTTTGGTGGAACTCGGCGCAGAGTCCGCAGAGTCATCGTCGTCCGCAGCCGGCGTGCCGGTGATTGCCGCTGCCGGTGCTGCGCTGGGCTTCGAGCCGGATACAGACGAGGCCGGCGCGGAAGCAGCGTTCGCGGGCGCGGTGGTGGTCGGCGTCACGACTGCGGGCTGCGCGCCCGGCGCCGGAGTCTGCGGAACAGCTACCGGCACCGCTACCGGCACCGCTTTCGCCGGCGTCTGAGTGATGGCAGTCTGACTGGTGGTTGCCTTGTATTGCGTGTAACCGTAGTAAAGGGCTGCGCCGACGAGCACGACTGCGGCGATTCCGAGGAAAGTCTTCTTGCCCTGTCCACTCGAAGTTTCCGGAAGATTGGCTCCGCCAAACGTGAACGAGGGTTCGGCGCCGACGAAGCTCGGCGACTCGCTCGGGGCTGCTTCCGCTGGCGTGTCGAGGACGGCGGCGGCGGCCTCGGCGGCCGCGCTTGCCGGGGCTGGCTCCGGGAGAGGTTCCGCAGTTGGTGCCGCGGCCGGTGTTGCGGCCGGTGTTGCGAGTTTTGGAGCCTGCACTTCACGGGCCGGAGCGGGCGCACTGGCGGCTCCGCTGGCATGCGTGACTGCGGGCACGGCGTTGAAAGCGTTCATGACTTCGTCGGCCAACGAGACGGACGCAGCCGCGGAGGTTGGTTTAGCCAGCGGTGGCGTGGCGAGCGATGGCGTGGCGAACTGTGGTTTTGCAAGCGCGGGCGTGGCCACGGAATTGTCAGCGCTGATCTCTGGAAGGTCCTGATTGGGCGCGTGAACCGCAGGCGCGTGCGCTGCCGGAGTGTGCAGCACGGGCGGCGCAGGCTTAGACGCGACCGGGGCAGATTTCGGTGCAGCGGGAATCGAGCTGGCCGTTGCGGCTGCCGGCGCGGCTGGCTTGGCGACGGGCTTGACCACAGGATTCACGACAGGATTCGCGACCGCATTGACGACCGGCGGCACTCCGGGCCGGGCGACAGGGGGTGGTACGGGACGCGCGGCAGTGCGGGCTGCCGTCGCGGCTGACAGAGTCGCGGGAGCAGCCGGCTTTGCGGGCGCAACGGGTTTGGCGGCAACGGGCTTCACGGGCGCTGCGGCAACTGCGGGCGCAGTGCCGGATGGTACAGGTGCCGCCGGGGTAGCTGCGGCGGCGGCCGGTTTGGCCGGATCGCCTTTGCGCAGGAGTCCGCGGGCCACGCGCAGCGTTCCCTTGGATTGTTCGAGATTGATGGGTTTGGTCAGGACGAGGTTGGCGCCGATACGAAACGCCTTGGCGACCCCGGCCTGACCTTCCACGACAGCTACGGCAAGCGACGCCTGGTTGGACGTCGAGTTGCGCGCACTTTTGAATAAAAGTGTGGCATTCTGCTCGTTATCGCAGTCGACCACGACAGCGTCGAAGTGTTGGCTCATCAGCTTCTTGACTGCGGCGAAAGGCTCAAGGCAGGCCTCGACATTGAACTCAAGCTCGTTCAGGACTTGCGTCACTGTGCGAGCGGTTTTTTCGTCGGGACAGAAGAGAAGAGCTTCGTAACCCATACCAAAGTCATCCTAGGTACAGGCGTAAGCCGCGGCAAGTTACGGGGGTAATTCCCGATCCGACGATTTTGTGGCGTTTCGGGAATGGGACGTTCACCACAGAGGGCACAGAGGATCACAGAGGCTTTGGGGGGTTCCCTGTGTCCTCTGTGGTTTAGCCGGGTCTCGCATACAATAGCGGGCCATGCGGCTGCCTTTGTGGCTCAAGATTGCGTGGACCGGCTGGCTGCTGGTATGGGTGCCGGTGTACTGGCGGCAATACGGAGCGCAGAATTTTCTTTTCTTTTGCGACCTGGGAAATGTGCTGATTGGAATTGGCTTATGGCTGGAGAGTGCGTTGATTTTTTCCTGGGTGGCGTCGGGATTACTTTTGTTTCAGACTCTCTACGCGGTTGATTTTGCCGGAGCGCTGCTGACCGGACGGCATCTGATTGGCGGCACGGAATATATGTTCGATCCTGGGCTGCCGCTTACGATCCGGCTGCTCAGCCTGTTCCATGTGGTCACGCCGCCGCTGCTGTTGTGGGCAATCTGGCGGCTGGGATACGACCCTCGCGGCTGGAAGTTACAGACGCTGACGGCGTGGATCGTGGTGCCGATCAATCATTTCTGGCGCCCCGAGCAGGATGTTAACTGGGCGCGGGGGCTTTTCTTTCATGAGCAGCATGTGATGCCGGGATGGGCTTATCTGCTGGTGTATTTGACGGTCGTGCCGCTGGGGGTTTATTTTCCGACACATCTATTTTTAGAACGGCTTCGTCTGCACTGGCAGGACTACCATCCTCTCACTTAACTGCAAGGCCAGCTCTTGAATTGTCGCAAACTTGACGCCATAAGTACTCTGAAGCCAGAGACGGTTCCTCTCATCAAGAATGGAGCTTCCCCCGGCGCTTTTTCCTCTGTCTTCCGAGCAGAACACGTCGTTAACGTATGCAATGTGAGCAGCGATAGAATCACCATCTGCCCATTCTGCGATGTCTCGCGAAAATTGATTCTGTTCAGCGATGCTGAACGTGTCGCTTTGCCCCAAGAATTTCTTTCGACCCGTCCCGGAGTACAGTTGCTTGATGGTATTGCGAGCAGCAGCCGCTCCCACGCCGCGAAGCTCTATAGCCTCAATCACTTCCCCGGTACGCTCGTCGCGCTTGGCGGACGACGCGACGTCATGCTCATCCGCGTAGTGCTCGAGGTTGAGAAACGGCGCGGGAACAGGCATGCCGATGCGTGCGGCCCTCATAAGACTGATTCCCAGCGAGAATGCCGCATTGAGCCTTTCCTGCAGAACTGGTGCGAGGCCTGGATGTTGACCGTGGTCGGGTCCAATCTGTACGCTTGCTAAAATATTAGTTCCGCTGCGTTCCGTTTTCACATCCACGATCGGCTTAATCGAACTGAAGTACGATACTCTTCCCACGCACCTGATTCCTTCCAATGTCCCAACTGTTTCAGAAATAAAGCCTTCGATTCGTCTGGAGCGTAGTGCCTCGTGTACGATTACGAAATCGTCGTGACTCTTATTCTTCTGTGCAAGGTCGGGCTGCACGACGAATTGCCAGACATTGCTGTCGAAGGTCACGCGCATTTTTAGATTCCGCAAGCAGTCCGGTGCCTTTCCATTGATCTTACGGCATTAACGGCTAAGGTTTCTGGATCGCCCCCCCTAGCGGGGCTTGCCCGAGTCATCCTGCGGGTTGCGCACGGCGGACTCGGGCTGCGGGTATTCGATTGATCCCTTCAGCGCTGCGATATCGTCTGCGTGGAAGTCGGGGAAAGGTAGCTGTTTGCCGTCGCGCAGGTCGGCAATCTTTTTCACGGCGTTATCGGACTTTTCTTTCTCGACGCCGGAATCGCGGCTCAGGTAGAGCGTTTGCGAGGGAAGCGCGAGGCCGCCGCCGGAATCTTCCAGCACGTCCATGATGCGCAGCAGCAGATCTTCGCGGATGGCGGCGAATTCGTTGAAGTCGCGGGTCTGGATGTAGGCGAACACTTCCAGCGTGAGATTACTGCCCGAGATGTCGGTGAGGCGCACGCGAACGGATTTGGTTTCCACTTTGGCGTGGCTGTAGAGCAGGCGCCGGATTTCCGCGAGCACGAAGCGCACATGGTCGGTCTTGCTTTCGGGGCGCAGACCGAGTTTGGTGGTGAAAAGAATTTTGTCGCGGCGGCTGAGATTTTCGAGATTGATCGTGGCGACGGTGCCGTTGGGAATCGCTACCAGAGTGCGCTCGTCGGTGCGGATACGGGTGGAACGCAGGCCGATGTCTTCGACGACGCCGGTGCGGTCGCCGAAGCGGCAGGTATCGCCGACGCGAAAAACTTCATCCCAGAGAACGGCCACGCCGCCGAAAAGATTGGCAATGGTCTGCTGCGCGCCGAAGCCGATGGCCAGGCCTCCAATTCCGAGGCCGGCGAGCGCGGTGCTCATGTTGAAGCCCAGGTTGCCGAGGATGGCGAGAACGCCGGTGCCGAAAATAACTGCTTTGAGAATGCGCTCACCCAGCAGCATGAGCGATCCGGTGCCGGCGTGGCCGTGGGCCAGGGCGCGGCTGCGCACACGGCGCAGCGACCAGCGCACCACGCGCCACGCGATCCAGGTGAAGCTGACGATGAGTAAGATCGACGAGAACTGGAAATAATAGTGGCGCGGCAGCAGCGCGATGCCCAGGTAGCGAACGAAAAGCCGGTGCGCCTCAGTGCCGGCGAGCAGCCACACCGGTGCTGAAACCGAACGCCAGCTCGCGATCTCGACCTGGCCGCGGCGTTTCTCCCACCAGTGGAGAGGAATTCCAAGCAGTGCAAGCGCGAGCCAGCCGATCGCGGCGGCGACGGGTACGGCGAGCAGCAGGGCCAGCCACTGCCACAAAGGAAGGCCCGCGACCGAATGTTTCACCAGTATGCTCGGGAGCCGACTTTCGACCTGGCGGGCCTGGACTTGATCGTAGAGGTCGGGGACTTTGGCCAGAGAGTCAGCCGAGATGAGCCATATCTTTCCGGCTGCCGGATCCGATACGCGCACCAGTTCCAGATCGTCTTCGACGTCGCCCGAGGACATGGCGCCGAGTTTTTGCCGGCCAAAGGGCACGCCTTCCTGGGGAGTTCCTTCCATCTGCGTGAAGCCACCTATGCGCACGGTGGTTGCAGCAGGGCTGTTCAAGACCGCATAGAGTTGGGTGGCGAACTGCTCGCCTTCGGATTGCCGGCGCGCGGCGCTCATCTGCAGGAACTGAGCGGCGATGCTGTAGTTGCCGGACTGCGCGGCTTGCAGAAATCCCAGCACAGAGCCCGAGGGGGTGGTGCGGCCCAGAGGATCGGTGGGTGAGTTGGATGTGCTGCTGGGTGTAGAGGAAGACGGCAAGACGCTGCTGAGCGGCGACTGCGCCGCCGATGGGGATGCGGCAAGAAGCGCGGCAAGAATAATGAGAAACAAGAAAGATTTTGGCAATGAGGACATGTGTTCTCTTCTTCCCTGCTCGCCCTGCTTGGCTCTACGCCCGCTTCGGGCGGTAGATGTCGGTGCTGGTGCCGAAGAAAACTTCGGCCGACTCCATGACCGTTTCCGAGAGCGTGGGATGCGGATGAATGGTCAGAGCCACGTCTTTGGCGAGCGCCGCCATTTCGATGGCCAGTACGCCTTCGGCGATCATTTCGCCGGCGCCGGCGCCCACGATGCCGACTCCGAGCACACGTTCAGTCTGGGGGTCGATGAGGAGTTTGGTCAGACCTTCGGGACGGTCGATGGTGATGGCGCGGCCGGAAGCGGCCCAGGGAAACTTCGCGACCTTGACGTCACGATTTTCATTTTGCGCCTGAGTTTCGGTCAGGCCGCACCAGGCGACTTCCGGGTCGGTGAAGACGACGGCTGGAATGGCGTTGGGCTCGAAGGCGACCTTGTGTCCGGCAATGGCTTCGACCGCGGTGCGGCCTTCGTGCGAGGCTTTGTGCGCGAGCATGGGCTCGCCGACCACATCGCCGATGGCGTAGACGGAAGAATCCGTGGTTTGCAGTTGCTTGTTGACCTGGATGAAGCCTTTGGGTCCAAGGGTGACGCCGGTCTTTTCGAGGCCGGGGATTTCGGAGTTGGGTTTGCGGCCAACGGAGACGAGTACACGGTCGAAGACTTTTTCCTGCACGTTGCCATCCTGCGCTCTGAGGGTCGCTCGAATGCCGGTACCTTCGTCCTTGACCGAAGCGACCGTGGTGTTGAGCAGGATTCCATCGAGCAGCTTTTCGAGGCGCTTGTGCAGCGGGAGAACGAGATCGCGGTCGGCGCCGGGAAGCAAGCCGGCGAGCATTTCGACGACCGTGACGCGCGTGCCCAGCGCGGCGTAAACCGAGCCGAGTTCAAGGCCGATGTACCCGCCGCCGACGACCAGCAGGCTACCGGGAATATCATCGAGATTGAGAGCGCCGGTGGAATCCATCATGCGCGGAGTATCGAGCTTCAATGCTGGGACAATTGCCGGGCGGGAGCCGGTTGCGATGATGATGCGGTCGAAGGTGAGCGATTCTTGCGAGCCGTCGGATTTCGTAATGCGCAACGTGGTTGAATTTTCAAATGCCGCGCGGCCCTGCACATATTTCACCTTGCGCTGCTTGGAGAGCACGCCGAGGCCGCCGGTGAGTTTCTTGACGACATTTTCCTTGAAAGACCGCAGGCGAGCCAAGTCGATTTTCGGCGCGGCGAAATCGATGCCCCAGTTTTTGGCCTGCTCGGATTCTTCGATCAGCTTCGCGACGTGCAGCAAGGCTTTCGATGGGATGCAGCCGCGGTAGAGGCAGACGCCGCCGGGGTTGAGTTCCGGGTCGATCAGGGTGACGGACATTCCCAGGTCCGCAGCGAGAAAAGCGGCGGCGTATCCACCGGGGCCGGCGCCGACTACGGCAATGTTCAGATTGCTATCGGTCATAAGGCGTTAACCACAAAGGGCACGAAGGTTCACGAAGGAAGGCCAAGGCGTTTCCTGTTTCCTTCGTGGACCTTCGTGTCCTTTGTGGTTCATAGTTTTGTTTTGTTATCCCTGGACCGAGAGCAGGAACGGCTGTTCAAAGGCTTCGGCGATCCAGCGCAGGAAGCGAGCGGCGTCGGCTCCGTCAATCAGGCGATGGTCGTAAGAAAGCGAGAGCGGCAGAATCAGCCGCGGCTCGAACTTG
>Ga0302324_100003127_pt1 | contig 37480 bp, 31 predicted proteins | sample Palsa_T0_1_FD_201949 | JGI IMG/M metagenome (GOLD analysis project Ga0302324, IMG submission 201949) | Peat permafrost microbial communities from Stordalen Mire near Abisko, Sweden - Palsa_T0_1 | ecosystem: Environmental > Terrestrial > Soil > Palsa > Peat permafrost | place: Sweden: Abisko... | reverse complement strand
CTAGTGGCGGAGGCCGCGCCGGGGTGTCTGGTGGCGTGTGCACCGGGTTGGTCGTGCGCTTTCGGGCGCGCGTCCTCGGCCGGGTCGTCAGCGCCGTGAGTTCGGCGCAGGGATCCGACGGGGCCCACCCTGCCCGCCGAGCTCGACCTCGAGGACGCGCTCGCAAAGCTCCTCCGCCGGCCAGTAGGTAGCGCCCCCGGGCGGTGCGCCTATTCTGCCGCCGTGCTAAGCATTGGTGTCGGACCGACCTTCTGCACGCCATGCGCCTCGGTTTCGTCTGAAGCGGTCGAACTAGGTATGGTTCCCGCAGCTCAAAGGCGCTGCGTCAGTCTGAGGCCGTCGCGCTAGATCTACTGGAGTCTGGGGGCGTAGTCACTAGCGGAGTCACTAGTTTCCGGACCTCCTGCCCCGGGAGGCCGCCGCGACCATCGCGCGGCTCGCGCGCATGTGGGGACGACGAGGCGCGGGGGATGCCCCTAGCCAAGGCCCTCGAACCCATCTATGTGGACAGCGTCGTCTACCTCACCCTGCCAAGGCTGGAAGCGCCAGCTGCTTAATGGCCGCGATAACGCCGTGGCGTGTACCGCTGATGTCATGGTTTCAAGAGAGTCATTTGATGTGATCGTTGTCGGCTCTGGCGCAGCCGGGCTGTCAGCGGCGCTGACTACCGCCCGCGCGGGCCTGCGGACCCTCGTCCTGGAGCGGACGGAGGTCATAGGCGGAACCTCGGCCATGTCCGGCGGACTGGTCTATGCGCCCGGCTCGCCGCTGGCGCAGGCTGAAGGCTATGAAATGGACCGGGCCGCCGTCACGGGCTACCTGGAGGCGGTCGCCCGGCGCCCCATCGACGCGGCGCTGCTGGCAGCCTTTCTCGACGCAGCCCCGGCAATGGTGGACCAGTTGCTGGAGTCGGGCCTCGCACTGCGGCTCACCGGCCTGTCCGATTACTACCGGCGCGTGCCGGGAGCGGTGGTCGGCCACGTCATCGCCGCTGAGTCCTTCGACCCGAAAACGCTCGGGGACCTGGCTGTCCGCGTCCGCCACTCGCCGTATCGCGACTGCACGCCACCGTGGACCGGCGGGATGGCACTCATCGCGAGCCTCGTCGCAGCCTGCGCCGCGGCTGGGGCGAGCATCTGGACATCCTGTCGCGCCACCCGACTGCTGTCGGAGGACGGCGCGGTGGCAGGCGTCGAGGTCCACGGCGCGGGCGCCCCGGTGCTCGCGCGGGCCAGCCAGGTTATCTTGGCCAGCGGCGGGTTCGAGTTCAACGGTGCGCTCGTCCGGGAGTGGGTGGGGAAGACACTCGAGGGCGCGTGGAGTTGCCCCGGCAACGAGGGCGACGGGCTGCTGATGGCCCAGTCCGTCGGAGCGGCTCTAAGCGCCGTGGGCGAGGTGCAGTGGTACCCGTTGTTGCGGCTGTCGGACGAGGTGCGTGAAAGCGCCCCGCTATTCGCCGACGCGGGACCGGCGCGGAACCTACCGGGGTCCATCATCATCGATAGCCAGGGCCGCCGATTCGCCAACGAGAGCGGCCCGTACCAGGACTTCGGGCGCGCGCTGGGCGGCCGGGTCCCGGGCCGCCGCCCCGCCTGGCTTGTGGTCGATCAGGCGTTTCTCGACGCCTACCGGCTGGCGTGCTTCGGTGATCGCCCGCTGATGCCGCCGCACTGGCTGACCGCATCCACCCCTGCCGAGCTTGCGGTCCTCGCGGGCATCCGTCCCGGTGTGTTCGAGCAGACGCTGCGGACATTCAACGAGGCGGCAGCCGTCGGCAAGGACCCGGCGTTCGGCCGGGGCGAGGATGAGCTTGACCAAGTGTGGGGGGACATCGAGAAGGAGGGCGCCGCGACCTGCCTAGCACCGCTGGAGCGGGGCCCCTTCCACGCCACGCGTATCTACGCGGGCTGCTCCGGGACGACTGGGGGGCCAAGGGTGGACGCGTCGGGCCATGTCCTGAACGGCAGGGGAACGCCGGTACCAGGCCTGTACGCGGCGGGCAACGTGACCGCCCAACTGTTCGGCGACGCGTCTCCCGCGAGTGGCGCGACGCTGGGACCCGGGCTCACCTTCGGGTACCTCGCCGGCCGCGGCGCGGTGGCAGCGCTAGGGCAGTCGGGCTCGGTTGCGCCGGTGCGGTAGCCGGGCTGCATAGCAGTACGACCCGTGGCACGGGGATTCGCGGGGCATCGGTGCTCATCCTGGTGCCTGCTTTCGATCCGCGCGTCATCGGCGGCATTAATCGAGTTCGTAACGCTTCCGGTAACGCGGCGATCCGGAGTCTCTGATACATGATGTGCCCAGATTCCCGGCCCGACTTCGGTGTCATCGTGGTCGGCGCGGGCGGAGCCGGGCTTGCGGCGGCGCTATCTGCCGCCGAGGCAGGTGCGAGCGTGCTGCTCATCGAGGCGACTGGAATTCCCGGTGGCTCAACCCGGTTGTCGAGCGGCTCGTTCATGGCTGCGGGCACGGACAGCCAGGCGGCATTGGGCTTCGCAGATGACGCCGGGGCGTTCTTCGACCATTACCTGTGCTTTAACCGGTGGATATGTGATCCGGCCGTTGCTCGCAGGTTCTGCGAGGACGGCTGGCCGACGATGAAATGGCTGGCCGGGCACGGGGTCGAGTACCCGGCGAGCGGGCTGTACCGAGCCACCCTTGAGGCTGTGCCGCGCAGCCACCGACCCGTCGGCGGGGGACAAACGGTGATCGACGTGCTGATCGCGGCGTGCCATCGCGCCGGGGTGGAAATCGCCATGGGGAACCGGGCGACGGCGCTCCTAGTGGCCGGCGGGCAGGTTTACGGCGTGGAGGCCGGGGGCGAGCAGTCATCCGCTTCGGCCGTCGTGCTAGCCAGCGGCGGCTTCGCCCGCAACGAGGAACTGCTGGCGCGGTACTACCCCCATTTCGCAGCGCAGGACGGGCACTGGTCTCCGGCCCCGGACTCGAACGTGGGCGACGGGCTGCTCATGGGTCGCGAGATCGGCGCCGCGATCGTCGGCTGGAACCCTGGCATCACGGTCCTCACACCGGGAGTGACCCGGGAACGCGACCCGTTCCCGCCCGGCTGGCTGTTCTACCTCAACGAACGCGGGCAGCGGTTCATCAACGAGTCCGCTCCCTACTCAGTCATGTCCCACGCGGCCGGACGGCAAGCCGGCGGTGTCTGGAATGTCTTCGACGAGCGGACCCGTCGCGAAGGGCCGGCCTCCCGCAACCCCCTCACACACACGGGCGTCTGGACTGCTGAGGCGATTGCGGACGCCGTGCGCCGGGGGATCATCGTGTGCGCGGACACGCTGGCTGAGCTGGCGTGTGCCTCCGGCATTGACGCGGAAAACCTGGCAGTCAGCGTCGCCCGCTACAACAACGACTGCGCCAACGGCGTCGACCCGGGGTTCGGGAAGGACGCTGCCGTCATGCGGCCAATTGTCGAGCCGCCCTTCTACGCCGTTCGGATGAGGCCCCTGGCGATGTCGCTGACGGCGCACGGCGTGCAGATCGACGCGGACGCAAACGTCCTGGATACCCTTGGACGGCCGATTCCGGGGCTGCTCGCGGCGGGCGAGGTCATTGGCAATTTGATTGGCGAGCAGTATCTGGGGGGCGGGAACGCCGTAGGAGGCGCGCTTACATTCGGCCGGATCGCGGGCCTGCGGGCGGCTGCACTGGCGGGGAACCAGCGATGAGACCGCTGCGGTACCTGCACCTAGACGTGTTCGCCGACGGCCCGTCCGGCGGGCATCCGCTAATCGTCTGCCTTGATCCCTGCCCGGCATCGGCCATGCCCGCCCTGTCCCACGAATTCGGCCTTGTCGTTGCCTTCCCCGTGGTGACCTCCCCAGGGCGGTACCACGTGCGCATCTTCGAGCACGGCCATGAACTGCCGTTCGGCGGCCAGCCCACCCTCGGCGCGGCATGGTCGCTCGGCCCCGGGCGCTGGAGGCAAGACAGCCGAGGGGCCAGCGTTGAAGTCGAGGCCATGGCCGACGGGGCCCGCATGGGTAGCCCGGACCCGGTGCTCGATCCCATCGACGACGACTCGCTGCTGGCTGGTATTTCTGGCGTTCTCGGGGTGGACATCGACGGCGCCTACCGCACGAGCTGCGGTGGCAACACGCACCTGCTCGTACCGGTGCGGGCGGACATCGGCGACCTCACCGTGGACCACGGTGAGGTGGCCCGGATCTGCGAGGCGGCGGGGATGAACACGCTGTCGCCGTTCCGCTGGCATGCTGGCGAGATCATCCAGCGCGTGTTCGCACCGACGATGGGCATCCCGGAAAGCCCTGCCGCCGGGACGGCAGCGGTCCCGGCCGCAGCGTACGCCAGGCAGGCTTGGGGCGCCGGCCTCAACATCCGTGTACACCAGGGCCACGGCACCGGCCGGGCGAGCCTCATCAAGGTGCATGCTGAGCGCGGTGCCATGACCTTGGCGGGCGTCGTCCGGAAGTTCGCCGAGGGCACCTGCGAGGTCGGCTAGGCCAGCGGGGCTTATTGCCTTCCCGGCGGCAGCTTGCGATGATCCCAGCTCGAGACGCGGGTGACCTCCACCATGACGACGCAGCGTTTGTCCGCCTGCCGCCGGAAGTTGGCCAGCTCGGCCTCGCTGATCGGGCCGGTGTACTTCTCGGTCAGCTGCCGCCAGGTCTGCTCGATGACCTCGGGATCGGCGCAGACTCGCGCGCTGCCCCTTAGCATGACGCCCCGCAAGGCACGGTAGTCCCTGCCCTCCTCGACCAGGCAGCTCACCCTAGGGTCGCGCTCGATATTCACGACCTTCTGCGCTCCGCGGTAACTCCAGAAGACCGGATTTGTGCCAGCCATCACGTAGAACATCGCGACCTGGTGGGGGAACCCGCCGACGCCGTTTGTGGCCAGGATCATGGTGCGACGGGCGGCCAGGTAGTCTGCCATCTCGGCCGGAGACATCCTTACATGCTCGCGCCGCCGCGAGCCGCTTGGTGCCTGACGGCCGTCGTCCCTCAGGCCGTCAGGCATCGAGTCGCGAGGCGAGAACGTCGCGGTGGTAGTTCCCGTCGCCCAGGTAGATCTCCGAGCTCTTCGCTCGGCGGAAGTACAGGTGCGCCGGATGCTCCCAGGTGAAGCCGATGCCACCGTGGAGCTGGATGCAGGACGCGGCCGTGCGGAAGTACGCTTCCGAACAGAAGCTTTTGGCCAGCGACGCGGCGACCTGGAGGTCGCCGTCACCCGCAGTCGCGCATGCGGCCGCGTAGTAGGCGATGGACCGCGCCGACTCCACGTCGAGCAGCATTTCCGCGGCCTTGTGTTTGACCGCCTGGAAGGCCCCAATGGGCTTGCCGAACTGCTCGCGCTCCTTCGCGTAACGAACGACCATCTCCAAGGCATACTGTGCCCCGCCCGCCTGCTCCGCCGCCAGGCCGATGGCGCCGAGCTGGAGTACCCGCTCCAAGATGCCCCACTGATCGCCCGGTGTCCCGAGTGGCACGGCGGGAACGTCGGCAAGGCTCACGATCGCCAGTCGGCGCGTCAGGTCCATCGGGTCCTGGGCGGCTCGCTCCAGTCCCGACGCCCCACCTTCTACAGCGAATAGGGAGATCCCGTCACCGACCCGGGCCGCCACGACGATGAGGTCGGCGGCCAGCCCGTCAACGACGAATCGCTTTGTCCCGTTGAGCAGCCACTCGTCGCCTGACCGGGAGGCCGTTACTGCGATCCCGGCCGGGTTCCACTGCCCGGAGTCGTCCAGGTGTGCCACCGTGGCGACTAGCTCGCCGGAAGCGATTCGCGGCAGCCAGCGCTCCTGCGCCGCCCTGTCGCCGGACAGCGCCAGCGCGTTGGCCGCCAGGACGACCGTCGCAAAGTAGGGTGCGCACAACAGGGACCGGCCCGCCTCCTCCAACACGACGGCGACCTCCGCGAAGGTCGCGCCGGCCCCGCCGAACTCCTCTGGTATCGCGAGCCCCTGCAGGCCAAGGCCGGTGGCCATCTGGCGCCACACGCCCTCGTCGTAACCCGACTCGCTCATCATCAGGCGCCGGACCTCATCGTGCGCCGACTTCCGCTCGAAGAACGACCGCACGGCCTCGCGCAGCGCGTCTTGCTCCTCGCTGAAGGAAAACCTCACTGGCCTCTCCGTCCCTTGATGACGCCTTCGTCGGCGAGTCGCGTGATGGCTTCCTCGCCGAATCCGATCTCGCGCAAGATCCGCTCCGTGTCGTTGCCGACCGGCACGAGCCGCGAACGACGGTCGGGCAGCCCGTTCAGCCAGACCGGCGACGCGACCACGCGGACCGGCCGGGTGAGGCCGGCTGCCGTCCCGAGCATCTCCCGTGCCGCCACGTGCGGATCAGAGAGGATTTTGGATTCATCGAGCAACGGGGCGGCGGCCACGCCAATGTCGGCCAAGGCCTGGGACGCCTCCAAGCTGGTCAGATCCTTCGCCCAGCGCTCCACTGCGGGCCGAATCTCCGATTCCAGGTGCCGCGACCACTCGTCGCGCTTGGCGAAGCGTGCGTCGGTTTGCCAGCGTTCCGCCCCGATGAGCCGGGCCAGCCGGGCGAGGTGCTCGGGGCGGAACAAGGCTATGAGGAACGAGCCGTCGGACGCCGCGAACAGGCTTACCACCCCGTTGCGGTCCGAGCGGCCCAGGTCCGGAGACAGGCCGACGGACGCCAGGCTGACCCGATGCTCGTTAAGCTGGAGAGCTGTGTCGAACAAGGAGATGTCGACCCGGTAGCCACCCTTGTTGCGGGGCCGACCATGCAGGGCCGCGAGAATGCCAATCACCGCGTTCAGCCCGCCGACCTGGTCGATGATCGCGCCGAACGTGCTCGTACGCGGAGCGTCCGTGTCACCCGCCAGGTAGGGGAGCCCGGCCATCGCCTCCGCCGCGGGGGCGAACGCAGGCCAGTCGCCGTAGGGTGAGGAACCTTCGTTGCCGTAGCCGGAGACCGAAGCGTAGATGAGGTCCGGGTTTACCGCCATGAGGTCGCTAGGGCCGAGGCCGAGGGCCGCCGCCTTGCCGGCCCGCAGATTCTCGGCGAATACGTCGACGTGTGCAACAAGCCGCTTGACCAGGTCGACACCTTCTGGTCGCTTGAGGTCAACGGCGATGCTCGCCTTCCCCCGGCTGTACCGGACGAAGGCGGATCCGTAACCCTCGCCGTCCTCGCCCTCGACCACCGGAAGGGAGCCTCGGCCCTGTTCACCCTCTAGCGGCTCTAGCTTGATGACTTCCGCGCCGAGCGCGGCCAGCGCGTTTGTCCCGCAAGGCAAGGCGATGAAGTGCTCCAGAGCGAGGACTCGGACGCCTTCGAGGGGAAGCGCAGGTACGGTGTCTTGGCCGGACGCAATGTCGTTTGCTGACCCATCCGGTCGCGGCCGGCTCATCGGGGCAACCCCAGGATGTGCTCGGCGATCGCGTTCTTCTGTATCTCGCTCGTCCCGCCACCGATCGAGTCGGCCGGGCTGCGCAGGAAAGTCGTCACGGCCTGGTCATTCGCCTCTAGCTCAAGCGCTCCGGATCCGCGCGCGTGCAGGGCGAGCTCCGCTAGGGCCTGGGCGTTCGTCGCGTTCTGGAGCTTGGCTAGCGACGCCGGAGCGAAGCTGCCGTCTGGCTTGCTCAGGTTCGCGGCGCCGCGTAGCGCGTTGAGCCGTTGAGCGGCCACCCGGGTCCACAGGTCGACCCACCGTCGCCGCAAGTGCGGATCGCGGTTGCTCGCGAGTTCGGCGCCCAGTTCTTCGACCTTCTGCACGAGGTTCGCGTAGCCGGCCAGGCCCAGGCCGGTCCGCTCGGCCGACAGCAGCAGAAACAGCGATGCGGCGCCCTTGTGCAACTCGCCCACTACGTCGGCGCGGCGGACGGGCACGTCGTCGAGGAAGACCTCGTTGAACTCTGCCGCGCCGTTCATCTGACGGATCGGGCGGATCGTGATTCCTGGTGCCGACATGTCGACGATCACGAGCGATAGGCCCCGGCTGCGTGCACCGTCCGGATCGGTGCGGATCAGGGCCATGGAGTGGTGGGCCACGTGGCCGTACGAGGTCCAGATCTTCTGCCCGGTTAGCCTGATGATGTCGCCGTCCACGACTCCCTTGGTCCGCAGCGAGAACAGGTCCGAGCCCGCGCTGGGCTCCGACAGCAGCAGTGCCCAGCGCTCGCGGCCCGTGAGGATCTTGGGCAGGTGCTCCTTCTGCTCGGGCGTGCCGACAGCCATGAGCACCGGTGCGATGAGATAAAGGCCCGACATGAGGACCTTGGCGTCCGTTCCTGTCTTCGCCAGCTCTTCGATCTGGGCTAGCTGGTGCCCGATCGGCCGCCCCGCACCGCCGTACTGGGGTGGCCAGTGCAAGGCGCCGTAGCCCGCCTCCGCCATGGACGCCTGCCAATCGCAGTACAAGTCCATCCAGGCCCGGTCCACGGTACGCGGCCGTTCTGGCGCCGGATTATGGGCGAGCCATTCGCGGAACTCTAGCCGGAAGGCGTTCTCCTCCGCGTCGAAGAGTTCGTCGCCTGGAAACACGGGCAGTGTCATGAGCTTCGCCTCCTGCTGCTCGCTCCGTCGCCAATGCCCGCAACGTCCGCCGGCTCTAGTTACCCGACGCGTTACAAACCCCGCGGCCAGGCCCAGACGCCAGGACGACAGGACCGACCCGATCCGTCCTGGGGCCGCAGATTCGGCAGCGGCGCCGAATACCACGGCGGTGGCGCACCGCAGCGCGCGCGAAGCGTAACAGCGGAAGTAACGTCGCGGCGGCAGTGTAACCCGGGAAAACGCGTGCTCGAGTAAAGGGGACGGCGGCGGTTCATTGAGTCGTTCAGCCATGGCCGGTGGCACGAGAGGAGACAGCGATGCCGGACCTGACGTTGCCATTCGCTCAATCGAGCGTGGTGCACAGAGATGGCGAGATATCACGTTCGCACATCATCCAGCCGCGCTTGCCATTGTGTTTGACCCCGCTGACCGTCTCTGCCGGAGGCCGCATGAGTGACAGTTCCGGCCCGTTGTCGGGGCTGACGGTTATCGACATGGGAACGCTGGCACCCGGGTCGTTCGGGGCCATGCTGTTGGGCGATCTCGGTGCAGAGGTCATACGCATTGACCGCGGTGACGGAAAGGGCAGCAGGGCCGAGCTTGGCTGGGAGCCCAACCTCCTGGCCCGGGGCCGCCGCTCCATCGCCATCAACCTGAAGGCGCGGGAGGGGAAAGATCTGGCCCTGCGGCTGATTGACCGGGCCGACGCCTTGATCGAGGGATTCCGCCCCGGCGTGATGGAACGTCTGTCCCTAGGGCCGGCCGAGTGCCTCGCGAGCAATCCCCGCCTTGTCTACGCCCGGATAAGCGGATGGGGACAGGAGGGTCCGCTCGCCCAGGTACCGGGCCACGACATCAATTACATAGCGCTCGCTGGCGTGCTTCACGCCATAGGCCCAGCAAACGGTGATCCGACACCTCCGTACAACATTGTCGGTGACTTCGCCGGAGGGGGAATGCTGCTCGCCCTCGGGGTAGTGTCCGCGCTCTGGGAACGCGACCGATCCGGCCTTGGGCAGGTAATCGACGCCGCGATGGTAGACGGGTCCGCTCTCCTTACCACCATGCTGCACGGGCTTCGAGCAGCGGGCTTGTGGAACAATAACCGAGGTACCACCCACATTCCAGGCTCATTCTGGTACGACGTCTATAAGACGTCGGACGGGCAGTACGTCGCGATCGGTGCCGCCGAGGAGAAATTCTACAAGGAGCTTTGCCGGGCGCTCGGGCTTGACCTTGCTGAATGGGCGGACCGTTACGATGCCGGCAAGAGCGCCGCACGCCGCGAAATGCTAGCCCGGATCTTCCAATCGAAGCCGCAGGCCGAATGGTGTGAAGTATTCGAGGGCTACGACGCGTGCTTTGCCCCCGTCCTGTCCGCCAGTGAGGCTCCCAAGCACCCGCATAACACCGTCCGTCAGACTTTCATTGACATCAATGGCGTCGCCCAGCCGGCGCCAGCCCCAAGGTACAGCCGGACACCCCTCAAGATCCCGTCCCCTCCGCCGGCCGTCGGCCGGGACAGTGTCGATATCCTCCGTGAACTTGGCTTCCGCGAGTCCGTCATTGCCGACTATCTCGATAGTGCAGTAGTGATCGCCCCCGCCCGCGCCAATCGCTCGAATCGTATCGAAGGAGAGTAATTGCCTGTAATGATAATGGCGAGCGTAACGGGTGGGTGAAAACGTGGGCAGCCAGTCCAATCACCGCACCTTTGGAGGGCGTTCGATGAGACCAGGCAGAGACACCTCGTACGGGGCGGATAGGCGGAAGCGCCCGACCTACGGCCGTGCCGGGGACGGCCGAGTAAAGCAGGGCCGCACGGGCATTCTGATTATTCTCGCGGCGGCCGGCCTGGCAGCGGCGCTCGCCGCGTGCTCGTCTAGCGGTTCCGGCGCCCAGCCCGCGTCGTCCGCCGTCCAGCCGAGCGGAACCCCCTACGTCATCGGCACCGACTCTACGGACACCTCTCAGGTATTCGCCCTGCCGGAGGCCGCCGACGGCCTCGTCGCCTGGGCGAACTACACGAATAAGCACGGCGGCATATTGGGGCACCCGGTAAAAATCCAGCGGTGCGATGACCAGGGCACCCCTGAAGGCAATACGAACTGCGCACGGCAGCTCGTCGCCGACAGCAGCGTCCTCGCCGTTGCTGGCAGCGAGAGCGCACAGCTCGGGGAATCCGGGCAGCCGCTCTTCGCGGCCGCTGGGCTGCCATTCGTCTGTGCCACACCGAACTCCCCGCAGGAGCTGCAGACCAGTTCGGCGTTCTGCATCGACGGGGGTGCCGTCGGCGCGTACGCGGCCCTCGTCCGCTACCTGACGGGAACGAAATCCGTGAAGGTGCTTGCCGGGCCGTACATCGACATCACAGCCGGCCAGGAGACCACCGACTACTGGGCGGGCGTCGCCCGCGCTAATGGCGCCACCGTGGCCGAGATCCCCGTGCCGCCGACCGCCACCGACTATACACCGACCATCGTGCAGGTCCAGGCCACGCACTCACAGGCCGTGCTGGTCGGGCTGGCTCCTGACCAGACCGCGCGATTCCTCCAGACCGTCGCCCAGATGGGCTTGCAGGTCCCGATTGGGACACCTGGTGCGGCGCTGACGGCTCCGGTCGTGCAGGCGGCGAGCGCCTTGGCCGGAGGCCTTTACTACACGGCGGACACCCTGCCGATCGCTGACGTCACCAACCCGACGGTCGCCGCGTACCTGGGCGAGATGAAGGCCGACGGGTATTCGGCCGAGATCGGGGACACGTCCGCCAACTCCTGGATGAGCGGAGTCGTGCTCGGGACGGCACTCAAGCAACTGGGCAAGAACGGCGTCAGCCGCTCGGCACTCCTCAACCTGCTAGAGCACGGCTCGGTCAAGGACGTCCCGGTCCTGGGCACGCTCAGCCTGTCCGGCGCGCCGAGTGGCTTCCCGAAGCTAGCGAACCAGGACGTCGCGATCGCGCTGCAGCACGGCACGACGGTCACGTACGTCGCCGAGCACGTGCCCGGATTGTAAGAGCTGAAATACAAGCCGGGTGTCCGGGCCATGATGGTCGAGACACCCGGCCGCACCGTGACGGGCGGCTACCTGGTGAACTGGATGATGCCGCGGATGTTGCGGCCGTTTCGCATGTCGTCGTAGCCGATGTTGATCTCGTCGAGCGCATAAGTCTTGGTGATCAGCTCGTCGAGTTTGAGCTTCCCGGCCCGGTATAGGTCCAGCAGCATCGGCATCGCCTCGCGGGGCGACTTCGCGCCGTACAAGGCGCCCTGGATGCGCTTCTGGAACATTGCCAGATTATTAGCGTTGAGGCCGGGAATGAGCGCCTCTTCATTGTCCGGGCTTACGCCGGTGACCACCAGCGTGCCCGCCTTGCGTATCGCATGGAAACCGTCGCTGATCAGGTCGTTGTGAACGATGCCCGCAGTAAGTATGCAGACGTCGGCGCCCTGGCCGTTGGTGAGCTCGCTGACCCGGTCCTTCGCCGCGGAGATTGACTCGTATCCGTCGGTGGCACCGAAGTCCAGCGCCCACCTTCGCTTGTCGGCGACCGGGTCGACGGCGATGATGTGCCCGGCGCCGCTTAGATAAGCGCCCTGCACAGCGTTCATGCCGACCCCGCCGACGCCGGCCACGATGACGACGTCGCCCGGCTGGACGTTACCGGCCGTAGTGGCCGACCCGAACCCAGTCTGTACTCCGCAGGCCACCAGGCAAGCGGTCTCGAGCGGGATGTCGCTGTCGATCTTTACCACTGACAGCTGGTCATAGACCTGCCACTCGGCGAAGGTGCCCAGCAGGGCCGGCGTCGATACGTCCTCGCCGTCGGCGGTACGCATCCGGAAGGTGCCATCTAGCTGGTCGCCCGCCCGGATCTTCGCGCCGTTGTCGCAGAGATTCTGCATGCCCGTCGCACACCAGCGGCACTTGCCACAGGCCGGGATGAACGAAGTGATGACACGGTCGCCCACCCCGAGCCCCTGCACCCCTGGCCCTGCCTTCCGTACGATCCCGGACCCCTCGTGCCCGGCACACACAGGCAGGCGCGCGACATGCAAGTCACCCTGGGCGAAGTGGTCGTCGCTGTGGCATAGGCCGGCAGCCGCCATTTCAACCAGGACCTCGCCGTATTTGGGTTCATCGAGTTCGACCTCCTCGACAACCCATTTGCCGGGAGACTGCCGCAGCAGTGCTGCTCTTGTCTTCACTGACGACCCACCGTGTCCTCTCGTTGACGGCGCCCTTCACAGGGCGCACTCCGAAAACCATTCCCGCGCGGCCGTCCAGGCCTTCGTTCCCGGTCATCCCGTTAATGTCCTCCGGCGCTGATCGCGGCGGCGAGGCGGGTGAACTGCTCGATCGCTTCTTTCGCTCCGGGAGACGCCGTGATCGGCTGGAGCACCACATGGCTCGCGCCCGCGTCGAGATGCTCGCGGACCCGATTCCCGATGGCCGCCTCGTCGCCCCAGGCGACGAGCGCGTCCACGAGTGCGTCGCTGCCGCCATCCTCGAGTTCGGGTCCGGCAATCCCGAGCGAGCGCAGGTTCTCCCGGTAGTTCTCCCGGTCGAGGTAGTGCGAGGTGTGCGTCCTGGCCAGGGCGCGCGCGGCCCTCGGATCCTGCTCGAGCACGACGGCCTGCTCGGGGACCAGCAGCGCGCCGGGTCCTATCGCGGCCCGCGCGCGGCGCGTGTGCTCGACGGGGACGAAGTAGCTGTGCACGCCGTCGGTCCGCTGGGCGGCGAGTTCGAGCATGCGCGGGCGCAGTGCGGCAAGTACCCGCGTCGGCGGCGGATCGGGCACCGGGCTGGAGAGCTGCGCGGCATCCATCGCGTCGAGGTACTCGCGCATCTTGGTGAGCGGACGCGCTGCGTACTCGTGCCCGCGCCTGCCGACCGCCCCGGCGTGGCTGACGCCCAGGCCGAGGATGAACCGGCCGGGGAAAGCGTCCGCCAGCGTCCTGGCGCCGGACGCCATCGCGGCGGGGTCCCGAGCCCATATGCTCGCGATCCCAGTGCCCACCACCAGTCGGGACGTGGCGCCGAGCAGGACCGCCGCGTGCGACAGCGCCTCCCGGCTCGCTGCTCCCTCGGCGATCCACAGCGAGCCGAAGCCGAGGTCTTCCACGGCCTGTGCCACCCGGATCGCGTCCGAGATGGGCAGCGCGTCGAGGCCGAAACTCCACGCACCGACGCTGCCGAGACGGGCGGCGGCTGAAGGGACGGGAGACAGGTTCTGATCTGCGGTCATACCGCCAGCGTTGGGGCGGGGCGATTACCGGCGTCGTTACGCGGCGGGAACGCCTGGCTGGAAGTCGGGCGGAGTCCGGCCCGTCCCTGCAGGCCGGGTCGGATGCGGGCGGCCTTGGGGACCGCCCGCACCCGGGGGATGGCTGTTATCCGCCGAAATAGGCAGCCGTTACCCGTCCGCTGACGTACCGGGACGAGGACCCCTGCTGCTCCACGATGAAGGAGCTCGCGTTCGCCAGATGGGGGAACGTCTTCGGGGCCTTCGCAAGCGACAGTGGGCTCGGCAGCAGCGGCACACTCGTCAGGGAACCGTCTTGTAGGAGCTGCTGGAGCGAGGCCCGGCTGACGTGGCCGGCGCCGAGTTTCTCGATCGCGGCCTGCAGGACGAGGCCGGTCATCCAGGAGGCGACCGATGAGTTGCCGATGTCTGCGGCGTACCCGTCCGCCTTCATCTGCGTCAGGTAGGCGGCCATCGCCGGATTGCTTGCGTCAAGGATCTGGGCCGCCTGCGTGTAGTAGAAGGGGCCTGCGTACTGCGAGGCGGCCTGGACAACCGACGGGTCCACCGCCGATCCGACCGTCGCCATCGGGACGGTCACGCCCGTCTGATCGGCGGCCTGGAAGAAGCGGGCCGTAGACGCCGGGTCGATGCCGATCATCCACGCTCCGGCGTGATAGGACTGCGCCTGGACGACCGCTTCAGCCGCCTGAACCCAGACCTCCTCGACCTTTGCCCCCTCCTGCCGGGCGATACCGGCCCAGAAGGCGGTGGTCTGCTGCCCCACCGTGGACTCGATGCCGACCGACACGATGTTCTTTATGTGCAGCGTCCCGACCAGGTAGGCGACCAGCGCGGCGTACTCGGCCGCCGGGCCTCCGGTGATGCAATATGCGCTGCTTCCCTGGAACTCCGGTGGCGACAGCGGGTTGCCGCACACGTACGGGAGGCCGGCCGCTGCCAGCAGCGGTTCGCCGGCCGACGCGATCACGGGGCTCTCGCTGCCCGCGACCGCTAGGACCGAGGGGTTCTGGATCAGCTGCCGGGCGCAGGCCGAGCTGCCGTCCGGCGTGCCCTGGTCGTTGCACCGGACGATCTTCACCGGATGACCGAGGATGCCGCCGTGCGCGTTGGTGTAATCCGCCCAGGCCACGAAGCCGTCGGCGGAGCCGGCCAGGCTCAGCGATTGCGAGCTGTCGGTTGAGTCCGTGCCAAACACATACGGGGTCCCGGTGAGGGCGGCAGCGGAGGACGCCGCGGCGCTATTCCCCGCCGGGTCTTGCTGTGAGCTCGCACTGCTGCACCCGGCCAGGGCGAGGGCGAGCAGGGCAGTCACGGCGAGAATCGTGCCGCCTGCCCGTCTGCCGGGTCTTTTCCAGTGTGTCTCCGTGATGGTGTCCATCCCGGCTCCTTTTCTCGTTACGGTGTTCGCTTCGGTGTGGTGGACGTGGACAACGGTTGACGGAATCGGTTACGCAAACCGTTATGTGCTGGTCAGCCGAGGGCGGTCTCGCCCAGGTAGGTGGACTCGATCAGGCGCCTGTTGTCCAGCAGCGTTTTGGTGGGCTCGTTGAGCACGACCCGGCCGTGGACGATGACGAGGGCGCGGTCGGCGACCGAGAGCGCTTCCTGCACTTGCTGCTCGACGAGGAGCACGGCGGTGCCGCTGCTATCCGCCTCCTTGCGCAGTGCCTTCAGGAGGCGGTCGACGAGGAGTGGGCTGAGGCCGAGCGACAGTTCGTCGATCATGACAAGCGGCGGCCGGGGTGCCAGCGTCCGCGCGATCGCGACCATCTGCTGCTCACCGCCGGACAGCAGCCCGCACTTGCGGTCCATGAGCGGCTCAAGCTCGGGAAACAGCTCGGTGGCGGTAATCTCCGGGCGGTTGACGAGCCGCAGTGTCTCGCGGACGGTCAGGCTCGCGAGCAAAGCCCGGTCGTCAGGTATCAGGCTGAGCCCGCTGCGCGCGAGGTTCTCGGGCCGGACCTTTGCCGTGCTTTTCCCCCGGAAGGCGATAGTGCCCGTGATGGGCGGAAGGAAGCCGGCCAGGGTGAGCAGCGTGGTCGTCTTGCCCGCCCCGTTCGGCCCGAGGAGCGCAACGATCTCGCCCGCGCTCACGTGGAGGTCGATGTCCCAGCCGACGGCCGCCTTGCCGTACCCGATGGTAAGCCTGCGGGCTTCGAGCAGCCGGGTCATGCCGCCCTCCCCAGGTACGCCGAGATCACGGCTTCGTTGGTCCTTACTTCCGCCGGGGTGCCTTCGGTGAGCTTGCTGCCGGACACCAGCACGGCGATCCGGTCGCAGGTCGAGAGGACCAGGTTCATGTCGTGCTCGATGAGCAGGATGCCGAGCCCCTCGTCGGCCAGGCCGCGCAGGACAGCCCCGAAGTCGGCGGATTCATGGCTGTCGAGGCCGGCCGCCGGCTCGTCGGCGAGCAGGATGAGCGGGGAGGCGGCCAGCGCACGGGCCAGGGCGACGAGGCGGCGGCGGCCCGCGGGCACCTGCGTCACCAGCAGGCCGGCGATGTCGCGGAGTTCGCACAGCTTGATGGCGCGCTCGGCGGCCACTGAGGAGCCGCGCTGGCTGGAGCGGGCGGCGATGGCGATGTTCTCGCCTACGGTGAGGTCGTCGAACAGTTCGAGGTGCTGGAAGGTCCGGACCAGGCCGGCGTGTGCCAGCCGTGACGGGGCCCAGCGGGTCGTCGTCCGGTCGGCGAAGCTGACGTGCCCGCCCGCGGGCTTGACGAAGCCGGTGACCGCGTCGACGAACGTGCTCTTCCCCGCGCCGTTCGGGCCGATCAAGCCCACCAGCTCCCCGGCGCCGACGTTCAGGTCGACGCCGTTGACGGCTTTGACGCCACCGAACGAGACGGACAGGCCGGTGATGACAAGCTGGGCGGTGGCCTGCTGGGGGTCAGCGGTCGCTTGCCTAGCCATGGCGGGTTCCTCCTATCGTTTTCGCCTCTGGTACCGGTGCCTGCGCTTCCCGTACGTTCGGTACCGGCGCCTGCGCCTCGGGTTCCCGCGCCTCCGGCGCCGGCGCGCGCCCCGCCCGTCTGCGAAGTGCGCGCAATGCGCCCCGGAGCAGAGCTGCGTTGGTGCCCACCAGCCCTTCCGGCTGTGTCACCACGATCTGCATGGTGCCGAGGCCCGCGAGCACTGGGATCCAGGTGGTGCTGAACGTCCCCGTCCCGAACAGGTTGCTGACGACGCCGCCGCTGACCACGAGGATGCCGGCGGTGAGGGCACCGCCGACGGACGTGATACCGCCCAGGTAGGCCAGCGACAGGTAGGTGATAGACGCGAGGGTCGTGAACTCGGCGAAGGAGACGTTCAGGGCCTGGTACGCCATCAGTCCGCCGGCCAGCCCGGCGATCGCGCCGGCCAGTGCGAAGGCCACCAGCTTGGTGCGGACGATCGATATCCCGGCTGCCGCGGCGCCGCGCTCATTGGCCCGGATGGCCAGGAACCGCATGCCAAGCGGTGACCGCCGTATCAGGGCGACTCCGAGGGCGGCCAACAGGAACACGGCAAGGACGAAGAGGCCGAAGGCACGTGCGCCGGTGACTGAGTTCAGGCTGATGCCGAACAGCGTCGGCGCGGATACGACGAGGCCGGTGTCCAAGCCGGTAAGGGATGGGTCGTTGAACAGCATCTGCTCGAGCGTGAAGGCGGCCCCGAGCGTGATGACCGCCAGGTTGATGCCCCTGACGCGCAACGCGGGGAGGCCGATGAGCAGGCCGAGCGGCACGGCGGCGGCGGCGCCGACGAGCAGCGGCACGGGGAACGGGAACCCGGACAGCGCGGCGACCTTGGCCGCGGCCAGCGCACCGACGCCGGCGAAACCCATCTGTACCAGGGAGATCTGTCCGACGTAGCCGACGATGACCACGAAGGAGAGAAAGACGACGGCGCCGATCAGCGAGGTTGTCATCGGGTTGTCCCAGCTGCCCGGCATCAGCGCGTACCAGGCGATGCCGACGACGGCCATGACGGCAAGCGACCACATCGGCTGCCGCGTGGGAACCTTCGGCAGCGGCCGGTTGAGCATGAAGGCACGCTCGGGGATGCTCCGCCCGCGCAGGGCGAGGACCAGCGCGATGATGACGAACGGCAGTGCTTCCGACCAGCCGGGAACCCCCGTCACGTTCTGCCACGACACTTGGTACAGGCCGAGCACCGCCTGTGCGCACCCGATGATGATCGCGGCGGCCGCGGCGAGGCCGAAGGACTGGAAGCCGCCGACCAGCGCGGCGGCGATTACCGGGATGAGCAGCTCGGTGTAGTAACCGGGGGTGAGCTGGACCAGGCTGGCGAGGAGGACGCCGGCGCATCCGGCGAGCGCCGACCCGAGCGCCCAGTTGATCAGAGCGAGCCGCTGCGGCGAATGGCCGAGCAGGATCGCGGCCCGCTCGTTGTCTGTGGCCGCCCTGGTGGCCACCCCGAACCGGGTGAACCGGTAGAGGGCCCACAGGGCTACGGCCGCCACCACCGCGACGAGGGCGATGATCAGCCGGTCCTCGCCGAGGTCGAAGGGCGGGGAGCCGAATGGCAGCTGCAGGCGCTGGCTGGGCAGGAACTGCAGGGGCGGCGGCAGGCCGTTGCCGAAGATCGGCGGGACGAGGTTGACGAGCGCCACCAGCAAGCCGAGCGTGGCCACGATCTTGGTGAGCACTGGCGCGTCCGCGATAGGCCGGACGACCAGGAACTGGAACAGGACGCCGATGATGGTGGCGGTCGCCACCCCCGCGACGATGCCAACGGCCAGCGGCAGTCCCCAGTTGTAGTAGAAGCGGACGAAGACGTACGCGGCCATGGTGGCGATGCCGCCGTGTGCGAAGTTCAGTACCCCGGAGCCCCGGTAGATGACGACCAAGCCCAGCGTCATGAGAGCAATGGCTCCGCCGGAGCCAAGTCCGGCGATGGCAAGATATATGTCGGTGTGCATCGGCTCTCCCTACTTGCGTGAGCCGAAGGTCGCACCAGCCTTGTTAACGTGGCCGTTACCGCGCCGCAGAGGCTATTGCGCCATGGGGTTAATCGTCGGCAGCGGGAAACGCCCCGGTACCCGGAGACGGACAGCCCGCCACGATATGCGCCTCGACCTCGTCCCGGAAGCCGGCCAGCAGCGACAGAGTCACCCGCGCGGCGCCGTCGGGGAGCCGGCATACGCCGCGCCCGGACAGCGTTCCCATGAAGCGCTCTAGCTCTGCGGCCGCCTCGCCGCCGCGAACGCCAGCCTCAAGGTCGCGCAGCAGCGCGGCCATGTCGGGCAGTCCGCGGGAGCAGGGCGGACACTGGCCTGCGCTCTCGGCGCCGAAATAACCCACGATCTGAGCGGCCACTCCTACCGGGCAGCGGTCGATGACCTGCACTGACTTCGTGCCGAGGGAGGCGCCGGCCGCCGCCAGCGCCGCCGGCGCGAGGGGGACGTCAAGCGCGTCCAGCCCGACCAGGCCGCCGGCGTAGCCGCCGACGAGAACCGCGCGAACACCATCGAGCAACCCGGTCTCCGCAAGCAGAGCGCACAGCGAATAGCCATAGGGCCGCTCCGTCACCCGGCACGAGCCGCCGAAGCGGCCGACGGAAAATAGCCCGGTGCCCGGAGCATCGGGCACGCCCACGCTGCGGAACTCCTCGACGCCGAGGGCGGCGGCCAGCGCCACCTGAGCGAGCGTCTCCACGTTCTGAACCAGCGTCGGACGGCCGGATACCCCGGCGTCGCTTGGGAAAGGCGGCCGCAGGCGCGGCAGCGCGGGGCCGCCGTTGAGAACGTTGATGAGTGCGGTTTCCTCGCCGGCCACGTACCTGGCCGGCACCTTGTGCACACGGATCTCAAGGCCGTCGAGGAGGCCGTGCCCGGCCGCCTCGGTGATCGCCGCGGACAGCGCGTCGTGCTCTGCGGTCGAGTCCTCGTCGACCGCGATGACGGCCTCGGCCGCGCCGATCGCCCGGCTCGCCAGCCGGATGCCGTCGAGGACAAGCCCCGGCCGGCTGCTGATCAGGTAACGGTCCTTCACCGTGCCCGGCTCGCGCTCGGCGCCGTTGACCAGGACGATGGGCCGCGTCGCGCCGGCCAGCCGGCGCCACTTTTCCGCGGTCGGGAATGCCGCACCGCCCTGGCCGCGGATTCCGGCGCGTTCGACGAGGTCGATCAGGGCGCTCGGGTCGTGCTCGGCCCACCCGCCCCGCTCCTGCCAGCGCGCCACCGACTCCGGCCGGTCGAGCAGCAACCGCGGCCGCTGCGCTCCCACGGCGCCCAGGGATGAGGAGGGAACGGGCGTGACCCGGGCCGGCGGCACGGGGTCTTCCCGGATGGCGTTGCGAGGGCACAGCGCGTCAGCCTCAAGCCCCCGGGCACGTACCTCCGGGTGGTCGGCGAGCTTCTCCGAGCCGGGGATGACAAGCCCGAGCCCGTAACGGTCGAGGGCGAACAGTTCGGGAGCCACCAGCACGCAGACCCCCTGGCCATCGCAGCGGGTGGCGTCGATCCGGAAGCGCACGGGCTCATCGTTGCTGTTCAGGCGGCGGTCCACGGCGTTCGTCCTATCGCGTCAGAGGATGATGCTGAGCGTTCCGTGCTCGTCGAGGGTCTCCTGATCGAGTTCGGCGCGGCGGAACGCGATCAGGAACGTCTCCCCGTCGGGCACTAGCCGGTAGGCGTAGCGGCCTGCGTAGCAGTGCGTCCGGCCGCCCCGGCTCCGGTAGACGGCGAAGTTCGCGGTGACCTCGAGTTCGCCGGACGGCAGGGCGTCGAGCACCCGGACGTTGCCGACGAGGCGCCGGGTCCGCGACCAGGGAAACTCCCGGTAGGCCTTGCGGCTGTTGAGCCGCTTGACCCGGGCGTCGATCATGGAACGGGTGTCCGAGACCAGCATGAGGGCCGTGGCCGGGCGGCCGTCCGGCCGGTCGGTGCTCGGCACCTCGTAGCGCGCGTCAAGCGTGAACAGCTTCAGCCAGTCGTCGAGGCGCCACTCGTCGAGCAGGGCGGCCTCGGCATAGAGGAAGTCTTCGATGCGGCTGCGCAGGGCGGTGTCCCGCGGGGCGGTGACGGCGGTCACGACCGCACCGCCTGCACGGTAACCTGGGGCGCCTCCACGTCGGCGACCTGCGGGGGAAAGCCGGCCCCGTCAAGCTGCGACGCCCACGCCCGCCAGAACGTGCGGATCTGGAGCTCGTCAGCGGGCTGGGGGACCCTGGTCATGCCGCGCGAGATGTCGCTCCACTCCACTCGCGGCTGCGCTGCGAACCCCTGCTGACAGGATTCCAGGGCTTCGACGTCGTCGGGACTGGCGAACCCGCCGGGGCCGAGGAACGTCAGGAAGCTATCCAGGCGGCGCTGCAGCGCGGGGCTGCCCTCCGCCTCCTCAACCGGGGCGAGGGCCCATGCCTCCACGGCCACGCGGTCCGGCGCGACCGGCTCCACCCGCCGGACGGTGATGGCGGCCACGTCGTTGATGATCAGGTTGGGGAAGATCAGTATGTTGCGGAAGTTCCCCGCGATCCGCTCGCCCCGCTCGGCACCGTAGCGGCTGATCAGCGCGGCGCGCTTGGCCTCGATCTCTGGGCGGGCCGCATCGCCGAAGAACGGCTCCCAGTAGGCGATCGGTCTCGCCCACGCAGCCTGGCTCTCAATCACCGCGTGGCCGTTGCCGAGGTCGAGTCCGCCGCCCGAGTTCAGCGCGGCCGGGTTCTGGCCGCCGCCGCTGTCCTTGACGAAGTCGATGTAGGTGGCGTGCACTGTGGGCGCGTGGTAGCCGTCGATGCTGTTCTCGATCATGAGCTTCCAGTTGGCCTTGGCGCTGTAGCGATGGGCGCCGCCGACGATGCGCATGCCCTCGTCGGCCTGGTCGAGCACAAGGTCGAGGTATTCGGCCGCGCCTGCCAGGTAGCTGCGCAGGTCCATCGCATTCTCGTCGTGGTTGAGGAAGTAGAGTCCGCGGTACTCCTCGACGCGAACCGGGCCGCGCAGGCCGTAATCCGCCTTGTCGAACCCGGGGCCGTAAGCGTCGCCGCCCGGCGTGACCACGAGCCGTCCGCTGGTGTCAAAGGTCCAGGCGTGGTAAAAGCACTGGAAGACCCGCGTGTTGCCGGATTCTTCCCGGCACAGGGTCGCACCGCGGTGGGTGCAGGTGTTGAAGTGGACGCGCACGGTGCCTGCGGCGTCCCGCAGGAAGATCACCGGACGGCCGCCGATCCAGCGGCGGACGTAGTCGCCCGGCTTGGCGATCTCCGATTCATGCCCGACATAGAGCCAGCAGTGTTCGAAGATGCGCGCCCGCTCGTCGCCGAAGACTTGGTCCGAGGTCATCGCCGAGCGGTGTACCCGGAAGATCCCTCGGGATCGGTCATCAATGACGACCTCGTCGCGGTACGCCATGGCAGTTGCCTCCCAGTGTCGTCGGCGACCCGGTGTCGTCCGAGACGGAGACAGTCTGCGGCGGATCTCATTACGGCCAGCGTTACCGTCCGGCGCGCGAGTTGGACGCAAGCCGGACCACCGAGGTCGATAACGCCGCCGATAACGCCGGGAACGGACGCTTGCGACATTGGACTCGGCACCGGCAGAGAGGAAGCGTTCGGTATGGCCGTTCTTGAAGTTGCCTTCAGCAGCGGGGGGGAGACCGTCCGCGGCGACCTCTACCTGCCAGACGGCGAAGGGCCCTTCCCCGCCGTGGTGATGGCAGGCGGGTGGTGCTACGTCAAGGAGCTCCGCCAGCCGCAGTACGCTCGGGAGTTCGTCGAGCGCGGGTTCGCCGCGCTGATCTTCGATTACCGCAGGCTCGGTGCCAGCGACGGCGAGCCGCGTCAGCACCTCGACCCGTGGGACCAGATCGAGGATTACCAGAACGCCATCACCTACCTGGAGAGCCGTTCGGACATCGCGGCCGATCGCATCGGCGCCTGGGGCATCTCCTACAGCGGCGGCCACGTGCTGATCCTTGGCGCGATCGACCCGCGGGTGAAGGTCGTGGTCAGCAACGTGCCGGTGATCGACGGCTACGAGAACATGTGGCGGGTGCACGGCTCTGAGCGGTTCCGCAAGCTGCAGGACGCGATCCTCGATGACCGCCGCAAGCGCTTCGAGAGCGGCGAGCACTCCTACATCCCGATGTCGGGCACCCCGTCGGGGCCGGGCGACGGCCTGGTCACCTGGCCGTTCGACGAGGTCAAGGTGGTATTCGAGGAGCTGAAGGCAACTCAGGCGCCCAGTCACGAGCACCGCAACACGATCGCGTCGGTAGAGAAGCTGCTGGCGTACAACGCCGCACCGTACGCCAGGCGGCTGGTCAACAAGCCGGTGATGATGATCGTCGCGCAACAGGACGACATCACGCTGTGGGATCTGGAGACCGCCGTCTTCGACTCGATCCCCTCGGCGGACAAGAAGCTGGTCGTGCTGCCTGATACCAGCCACATGACCTTGTACAGCAACCTCACCGCGCTGGACCTCGCCGCCCGGGCGGCGGGTTCCTGGTTCTCCGCCCACCTGGCGGAGCTGCCCACGGTCGCCAGCCGCATCCGGGAGTACTCGTAGGTGATCCGGATCGCGATCCCCGCCGGCCGGCGCGACCGCGCCCGGCTGGCGGGGCACTGGCAGGACCGCCTCGTTGACGCCTACGTCGCCGGCGCGGCGGCGGAGCGGCCCGGTGCGGTCGCCGTGGTCGACGGGGCGGCGACGCTGACCTACGGCCATCTCGAACGGTCCGTCCGGGCCGTGGCCGCCAGCCTCGCGGCGCTCGGGGTCGGCCGTGGCGAGGTCGTCTCCTGGCAGCTGCCGAACTGGCACGAGGCCGTGATCCTGCACCATGCGGTGCTACGGCTGGGCGCCGTGAGCAATCCGATCGTGCCCATCTACCGGCACCGGGAGGTCGGCTACATCCTCCGGCAGGCGGAAAGCCAGGTCGTCGTGGTGCCCGGGGATTTCCGCGGCTTCGACTACCAGGCGATGATTGCCGACCTGCGCCCGGGTCTGCCGTCGCTGCGGCACATAGTCACGGTCCGCCCGGCCGGCCAGGCGGCGCTGCGGTTCGACGAACTGCTCCAGGGCGATCCAGGCTTTGCCGGGACGGCGCCCCGGCACGCCGACGACCCCATGCTGCTCATGTTCACCTCTGGTACCACCGCGTATCCCAAGGGCGTCGTGCACACCCACAACACCCTGGACTACGAGTGCCGCAGCATCGTCGAGGTCTACGGCCTCAGCCCGGACGACGTGGTGTTCATGCCGTCGCCGGTCACCCACATCACCGGCCTGCTCTACGGCCTTCTGATGCCCGCGATGCTCCGCACGCGTGTCGTGCTCCAGGATGTCTGGGACGCCACCTCGGCGCTGCGGCTCATCGAGCAGCAGCGCTGCTCGTTCACCATGGCGGCGACGCCGTTCCTGCACGGGCTCGTGCACCATCGCGACCTGGCGTCGTTCGACCTGACCTCGATGCGCGTGTTCGCGTGCGGCGGCGCGGACGTGCCGCCGGCGCTGATCAGGCAGGCGGGCGAACGACTGGGCACCACGGCGACCCGGGTGTACGGGTCGACGGAGTTCCCGACGCTGTCGACCTCGCCGCCGGACGCGCCGCCGGACAAACGGGCGGGCACCGACGGGCGCGCTATCGGCGCCGCGGAGTACCGGATCGTGGACGACGACGGCGCCGACCTGCGGGCCGGCCAGAGCGGCGAGCTGCTCGTCCGGGGGCCCGAGCTCTTTCCCGGTTACCTCGCCGCCTCCGACAACGACGGCGCCTTCGCGCCGGACGGCTGGTTTCGCACCGGCGACCTGGCCGTCGCCGACCCGGACGGGTACGTGTCGATCCGCGGCCGGAAGAAGGACATTATCCTGCGCGGCGGAGAGAACATCAGCGCCACGGAGGTGGAGAACCTCCTGTTCGAGCACCCCGCCGTGCGCGAGGCGGCGGTCGTGGCCATGCCCGACCCCGTGCTGACCGAGCGGGCTTGCGCCTTCGTCGTCCCCGAAGCGGGGCAGACGCCGACGCTCCCGGAGCTGACCGCGTTCCTGCTCGGCAAGCAGCTAGCCAAGCAGAAGCTCCCCGAGCGGCTTGAACTCGTCGCCGAGCTGCCGAAGACGCAGTCGGGCAAGGTCCAGAAGTTCCGGCTGCGGGAGCTCATCCGGGACAAGCTCGCCCCGGTGGCCGGGCACGAGCCGATCAGCTGAACTAAGCAACCCATAGGAAGGGACGGCGGAAGATGGCCAGGTTCGGACGGCTGGAAGCTCGTGACTGGGCTCGCGCGCAGATGCGGGGTGTGTGCAACGTCATCATCCCGTCTTACACCAGCGACCTGCGAGGTCTTAACGAGGCCGGGATCAGGCACGACGTGCGCCGGGAGATCGAGCTCGGCTTCAAGGGCGCGCTGCTCGTGGCCGAGACCGCGCTCACCCGGGACGAGTACGTGCAGATGGTGGAATGGGCCGCTGACGAGGCCGGCGACGACCTGGTGCTGATCTTCCACGCGAGCTTCAACACGCTCGCGGAGAACATCGAGATGGCCAAGCGGTGCCAGGAAGCCGGGACCGACCTGGTGCTGCTGTCCTACCCGCCGTCTTTCTATCCCCGCTCACTGCGCGACGTCTACGACTACACGGCGGCATTCTGCGCGGAGACGGCCATGGGCGTGATCCTGTTCCCGGTGCCGCTGTGGGGGTTCGAGCGGTTGCACCCGGCGTCCATCCCGGTCGAGATGCTCACCGAGATGGTCGACGAGATCCCCAATGTCGCGGTGATCAAGGCCGAGGGCGGGATGCCGGCCATCGCGGGGTTCACCGAGACCTGGAACGCCCTCGGCGACCGGGTGGTCGTCACCATGCCGCTTGAGCAGCAGGCCATCCCGCTGGCCACCATCCTGCCGCTGCAGCTCATCGCAACGTCGAACACGGAGTGCCTCGGCGGCGCGGTGCCGTCGATGCTGTCGCTGTGCCAGCAGGGGCGGTACGCCGAGGCGATGGAGCTGTTCTGGAAGGTCGATCCGGCGCGGCGGGCGAACGAGCGGATTGGCGTGGCCGGCGCGAACAGCGTGCACCGGATGGCGTGGAAGTACCAGGCCTGGCTGACTGGCTTCAACGGGGGCCCGCTGCGGATGCCGACCCAGCGGCTGGTGGCGCCGCAGATGAACGCCTACCGGGCTGGTGCCGCGGCAGCCGGGATTCTCCACGCCACGGCCGGGGACGAGGAGTTCTTCATCGGCCGCAACCCGGCCTAAGCCGGACCGGGCCGGGCTCACCTGAGCCCGGCCCGTCCGCTACCCGGCTCAGCCGACGGAGATCGCCTGCTCGGGGCAGTTGGCCGCAGCATCGTTTACCGCAGCGGCCAGTTCACCGCCTGGGGAGGGGTTCAGCACCACGACGAAGCCGTCCTCGTCGAGGTCGAACACCTCGGGGCAGATGGCATTGCAGCGCGCATGCCCCTGGCAGCGGGCAGAGTCGGCCGATACCTTCATCGTCTCCCGGTCCTTCAGCGCTCGTGCACGATGAGGCCGCGGATGTTGCGCCCCGCCAGCAGGTCCGCGTAGCCGTCGTTGATCTGGTCCAGCGAGTAGCGGCTGGTGATCATGGAATCCAGGTCGAGCAGCCCGCGCTGGTAAAGGCGCAGCAGCTTGGGGATGTCGGCATGCGGGTTGGCTCCGCCGAAGGTGTTCCCGAGCAGCTGCTTCTGGTAAAGGGTGAACTCCATCAACGGCAGTTCGGCGGTGTGCTCATGGTGCGGCGTCACCGCGGTGATCACGGCCCGGCCGTTCTTGCCCACCAGCGCCAGGAGCGGGCCGATCATATCGCCGTGGGCAACGCCCACGGTCAGGATCGCGACCTCGGCCATCCGCCCTCGGGTCCGGTCAGCCACCAGCGGCTGCGCTTCCGCCATGCTGGCGACTGCCTCGCTAGCGCCCAGCTTCAGCGCCGCTTCCCGCTTGAACGCGACCGGGTCGACCGCGATCACCTGCTCGGCCCCGGCGAGCCTGGCGCCCTGCACCGCGGAGATGCCGAGCCCGCCCGCCCCCACCACGACCACGGTCTCGCCGGGCCGCACTTGCCCCACGTGAACCGCCGAACCCCAGCCGGTGGTCACGCCGCAGCCCACCAGGGCCGCGATCTCCAGCGGGATGTCATCGTCTATCTTGACCACCGAGGTCTCGTGCACCACGGCGTACTCGCTGAACGTGCCGAGCAGGGACATCGTGGATGCGGTCGTGTCCCGCACGTGCACCCGGTGACCACCGTCCGCGATCATCTTGCCCGTCATCAGGAACTGCCCGAGGTCGCACAGATTCTGGTGCCCGGTAGCGCACGCGGCGCACCGGCCGCAGCTCGGGATGAACGACAGCACGACGTGATCGCCGGGCTGGACCGCCGAGACGCCCGGGCCCACCTCCTCGACGACGCCCGCGCCCTCGTGTCCCCCCACAACCGGCAGCGCCATGGGCATGTCACCGGTGCGGGCATGGTCGTCGGAGTGGCACAGGCCGCTCGCGGCCAGGCGCACCAGGACTTCCCGGGCCTGAGGCGGGTCCAAGTCGACTTCCTCGACGATCCAGGGCTGTCCGGTTTTCCACATGATCGCGGCACGGCTGCGCACTGGCGGCCTCCTCTGCGGCTGCTGCTCGTCCCTTTCCCGTATCGTTTCCTAGCTGCCGTTATGCGTCGCGTTAACCGCGGTAGTGACGTTCGAACAGACCGGAACCGCGGTATTTTCCCAGGACGAACGCGGCGAACTGCGGTCCCTCGGACGTGGCCGGGACCAGCGCGGCGGTGATCCGGAAGTCGCGCCGGTCGGCGGTCGCTAGCAGCACATCGCAGCGGTGGGGGAGTCCGGACTCGTCGGGCTCGGTGCGGAACCGCGCCTTCTCCACCCCGTGGAACTCGCCGCCCTCGAAGATATAGCCGAGCGGAGCGCTGCCAGCCGGGGTGCGGTACTCCGCGACCGAGAAGAACAGGCCGGCATCGAACATGCCGTGCACCGACCGGACAAGCTGAGCACCTGGATTGGGCACGCCCCAGGAGTGCCGGTAGAAACCCTGGCCGTCGATCTTGACCGCTTCGGCGGCCGTGTCCGGTCGGTTTCCTGTCGTGCTCCGGATCGTCCCCGTCACCGCCCCGAACGACTCGTAGTGCTCGCCGCCGGGATCGGCCCGCTGCCCGCTCATGGAGAACCGGAACGCATCGGTGGCCCCGGTGTAAGTGAGGTCGACCGCGTGGGGATGGCCGACGTCCGGGTCGGTCGTGACAGCGTACGAGCGCAGCGGCTCAAGCGTGCGCAGGCGCAGCCCGTCGGCCCGCAGGGTGCCCAAGTGCGGGCCGCTGTCCAGCCTGGACGTCCGCCTCCGGCCGGTGACGGTGCCGTCCGTCAGCGTCCAGGTGCGAACCTCAGCGGCACCGTCCGCCGCCGCGCGAACGCGGTAAGCGGCCGCGGACCCGGTGGCCGGGTCGTGCCAGTCGAGCGACCAGCATTCCCGCCAGGCGGGGCCGCTGGCGTCCGGCGGGAGGTGCGGGGCGTCATCGGCGGCGGCGAAAACCGGCACGGGCGGTCACCTTTCTCTGGCCTGAACTGACCTTCAAGCACTGTGCCGCCGGGTCGCAGGCTGGCGCAAGAGGACGTAACGGCGGTGTTAACGGACGGCAGGCGACCAGTGTTAACGGCGGGGATAACCGCTGGCCGGCCACGATTGCCCAGAAAGCAAGCACCCGATCCGTCCTACTCAACGAGAGGTGGCCGTGGCCGACTCTTCCCTCACCATCGGCATCATCGGCGGCACCGGCGACCACGGCCGCGGCCTGGGGTTCCGCCTGGCGGCCGGCGGGCACCGGGTCATCATCGGTTCCAGGGACGCCGAGCGGGCGCGGCAGTGTGCGAACGCGCTGACCGGAATGCTCCCGGCAGGCACGCCGGCCCCGGACGGGATGAGCAACGAGGCGGTGGCGGAGGCAGCCGCGCTCGTTCTCCTGACTATGCCCTGGGAATCGGACGGATCAGCGGTCAGTCGGCTTGGGCCCGCATTGCGCGGGAAGATCGTCGTTTCTTGTGCCAACCCGATCGGCTTCGATTCCCTGGGCCCGCATCAGCTCGACACCGGCCACGGTAGCGCCGCTGAGCACGTGGCCGCGCTGCTGCCGGACAGCCGGGTCGTGGGCGCGTTCCACCACTTGTCCGCGCGGTCGCTCCTCGACCCCGCCGCGGACCTGTCCGCCGCCGATGTGCTGGTGTGCGGCGACGACGATGCGGCCAAGACGACGGTCCGGCGGCTGTGCCTGGCCGTGACCGGCCGCACCGGCATCGACGCGGGGCCACTGCGGCTGGCCAGGCAGATCGAGTCCTTCACAGCGGTTCTGATCTCGGTGAACCGGCGCTACCGTACCCGCGCCGCGGTCCGCCTCCGGCACGTGGCCGACCTCGAGCCAGTGGAAGCGTCCGGGGCGGCCTGACGGTCAGCGGGCGACGGCGCCGCTCGCGCGCAGTTCCGTGAGCTCGGATCCGGTGATCCCGAGTTCGGCGAGGACCTGCTCTGTGTCGGCGCCGACGACGGGCGCGGGGCGCGGCTCGGCGAGCGGAGCGCTCGCGAACGAGCAGGGGGAGCTGACGGTGGCGTAGGCCCCGCCGTCGTGCCTGACCTGCCTGATAGCGCCGCTGCCGAGGACGAGCGGGTCCCTGACGGCCTCGGAAAGCTCCCTGACTTCGGCGACTGTCAGCCCGGCGCACGACAGCCGCCGGCACCACTCGGCCGCGCCGCGCTGCCGGAAGATCTCGTCGAGCGCCTCAGTCAGCGCTGCCCGGCCCTGTGCGAGGAGGCGCCCGTCACCGCCGGAGAAACGGGGGTCGTCGTCGAGCCAGCGGGCGTCGAGCGCCGTGAGCAGTGCGTCCCAGTCCCGCTCCGGCAGCATCGACTGCAGCCACAGCCACCGGCCGTCGGCGCAGCGGAAGCAGTTGACGGTGGGGATCGGCGCGCTGAGCCGGTCATTGCCGCGGGCCGGCGCGGGGGTGCGGAGCGCGTCCGCCGCATCCGACGCCATAAGCCACATCGCGGTACTGAGCAGCGATACGGACACGTGTTCCCCGCGCCCGGTGCGCTGCCTGGCGAAGAGCGCCGCGCACACCGCCCCGGCTAGCGCCGACCCGCTGGCCCTGTCGCCCATCCCGCCCGCAGGCTGCGGCGGCGTCCCCGCGCTGTCGCGGAACAGCGCCGCCATCCCCGAATAGGACCAGAACGCGCCGTGGTCGTAGCTGCGCCGGTTTTCCTCATCGGCGTCCCCGTACCCGGTGACCTGCGCGTAGACCAGCTGCGGAGCGGCCGCGCGCAGGGTCGTGCTGTCCAGCTCCAGCCTGGTCAGCGCCTTCTGGCGCAGGTTGGTGACGAACACGTCGGCAGCGGTGATCAGCCGGCGGGCCACACCCCGGCCGACCGGGACGGAAAGGTCAAGCGCGACGCTGCGGCGCGTCCGGTTGTGCACATCGAAACGCGGGTTGACCCGCTGCGCAGCATTCGCCGGGCTATGCGGATTCGCCGGGTCAACCGAGCCGGGGCCGCGGGCGGGATCGCCGCCCGGCGGCTCGAGCTTGATGACCTCAGCACCCCAGTCAGCCAGGATGGTGGCGCACGAGGGCGCGGAGGCGAAGCGTCCGGCCTCGATGACCCGGATTCCGGACAGCGGTCCCTGATTCACGTCCGCACTGTAAGCGGCCGGTCATTACCGGCCGCGTTACCCGTGGGGCAGGCTGCCGGGAGTGACCCGGCTCGGGCTGCGCGGGGCGCGCCTCGAGTAGCTTGCGGGCGTCGCCGGGTTCGAGCCCTAGCTCCTCGAGCGCCACGACCGCTCGCCGGTACGCGGCGAGCGCTGAGCTCTCGCTGCCGGCCATCCGCTCGATCTGCACGAGCAGCCGGTACCCCGGATCGCTGTAGCGGTTGATCGCAAGCAGCTTCTCGCACTCTTCCCGCGCGGCCTGATGCTGGCCGAGTTCGATGAGCAGCCGGACCAGCTCAAGGCGCGCCTCCTCCTGAACGACCTCAAGATGATTGCGCCGTTCCTCCGCCCAGTCCAGGTTGCTCCCGGCGAGATAGGGACCGCGTACCAGCTCCAGGGCCGATTGGAGCCGCAGCACGCGCTCGGAGTCGGTGACCCAGCTCGCCGTGCGCAAGAGCTCTTCAAAGCGCACGTCCGCCGCGTCGACGATGGTGTCGGCGGGCAGGCCGACCATGTTCCCGTCCCTGCGGTCCAGCGACAGCCCCGTGATCTGCCGGAACTTGAACGCGATCTGCCGGAAGTGGTTGCCGCCGTTCCGCAGCGTCGCGTCGGGGAACAGGGCGGAGTGCAGCCGGGCGCGGTCAATGCCGTCCGGGTGCAGGACAAGCAGCGCCATCAGCTCGATCACCTTGATGCGGCCGATCTTCTGCGGCACGCCGTTGACCCAGATATCGCGGTCGGGCCCGAAGGGCTGCAGCCCTAGCCGGACGCCCGCCATCCCGGCGCCCTGCCGCGGCGGCCTGGCCGACGGGGCGATGACCAGTCGGTGCCAGCGCATCTTGCCCGGGTCGTGAGCGTCTTCGCGCTTGGCGATCCCCGGGAAGGCGCGCAGTGGGGGCAGCAGCGCGGAAAAGGTGCCCATCATGGCCGCGGTGTGATAAGCGAGATCGGCTGCCGCGTGCGCGGCGTCAAGGTCGCCGCAGCGTGCCTCGGCCTCCGACAGGTAGGCCGCCGCGCTCGGCAGGAACAGCCGCCGGTGTGCCTTGTTCATCGAGTGCACGCACTCGTTCAGCAGCGGCCGGGCCGCCTCGGGCTGGCCCGCGTCAAGCAGCGCGAGCCCCAGGTACGCCTGGCCCCATTCAAGCAGCGCCGCCTGCCCGGAACGCGCTGTGCGTTCGATGCCGTCCTGGAGCGCGGCGATTGCGTCCTCGCGGCGCCCGAGCCGCAGCAGGATGTAGCCGGACATCACCTCATAGGCCGGGAAGAGGAAGAACGTCGTCTTCCTGCTGTCGGTGAGCGCGATCTGGATCGCGTTCAGCGCGAGCTCGGGCTCATCTTCGCTCAGCAGCAGCAGCGCCTCGACGAAATGCGACTGCGGGCGGTCCCTGATCTCCTGCGGGACGCGGTTCCAGAGTGCCCGTGCCTCGTCGATGTTGCCGCTGAAGACCGTGGCAAGGATCACGTTGGGATTGGTCACCGGCACCTGGGGGTCCCTGGGGATGAAGGCACGCAAGTCGCTGGTTCTGCCCTGGAGCAGCAGGCCCCAGCTCATGATCCGCTCCACGTCGCCCCAGTCAGACCCGAGCGGCGTGACGGTCGGGACCAAGTCGGTACAGACGCGGAACATGAACCGCATGACGTCGGCCCGGTAGTCGCCCTCGTAGCGGTCGAGGAGCCGGCATGCCTCCGCCGGATCCGCCTGAAGCGCCCACGCCGCGGTCGCGAGCAGCGCAGAGTCCGCCTCCATCGCCGCGCGGAGCAGGCCGCTCTGGTCAAGCTTGCGGATCAGCGACGCGGTCTCCTCGAATCGGCGCTGCCCGAAAAGCGACCGGATCAGGGCCGCGACGAGGCGGGGGCTGCTCTGCAGCCGCTCGCGGCCGAGCAGGTCTGCCCAGCGCATGAAGGTATCCCAGTCGGAGCGGCCGCATAGCTCTGTCACCGCCGCCTCGGCACTCGACTGAGCATGGCTCAGTTCGCCGATGGACAGGTAGAGCTCGGTGGCCTCTTCGGCCTGGTGCTTGGCGAGCAGGTAGCGGGCGTACCGGCCGACTAGGTCCGCGTGCCGCTGCGGGTCGCGGGCAAGCAGCTGCCGCTTCAGGAACGAACGGAACAGCGAATGGTAGGTGATTGTTGATTCCGTCATCGTGGTCGCCGGCAGGTGCCGGGACCTGATCGCGTCCCACAAGGCGTGGGCGCCGGACCCGCACAGCGCTACCGCGGTGTCCCTGGTCATCACATCGAGAACGCAGCTGTCGAGCAGGAACTGCTGCTCGGCGTCCGGCAGGCGCGACAGCACATCACTCATGATCACCGAGGGCAAGTCGTTCGATACGCGCTGCTCGCGAAGGCCGTACCGGAAGCTGAAGGCAGCACCCGCGATCCAGCCGCCGGTGACCTGGAAGACCCGGTCCGGCTCGTCGGGAAGAGTTCCGCCGAGCAACTTGCTGAGCTGCTCGTTCTCCTCCGCGGTCAGCCGGAGCTGGTCGTCGTCCACTAGCCCGATCCGGCCGTCGAGCATGCGGCGCAGCAGCGGTCCCACCAGGTCTGTCCGGCTCAGCAGCACGACCTGCAGCCGTTCCGGGTGGTACTCCAGAAATGTCTCAAGCGCGAGCTGGGCATCCTGGGACAGATCGAGGTGCTCGCATTCGTCAATGACGAGGATGGCCGGCTCGGAGCGGACCGATTCGGCGATGAGGGCGGCCATCTCCTCGGCCGTCGACTCCAAGTGCAGTACGGGCCCCGTGGATGCCTGTGCGTCCGTGCCCCCTTGGACACGGAGTGCTTCGCCGACCGAGGACAGCAGCCGGCGCGGTGAGCTGTGCGAGCTGTCGAGCGTGAGCCAGGTAACCGGCAGGCCGCTTACCTGGCCGAACAGCTGGGCCTGGACGGTCTTGCCCGCGCCAGGCGCGGCCGAAACGGCCAGCACACCGCACCGCGCGAGTTCTTCGTCGAACAGCTGGTCCAGTCGGCTGCGGCGCAGGACCTCGCGCGGCATGCCGGGCTGGCGGAGGCGGTGCGAGATCAGGCCAGCCTGATCGGCTGGCGTGCTGAGTTCCGCCGCGTGCGAAGCATCTGCGGTCGTGGTAGGGACTTTCCGGTGGGTGTCGTCGCTAGACAGCACGGCGGTGCTCCTCCCTGAGCCTGCCGACGGCCTTGGTACGGCTACGACAAGGACGACCGCAGCCGCGTGAGCGACCCCGGCGTCACTTGTGTTTCGTGAGCACGTCTCCCGAGTGTGCGTCAAATGACCTGGTACCGCAACCGTCAGCTTTTGCTGGCCGGCGCCCGGACCTCGGTTAACGGACGGCATAACGAGCGGCTGACGATGCTCGCCTGGTCTTTCCGTTGACGATAGGGGACCCTCGTGACCTTGATCTTGAGCGATAAGGATGTCCGCGGCCTGGCGGACATGCCTGCCCTTGTGGATTCGCTCGAACAAGGCCTGCGCGCCGAGGAAGGTGGTCCGGGCGTGATCTTGCCCGAGCGCATGAACCTCGCCTTGGGCGCCACGCTGCTACGGGTGATGCCGGCGATCCTGCCCGCCGCGGGCGTGCTTGGCCTGAAATTCTTCTTCGGCAGTCTTCATGAGGGCATCCGGTACGCGGTGATGGTGTGCGCGATCGACAGCGGTGAGGTGCTCGCCGTCATCGATGCCGCCTACCTGACAGCGCTGCGGACCGGCGCGACCAGCGGGGTGGCGACCCGCCACCTGGCCAGGCCCGACGCGCGCACGGTCGGCGTGATCGGGTCAGGGCTGGAGGCGGAGACCAACCTTGAGGCGGTCTGTGCGGTTCGCGCCGTCGAATTCGTCCGCGTCTACAGCCGCGACCCCGTACGGCGGTCCGAGTTCGCGCGGCGGATGTCGGAGCGGCTCGGGATCGCCATCGAGCCGGCCGAGACGATGGAGCAGGCGGCGATCGGGGCCGACGTGGTCGTGGTGGCCACCAACACCGGCCCCGGCGGTGCGGTGGCCTTCCGCGGATCGGTGCTGGAACCAGGGCAGCACGTCGTATCCATCGGCTCGACCGCCACGTTCCTGCGCGAAATCGACGAGGAAACACTGCTGCGCCCCCACCTGGTGGTCTTCGATACCGCGCACGCCCAGGTGAGCCGCGAATCGGGCGACGTCATGGCGCTGCTCGCCAGCCGCCCCGACTGGGCGCCGCACGGCCTGCTCGGCGACGTCCTTTCCGGCCGGCTGGCACGGGCCGGCAGCGACCAGGTCACGCTGTTCAAGTCGGTCGGGACAGCCGCCCAGGACCTGATCGCGGGCCTCGCTCTGTACCAGGCCGCGACCGTTCGCGGCGTGGGTCTCCTCGTGCCCGACCTCGCCGAACCCAAGACATTCTGAAGGAGCGGATCAAGTGACAACCGACGGGATCCTGGCCGGACACACGGCGCTGATGGTCGGCACCAGCCCGAACATCGGGGCGGGCATCGCGATTGAACTTGCTCGGGCGGGCGCCCGTGTCGGCTGCGTCGACCGTGACCCGAATCTCGCCGCGCTGACCGCGAAGGACATCTGCGACGGCGGCGGCCAGGCCCACCCGGTGGGCTGCGACGCAACCGACGCCGCAGACGTGGCCCGCGCGGTCGGGGAGGTGACGGCTGCGCTCGGCCACGTCGACCTGCTGGTCAACGGCGCCGTCGTCTACGCGGTCAAGGGACTGCTCGACATGGACCTGGCCCAGTGGCGGCGGCAGCTCGCGGTCATGCTCGACAGTGCGTTCCTGTTCTCCTCGGCCGTGGCCCGGCGGCTGGTCGCCGACGGCCGCGGTGGCGCCATCGTGAACCTCATCTCAACCGCCGGGCACCAGGGCGAGGCGGGAAACATCGGCTACGCGACGGCCAAGGGCGGGCTGCTGAACATGACCCGGTCGGCCGCGACGGAGTTGGCGCCCTACGGCATCCGGGTGAACAGCCTGACGCCGACCGCGACCGACCCCGCGGAGGCCCTTGAGCGGGCCGCCCGCTGGGGCGTGCCGGGCCCGGACGACGCGACCCGCGCCTCGTTGCGGGTGGCCCAGACGCAGGTGCCGCTGGGCAGGCTGCCCTCCCCGTCGCACTACGGGCAAGCCGCCGCGTTCCTGTGCTCCAATGCGGCCCAAATGATCACCGGCATCGATCTCCCGGTCGACGCCGGCTCGCTTGCCAGGTACTGGCGGGTCAAGCCGGCGCCCGGGGCGCCGTGACCGTCGGCGAGAGCGCCAGGTAACGCAGCCGGTAACCACCGGCCCGTCATGCTGGCCGCGAGACCAAGGGAGGAAGCCGGGACATGACTCTGATCCAGGAAATGGGCTACGCGGCCTACGGGGTGCGCGATCTCGACCAGGCGGTCGAGTTCTTCCGCAACGTCTGCCAGCTCGAGGTCACCGAGCGCGCCGACGGCGTGGTATTCCTCAGCGGCGATACCCGTCACCACTGGGTGCGCCTTGAAGAGCGCGCCGAACCCGGCGTGCTCCGGCTGGGCTACCGGGCCGTCAGCGCCGCCGCCATCGACGAGGTGGCGCGCCGGCTCGACCGGCTGGGCGTGCCGCACCGGCGCGTCGACGACTTCGCGCACGACCGGGTGACCGGGGCGCTCCGCTTCCGCGCACCCGACGGCATCGAGTACGAGATCTACGAGCAGATGCTCAGCCTGCCGGCCTCGCCGGCGCCCGCGCGGGGCATCGCCTGCCTGCTGCACGCGGTGATCTTCGTCCCCGACGTGGCAGAGGCGCGCGCGTTCTACACGGACGCGCTCGGCATGCTGGTCTCCGACCGCATCGAGGATGTCATCACCTTCCTGCGCTGCGGCAACCAGTACCACCATGCGCTCGGGGTCGCCCGCGGCGCGGCGGGCGGCAAGCTCGACCACATCGCCATGCTGGTCAGCGACGTCGAGGACGTGCTGCGGTTCCGCGCGCACGCCATCAACAAGGGCGCCCTCGAAGGTGACCTGGTCAAGCACGTGGCATCCACGTCGGTCTCGGTCTACCTGCACGAGCCCGCCGAGGGAATCGGCGTGGAATTCGCCAACGGCCACGCCAAGATCGCGGACGAGAGCTACGCCGGCCGGCTGCTCAAGGCCGGCCCGACGACGGTAAACGGCTGGTCGGGCGGGTTCCCTGACCGGCCGCTGGGGGAGCCGGCGGCCGCGCCTGGCGCAGGGCTTGGCGGCGGCACCGCCGCGGCGGCCCTCGCGTCGGCCGCTGGGCCGCAACCCGTGACCACAGGCGTGTGAGAGGCGGCAGGCATGTCGATCAACGACCTGACCATGACCCTCGACGGAGCGGCTGTGCGCGGAACCCAGGTCTTCGAAGTCGAGAACCCGGCGACCGGAAGCGTCATCGCCTACGCGCCTTACGCGACCGAGGAGGATCTCGACGCGGCCTTTGCCGCCGCCGGCCGGGCGCTGCCCGCATGGGCTGCGGACAGGGACGGCAGGCAAGTGTCCCTCCGCGCGGCGGCCGACGCGGTGACCGGGGCGGCCGAGGAACTGGCACGGCTGATCACCGCCGAACAGGGCAAACCACTCGGCGAGGCGCGGGCCGAGGTGCTCGGCACCGTCGCCGCCCTGCGGCATTACGCAGACGTGCGGCTCGAGCCGGCGGTCCTGCACGATGGCCCGGATGCGCGCGTCGTCGTGCGCCGCCGCCCGGTCGGCGTAGTCGCCGCGATCACGCCATGGAATTCGCCGGTCATGGTAGCCGGGGGGATGAAGATCGCCCCCGCGCTCGCGGCCGGAAACACCATCGTGCTCAAACCGTCCCCGTTCACGCCGCTGGCGACGCTCCGTCTCGGCGAGCTGATGCGCCCGGCGTTGCCGCCCGGAGTGGTCAACGTGCTGTCCGGAGGCGAAGACCTGGGCCGGTGGATGACAAGCCACCCGGTCCCCCGGCTGATCACCTTCACCGGTTCCCCGCGCGTCGGCAGGCTCGTCGGCGAGGCGGCGGCCCGTGATCTCAAGCGCACCGTCCTCGAACTCGGCGGCAATGACCCGGCGATCGTCCTTGATGACGCGCGGGTCGCTGATATCGCCGAGGCCCTTTTCTGG